>Ga0315281_10001158_pt1 | contig 38614 bp, 34 predicted proteins | sample YL17G07_0_MG_FD_204540 | JGI IMG/M metagenome (GOLD analysis project Ga0315281, IMG submission 204540) | Sediment microbial communities from Yellowstone Lake, YNP, Wyoming, USA - YL17G07_0 | ecosystem: Environmental > Aquatic > Freshwater > Lake > Sediment | place: USA: Wyoming | collected...
TTATAGCGCGGGATACTGAAACGCGGGTTGTCCCTGTCATATCTGCTATTTCTTGATGTGTTAGATGTATTTTTACAGTGGATTTTTCGGAATATTTTAATATCAAGGCTGCTACTCTGGTCGTAACATCCATAAATATCATATCTTCAAACAGATTTTCCATTGCAATGCGTTTATTTATAATCATTTTAAGAAAATTTAATGCAACATCTGGTCTTGTACTCATAAATAATAAAAAGGCTTCACGTTCTATAACACTTCCAGTAGAGTCTTTAACGGCTTCAGCAATACTTGAACGCGTAGTTTCTGAAGAAAGACATAATTCTCCAAAGAAATCCTTTGGTTCTACTAAATCAAGGGTGAGTTTTCTGCCGTCAGGCGCAAGTCTTGAGAGTTTAATCCTACCCTCCTTGAGATAATAAAGAGCTTTAGCAGGGTCGCCTTGCATAAAAAGAGTCTGCTCTTTTTTTATTGTAAATGGCTTTGAGGCATTTTTTAGCAGGGTTATCTCTTTTTCACTCAAACCTGCAAATATATTTAAACCTTCTGTACCCCAAAAATTATCCATATCCGCCAAGAATATTTTATAAATTTTTTGAAATGCCGATTTACCCGTCTATAGCATGTTACACTGAATTCATAAGATGTGTCAAGAGATTTCAGATAATATGTCTCCCAGCCAATTCCAATTGTTGATAATTTATCAAAAATCAGTTAATATAATCTATGATTATTGATTTCCAAACAAATGCGCAGAATTTATATAAAGTGGCATATAAAACCCCTGAAAAGGTTCGTTTTATGGTTTCTGATAATAAGGGGGGGTTTAGTAAAATCACATGGGGCGAATTTCTTGAAAATACCATAAAAATAACCTTATATCTTGATAGTATCAAGCCGATGGCAGGCAGAAAGGCTGTGATATTTGCAAAAACGAGGGTGGAATGGGCGTATTTTGGGCTTGCAATTGAGGCATGCAGGGGAGTATTTGTTCCGATATTTCACACATCCCCGCCATCGCTTTTAAGTTATATAACCAATCATTGCGACGCTGAGATAATTATTACTGAGAAGCCGCTGCTGCCTGAGATTTTTAAGGTCATTAAGGATTTGCCTAATGTTAAAAAAATCCTTGTTATGGACAATGATACTTTAAATGTTGAAACCATCAAACCTATTGTTAATATTAATGAAATATATGAGATAGGAAGTGGTTTGATGAAGAAAAACCCTGATAGATTTGCGCAGCTTTTAAGAGATATTTCAATAGATGACGTATCAACCATACTTTATACATCAGGCACAACTGGCACTCCGAAAGGTGTGATTCTTACCCATAAAAATCTATATGTTAATTCCTCTGATTGGATAGATGTCCTTGGTCCATTGATACCGCAGGAGAAAATAGACCTGCTTTGGCTTCCAACATCACATATATTTGGATGGGGCGAGCTTGGGCTTGGTCATGCCCTTGGATTTAAGACATATTTTACTAACCCTATAGAAGCGCTTAGTCTTATGCCTATTATTAAACCGACTATTTTCATAAGCGTACCTGTGTATTGGGAAAAACTCTATCTTCAGGCAATCGCTTCTTCAGAGATTGAGGCAGAGCAGATTGATAAATTATTAGAGATAACAGGGGGAAGGCTCAAGTTTTGTTTATCAGGAGGGGCAGGGCTGAAGCTGGAGGTAAAGGAATTCTATTACAAGGCAGGGTTATTGATAATTGAAGGCTATGGACTTACTGAATGCTCTCCGACTCTGACCATGAACAGAGGCGATGACTTTGATTTTGATACAGTAGGCAAAGCATTTCCATCAGTACAACTGAAACTTGCAGTAGATAATGAGATATTGGCAAAGGGTGACAATATCTTTAGCGGATACTATAAAGACAAGGAATCTTCATCACAGGCGTTTGATTCAGAGGGATGGTTTAAAACTGGCGACCTTGGAATATTCACTTACAGAGGATTTTTAAAGATTACAGGTCGGAAAAAAGAGATAATCGTTACCTTAGGAGGCAAAAATATTTCGCCTGTTCTGATTGAATCAAGGTTTAAAGATACCCCGTTGATTGAACATATCGTAGTTTATGGAAACGAACGAAAATACCTTGTTGCGCTTATTACATTAAATAAAATAATTGCTCAAAGACTAAGCGATATTGAAATTAATATTATAATACAAGACAGCATTGACAGGGTAAATCGTGACCTTCAATCATTTGAGACGATAAAGAAATTCTATATACATGATAAGAGTCTGACAGTAGAAAATGAATTTCTAACGCCTGCCTTAAAACTCCGCAGGAATCAGGTATATGAGGCGTTTAGAGATATGCTTGATGGGCTTTATGGATAGGCGCGGAGAGTATTTGGCTATCTTAATTCAATTATCTTGAATGGTATACATTTTGGCACAGTTTTAGAAATTTAATGTAAAATATTATAATAAGGTGAACTTAAAAATGCAGTCAATTGAAATAAAGCATGAAGGTCAGCTTTTAGTAGATATATTGATAAAATCAAGGTTAGGATAGTATCGTTGCAGAGACAGAGGGCAAACTAAATGAGATATTGAGGGATTAACTTTAATATTAAGGAGATGGAATATGCAAGCTACTACAAAAAGGTTTATAAGCAAGGTCATGCCAGATGGACATTTGTTATTGCCTGAAGAAACTGCAAAAGAGATTGGCAGTGTATTTGAGTCCATAATTGATTATTTGCATTGCATTGTGTTACATTGAATTATAAGGTTATATTGGAGGTTAGTATCATGCAATTACAATTAACAGTTAGATTACCCAAAGAGCTTCATCAAGAAATCTTATCTTTAGCAAATAGGTTACATCTCAAACGTTCTGATATAGTAAGAATAGCCTTAGAAAAGTTTACAAAGGATAATAACTTTGATAATGAGATAAGACCTTATGAGAGAGTCAAAGATTTAATTGGGAGTGTTTCTACAGGTATTTCTGATTTGGGGTCTGATCATAGAAAATATCTGTTAGAACGTATTAAAAATCGTGCGTAGCGTTCTTCTTGACACAGGTGTATTTGTAGCGTTGCTTGATAAAAGTGAGGCTGCGCATATTCGTTGTGTGTCATTTTTCAAAAGATATGAAGGGCAGTTGCTTACTACTGAAGCAGTGTTGACAGAGACAATATATCTTCTTGGAGATTCTATTAGATATCAGAAATCTTGTATAGAATTTATAATTAAAGGTGGAGCAATCCTTGTGCCTCAATCGTTATCAAGTTTAGAGAGGATTGTTGAATTAATGGAGAAATATAATGATATTCCAATGGATTTTGCTGACGCTACGCTTGTAGTTCTTGCCGAAGATACAGGGATTAATGAAATATTAACATTAGATTTGAGAGGGTTTAATGCTTACAGAATAAATGGAAAGACACGGTTTGAGATTTTACCTGATTAATAAATTGATTCTTTTGTAAAGGGTAGTGGCAATGTTATTAAAAGTAAAATTGCGCCATATTATTTGCGATAAAACCTGATGAAAGCCTGACCGTAGAAGATGGAGTTTTAACCCCAGCGTTAAAACTCCGCAGAAATAATGTCTATGAGGCGTAGAGATAAAGCGATGGGGTTTATAAATAGTCTTGTTGGTAATAGTTCAGCCCATATTTTCAACAGGAGCGTTTTTACAATAAGAACGGAACTATAGATTGTCAATTAAAAAATAATAATAAGGATGATGTTTATAAAGGGCTTGTGCAACACTTTTTATATCATGGGAAGGGCCAAGAGATTTAACCTTAATTTTAGTAGGTTCATTAAAAAAAGTTTCTAAAATAGATTGATCAAATTCCTCACCTTCAACAAATAATACATGCTTTGAGTCTATCCTAATTTCTTCAGGCAGTACCCCTGTTCTTATAGTAGTCATATTTATTTAATAATTAGTAGTCTCAACGTTCTAAGAGAACACGTCTCTCTTTATCAACAGAACCAAAGATATGTTTTGAGTGGGTTGAAATAATATATTGGTTTTGAGGCGCAAGTTTAATTGCAGTATTAATAAAACTCTTATGCCACTGGGCGTTAAGATGTAGTTCAGGCTCATCAATAAGAATGATAGACGGCGAATCTTTAGTATTTTTCCATATAAGAAAAAGAGTTGAGATTATTTCCTTCTGTCCAGAACTGAGTCCGTCAAATGAAAATGAGTTGTTAGTATTTATAGAAGTCACTATAATATCAATTGAATTATCTTTTGAAGGACGCATTTTACTAATCTTCACTCCAGCGTAATTTATAAGTAAGTCATTTAAAGTTGTTATTACTTTATCAGCTTCATGTTCTTCAACATTTTCTAATAAATTCGCTTTACCCATCAAGGCACTGAGAATTTCATATTTAAATGTACTGACTGGAGTTCCATTTTGATATTTTTTCTTATCAACCATCATTCCAATCTGTAAATTTCCTTCTTGTGACTTACGATAACTATTAAAATACATTAAACAAGGCAGTATTATAGGCTCAAAGTTATGATATGAAATAGATTTAAGAATTGCGTCACACTCTGAAGATATTTCAAGATTCCTAAAATATTGACGAATACTTCCAGTTTTATCTGATTTACTTACTTTATGATAAGATAGCTTAATATTTTCAAACTTACCATTAATTTCAAAAGTCCCTTCTAATATGAATTCATCCGCCCCAGCATGAATAAAAAGGACATTTAATAAATCTGAATATACATTTACAGCTCTCATAGTATTTGAATCATCATCTAAGTTATAATTCAAAGCATAAGCGGTCAATATAGTACATGCTTCAAGGATACTAGTCTTCCCTAATCCATTCTCACTCCCCATTATAATAATATCAGGGTCTCCATTCATCAAGGGAGGCGGGAAATCTATTTCAAAGGACTCAAACCCCTTGAAATTCGTCATCTTTAGATGTCGAAGTCTAACAGACGGCATTTCTGATTTTGGTTTATACATACTTTATATTAACTTATCTTTTATAAAAGGGTCAAGGGAACTAGTTCCCTTGTGGGAGTTTGAGGGCAAAGCCCTCATCTTTAAGATTAAGCCTTCATAATATTTTCACGATTGTTTATACCCTTCATTACATTTCTTGTATCAACGATCAAAGGTGCGTGTTTGGCTATGAACTCAGGACTATACACTGTATGATCCGTTGAGATTAATACACAGTCTGCATTGCTTAATGTATCAGCAGTCAACTCAACAGATGATTTTTCTATATTATACATTCTCATCTTAGGAATCTTTGGGATATAAGGGTCATTATATGAGACATCTGCGCCTTTTTCCATCAATATCTCCATCAGCTTTAATGATGGCGATTCTCTTATATCATCTATATCTTTCTTATAGGCAAGCCCTAATATCAATATCTTAGAACCCTTTAAACTCTTGCCCTTTTCATTTAACGCCTCCATCAATCTATGTACAACATAATAAGGCATAGAGACGTTTATCTCTCCGGCAAGCTCTATGAACTTTGTCGTCATATCATACTGCCTTGCCTTCCATGTCAGATAAAAAGGGTCTATAGGGATACAATGTCCGCCAAGTCCAGGGCCAGGATAAAACGGCATAAACCCAAATGGTTTAGTCTTTGCCGCATTTATTACCTCCCATATGTCTATCCCCATCTTGTCAAATAACATCTTTAACTCATTGACAAGGGCAATGTTTACGCTGCGATATATATTTTCAAGCAGTTTTGCTGCCTCTGCTATCTTTGTTGACGATACAGGCACAGTCTCTTTGACTATAGAACTATATAAGGCATTCGCAACGCTCAGACATTTAGGCGTAAACCCTCCAACTATCTTGGGAATGGTTGCAGTTGAAAAATCATGATTATTCGGGTCTTCACGTTCTGGAGAATATGCCAAGAAATAATCCTCGCCCGCATGTAAACCGCTTTTATCTAAAATCTCAAGCATATCTTCATCTGTGGTGCCTGGATATGTAGTGCTTTCAAGGGATATTAGCTGCCCCTGCCTCAGATATTTCGCTATAACCAGAGTTGTATTAAATACATAACTCAGATCTGGCTCTCTATTACGATTCAAGGGCGTTGGAACACATATCAATATACAATCCACATCTATTAGCTCTGAGAAGTCAGTTGTTGCGCGGAATTTTGTAGCGCCTTGTAGAGCGCTTACATCAAGGTGCTTGATATAACTCTTTGCTTGATGAAGCATCTCCACCTTTTTGATGTCTATATCAAATCCAATTACGCTAAACCCAGCCTTACAAAATTCAAGCACTAAAGGCAGCCCGACATAACCAAGTCCAATTACACCAACTACCGCCTTACGCTGATTTATCTTATCTATTAATCCTTGCGAAGATGCCAATTTCAACTTCTGATCAAGAGATAGCCCTTCATAAATCCAATTGGATCTCCGGGCAATGTCTTTATTATGGATAATGGCAGCCCCTCTATACAATCTTCAAGCACCCTTGCAGGATTTGTAAATCCATAACTAAGCACATTATCAATGGATTTTGAAACTGCATTTGTGACAGCATTTTTTGATAACAAATGGTCATAAACCAATATCTCACCGCCTGGTTTAACGACTCTGACAATCTCTGCCATAGCTGCCTTTGGATCAAATACAACTGTCAGGAATAAACTTAATACAGCCTTATCAAATGTTGCATCTGGATACTTGAGATTCTCTGCATCCATCTTAACAAGATTGATTTTTCTGTTTGCTGCTGAACCCTTAGTTTTTAGCTTTACCTTGCCAATTCCCAACATTACATCACTTATATCAATACCCTCAACATCAACATCATCTGGTATAAATGGAAGGTCATGTCCAGTTCCAATACCGGGAATCAGAACCTTATCGCCAGATTTAAAATTGAGCATACCAATAGCCTTCTTGCGAAATGTGCGGAGAGGCAGCATCAAAGCTGGATAAAATATCGGTATAAACGTATTAAAAGACGCTACTTTAATGAGATTTTTGATCATTTTGGTCTCCTATTCTGATAATTCTTGATTTTTTGCTAATTTAAAGAAAACCGCCCCTAATGGAGGCAGATTTAGATTGAGAGAATGAGGTCTGCCCTGCCACCAGATTGGATCCGAATGAAATCCGCCCCAATTGCCAACATTGCTGCCCCAGTATACCTCTGAATCACTATTCAATATCTCCTGATAAAATCCCTCATATGGGACTCCTATTCTATAGTTCTGTCTTGGTGTTGGAGTAAAATTAAATACGCATAAAATGAAATCCATTTGATCTTTTGCCTTTCTGATAAAGGCTATTGTGCCGCTTGCATAATCTGTAAAATCTACCCACTCAAATCCTTCATAACTAAAATCAACTTCATATAACGCTGGTTCAACCCTGTATAATCTATTTAATTCCTTTACCCAGCGGAGTAATTTCTGATGGGGTTCAAATTCAGTCAGATGCCAATCAAGGCTTGCTGTTGCCATCCATTCATTATATTGAGCAAACTCTCCGCCCATAAATAGGAGTTTTTTACCTGGTTGGGCGTACATATATGCGTACAGCAATCTTAGATTTGCGAATTTCTGCCAATTATCGCCAGGCATCTTATTAATCATTGAGCATTTCCCATAAACCACTTCATCATGGGAAAATACATTTACAAAGTTTTCAGTGAATGCGTATAACAATGCAAATGTCAGATTATTATGATGATACTTTCTATAAACCGGGTCTTTACTGAAATAGGTTAATATATCGTGCATCCAACCCATATTCCATTTCATTGAAAAACCAAGCCCGCCGATATATGTTGGGCGTGAAACCATTGCCCATGATGTTGATTCCTCAGCTATGGTCAATACGCCTGGATGGTAACTATGCACCACCTCATTGAACCATTTTAGGAATGCCACTGCCTCAAGATTTTCATTCCCTCCGTATTGATTTGGTATCCAGTCGCCTGGTTTTTTTGAATAATCCAGATAAAGCATTGAGGCAACCGCATCTACGCGCAGACCGTCCAGATGATATTTATCTAACCAAAACAAGGCATTTGATATAAGAAAATTGGCTACCTCTTTTCTACCGTAATTAAATATCAATGTTCCCCAATCACGATGCTCTCCTCTTCTTGGGTCTTCATGTTCATAAAGGGCAGTGCCGTCAAAATGAGCTAGTCCATGACCGTCTTTTGGAAAATGAGCTGGCACCCAGTCCATTATTATGCCTATCCCTTCCTGATGACACCGATCTATAAAATACATAAAATCATCAGGCGTTCCAAATCTGCTTGTACAGGCAAAATATCCCAATACCTGATACCCCCATGATTCATCAAGAGGGTGTTCACTTACTGGCATTAACTGAATGTGTGTATACCCAAGGTCTTTAATATATGGAAGTAAGGTTGTTGCCATCTCTCTATATGTCATGAAACGATTGCCCTCTTCTGGAATACGTTTCCATGAACCAAGATGCACCTCATACATTGACATAGGAGATGAGAGCCAATCTTTTTCCTTCCTTGCCTTCATCCATTTATCATCAGACCAAGAGTATTTATTAATGTCATAAACAACGGATGCGCTTTTTGGTCTTAATTCAGAACAAAACCCATAAGGGTCTGCCTTTTCAATAGTATAGTCCTTGTATTTTGCCCTAACCTCAAATTTATAAATAGTGCCGTGCTTAAGCCCTGGCACAAATAACTCCCATATCCCTGAATTTCCAAGTAACCGCATCATATGAGTACGGCTGTCCCAGTCATTAAAATCTCCCTTTACGCTGACCCTCATTGCATTTGGAGCCCAGAGCGCAAAAAATACTCCATCAACATTATCTATGGTCATAACATGAGCGCCAAGTTTCTCATATTTTTTATAATGAGTGCCTTCACCCATTAAATGAAGGTCAAATTCCGAAAGCACAGGGCCAAAACAATATGGATCAAAAAAAACTTCTTCAGCGCCGTCAACATTTGTTACCTTGAGTTTATATGGGAACGGCACATTTCCATCTTTAAATACAACCTCAAAAAATCCCTCCTTACGGGTCATTACCATAGGATGTTCATTTTCAAGTGTTTTTTTTGTATCTGCGGATATTTTTTTTGCCGATTCTTTTTTGACAGTCTCGACAACGGGTTTGGCGTAAGTCGTACGTAAGTCAATAACAGTGACATCTTTGGCATTGGGCTGAAAGGTTCGTATTGTTATTGCGTCCTTGTTATTAACAGAAACTGGATGTGGCCCAAGCACATCAAAAGGGTTTGAATGTGATGAGTTTATTATCAGATTAATCTTTTCGGTTAGTTCCATAAACATCTCTCCTGAGTTTATTAAATAGTTTTATTTTAAGATACTGCCGCTTTGCGCACAGAGTTTTCACCAATAATTCATTTTATCTTTTAGAATAATATCTTATATAGCGTTAAAATGTCAATCCATCTTTTGTTTTTGTTAAATATTGTCTTAGCCTTCAGTCCTTTTCTCAATATAAAGAAAGTGAAACCCAGTTTAAAAAAGATATACGCCAATTTAGGAAGGAAAATGTTAAATTGATTTTTGGATCTCTCATGTAAATGCTAAAATACAAGACCCCCACTCCACAAATTGCCAAAAAATGAATAGCTGTCAAGAATGAAGTATTGAATCCCTATATTTCCTTAATTTAAATATTTCTCATATAAGATCACAGCAATATCGCATATTTTTTCCTAACCTCTTTGATATTCCCGCAAGAAAAATCGCCCTCTGGGCAAGGTCCTATAAGACACCCAGGCCCTGCAAGAGAAAATATCGTAGGGGATACCGCCTTTACAAGTCTAAGCATTTCAATGGCAACTGCTTGAATCTCCCATTGAGCGCGATTGCAGCATCTTTGAAGAAAGAAATGCAAGAGTTCCCGCGCATTCATTGTAACCATTATCTTTGTCTCAGCAGCATTTGGCAGGACAAAACGAGCGTCTTGATTTGCAGCCTCGCCTGTAAGTCCATTTCTATTTAATCTCTCAGTAATGGAGTCGTAGGTTTGTTGAGCAGTTTTCATAAAATCTATAAATATCGCCTTTGCCTCATCATCTCCGACAATTGATGGCGGGATGATGAAATCAAAGATATCTTCGGTTTTTTGCTTGTTAGAGACATATCTTTGCGATTGCTGGCTATATGAAGCGAGGCGGTGTCTGACCAATTGATGAGAACAGGCGCGTGAGATTCCTTCTATTGCAAATGTGAAAGATGCATGTTCAATTGGCGACATATGTCCGCTGCTGATCAGTTTTCTAATAAACTCGTCTTGATCTTTGAGTTCAATCTTGACTTTAAGGTCATTTATATTTGATTTTGTATAACAAAGTTTAGCTGCAGTAGCAACTACCTCTTCAGGATGAGGCGTATGTTTAAGCAATATTACATTAAGTGTTTTCTGTCCCATTATTTCATCTCCAATAAAAAGTATTTCCTATATTAACGTATCCTGATAAAAAAGGCAAAAAATAATAGGAGTCAATGGGAACAATCCACTTGCATGTAAGGGCTAAAACCGCATCATTTCTTTTGTTTATTCAAAATTGATACTCTTTGACAATTAGCTTTTAGCCGCTTGTTTAGCGCATTGCTCTTTCATAGAAACAAGTTCTATTGTGGTAGTCCTTAAACGCTCTACTAAGGCTTTGATAATTACCCTAAAATTTTCTGCAGTTTTGTTAATCTCTTCATCAAGCAAATCTTTATCCATTAAACCAACAGCAACATCACTAATAGCTATTGCATTTGCTGATCTAGGGCCCTTATCAAGATAACTCATCTCTCCAAAAATATCGCCTTTGCCGAGTTTAGCGATTAATATTTTTTTATCATTAATCACCTTTGAAATCTCAACAGCCCCGTCAATTAAAACATAAGTCCCTTCTCCATAAGTCCCTTCTTTAAAAATAACCTTGCCAGCTTTATAAGATTCTGTTGCGCCAAGCATTCTTGCCATTTTCCAATCACCTCATATAAGTAGTTGTGAATCAAAAATTCAAATTCTTAAAATAAATCAATTAATTATACCTAATTTATTAATCAATCAAGTTATATAATAAAATAAACCTATGGTTTTGTCAAATACATTCAATTTTCTAAGGTTGATTAAAAAATATTTTAAGGTATATACTAAATAAAACATCTAATCATTCAGGCGGGATTAAGTGGCTGAAAATTATAACATCCTGATCAAGTACAGAATAAATGAAATTTAGGGTAAAAAGCGAATTCAAACCAACTGGCGATCAGCCTGCTGCAATAGCTAAACTTGTTGAGCGTATACAGGATAATCACACACATAATGTCTTGCTTGGAGTTACAGGTTCAGGCAAGACATTTACAGTTGCGAATGTTATAGAAAAACTTGAGAGGCCTGCCCTTGTAATAGCGCATAATAAAACCCTTGCAGCGCAGATTTACGGCGAGCTTAAAGAGTTGTTTCCAGAAAATGCAGTAGAGTATTTTGTCAGTTATTATGACTACTACCAGCCTGAGGCATATATCCCAAAATCAGACACCTATATTGAAAAAGACGCTATGGTTAATGACGATATTGACAGAATGCGGCATCGGGCAACCATGTCTGTGTTGAGACGGCGTGATACAATAGTGGTTGCCTCTGTTTCGTGCATCTACGGCATAGGCTCGCCTGATGATTACATGGGTATGCACCTGTCAATATCTCTGAATGCGTCTTTAAAGAGAGACGAACTGATAAAATCACTTGTAACGCTTCAATATCAACGTTCAGAGGGTGAGTTAAAACGCGGCGGATTCAGGGTGCGAGGGGATATTATTGAGGTATATCCATCTTATTGTCTTGATCAGGCAATAAGATTTGAATTTTTCGGTGATTATATTGAAGGAATCTTTGAATTTGACATTCTTACTGGCAGGAAAACATACACCTTTGACATGGTAGACATATATCCAAATACCCATTGGATAACCCCTACTGGTAAACTTGAGGCTGCAATCCCTCTAATTGAAGAGGAGATGAGAGACAGAGTAGGCGAATTTTTACATTCTGCCAAATATATTGAGGCGCAAAGGATAGAACAAAGGGTCAGATTTGACCTAGAGATGCTTAGGGAATTTGGATATTGTAATGGGATTGAGAATTACTCGCGTCTTCTAAGCGGGCGGTCTAAAGGTGAGCCGCCATATTGTCTGATTGATTATTTTCCTGATGATTTATTAATAGTAATCGATGAATCTCACGCAACTCTGCCTCAGATACGAGGGATGTATGAAGGGGATCGCAGCAGGAAACAAAATCTAATAGACTATGGGTTCAGACTTCCATCAGCCCTTGATAATCGTCCATTGAAATTTCAAGAATTTAATAAAAAAATTACTCAGGTAATCTATATATCTGCAACTCCAGGCGACTATGAATTAGGTATGTCCGATCTACCGCCGGTAGAGCAGATAATTCGTCCAACTGGACTTATTGACCCAGTTATGATTATAAAACCGGTTGACGGCCAAGTTGACGACCTTTTAAATGAGATTAGAGAAGTCATCGCTCAAAAGGAGCGAGTATTGGTTACAACATTGACAAAGAAAATGGCAGAGGATTTGGCTTCGTATTATACTGAGCTTGGCATAAATACCAGATATTTGCATTCAGATATAGACACGCTTGAACGCGTAATAATTCTACAAGATTTACGAAAGGGGTTATTTGATGTATTGATTGGAGTTAATCTATTAAGAGAGGGCTTAGACCTGCCAGAGGTATCATTAGTAGCAATACTTGACGCAGATAAAGAAGGATTTTTAAGGTCAACGCGTTCTCTGATACAGACATCAGGGCGGGCAGCAAGAAATATTAATGGACGAGTTATCATGTATGCTCAAAATATAACAGATTCAATGAAGCGAGCAATTGATGAGACATCACGCAGACGTAAGATTCAATTAGCCTATAATAAAGAGCATGGAATCACCCCAACTACAATAATAAGCAGCATTAAAAACATCCTTGCCTCTATCTATGAGGCAGATTATTTCAGTGTGCCTGTTGAAACAATCCCAATAGCGCAGGGCAGTATTGATGAAACAAATATTAAAAAACTTGAGATAGAGATGAAGACAGCAGCTAAGGCATTGGATTTTGAACAAGCAGCAAAGATAAGGGATAGAATTAGACAGATTAGAGATACAATGCTGACACTTGGGATTAAAGTCGAGGGTCGACACCCATAAAAAGTCGAGGGTCGACACCCATTAAAAGTCGAGGGTCTAACTTATAAATAAATACGCGCCCAGAGGGACTTGAACCCCCAACCTTCTGATCCGTAGTCAGACACTCTATCCAATTGAGCCATGGGCGCAGTTATTGATTCTACAATGTTTTTGAATTTTGAGTCAATTTTATTTTTTTGAAGCAATTATTTTATAATATGCTCATGGGTGATTACCCTTCTGAGTCTGAAATTATAACGCAAAAAGTAGTCAGTGGATAGATTGGGAGACTTTTTATAAAATTCTTGATAACAGGAATATTTTTAATTAACAACATAGGTAATAAAAATGACTGTAATTGATTCTTTTGCAGAACAACTACATATTAAACCCGAAGAACTAATAAACAAAAGTCTGAGGATTTATTTAGAGCAGAATCTAAGAAAGATTGAGTCAGAGCTTTATATAAGATTAAAAAAATATGGGATTATTGATGTCTTTGACCTAGATAAAAAACTAGATGAAGGCGATATTACTGAAAATCTGACCTATGAAGATTATTTTGCAATTGATAACCTTGAGTCAGAGAGAGAGAAAATAATTAAATTGCTAAAAGACCTTTGATGGCAGATATTGAAGATATAAGAAGAATCGCAGAAATAGAATTTTCAGATATGGTAATTAGTACATACCAAATTGATTACAAGTTAAGAATTGTTTTAAATAATAATAGCTTTATTGATGTTAGTGTATCAAAGCGATAAGCAGATAAATTTGGTTTTCATTGGGAAACCTTGGATGCGTTAGGTACAATTTATAGATATGATAATGTACCAGATAAAAAATGGAAGTCAATAGTTGCTGCTTACCCATATCATTTCCATAATGGTTCTCAAGATAATGTTGTTTCATCTCCCTTTCCATTGGAAATAATTAATGGATTTAGAGCTTTTATGAAATTTATAAAGAAAAATAAGGAAATTTATTATTGATTTAGGTAATAATAGAAATTAGAAATAATTTGAATATATCTGAATAATTTTTATTAAATTCATCAATACTGCGGAGGGAGCTTATGGCAGATGAAAAGAAGCGAATTTTAGTAGTTGGCGGAGGTATTAGCGGTGTAACAACTGCTGTTGAAGCCGCTGAGGCAGGGTATAACGTTACCCTTATTGAGAGAAATCCTTATCTTGGCGGAAGAGTAGCCCAATTAACAAGGTATTTTCCAAAATTATGCCCGCCATATTGCGGACTTGAGATTAATTTTCGACGGATAAAACGAAACACGCTCGTTGATTTTTATACAATGGCTCAAGTAGAAAGCATTAGCGGCACAGAAGGCAATTTTCATGTCAAGATCAAACACAGCCCGCGTATGGTTAATGACAAATGCACGGCTTGCAACAAGTGCGTTGATGTTTGCCCAGTTGAAAGACCAAATGACTTTAATTTCGGTCTGGATAAAAATAAGGCAATATATCTCCCGCATAATATGGCATTTCCTATGAAATATGTCATAGATTCAAAGGTTTGCAAGGGTTCAGCATGCGGTAAATGTAAGGAAGTATGCAAATTTGGCGCTATTGACTTTAATGAAAAAGAAGTGATTAAAGAGTTAGATTGCGCAAGCATTGTATTTGCCACAGGCTGGAGTCCATATGATGCTGCAAAGATGGAGAATCTCGGCTTTGGCAAGATAAAAAATGTAATAACAAATATGATGATGGAAAGATATGCCTCAAATAGCGGACCAACCGCTGGCAAGATAGTCAGACCATCTGATAATAAAGCAATTGAAAGCATTGCATTTGTCCAATGCGCAGGCTCAAGGGATGAAAATCACCTTGGATATTGTTCAGCAGTCTGTTGCATGGCAACTCTGAAACAGGCATCATATGTTAGAGAGCAGTATCCAGAGGCTCAGATATATATCTTTTATATAGATCTAAGGGCGCCTGGCAAGTATGAGGCATTTTTACAGAAATCCCAAGCAGATCCATTAATCAAGATGATTAAAGGCAAGGTCGCAAAGATTGAGCAAGATTCGGCAGGCGGTGTTATAGTAACTGCGGAAGACATTGAAGGCGGCGGCAGGATTCATCAGACAGTAGATATGGTAGTGCTTGCAACAGGAATGGAGCCAGGTCTTAAAGGCAGCGGCTTAAAAGTAGATATTAAATATCAGGAAGATGGATTTGTTGCTGCAGAAGGACAGTCCGCTGGTTTTTATGCTGCAGGGGTTGCAAAACGTCCTGCAGATGTTACAACTTCACTTCAAGATGCCACAGCAATGGCGCTTAAAGGCATTCAAAGCACTTATAAATAAAGAAAACCAGACATTTTGACGGTTTTCATAATGCGTATTTGGGAGATAAATATGGCGGATAATAAAACAGGCGTATATATATGCACAGATTGCGGGATTGGCGAGTCCCTAAAAGTCGATGACCTCAAACTAGTCGCTGAAAAGGAACTAAAGGTTGCTGTCTGTAAGATTCATCCATTTTTATGCAATCAAGAAGGCATAAAATTAATAAAAGATGATATAACAAATGAAGGCGTTAATAAAATAGTTATTGCAGCATGTTCTCCACGAGTCAATACTGACAAGTTTGATTTCGACCCGCTGTTATATGTAACAGAGAGGGTTAATATCAGAGAACAGGTAGTTTGGAGTCAGCCAGTTGGGGCAGAATCCACACAATTATTGGCGGCAGACTACATTCGTATGGGAATAGTCAGGGCGCAAAAGGCATCGCCTCCAGAGCCGGTTATCGCAGACTTATGCAAGACTATTTTGGTTATTGGCGGCGGCGTAACTGGTATCAATGCTGCCTTAGATGCTGCAAAGGCAGGCAGCAATGTTGTTCTGATTGAAAAAGAGAACGAACTTGGCGGATGGATGAAAAAGATGTACAAGGTGCCTTCTAAAACCGCTCCATATAACGTACTTGTAAAATCAGATATATTTGCAAAGATTGACGAGCTAAAAAATAATGCCAAGATAAAGGTTATTACCGGTAAAACAATAGCCTCAATTGAAGGCGAGCCGGGTAAGTATAATGTTACCATTGGTTCAAATGGGACAAGCGAGTCCATACAGATTGGGGCAATAGTCCTTGCAGCAGGTTTTAGACCATATGACGCAAACAAACTTGAAAATCTTGGTTATGGAAAGTTCAAAAATGTTGTAACTAATATGGAAATGGAAGAGATTGCCAACTCTGGTTCAATCACAAGGAGGTCAGACGGCAAGCCTGCTAAAAATGTCGTATTCATCCAATGCGCTGGACAAAGGGATGCAAATCACGTGCATTATTGTTCAGCAGTCTGCTGTAATGTTTCCCTTAAACAGGCATTATATGTAAGGGAGCTTAATCCAGAGGCAGGTGCGTATATTATCTATAAAGACATGAGGACAATGGGTCTACATGAAAATTTTTATAAGGCTGCACAAAATGATGAAGGGATATTTTTAGCCAAAGGCGAGGTGCTTGATCTGAAGGAAACCTCAGACGGCGCTGTAGAGGTTACGGTAGATAATAAACTGCTTGGCAAGACCATCAAGATTAATGCTGATTTAGTGGTATTGGCAGTTGGAATGGTTACAAACACGATTCCAATAAACAGAGACGTTAATAATTTAACCCCTGATTATGTTGGATATGTTCAAGAGAGACAGACCACTGACGGAATAGTAAAAGAGATTATTGCAGATCCAAATATCCTTAATCTAAAATACAGGCAGGGTCCAGAGATGCCGCATCTTAGTTATGGATTTCCAGATTCACATTTTATATGTTTCCCATATGAGACCAGACGCACAGGCATATACGCGGCAGGAACTGTCAGACATCCAATGGATGCAGTTCAAGCCTCTACTGATGCGACAGGGGCAGCAATGAAGGCTATTCAATGCGTAACGCTTTCCTCACAAGGCAAGGCAGTTCATCCAAGGTCAGGAGATATGACCTTCCCTGAATTCAGGCTTGAATCCTGTACCCAGTGCAGAAGGTGTACTGTAGAATGTCCATTTGGAGTGCTTGATGAAGACGAGAAGGGAACTCCAAAGCCAAATCCTCTACGCTGCAGACGCTGCGGAACGTGCATGGGCGCTTGTCCTCAAAAGATTATATCCTTCAAGGATTATAGCGTAGACATGGTTGCCTCAATGATAAAGATAACAGAGGTGCCAGACGAGAGTGAAGAGCCTTATATCTTGGGATTTATCTGTGAAAATGATGCCTATCCAGCAATGGATATGGCAGGATTAAATAGACTTACTCTAAATCCTAATTTTAGATTTATATCGCTTCGCTGTTTGGGCGGGACAAACTTGGTTTGGATTGCTGACGCGCTAGCAAGGGGCATTGACGGAGTATATCTGATTGGTTGTAAACATGGAGATGACTATCAGTGTCATTTTGTAAAAGGCTCTCAAGTAGCAAGTGAAAGGCTTGGAAAGGTACAGGAGACATTGAGCAGATTAAGCCTTGAATCAGAGAGGGTTGAGCAGATTCAGTTGTCAATCAGCGATTGGGATAAACTCCCTGCTCTGTTAAATACCTTTTCAGATAAGCTCAAGGCTATGGGACCAAATCCTTATAAGGGATTTTAAGGGATAAGATATAGAGGCTGCTCTAATTTGAGCAGCCCTGCATGACATTAAATTGATTGATAGATATAGAATAAATAAATTTGGAGGTATTATATGTCAGAAGTCAAGGTTTTAACTCCGGACCTAAATTTTGTGCGGGAGTTAAAGAATTCAGGGGCAGAGTCTCTGAAGAAGTGTTATCAGTGCGCAACATGCTCTGTAGTATGCGATATCTCAAGCGATAAAGATCCATTTCCGAGAAAGCAGATGCACATGGCGCAATGGGGCTTAAAGGATGAATTATTAAAGGACTCCAGTATCTGGCTCTGTCATAATTGTAATGACTGCTCGAAAAATTGTCCACGAGGGGCCGCCCCAGCGGATGTTTTGGCAACCTTAAGAAAGGCTGTTATAAAGGGAAATGCCTTTCCTCCGATATTTGGAGGATTAGGTGACAGCAAACCTCTGAATATTTTTATAGCCCTGCTAATCCCTGTAATTCTCTTATCGGTTATATTTTTTACTGGAGGGAATTTCGGGATACCTGATGGAGAAATAGTATATTCAAAATTATTCCCATTAATAAAGGTTGATATTACCTTTATGATCACAGCATTCTTTGTTTCAATATTTTTTGTAATAAGCATAATGAAGTTTTGGAAGAATATCAATTCTGAGCCAGAGAAATTAAGGGCTTCAGACAAAAAATTGATACCTGCGCTCATAGAGACCTTGATAGAGTTTGCAACACACAAAAAATTCAGCAAGTGCGGAGAGAGTAAAAACAGATACTATGGGCATATGTTAGTAGTTATAGGGTTTGTGTTATTGTTTATAGTCACAAATTGGTCGTTGTTTACTCAAGATCTTTTAGAGTGGCATTCTCCATTTGTTTTAGACGAGCATGCTGAAAAAATATTTGGTTCATTAGCAGTTGCTAAAATCTATGTTGTGATGTTTAAATTAACGGCAAATATTGGCGCTATTTCGTTACTGTTAGGCGCTGGATTGTTAATCTTAAATCGTCTCAAGGAAAAGAGTTATACAAGTTTAACATCATCTTTTGATTGGACGCTTTTGGGGATAATCTTTACTGTTTGCGTAACTGGAATTCTTTCTGAGTTTACAAGGGTAGCAAACATGCCAGAAATAGCATATCCAATATATTTTATACATCTTGTTACAGTATTTTATGTAATAGCATACATACCATATTCAAAACTTTCACATATGGTTTATAGGATAACTGCAATTACATATGCAAAGATGGCAAATATTGATTAAGTGATTAGTCTTTTGATAGAGACCTCTCGGGTTGTGTTTAATCCAGCCCGAGAAGGATTATAACCTGCTGCGAACTATTTCTGATAAAATATATGACCTTTAAACAAAATAATTACGCCTTTATTGATAGTCAGAATTTGAATCTTGGGGTCTTAAGTCAAGGTTGGAGATTGGATTTTGCCAAATTTAGTATATTTTTAAGAGATAAATATGGCAACTAAACAATCTATAGTTGATTTTATTTTGGATCAGTTGAATTCATTTGACAACATGTCGGCTCGAAAAATGTTTGGTGAATATGCGCTATATTGTGATGGTAAAGTGGTTGGTTTAATATGTGACGACATTTTATATATAAAAATTACTGACCAAGGGAAAATATTTGTTGGTAAATATTATCAAGAAGGAAGCCCTTATAAAGGAGCTAAGCCCTCTATGATGATTGATTATGACCGAATTGAAGATAGTGAGTGGCTGAGTGAATTAGTTCGCATTACTGCAGATAGTTTACCACTCCCAAAACAAAAAATAACTTTCAAGAAAAAATACGATAATTTTCATTAGATATAATAATTGGTTAAAAAATAAAAAGAGGCATTCCCGCGGGACGAAACCCTTTGGTAGTCCTCTCATCATGATAAAATATATTATCAGTATAATTAGCGTGTTGTCAAGAGAATTTTTTAAATACTAAATCATGGAGGTATCAAAATGCTTGAAAATATCAAATGGCTTGGGCATGACACCTTTAGAATTTCAGGGGAAAAATTGATTTATTTTGATCCTTACCATATCAAAAACCCTGAGTCTGCCGATATAATTTTATGCTCTCATAGTCATCATGACCATTGCTCACCAGAGGACATCTTCAAGCTTATAGGTAAAAATACCATAATTATTGCTCCAGCAGATTGTTTGAAGACCTTAAAGATTGATTCACTAAAATCCGTTAATAAAATGAAGGCAATTAAAGTTGGGGAAACTATTGAAATAGACGGCATTAAGATAAGGGCAGTTCCTGCATATAATATAAATAAACAATTTCATCCTAAGGCAAATGGATGGGTTGGATATATAATTACAATTAATGATGAGTCGATTTACTTTGCGGGAGATACGGATCGCATCCCTGAGATGAAGTCTTTTAAAGGCATTGATATAGCAATGCTTCCAGTAAGCGGCACATATGTAATGACTGCGGAGGAGGCCTCTGCGGCAGCCCTTGATATCTTGCCAAAGATTGCAATCCCAATGCACTACGGAACAATAGTTGGCGCTACTGCTGATGCAGATAGATTTGCATCCTTGCTTAAAGGCAGGATTTCTGTTCATATATTATGAAACCTATTGAAATTAAACTGATATTAGATGGGTTAGACGAAAGATATATTGACCCAAAGACAGAATTAATCCATAGAAACCCCTTTGAGCTTTTGGTTGCAACCATTCTGTCAGCTCAATGCACAGATGTTAGAGTTAATAAGGTTACGCCTGAATTATTTAATAAATATAGAGATGTCACAGGATTTGCCAATGCCGAACAAGTAATTTTGGAGCAGGATATTAAGTCAACGGGCTTTTTTAGAAATAAGGCGCGAATGATTATTGAATGTTCAAAGAGGATAATCAATGATTTTAATAAAACCGTGCCTAATGAAATGGATAAACTTGTGACACTACCAGGTGTTGGAAGAAAGACTGCAAGCGTAATATTAGCGGCAGGGTTTGGCATCCCAGCAATTGCCGTAGATACTCATGTAATAAGGCTTAGTAATAGAATTGGCTTAGTCAGTCAAATTGACCCTGTGAAGATTGAAACATCGTTAAAACAACTGATTCCACAGGATAAATGGATATTTTTCTCCATGTCAATAGTATTACATGGCAGGCGTATTTGTAAGGCAAGAAAACCACAATGCAGCGATTGTGTGATTTATAAGCCATGTCAATGGTCATTTAAAAGTTAGAATTCACTACTGAGATGCAGAAAAAAAAGAATTTTCACCACAGAGACACAGAGGGCACAGAGTAAAAATTAAAAAAAATGTAAAAGAATCAGCTAATATTTTTTTAATCTTTTCTCTGTGATTCTCTGCGTACTCTGTGCCTCTGTGGTAAATTCTTTTAGATTTTATCTGCGTCTCTCTGATAAAATAATATGGCGCAAAATAGAACTCTCATTACAAAGATTGCCCAACTTGTTAATAGTGAGCAGGGCGTAACCAAAAAAGACCACGGCGGGCATATCAGGGTATGTCTTGTATATCCAAATTCCTACAGAACAGGGATGTCAAATCTTGGGTTTAGGATTGTGTATTTCCTGCTTAATGATATGACGGATGTGGTTTGTGAAAGGACTTTTTTACCTGAAGATATAACGGAATATACAAATACAGAAATCTTTAGCTATGAATCCTCAACACCTCTATATAGGTTTGATATAATAGCCTTTTCAGTATCCTTTGAAAACGACTTTCCAAATATTGTCAAAATCCTTAATCTTGCAAATATCCCTATTTATTCCACTAAGAGAACCCAACATCATCCATTGATTATTATGGGGGGAGCCTGCTGCTACCTTAATCCAGAACCAGTTGCAGATTTCTTTGATATCTGTTTTGTTGGCGAGGCAGAGGGGATGATGACCAATTTTATAGAATCCTATAAAAAAAGCGCTAGTAAAAGTGAGCTTTTTGCCAATCTCAAGGGGTTTAAAGGCATATATATACCATCAATGCCTGCGTTAAAGGTAGAGGGATGTTTTCTTAAGGATATTGATAGACTGAAATATTTCCCGCAGTTAATAACTCCTAATACGGAGTTTTCAAATATGTATCTGGTGGAGGCGCAGAGGGGATGTCCGTGGAGATGCAGATTTTGCGCAATCAGCGCAATTTATGGTAATGGAAGAAAAAGGGGGTTGGAGTCAATAACCATAGAGATAAATGAAGCTGCTAAATATTGTAAAAAGATTGGAATAATAGGTCCTTCATTATCTGAATACCCACATATCTTGGATATTTTGGGGACTAATGGCGTTGAATTTTCCATAACATCTCTTAGGGCAAATAGTCGTTCAGTTGAGATAATATCTAAGATAAATAAAAACAGCGTTTCAATAGCTATAGAGTCTGCATCAGAAAGGTTGCGGGGGGCAATAAATAAACGTCTTAAAACTGAAGATATAATGGAGACATGCAGGCAGATTTTAAAGAGTGACACAAGTACCTTGAGGTTATATTTTATGATAGGTCTGCCGATGGAAACGGATGAAGACGTTAAAGAAATAGTTGCCATGGTCAAAGAGATAAGAAAGGCTTCCATTAAGGGAACGATTGCCCTAACGGTTAGCGTTTTTATCCCAAAGCCGATAACACCGCTTCAGTTTCATCCAATGGCAGAAAGGGCGGTTGTAAAACGTAGATTAAGGATTATAAAACAAGGGTTTAAGGCTTCAGAAAATATAAGGGTGACACATGATTCTATAAAGAATGCTTACAAGCAGGGGTTTTTTGCAAGGGGGGACAGGAGTCTTTCAAGGGCGCTTGAGCGGATGAGCGCTAATAGTGATTGGATAGAGGCTGCTATTGAGGCGGGTATTGAATCGGATGATTATGTATTTCGTAAATTTGGATTTGAGGAGCAATTGCCTTGGGATTATTTATATACGGATGAGTATAAGGGACATTTGATTGAGGAATATAATTTATATATGAAAGAGGTTTAATTTTTTGCGTTTTATGATATAATGAATGATGGGTAAACATTATCAAAATGATCAATGGACTATTGAAGATGGACTGGGCATAGCTGGCGCAGGCGATACCTTAGCGCGTATGGCTTTAGAGGTAACTCCTTCGTTTTCAATAAGGGTTACAGGTAAATGGGGGGCTGGTAAGACAAGCGTGTTAAAACGGGCATTTGCTACACTTGGCGGGCAGCCAATACAACAAAGTTTACCATTTGGAGTGGATATCAAGGAATTTATAACGAAGGATTGGGAAAGTCTAAATTTTGATAAAAGAGACAATGAATTAAACTGGAAGCAAGATAAATTAGATATTATTGCAGAAAAAACCCTTTGTATATGGTTTTCACCGTGGCAGCATCAAGTTGAGGTAAACCCGCTGATAGCTCTTCTATTAGAATTAAAGGCTCAGTTTAGTACCTATATAAATATTAAAGATAGGTTTAATGATTTTAATCGTAGAGGAGGATTAGCTACTGCTACATTAATAGAGGGATTTATTGAAGCTGTTACTAACTTAAAAATCAAAGGCACGACAGAGGCAGTTCAAAAGGCTTATAATAATGCTGCTCCTAAATTAACAGAACTTAGCAACGGTCAAAGATTTCATCTGTTATTTGATGATGTTGTAAATAACGTTCTTTATAGTATCAAGGGAGTAACCAAAGAAACTATTAAAAACGCAAGGCTAATTATCTTCATTGACGACCTTGATCGTTGTGAAGAATCGGTTATTGTTAATCTGCTTGAGGCGATAAAATTATATCTTAGCAGTCCTAACTGTATCTTTATTTTTGGGATTGATGAAACTGCTGTTATTGGGGCAATGAAACGTCATTGGGGGGAAGGCCGTTCTGAAGTTAATAATCGTGAATATCTTGAAAAGATGTTTCAGGCAACAATTTTAGTACCTTTACCAAAGCAAGAAAATCTAAAAATAATAATAAAAAACCAATTAAAATTACATAAATTTACTGATATTGAAGTATCTGCTGATATAATAGAACGACTTATTGAGCCTAATCCAAGAAAGGTAAAGAATTTTTGCAATAGTCTATGCGCTGCATGGGGTATGATGCGTGGAAGTGAAGAAACAGATGCAAAATTCGCATTGCGTTTTATACTTTTTAATTATCTTAGGTTATTTCATCAACCAATATGGAGGATTCTTGAACGACAACCATATGCCCTTTCCCTTCTTATGCGTGTTTTATTTACTGGTACTCAAGACAAACTACAAGAAAGAGAAGATTTTAAAGAATCTGATCAGAAGATTTTAAGGGAATTATTTTTTAGGGAATTTTCTCATGTGCTTGGTGATGAAAGCATAGATATTCTACATCATAAAAGCCTTACAACAGACCAAGCAGTAACCTTAATGTATGAACGACAGGATAGAAAACGTTCAGATGAGTTTTTTATCTATAAATTAAGAGAGTTTGAAAATGACGACATCCTTGACGACAGATTCCTCTACAACAGATAGCATAAGAGAAAAAAATAATAGAAGCACCGCAATGGGGCGCTATTTTCGATTCTTAAATCGGCATTATAAGAATATTAATATTACTGAATTCGCAAATGAACTTGACCCAATAAGCCTTAAAAATATCTTTGTCCCTCTATATGCCGATACTACTGATATTGACGAAGAAAAGATGTCACCTCCATCAGAGTTAGATAAAGAAAAACCATCTGGAACTCCCATCTTTGAAATTTTAGAAAAAGAGACATTTCTTATGCTTAGCGGGCTTCCGGGCAGTGGAAAGACTACCTTGATCTCTGCAATTATCTTTGAATTAACTGGCGAGTATCAAACAAAACTTCGTGAAAGAATAACAAGAGGTCCTGCCATTGCCCCAATACCTCTGATTCTAAGGGATTATACTGATATTGATAAATGCACAGATATCTATGACCTTCTTGATAGATGGTGGAAAAACGCCTTAATACAGTCTGAAGCTGATAAATTTCCGCTAGATATTTTTAGGCTGAAGATTGCTGTAGACCAAAGCAAAAAGAATTATTCTGCGATATTGCTCTTTGATGGGATTGATGAGGCGGGCGGTCCTAAGGTTAGAGAACATATCATTAAACTGGCTATTGATGCCCATGAAAAAGGATTTAGAGTTTTATTAACTGGACGACCAAGCGGGTTTAGCGGGTTTAAGGATATTGACCTTTCAAAATATAATAATTATTATGTATTGCCTTTGATATGGGCTCAAATAAATAAATTTATAAACGACTGGTATCAACTCCCATTCAAATGGGCAAAGGATAAAAAGTTGGGGATAAGGGATTTTATAGAAGCCCTACAAAAACCTGATAAAGGCTACCTCCTGAACCTTGCAAGGAGACCTATATTTCTAACCTTGATGGCACAGGTTCATTGCTCTAAAAACAAGATGCCAGATGGCAGGGCTGATCTATATAAGGCTATCATTGAGTTATATCTTGTAAGACAGGAGGCTCATAGAAGGCTAAAGATTACCACAACTGGAACGACGTTACCAAGCTGGTCTGATAGTGAAAAAAAGACTGTGCTTGGGTATCTGGCTTGGCAGAGTCAATTAAAGGTTAAAGATAACGAAAAAAGGCAGGTTGTCTGGGATAAAGCAGATATGCTTACCACTATTGATACACTGCTCTCTGATAGAGAATACAGACTTTCAGGTATTAACAAAGGTGACAGCGAGGGTATTTTAAATTACTTTCTTCATCCTGCGGGGCTTTTACGAGAACCAGCCTTTGGGAAGATAGAATTTGCCCATCTTAGCTTTCAAGAATATCTATGCGCGGAGTTTATCTACAGCAGATGTATTGAGTCTGGTATTGAATCTAACTTAGATGTCCTGCTTTTGCAGCACCTTAATAGACCTGGTTGGGATGAGGTTGGATTATTACTTTATACCATTCATGCAGCCCAAACAAATAATAGAGGTCATTTTTCTCTGCTTGGGTTACTTGATCTTAAAAATAAAGATCAGGCATATCTTTTGATTCAGGCAGTTAGTGGCAGGGAGCTGCCATTTGAAGATCAAGACAGGATTGAATGGCTGCCTCTTATCATAGGAGCAGCCCTTGTCCATCCTAATCTATTTAATAGTAAATACCTCCGCAGGTTTTCAGATAATGTTAAAAAAGTAGGGCTTAGGATAATTGAGAGGATGATTAAGGTTGACGACCACAAAGATTTGATTGATCTATTTTATAAAGAAACTCTTCCTTATGGTCTTAATCAGACTAAATATAAAGAAATCTTAAATAAAGTCAAGGATAGATGGAATAATCCTCCTAAGAATGATAATTCATGGATGACTGATTTTGATAATAATGAAGCAAGGGCTTATGCCTTGATTAAATTCATTGCTGATTCAGGGTGGTATGGCGATGTCTCGGGTTTAAGTGATGGCGATGTAATTGTGTTAGAGCCAGTTAGCAATATTGCGCCTTTATTGACACAATGGATAAAGAGTAAGTGTAGTTTGAACGCTGATATTGATAAGCCAACATTGCTATGGGCAGTCAGAAAAAAGGAGAATGATTTGTTACCTGTCCCAACTAATGCTGGGTTTGTCTTGGATTCTATCCTGCCTAACAATGGAGAACTCTGGCAGGCAGTAAATGAGAGAGTTCCAATTGACGCAATATTACTTCAAGGAGAGTTTTTTTTAGAAGACTGGTATTATGATTTCAGTCAGCCTGTTATCCTTATGACCATTTATACAGAGGAAAATTTAAATAGCAGAGGACGTTTGGCATTGTCTTTTTATGAAATCCTTTCTCTTTTTGAAGGTAATGCCAAAGACATTGCCTTCAAAAATTTTTTTAAATCTCGATCTCTATCTCTATCTCGATCTCTATCTCTATCTCGATCTCTATCTCTATCTCGATCTCTATCTCTATCTCGATCTCTATCTCTATCTCGATCTCTATCTCTATCTCTATCTCTATCTCTATCTCGATCTCTATCTCTATCTCGATCTCTATCTCGATCTCGATCTCTATCTCTATCTCGATCTCTATCTCGATCTCTATCTCGATCTCTATCTCGATCTCTATCTCTATCTCGATCTCTATCTCTATCTCTATCTCTATCTCTTCCAGAGAAGCTTAAATCAAAATTAGAAATTATCGAAAGATATATTGATAATACTTCAGACAATGATTTACTTAAGTCATTTACCGAATCCCTTGAGTTATTCCATTACAGATACGGGGCAATTGAATGGTTTGATAAACAAGCCAACTCTCCAGAGTTGATGGAAAAACGTGGCATAAAAAACCACAAACCTCTGCCCTCTGAACTTGGCATATTTGATGAAACTGGCAGACCTTTCAAAGCGCAAAACCGTGAAAATCTCTTAAAACTTCAAAGTTGGTTAGGGGATGATAACAATATCTTAGGATTTGTATTCCCAGAGGGCCTTGATAATAAGACACGCAGTTTTCTGCTCAATGAGATCACCAGATTAAAGAGAAATTCATGGTCTCCTCACAAGCTGTTAGAGGCAATACTTGCAGATTGGCCTAAAGATGAACCTACACGTCCATATACTTATGAGGCAGCTTATAAAGACCTTGAAGATGCCTGTGATATATTTATTAACGATGCAGGGATCAAATAATATTTAACAATTATAAATATAAAAGAATTCGACGTAGGGGCTTATTGCATACGCGGTCAACGAATAGGGCGTATACAATACGCCCCTACATATCTGCGGTGAATTTATTTTTTATTGTTAAACTATTACTCGGAGAAACACTATGATTGACCCAGTGATTATCAAAGACTCTGACATGACATTCCCGCATTTCACGGTCTTAAAGGCATCCGCTGGCTCTGGTAAGACCTACACCCTAACCAAGAGATATGTTCAATTTCTCCTTTCAAATAAAATAAAATTTAACAAACTCCCTTCCATCCTAGCCATTACATTCTCAAACAACGCTGCTAAAGAGATGAAGACTAGGATTCTTAAATGGCTTAAAGAGGTCAGCATTGGTAACGTTGAGTTGACCGCTGAACTTGCCAGCGTAATCTCCATTCCAGAAAACGAACTACGCCAAAACGCCAATGACTTAATTGACGAAATCATCATCAATTATTCAGACTTTGCCGTTAAAACCATTGACAGCTTTATGACAACTGTATTTAAGGCGTCTGCCATTGACCTTGATTACCCGCCTGATTTTGAGATTCTGATGAATAATGACTCCATCATAGAATATGCCTTTAATATCTTTCTCCGACAGGTCAAGGATGGAAGCAGTGAGGCAGGGTTGATGGAAGAGATAATAAATTCAATCGGCGAGACAAAAGGCGCAGATAGTTCATATCTCTGGGAGCCAACTGGCGCAATTCTTAATGAAATCAAGCAGCTTTATAAAAAACTAAGTCCTGGCTCTATAGAATTTAGTGACCGCATGACTGATATTATTGATGTTCAAAGTAAAATGACCAAACTTATCAATGAGATTGAACAAAAGATTGAGAGGTCAACTCTGGTTAGAGGTAAAAGCTCTAAATATATCAAGTTTTTAAAGTTTATTAAAAATCATACCTTTGCAGATTTTGCTGGAGAGTTGGCTAAAAATCCACCTGTAAACAAGCCTAAAAACAAAAATGAATCATCCTTATATAATGAAATTATCAGGGATTGGGATAGTTTTAATCAACTAATCCGAGCTTATACCGTGCTATATTCAGAGACTTGGTATCTGCCTTATTTGAAGGTTTTAAGGGAGATTAATACTGAGATAGACAAGGTCAAAAGACAACAAGAAAAGATTTTTATTGAGGATATTAACAGGGAATTAGCTGATTATATTAACAGCGATAAGGTGCCTGATGTGTATTTTAGAATTGGTGAAACCATCTATCACTATCTAATTGATGAATTTCAAGACACCTCGCCTCTACAGTGGCAAAATCTATTCCCCCTTATTGAGAATTCCATCTCTATTGGAGGGAGTCTGTTTTGCGTTGGCGATACCAAGCAGGCAATCTATGGATTTAGGGATGCAGACTATACAATCATGAGGGATGCGGAAGCATCCAATCCTTTTCCTGCTGCTACACATATGGTCAATGAGCTTGATGTCAACTATAGGAGCAAGGCAAAGATTGTTTATTTCAGTCAATTGTTATTTGAAGGATGTCTTGATAATGAAAAATACCGTGAGGCTGCAAAACAAAGCGGGCTGACTGATTATATCCAAAAACCAAAGGCAGATCAAGTCAGTACTGGACATATTGAGGTTATATTATTAAATAAGGATGACGAAGAAAATGAAGAAGAGGCTGATTCACAAGAGCATATTAAGACCATTGAGTTGATAACCAATCTAAGAGATAGAGGATATAATTATTCTGATATTGCAGTGCTGTCATCCAGAAACGAGGATGTAGTTGCTATTACCACATGGCTCAATAAGGCTGGTATTGACTTTATCTCATACAGCAGTCTTGATATAAGAAAACGCAAGATTACAGGCGAGATAATCTCGCTTCTTAATTTCCTGGACTCACCGCTTGATGACCTTTCTCTTTCTACGCTATGTCTAGGCAGTATCATGAAAGAAGCATTTAGAGATAATGACTTTCATGGATTTTTGTTTAAAAATAGAAGGAATGCCCCTCTTTATAAGGCTCTTCAAAGGGAATATCCATTAATATGGGATAGATATTTCTCGGAATTATTTACCAAATCTGGTTATCTGCCCCTTTATGACCTTGTAACTGAGATTTATAGAATATTTGATTTATTTGAACGATTTATCAATGAAGAGGCAACACTTGTAAAGATACTTGAGGTCATTAAAACCCTTGAACAGAGCGGCACAAACAGCCTAAGGGAATTTCTCTCCTTTGCCTCTAATACAGATACCAGCGATACAAATTGGAACATAGACCTGCCTGAAGATAAAGACGCAGTAAAGGTTATGACTATACATAAATCAAAGGGGCTTGGATTTGAGGTATGTATAATAATCCTGCGTGAGGAAAAAGCGGCAAAACCTATTAATTATATTATTCAAAGACCTGATGGCAAAAGGTCCCCTATCTTAAAGGTAAATAAGAAAATAGCATCCTGCAACCCTGAACTTCAAAGATTATACGATGAAGCCCTCTTAAAGGAGCGCGTAAACTCTTTAAACACTCTTTATGTTGGATTCACGCGTCCAAAGGAAGAGCTATATATAATTGGCTCAACTGGCGAAAAAAAATACTTTCCTATTGATCTCCTGCCGCAATATTGCGATATATATAAAAATACGGAACCTGTGACTAAAAAAGAGGAAAAAAAACAATCACTGACAGCAGAGATTCTTCATCAATATATGCCTTTAAAATCTGGAAATATAAATCATATCAATCGCTCACAAGCATTAAGAGGCGAATTTATTCACGAGGTTCTATCACATATTGATTATATTGACAGTGATTTTTTTGATGTCAGACTTGACAAGATTATAAATAATGTAAATATCGAAACTAATTCAAACTATGATCCACTTGAGATATCCGATATTCTAAAGAACTTTCTTAATAACATAAACGTTGCCCCATATTTTATAAACCTGCCAAATAGGATAGTTCACAATGAGAAGGAATATCTTGACAGTCTTGGTGTTATAAATAGAATGGACAGGGTTATAATTGACAGCGATATTATAACGGTTTTAGATTATAAAACTGGTACAAGCAGTGACAATTATCAATCTCAGATAGATAGATATTTAAATATACTTAGACAATTATACCCTGATATTAAGATCAAAGGTAATGTTTTATATATTAAAGAATTGTAACCTATTGATCCTTTTTTGACGCTGCTTTTTTCTTCACCTTTGGTTTAGGAGTTAATTCATCAAGTTTATCTTTAGCAGTAACAGCCTCTTTAGATTTAGAATATTTAGTTATCAATTGCTTAAATATCAATTTAGCTGTGCCAATATTCTGCTCTCCGCCTAACTGAATGAATGATAAACCTTGTTTTAACAATGCCTCTGGCAGAGTTTTAGATTTAGGATATTTTTTTAGCACCTCTTCATATTGAATTATAGCGTCTTCAAAACTTCCTTCTTTATATAAAGTATCCGCAATTAGAAAATTTGATACCTCAGCATAAGCGCCTTTGGGTTCATCTTTTATTAGTTTATATAATTTATCCCTTGAAGCCTTATAGAAACCAGAATTACTATCCTTTAGAGCGCTTTCATATAGAGCCTTAGAAGAATTCTTATTATCTACAACTGCGCCTTCAACATTGGCCGTGTCTTTCACAACTGAAGGGGCTGAGGCAGTAAAAGTTGACTCGTCTTTTATCTGCAGCTTATTTGTAGAAGCTTGAGGAATAGCTTGGGGAGCGGCTTGAGGAGCAGCTTGATCCTGCCCTATAATCTTATACTTTGTGCTTGTATCAAGATTTCCAACTAACAATTGAAGTTCTTTTAACTTGTTTTCAAGTGTGCCTAACTGCGCCTTTATTGTATCCCTGTCTACTGAAGAGTCTTTAAGCAGCAATCCTGTATTATATTTATTTTCGTCAATACGACCGCTTAGGTGCTTGAGTTCTTGACTTAGTTTAGTGAATTTTGAATTAATGTCTGCTTGGCTTTCCCGCAAGGCATTAATTGTATTAACAGTAGTCTCCTGACCTTCTAATTTTGAAAGTTTTGTGGTTGCCTCTTGTAACTTCTGATTAAGAACTGAAACTTGTTCCTTGAGGTTCTTAACATCTTTATCTAAGATATTCATATTTCCAGTTAAACCAGCGCAAGAACTTACAAGAAATATTGTCAGGGCTATTATTAATTTTCGCATAATTACTTTACTCCGCCTTTAGTTACTACAAAATGCACCCTTCTGTTTTTAGACCAGCAAGACTCTGCATGTTCTGTACATTGAGGCGCCTCTTTGCCATAACTGAATGTGCTGATTTTATCTGATGAAACTCCCAATGATACTAAATAGTCCTTAACAGACTTTGCCCTCTTGTCGCCAAGCGCTAAATTATACTCGGATGAGCCTATTTCATCACAATGTCCCTCTGCTGAAATATTAACTTTATGATTTGCAATCATATAATCAGAAGCGCTTTTTATTCCAGCCTTTGCCTCAGGCTTTATGTCAGACTTGTCATAATCAAAGAAGATGTCTGTCAATGTCGTAGTGATTTCTGGTTCTTTTATGCCCTCTTCAACAACTATATTCTTGTCAGATTTATTCTTGTCAGAGTCAGTGTCAGTGTCAATGCCACGATTTTCAGTGTCAGTAGATGCAGGCGGTATCTCCACTTTTGCAACCTCTGCAGCCTTTTTAACCTCAGGGGCTATTACCTGCTTATTTGCGCAGCTATAAATAAATGTCATTAATAATATTACTGAAATAATTAATAATCTCCTCACTATTATGACCTCCAAAAAATATTACTTCAATGACCACGAAGGACCAAAGGCCCTTGTTTTATTTGGAGAAAGAACCTTTTGTCCAGTCCCATCATTTCTTGTTATAAACACTGCCTTATTTCCAAGCCTGTCTGATGTATATACTATATATCTTCCATCAGGTGAGAAATATGGTTCTTCATTATTCCCATCAAACGTCAATTGAGTAAGATTTGTTCCATCTTTATTTATCATCATTATCTGATGTCTTCCTGCTATCATAGCACAATAAGTAATTTTTTCTCCACTATAAGAAAAATTTGGCGATGTATTATATGATCCATTAAAGGTTAACCTTCTTTTATTGACCCCATCTTTATCCATAATAAAAATTTGCGGAGTTAAATCCTGATCTGAGACGTACACAATCTCTGCTCCGCTTGAGGATGTTGATGGAGAGGTCTCTATATTAGTTGAAGGAGCTATTGGCGTTAAGAATTTTGTTTTAGTATTTAATTTATATAAGTTTGATGTGCCTTTCATAGATGAAGAGACTAGCAGAGATTCACCGTCAGGGGTAAAATCGCCTGTAATATTTGCTGCCTGCGATATCAATAATATTTGTGATTTAAGGGTTCTTAGATCAATTAAATTTACCCCCCATCTCTTTGACTTTTCAAAGGTATATGCTATATTTAATCCATCTGGCGACCAATGAGGCCTCATTACGATATTATCGCCGTCTGTTACCTTTCTGACCCTCTCACCATCCCAGTCCATTATATATATATACTTTTTATTTTTGGTCTTATTATTTATATCATCTGCAACAAATGCAATTTTCGTATCAAATACGCCGCTTAATCCAGTTATACTTTCATATACTGCGTTTGATGCCTTATGAGATACAAGCCTTAATAAACCTTCCCTTGCTTGAAAACTCTTATTTACGATTCGTGATGAAGTAAATACATCAAATACAGAAATATTTACCTTTAGTACCTTACCAATTCCAGAATCAATCATTTCAACAGATCCCTTTACAACTAATTCCACAGCTATTGGTTTCCAATTTTGTGAATCAAAGGGCTGCATCGGTTTTTCAATATATGCAGATTTATCAACCAGTTTAAAAACCCCCGAATAATCTAAGTCCGACCTTATTATATCTGCAACCTGTTTACCAATGTCCTCACCTTCAAAATCAACCACTGCTATTGGAATCTGCCTAGCCCCAGGGGATGTTATATCTATATATACCTTAGCATCAGCAGAGGCCCCAAAAAAACTAATTAGACATATTGCTAGTATTATTTTTATCATTGAGTAAACCTTATGCCAAGCTCCATTGAAAATGGAGGTTTTGGAAGGGGATTAGATTTTATTACTGCATATCTTGCTTGCGAATCATAAAGAGAGTCGCCTGAAGACTGTTCAATCTTTATATTTGAAATATTACCGCTAATATCAACTTTAAAGGATATTATCGCAAGCATTGTTTTCTTTCCCATATCTGGATATGACCAAAATCCCATGATGTAGTTCCTTACATTGTCATAATATCTCTCGCCTTGTTCTTTCATCACTGGTGAATTTGAATCAGAATAAACAGTTTGATTTTTTTCAACAGTCGATATTCCAATAAAATTTTTTCTAATCCCAGATATAGCGCGAATTTTTTGCAATTGGACGTTCTTTGTTGCCTCTATTGATGGTTCTGAGCTTTGTTTTTTCTTTTTCATTAATTCCTTTAGCTGCTCAATTCTTTCTTCAGAAGTGACTTCCTTAATGACTTCTTTTATTGGGGTTTTTTCCTTTATAATTTTTTTTGGTTCAGGTTCTACTAGCTTTGGTTTAGCAGGGATATCAAGCGCCTTAGTGTCTTTGAGAGTTTCAGCTTTCGGAGTAGATATATCGGCAGAAGGAGTAAATATATTAACTGTATATACCTTAGGTTCTAAATATTGAACATTGCGTTTGATTACAATGCTTAATATAATGATTATCAATGAATGAAAGACCAATGAGGCAATTGCCGCTATGTGTAAACCAAATTCTTTCATCTTGTTAGTTCTTTTGCTAGGGTTACCATCCCAATTTTATCTATACCAGCAGACTTTATCTCTCCCATAACCTCTGCAACCTTGCCATAAGACACATCACTATCTGCTTCAAGAAACACGCTGGTATTTTCAGCGCTTGCCGCCTTTAGTTTGTCAAAGAGCTCAACAAGCGTAACATTTTCTTTATTTAGAGATATTTGATTATCTTTTTTAATGGTTACAGTAAAGCGATCTTGATCTGATTTTATAGCAGCGCCTTTAGTTTTTGGAAGATTTATGTCTAGACCCTGTTTCATCATCGGGGCAGTAACCATAAATATTATCAATAATACGAGCATTACATCTACAAAAGGCGTTATATTTATATCAGAAAGCGATCCCCTGTTTTTATTTATTTTCATATTTTATTGATTACCTCCAGCGGGTTTCTTGACAAAATATCCATAAAGGTCTTCAGAAAAATCCTCTGTCTCCATAATTAGCTGCCTGCATGAATTTAAAAAATAATTATATCCTATAACTGCTGGAATAGCTGCTAATAATCCAACTGCTGTAGTAATCAATGCCTCTGCTATTCCAGGGGCAACGACACTAAGGGCAGCGCTTCCAGCCATACCAATTCCCCTAAAGGCATCCATTATACCCCATACAGTGCCAAATAATCCAATAAATGGCGCAGTTGAACCAGTTGTAGCAAGAAAACTCAAGTAATTTTCAAGCCTGCCGTTTTCAATGTCAACATATCTCTTTAAGGCGCGCCTTACATCATCTGAATCTGAGAGATATTTGTCTGAATATACAGACCTAAAAACCTTTACATGTGTGCTTAGGACAAGAAATTTTGTCATCTTTAAAAGCCCTGCTACAGATTTTTCTGTCCTAAAACAATGGATAAATTTTTCATTTTCAGTCCTGACTACTGAGAAAAATCTCCATTTATAAAACATAATCGCCCAAGATATTATTGAAAATATAACAAGAATTGATAGTACGCATTTAACGATTATTCCAGCATTTAAGATTAACTCTAAACCAGAGAATTGCATAATTTTTACCAACCTTTATAACTTATATTTTTGATATTCATTTTATATATTATATATTGATTATTTTATCCCGTCAAGCAATACTCAAATATTTTTTCGATTTACTCAATTATTGTTACAAGTATCCTTTCAAGCCGCTCTTTGATAGCTGTAACTCCAAGACCGCCAACTATTGTAAGGGCATCAATGCTTCCTGCAAATTTGAGAATAGACTCTCTTTTTTCTTTTATCATATTAAGAGAAAGTACCCTATCTCTATAGTCCTTTAAAAACAAAAGGTATTTTTCAAGGTTATCAGAATAAGTCCTGTCAATAAACTCTTCAATCACCATCCGTAATGTCCGCGCAAGGGCAGGAGATACGCCTGATGTTGAGACAGCAATATTTAAATATCCTCTCTGTATAATTGAAGGAACAATAAAAGAACAATACTCAGGCATATCTACTGCATTAATTGGACATTTAGCATCCTTTGAGACCATAGAATTTAATAATGCGTCTGAGGTAGCTGCAATGACTATAAATGCGCCGTCAAGGTCACCAGTCTGATATGGTCTATTTATATGGATAAATTTTTTGGCTCCTGCCATAATTAAAAGTTCAGGCGTGAGTTCTGGGCTGATAATAGTAAGGTCTGCGCCTGCTTCAATAAGTTTTATTGCCTTTCTATAGCCAACAGACCCCCCGCCAACTAGTACGCATCGTCTATTTTTTAGATTAAGATAGACAGGATAATAATTCAAAGATTTATTGCCGCCCATCGAATTAATTATTTACCTCTTTGTTGATTTTCAACTCTCAAAATTGAATCAAGCTCACTTTTTGCTTTTTTTGTAATCTTGGAATTTATTGATAACTCTATTGCCTTTTTGAAATATTCCTTTGCCTCTATGACATTATCTTTTTCAAGATAATTTAATCCCGCATAATAATAAATCTGCGCAATCTTACTATAGTCAGGATATTTATGGATGATATATTTTAATCTATTTATAGCAGAATCATTAGAGCCTTTTATATAATAAAACTGCGCAACATATTCCTCATGACTGGCAAGTAAGTCCCTGCACTGACTTATCCTTATTCTAATAATATCTGAATATGGATTTCTTGGATAGAATTGTTCAAGTTTCTTAAATTCATCTATAGCCTTGCTTGCAGCAGAATATTCTCTGTCTTGACCTTCAATCTGATCATAATAAGCGCAAGCAATCTGAAATTGAGAATACACAGCATATTTATGACTTGGAAAAAGTCGAAGGAACTCGTGATATTCCTCAATAGCCAATTCTGGTTCATCATTTAAAGAATGAGTTTCAGCAATTTTTATCTGAGCTAAAGGCGCATATTCTTTAGTTGTATCTCTATTTTTTATCTCTGTTAGATACTCACGCGCCTCTTTATAATCTTTATTTTCAATAAGCGCTAAAGCCTCTTTGTAATAAGCCTCTGAATTATACGGACCTTTAACCTTGTCCTTTGAACAGGATATTGATATACTGCACAGCGCAGTTATTATCATCAAAATATTAATCCATTTTATATTCATCAAATCTATCCGCATAATTTCACCTTGAGGGTTTGCCCAATTCAGTAGATTAGCAACTCCCTATTTAAAATAGTATACCATACTAAAGATATATTTTTAAAATTTTTATAATCTATCTTTTTTATATATAGATTATATAATCTATATAATAATGGCTTACTTGAAATATATAATTATATTAACTATTTTAATTTATGTCCATGCCATGATTGCGCCAAATATTATCGTTGCCGAAGATACGCCTCAGCCTGATTCATCATCTATTAAAGAAGATAATTCAGATACCAGTGTCAAGACATTAAAACTTGATGAAGAGACTAAAATGCAAAAAGATATTTTAAGGATAAGCTCTCAAAAGATCAAATCTGTAAAAGGCACAATTTATATCTATAAATTTGGCGAGCCAGATAAAACTGGCATGGTTTCTTATGGCAAGCAATTTAATCCCTCTGGGACGCTCTCTGAAGAGGATTGGTTCGATTTCTTGGGAAAGATTACAAATAAATCCGTACCAACCTATGATAAAAACGGTAAAAAAATCGGCGAGGACTGGTTTGATTCTTCTAATATGCTTGTCTATCGAGATATTTACCGCTTTGATAAAGATGGCAAAAGGTCAGAGGAGGTCTGGTATAATCTAAATGGTCAAGTGACATATAAGGTTATATATAGTTATAATGAAAAAATCAATAGCAGCAAAAGAATCGGTTATAGAGGAGATGGACGAAGGCTTTTTCAGATTGACTGCGCAAATAATCAAAAAGAATTATCCACCACATGTATTTCAAGCAGCGGCACGTATTTCCAACAATACGGCAATACCAGACTTGAACGATTTTGGTTCAGCGCCTACGGAAGTATTTTTGGCAAGGAGATTTATATACATAATACCAGCGGAGAGTTATCAGAATATGTTCTTAATGATACGATGGCAGATATTGTAAAACGAGTCTTTAAATATGACGATAAGGGAAATATCATTGAAGAGATAGTTTATAATAGGATTAAAGAGCCAGTGCTTGAGATTCGTTATACATATGATTATTATAAGTGATCTTATTCAAGCTTCAAAAACAGAAAAAGAATTCACCACAGAGACACAGAGAGCGCTGAGGACACAGAGGAAGATAAAAGAATATAACTTATAAGCTTGAGAGTACCGAGTTCTCACTCATTTTAACTCTTTTCGTTTAACAATGTCCATTTTATTTTTTGAAAATTCTATAGCGAGATCAATCCATTTTTCTGTCAGCTTTTTAAACTTTTTATAGTTTTCAATTTGACGTTTTATTTCATATACAAACTGTGGTCGGATATATTCTGTTTTGCTTTTCATTTTGTATGTATAGCTAAGCTGATAAAATGACACAGTCTTTTCTTTAGGATTTTTATACTGCAACGAGAGCGACCCCGGCCTCATTTCTCCAATCTCCAAAATTTCCTGCTTGATAGCTTCAATCTGCTTTTCAATATTAGAAAGTTCTTTTTTTATCATATTAATCTCCTCTGAAATATCTTTATTTATTAGTATAGCATATATATGCTATACTAAGTCAATTATTTTTTCAATTTAAAATGGAGGTTACTATGCAATTATGGCTTTATTGGTTGAATGTTGTATGGCAGTTGAAACCAGCATTTGCAAGATTAAGAACTTTTCTATGGTTTGTTATTTGTTTGATAGGAATAACTATAAGACCTGAT
>Ga0315281_10001159_pt1 | contig 38609 bp, 39 predicted proteins | sample YL17G07_0_MG_FD_204540 | JGI IMG/M metagenome (GOLD analysis project Ga0315281, IMG submission 204540) | Sediment microbial communities from Yellowstone Lake, YNP, Wyoming, USA - YL17G07_0 | ecosystem: Environmental > Aquatic > Freshwater > Lake > Sediment | place: USA: Wyoming | collected...
CACAATGGCATCGACCCCAGGACGCGCCGAGTCCCAGACGCCGAGCGACCAGCCGACCGTTCGTTGGCTGAGCGACGCCGCAATTGGCGACACCCACGGATTGCGAAAGCCGTGCGGCGCCCGGAACAGGCGCGGCCGGACCGATGCCGCTCGCTCGATCGACTCGGCGCCCAACGTCAGATCCTGCCGAACGTACGCCGGCCCGCGGACGTGCAGTTTGCGATGGAAGTAGCCGTGATTCCCCAACACGTGCCCCTCGTCGGACATGCGCCGTACAAGTTCGGGCCACCGGTCCGCGTGGCGGCCGAGCACAAAAAAGGTCGCCTTGACGCCGCGGGCCGCGAGGGAATCAAGGATCAGAGGCGTCGCGACCGGGTTCGGTCCATCGTCGAAGGTCAACGCGACCGCGCGCGCTGACGAGGGCAGTGAACTGATCGGACGCCCAAAGAATGGGCTATTGCGGTAGTAGGCGCCGTGCAACGCTACGCCGGCGACTGCGACGCCGGCGACAACCGCCGGGATCATGCTGGAACGCGGACGCTACCGAGGACGGAGTGGTACACGTCCAGCACCTGCGACGTCACGTTCGCCCACGAATAGTCGAGAGCGTTCGCGCGTCCGGTCGCGCCAAGACGGCTCGCCAGGCTCGTGTCATCGAGGATGCGAACCAGCGCGTCGGCGAGCGCGTTACGGTCGCCACTGGGAACCATCAATGCCTCTCGCCCGTGCTTTACGACATCGCGGAAGCCGAGAATGTCCGAGCAGACAATCGGCGTCTCGCAGGCCATCGCCTCTAGAAGAGTGATCCCAAACGACGCCCGGGTAGTCGGGCACGCGTAGACATCGCTGTGCGCATAGTAGCTCGGCCTGCTCTCGAGCACAGCGCCAACAAAGACGATGTCTGTTGCGCCCTTGGCCTGACGAAAGTAGTGATCGCGGAGCGGCCCGTCGCCAACAACCACAAGCCTCGCGTCGCGCTGTCGGCTCTTCACTCGCCGAAACGACTCGATCAGCGTCGACAATCCATTCCGGGGATCGAAGCGGCCGAGGAAGAGCACCGTCGGGACGTCGCGCTCGAATCCGGGCGGCACTGGCGCCGACGGATTGAAGACATCGGTGTCAATCCCGTTCGGGATGATCTGCCAGTCGGCGTTGAAATACTTGTCGAGCGCCAGCGTCGTGCTGTGCGACACCACCAACGCCGCCGACAACATCTCAAGCCTCTTCTGGAAATACGGACCGAAAATCGAGTACGCCATCGAGCGGTCGAAATACGTGTGGAACGTCCCGACCACCGGACAATCGGCTTCCTCGATCGCCAACAACGGCAGGACGGGGGTTAGCGGAGAATGGACATGAACGATGTCGTAGCGCCCCTCGAGAAGCGTCTTGCGAACCTGCTTTCGAATACCCCGGCCGAGAGTGATGCGCGCCTGTGATTGATTGCTGTAGACGGGCTGGCTCCAACCAAGTCGGATCACATTGGACTGTGGCTCGGCGCCCTTGATGTTCGATGTGATGATGTCGACGTGGTGCCCGCGGCGACGCGCCTCACGTGCGAAGAAATGCACGTGCTCGCAAATACCGCCAAGATGCGGGTAGTAGTACTCGGAGACGATCCCGATACGAAGCGGCCGGGCCTCGAGCGAAAGCGGGAGGTCCGGCAGATTCGGAACGGCGGGTAATCGCCGTTCCTGTTTGGGGCCAATGCGGTCATTCAAGATCGGCATGTGTCGTGATAGTATACCACGATTCAGGTCATTCGGAAGGAATCTCCGGGGCCGCCACGCCGGCCGGGGGTCAGTTTCGGCCGAGGCGAAGTTTGTCCGGATCGGGTGGTGGTGCTGTGGGATAGTCGCCGGAAAAACACGCATGGCAAAACCCACTCGGGCCGTTCGGAACTGAATCCAGCATCCCTTCGAGGGACAGGTAGCCAAGTGAGTCGACCCCGAGGTGGACGGCGATTTCGGCCTCCGTCATGTTCGCCGCGATCAACTCTTCGCGCGATGGCGTGTCCATTCCGTAGTAGCACGGACCCGTGACCGGTGGCGAGCTGACGCGCAGGTGCACGGTCTTTGCGCCGGCCGCGCGAACCATCGCAACCAGGCCGCGGGTGGTGGTGCCGCGGACGATCGAGTCATCGACCATCACAACGTTCTTACCGGCGAGCACCTCGCGCACGGCGTTGTACTTCACCTTGACCTTGGCATCGCGACCGGCCTGCGTCGGCTGGATGAATGTTCGGCCAACATAGTGATTCCGGATCAGGGCAAGCTCGTACGGAAGGTTGCTCTCCTCGGCAAAGCCAAGCGCAGCCGAATTCGATGAATCGGGAACGCTGAACACAAGGTCCGCCCCTGGGGCCGGCTTCTCCTTGGCGAGGCGCCGCCCAAGGGCGCGCCGGGCACGATCGACCGATCCGCCAAACACCCGACTGTCTGGACGCGCAAAATAGACGAACTCAAAGACGCAGCTCCGCGTTTCCTTTTTCGGAAATGGATGCGTCGACCGGATGCCGTCGTCATCGACAATGATCACCTCTCCGGGCTCGACATCGCGTACGTAGGTTGCACCGACGATATCGAGCGCGCAGGTCTCCGACGCGAACACCGTCGCGCCGCCAAGCTTGCCCATTGCCAGAGGACGCCAGCCACGCGGATCTCTCGTCGCGATGAGCGTGTTGCCAAGTCCGATGATGAGGCTGTACGCGCCCTCGAGCCCACGCAGGGCATCGGCAACACGATCTTCGGGCTTTGCCGCCGTCGACTTTGCCAGACGATGAACGACCACCTCGGAATCGTTGGTTGATGCGAAGATCGAACCCTGTTCCTCGAGCTCGGCGCGAAGCTCAGCCGAGTTGACGAGGTTGCCGTTGTGGGCGAGCGAGATCGTACCGCCGCGGGAGCGGGCCAGGATTGGCTGCGCGTTCTCGAGCGTCGACGACCCGGACGTGCTGTAGCGCGTGTGGCCAATCGCGGCCGTTCCCGGCGAACGCTCCATGTCCTGCGCCATCCCATCTGTCATCGTGCCCATGCGCCGGAACGCCGCCGCCCCGCCCGTCGAGTCGATGGAGACGATTCCGACCGATTCCTGGCCGCGATGCTGCAGCGCGTACAGGCCCATCTGGGTGAGATGGACCGCGTCAGGATGTCCACGAACGCCGAATATTCCGCACACGTGCTGTCTGGGTTGGTTTCGAGGGAAGATTCTTGGGGGGTCGGTCAGTCGATCAATCGGTCAGGCCGGCTACGACATGATGCGCGGAATCGTTTCGAAGTAGTCGTCGTCGAGGGCGGAAAGTGAGACATTGAGACTCGAGTCCTTAGTTGCGATCGAGAGCGACTTTGCCGCGGTCACTGTGCCGATCGCGGTGGCAGGGACGGCGTGGCGCCGGGCAACATCGAGCACTTTGGCGGGGTTGGCGGTCGAGACGACGACGCGTCCCTGCGCCTCTCCGAACAGTAGCGCCCGGGCAGTCAGACCCGTGAACATTCCCGTGAGATCGACCTCCGCTCCGCGCTGCTCGTCGCGGTTCACGATGCAGCACTCGGCAAGAGCGACGGCCAGGCCGCCATCGCTACAGTCGTGGGCGGTCCGCACCAGACCTCCGACAATTGCCTCGAGCAGGGCATCGATCAGCCTGCGCTCGGCCGGCAAATTGCACCGCGGTGGCGACCCGGCCACGACGCCGTGGACGCGGGCGAGGTACTCACTCCCTCCCAACTCATCGGTCGGGATCCCGAGCAAGACGATCGCGTCGCCCGCGGTCGTGAATGCTGAAGGTGTGACGTGCCTGACCGAATCGACCACCCCCACCATGCCGATGACCGGCGTCGGGTAGACCGGGCCCGAGGGGTTCTCGTTGTACAGTGAGACGTTGCCGCCGGTCACGGGCGTGTCGAGCGCGACGCACGCCTCGGCGATGCCCGCGACCGCCTCCCGGAGCTGGAAGTACGTCTCAGGCTTTCTCGGATTGCCGAAATTGAGATTATTGGTAATCGCGCGCGGGCGAGCGCCGGTGCAGGCAACATTGCGCGCCGCTTCGGCAACCGCAGTTCTCGCGCCCATACGCGGGTCGAGATACACATAGCGCGCATTGCAGTCGGTCGTCACTGCAATTGCGCGATCGCTACCGCGCACCCGGATGACTGCCGCGTCTCCACCGGGACCGATCATGGTGTTCGTGCGGACGGTCGTGTCGTACTGCCGGTACACCCACCGCTTGCTGGCGATCGTCGGTGATGTCAAGAGTCGCCGTAGCGTCCAGACGGGGTCCACCTCTTCCGCACGGGGAGCAATGCGCGACACGTCTTGCGCGCGAAGACGCACAATCTCGCCGCTCTCGCGCGCTTCGGGCGTATAGGTGGGGCAATCGGTCACGAGGCGAATGCCGGGAAATTCGGCAACGACGCGATCTCCCTCGGTGACGCGATACACGGGTTCCGCAATCACCTCACCAATCACGGCTGTCGTCAGGTCCCAGCGATCGAGGATCGCCTTTACCTCGCCTTCGCGACCACGCTTGGCCACGACCAGCATCCGCTCCTGCGATTCGCTGAGCAGGATCTCATATGGCGTCATGCCCGCTTCGCGAACCGGGACCTTGGTCGTATCGATCGTGACACCGACGTCGCCGCGGGCGGCCATCTCCGCCGACGATGACGTGAGACCGGCCGCTCCCATGTCCTGAATGGCCACGATCGCGCCACTCTTGATCAACTCGAGGCTCGCCTCGAGCAGCAGCTTCTCTGTGAACGGATCGCCAACCTGCACCATCGGTCGTTTCGCTTCGTTCTCTTCGGACAGATCGGCTGACGCAAAAGAGGCGCCGTGGATCCCATCGCGCCCCGTCCGAGCGCCAACGGCGATGATCGGGTTGCCGACGCCGCTCGCGACCGCGCGGATCAACTCCTCTTCATGGAGCAGGCCAACGCACATCGCGTTCACGATCGGGTTTCCTTCGTACGACGGATCGAAGCAGACCTCGCCGCCGACCGTGGGAACCCCCATACAGTTGCCGTAGTCGCCGATCCCTTTCACGACCCCGGAAAACAGATAGCGCACGCGCGCCGAGTCCAGCGATCCAAAGCGAAGCGAGTTGAGAAGTGCGATGGGTCGCGCGCCCATGGTGAACACGTCCCGAAGAATTCCGCCGACGCCTGTCGCCGCCCCCTGGTAGGGCTCCACGGCCGACGGGTGGTTATGCGATTCAATCTTGAAGGCGACGGCGAGCCCGTCGCCAATCGAGATGACACCGGCATTCTCTCCGGGCCCCTGAAGCACCCAGGGCGCTTTCGTCGGCAACGTGGAGAGCAGGGGCCGTGAATGCTTGTACGAACAGTGCTCGCTCCACAACGCACTGACGATTCCGAGTTCCGTAAACGTTGGAGTGCGGCCGAGCATGTCGACAAGCCGATCATACTCGGCGGCCGTCAGACCGTGCTCGGCGATTAGGGCAGGGGTGATCGCGGGGTCGCCAGGTCGCGGTGACACCGCGGAAGTCGCCGCCTTTTTGTGGGCTGTCCCAGGTATCACGCGCCGACTCGCGACAATACCGACTTGAAGATGCCAAGCCCATCGACGCCGCCGAGGAGGGGATCGATGGCGCGTTCTGGGTGGGGCATCATGCCGAGCACGTTTCCCCCCTCGTTGACGATGCCGGCGATTGCCCGCATCGATCCGTTCGGATTCCACCACTCGTCGGCATCGCCCGGACCTGACACGTATCTGAAGACGACACGCCCGTCGCCCTCGAGGCGGCCGAGGGTTTCGTCATCGGCGGTGTAGCGGCCGTCACCATGGGCCACCGGCATCGTGATCACCTGGCCGTTGGCGTATGCATTCGTGAACAACGTATTGTTGGTCTCGACGCGGAGACGAACTGGCTGCGAGACGAACTTCAGGCTCGCGTTGCGCAACAATGCGCCTGGGAGGAGCCCAGCCTCGCACGCGATTTGAAAGCCGTTGCAAATCGCAAGCACCGGTCCGCCGCGATCCGCGTGCGCACACACTTCGCGCATGATTGGGCTGAACCGGGCGATGGCGCCCGCCCGGAGATAGTCGCCGTAGCTGAAGCCGCCGGGGAGGATGACCACATCCGATCCACCCAAGTCATGGTCTTTGTGCCAGAGATACGACGCGTCCTCGCCAAGTCCGTCGATGACGGCATGATACGCGTCGTAATCACAGTTGGAACCCGGAAACGTCACGATGCCGAACTTCATGCCGCTTTCACGCTCGCGATCTCAAAGTCTTCGGTGACGGGGTTGGCGAGGAGCTTCTGACACATCGTCCGCGTCACGGCATCGGCCGCCGACGCGTCGGCCGCCTCGAGCTCGAGAATGATGTGGCGACCGACATGCGCGCCGTTCACGCCGGAAAAGCCCAGGCTGTTGAGCGCATCAGCAACCGCCTTGCCCTGTGGATCAAGAATGCCACGCCGTGGGACAATGTGCACGGCAACGTGGAAGCGACTCATATGGTGGGATCTCGCGGAGGTTCGGGCGGAAAAGGCGGGCCCGGCCGCGGCCCGCGGTTGCGGCGGCGCTTCCGCCGGCGTTGGGTGCGCTCGCGGTCGGCCTCGCCATCGTCATCGTCGCCACCATCGGCTGGAGCGTCGGGTCCGACATTCGGATTGCGATCGAGGGCCGTGTCGTTCGCGTTGTCATCAAGGTATATCTCGCCCGGCGACGAAGACCGGCCGGCGAGCCCGAGCACGAAGTACTGGCTGACGCCGAACAGCACGTACGCGACCAGCGCCGGGAAGAAGAATTCCTTCTTGAGCAGGATCATTCCGGCAACCGACCCGAGCACGAGGACCGTTCCGATTCGCTGGCGCGCGGTCTTGTACCCGATCGACGGAAACGCGGGATACGGGACGTCACTGATCATCAGCGCGGCGAGAATCGCCATGAGAAAACCCATGATCCGTTGCCACGGCAGGTCAGCGAGCGTTTTGTCATCGGTGAACAGAATCACCGTCTGCTGGTAGAGCGGCGTCTGACTGAACCAGTAATAGGTCGCCAGCGTCATTCCAGCGACCGGACTTGGCAGCCCGTGGAAATACGTCTTTTTGCGTCCCGCCTGTTCGACGTTGAAGCGCGCGAGACGCATCACCGCGCACGACGTGAAGATAAAGACGAGCAGCCACTGCCAGTTCTGGGTGTTCAGCACTGCGAAATACATAATCATCGCCGGAGCGAGTCCGAACGAGATCGCGTCGACAAGGGAATCCAGCTCCTCGCCGAAGCGACTCCCGGTGTTTGTCGCGCGCGCGACACGTCCGTCGAGCCCATCGGCGAACCCGCCGATGACGACGAACAGCGTCGCCTGCGGATAATTGCCACGGGCGGCGAGGACGATCGCGTATATGCCGCAGAACAGGTTCGCGAGGGTGAACCCATTTGGCAGGAAGACCACGGCGCGGCGCATCCCCGGCCGCTCGCGAAGTGGCGGAGCGTCTCTCATCGGCGCTTGAGGTCCGCGAGAACGGTCACGCCGGCATACGTGACATCGCCTGGCTTGACCCGCAGCGTTGCGTCCAACGGCAGAAATACGTCAACGCGCGATCCGAAGCGAATGAGCCCCATGCGATCGCCCTGCGTTGCCCGGTCGCCGACCTTGGAATAGGTCACGATTCGCCTCGCAATAAGGCCGGCGATCTGTCGGACGAGGATCCGGGTCGATCCACTCTCGATGCCGACCGACGTTTGCTCATTCTCCAGGCTTGCCTGCGGCGCGATCGCGTTGAGAAACTTTCCCGGACTGGCTAGCACGTACTGCACGCTACCCGTGACCGGATAACGGTTCACGTGCACGTTGAAGATGTTCATAAAAATCGACACCCGCTGCGCACGTCCCTTCACAAAGGTCGGCTCATCAACCTCGGTCACGAGGACGACCTTGCCGTCCGCGGGAGAGATGACGATCTGGTCACCACGGGCACCGGGCCGCTCGGGATCGCGGAAAAAGGATGCGACCCATATCGCCACAATGAGCAGAGCGAATCCGAGCAGCCATAGCGGCCACGACCGCTTTGTCACGGCAACGATGATGACCGCGACAGCAATCAGCGCCGAGCCGACAATGAACACGAGACCTTCGCGGGCAAAGTTCATCCCAGCTCCGTGGTATTCAAGTCCGAACCTGTGATGCGACGAAAGGCGTCGAGATACCGGACACTGGTTGCGTGCACGATCGCCGCGGGCAGTGGTGGCGGTGGTGCCTCGCCATTCCAATGACCAGTCTTTCGCTCACCATCGAGATAATCGCGCAACGGCTGTTTGTCGAAGCTCGGTTGTCCGCGGCCCGGCGCGTACGACTCCGCGGGCCAGAACCGCGAGCTGTCCGGCGTGAGTACTTCATCGATCAGAATCACAGTACCGGCCGCATCGTAGCCAAACTCGAACTTGGTATCGGCGATGATGATACCGCGCGTCTCGGCAATGCCGAGACCGGTCTGGTAGACCTGGCGGCTCAGGCGTTCGAGGGTGGCGGCTGGACCCGGGCCGACAATTTCGACCATCCGGCCAATCGAAATGTTCTCATCGTGTCCCGTTTCTGCCTTGGTCGCCGGACTGAAGATCGGTGGTTCGAACCGCGCCGACTCGGACAGACCGGCGGGCAAACGCTCGCCGGCCAGAGTGCCGCCTGCCTTGTATTCCTTCCACGCTGACCCGGACAGGTAGCCCCGAACGACGCACTCGACCGGAAACACCGTCGTCCGTCGGCAGAGCATCGCACGTCCGACGATCGCATCGCGCCGGCCGCGAAGCTCGGGCACCATGTCGATGATCTGGTCGGCGTCCGCGGAAATCATGTGATGATCGACGCCGAGCTGACTCAGCCACCAGGCAGTCATTTGCGTCAGAACCGCGCCCTTATACGGAATTGGCTCCTTCATCACAACGTCAAACGCGCTGACTCGGTCGGTAGCGAGCAACAGGAGCCGATCGCGGCCCGCGTCGTAGACCTCACGCACCTTGCCGCGGCGGACGTGACGGAGCGGCAGGGCGGCCATGGTCACGACGCTCATACTCGCACGTCGCCCGCTCGCGTGGGAGCATCCGCCGACTTCGCGAGCAACGGTGCGACCACTTCGGCCAGAAACTCGGCAACCTGCTCGGGCGCCCGCCCAATGAAGCGGGCCGGCTCGAGTGTTGCGCGAAGGTCTTCGATCGTGACCCGGAACGACGCGTCGGCGGCGATGCGCTCGAGTATGTCGTTCGGCTTGCCATCATGCTTCACCGCGTGCGCCGCGGCGATGCTGTGCTGCCTGATGCGTTCGTGAACGTCCTGCCGGTTACCGCCGGCGCGAACCGCGCGGACAATCAGCTCTTCGGTCGCCATGAACGGCAACTCGTCCATCAGCCGCCGGCGAATCCTCGCCGGATGAACTTCAAGACCACCGGCGACATTCCCGAGCAGGACGAGGATTGCGTCGGTCGCGAGGAACGACTCGGGGATTGTCAGCCGGCGATTGGCGCTGTCGTCGAGGGTCCGTTCGAAAAATTGCACACTGTGGGTAATGTTCGCGTTGGGCTCAAGCAGCATCACGAAGCGCGCGAGCGACGCGATCCGCTCCGCCCGCATCGGATTGCGTTTGTATGCCATCGCCGACGAGCCAATCTGCTCGCTCTCGAAGGGCTCTTCGATTTCGCCGAGCGCCTGCAGTACTCGAAGGTCGCCGCTGAACTTTGCCGCGCTGGCCGCGATCCCGGCAAGGACTCCGAGGACTTGCGCGTCGAGCTTCCGCGTGTAGGTCTGCCCGGAAACCGGGATCGCCGACCGAAAACCGATCTTCTCGGTGACCATCCGCTCGAGCTTGCGAACCTTTTGATGATCGCGGCCCAGGATCTCGAGGAAACTCGCCTGGGTTCCTGTGGTCCCTTTCACGCCGCGGCAGGGGAGCGTCGCGATTCGCAGGTCGAGATCAGCGAGGTCGAGCACGAGGTCCTGCATCCAGAGCGTGGCCCGCTTTCCGACGGTTGTCGGTTGCGCCGCCTGCAGGTGCGTAGAGCCAAGTGTTGGCTCCTTCGCCCACGTCCGTGCAAACTCGGCCAGTGCCCGTAACGCGTCGATGATGCGGCCGCGGAGCAGTTCCATCCCACGACGCATGAGAATTACGTCGGCGTTGTCGGTGACGAACGCGCTCGTGGCGCCGTAGTGGATGAACTTCTTCGCCTTCGGGGCAACGTCGCCAAACGCGTGCACGTGGGCCATGACGTCGTGCCGATACCGCTTCTCGTACCCCGCCACGACGTCATAGTCGATGTCGTCGAGGTGGTCGCGCATCTGGGCGATGGCATCAGCGGGAATGTCGACGCCAAGCTCTCGTTCGGCCTCGGCAAGCGCGAGCCAGAGGCGACGCCAGAGCCCGTATCGCGTTTGATGCGACCACAGCGCGAGCATCGCTGTTGAGGCGTATCGCTCGGCGAGCGGTGACGAGTATCGGTCGCGGTCGGTCATCGAATTCTGAACTGGTAGCTTCGGTAGCTGACGCCAGCGCGGACGAACACCATTTGGAGAGGTCCCGCAGAGTAATAGTCGAAGGCGCGCTTCGCCTCATCCGCGGACTTGACCGCCGTCTGATTGATCCATGTGATCACGTCCCCCGCCTCGAGCCCGGTGTAGTCGGAGACCACCCGCGACACGTTGAACACAAGCGCGCCGTCCGCGACCGGGAGGCGTCGTTGCGCCTGGATCGCTGGCGTCACCGTCACCAGCTCGAGTTCCTTGAGCACCTGAACCTTGGAGGCGGCGACGTCAGGCAAATCCTTGATCGTCGCGCTGACCGTCACCAGGCGCCCGTCCCGCCTGACCTCAATCTTCGTCACGTCGCCAACGCGCAGGTCGAGCAGTGCTCCATCCCAGTCAAACGAATTGTGCATCGCCCGGTCGCCAAGCCGGGTGACGATGTCACCGCGCCGAAGCCCAGCGGCTTCTGCTGGCGATCCCGGGATCACCGCCGCGATGACCGCGCCTGCGCTGATCATGTCGCGCGGATTCCGCGACACGAGTTGCTGCAGTTGCACGCCGACCCACGGCCTGCGCACCGACCCGTGCTCAAGGAGATCATCAACGACCCTCGACACGCGATTGATCGGGATCGCGAAGCCGAGGCCGATCGAGCCGCCACTCATCGAATAGATCGAACTGTTCACGCCGATGACCTCGCCATCGGCATTCACCAGCGGACCGCCGGAATTCCCCGGATTGATGGCAGCGTCGGTCTGAATCATGTCGAAGTACTGCGCCGGTCCATCACCACGATCAACGAGGTTCCGGCCGACGCCGCTAATGACACCCGCGGTGACGCTCGGTTCACTGTTTCCGAGCAAGAAGCCGTACGGGTTGCCAATCGCAATCGACCACTCCCCGACCACAAGGCCGGCGGAGTTCCCAAGCTTCACGACGGGAAGATTCTTTGCGTCGATTTTAATGACCGCGATGTCGTTGGTTTCGTCGGTGCCGAGTCGCGTCGCAGGGTAGACGGTTCCGTCTCGCAGCATGACCGAGATCGAATCAGCGCCGGCAATGACGTGGGCATTGGTCACGATCACTCCGTCCTTCCGGACGACGAAACCGGTGCCAAGGCCGGGGGTGACGCGCGTCGCGTCGCGAGCTCCGAACAGGCGGGCAAAGTCGTCCGGCCTCACCTGCTGTATCATCGTTGTCTGGACCGTGACGACTGCCGGCGACACAGCGGCGACGGCGGAGGTGATCGCGGTGCGCCGGCTCTCGCTGACAGGGCCGGCCCCGACGACGTGCGCCTGCGCCAACGACATTGCTGGTGCCAGCACGCACCCAACCGTCACCACTGCGACGATCGCCCCATTTCGCCGAGTGCGTGCCGAGCTCATGCGTTCATGTACAGGGAGGCCGGATACTCGACGGCTTCGAGAAACAGCGCGTGTGGCGGGGCGGGCGGGGACACCTTGCGATTATCCGCCGCATGGAGCAGAGCATCCATGTCAGCCAATGGCCTCCGCCCTGAACCAATGTCGAGCATCGTCCCAACGAGAAAGCGGACCATGTGATGCAGAAATCGGTTCGCCCGGATCGCGAAGACCAGTCCACCCGGGCGCTCTCTCCACTGCGCCTCGCTCACGGTGCACCGTTGCTCATTGGTCTCGGGAGACGTCCCGTGCACGGCAAAGGCCCGAAACGAATGATCACCCGCGATGTGACCGGCTGCGGCGTCGAGGGCTGCGCGATCGAGCGGGCGGTCGAATCGGAACTCGTGTCGGCTGCGAAAGGGTCCATTGGCCTCGTCATCGGTGCCTACGTAATAGCCATAACGTCGGGCCGTTGCGCTGTAGCGTGGGTGAAACTCGGGATGCATTTCCGCCGCTGTGGCCACCCAGACGTCCCGCGGCAACAGCGCATTCAAGGCCCGGCGAAGCTGCGCGGGTTCCCATCGCGCCGGTACAATCACGCCAACGGACTGCCCGCGCGCATGAACACCCGCATCCGTCCGACCAGACCCAAGGGCCGAAATGGGCGCGTCACAGAGGCGCCTGAGCGACTCTTCGACCACCCCCTGTACCGTGCGCAGCTCCGGCTGCCGCTGCCAGCCGCTGAAGTCCGCGCCGTCATACTGCAAAATGAGCTGCACGGTGCGATCGGCCATCGGCAGGAAAGCTATCGGGCCGCGAAAGTCCGGGCAAGGAAAATGACCGTTGAACAGGTCATCCAGAGCGGTGCGAAGGACCCGAGGCTGATTGACTTCATGTCGGTTCGCCAAACACATTGTCCGCTCTCGTGACGACGAATCCTCCGGCGCTCATTCCCACTGTCATCAAGCGACTGATCGCCGGGGAGTTGATCCCGGCGGCGGAGCTGACCGCGGCATTCGACCTCGTCATGCAGGGAGGGGCAACCGGGGTCCAGATTGCCGCGCTTCTTGTCGGACTGCGCGTCCGGGGCGAGACCCCGGACGAGGTTGCGGCGGTCGCCCGAGCATTGCGCAATGCCATGTTGGTGCTGCCCGATCCTGATCCCGATTCGCTCGTCGATACCTGCGGCACGGGCGGCGGGGCTGTCACAACTTTCAACATCTCAACTGCTGCGGCATTGCTTGCGGCCGGCGCCGGGGTGCGAGTCGCGAAACACGGCAACCGGTCGTTCACGTCGCTGTGCGGCAGCGCCGACGTTCTCGAGGCGCTCGGCGTGGCGATCGAGGTGCCGGCGGAGTCGATGGAGCGCGCGCTCAGGGAAGCGGGCATCGTCTTCATGTTCGCGCCGTTGATGCACCCCGCGATGCGCCATGTCGGTCCGGTCCGGCGCGAGCTGTTGGTTCCGACCGTCATGAACATGGTCGGGCCGCTTGCCAACCCTGCCCGCGCCGGACGTCAGGTCGTGGGGGTCGCGGACCAGCGACGCGTCGCGCTCATGGCGGGCGCGCTACGTCAGCTCGGCACCGTGCACGCGATGGTGGTGCATGGTGCGCCAGGCATGGATGAGGTTTCGCCGCTTGGGCCTACCGAGGTTATTGAGATTCGCGACGGCAAGATCACAGAGTGGACGATCGATCCGAGCCGGTTCGGCTTTGGCACCATGGCTGTTGGCGAACTCGCCGGCGGCACTCCAGCCGAGAATGCCTCGATCATTCTCAAGGTCCTCGCAGCCGGCGGTCCGCCAACAGCTTCGGCGGCGGTCGCTCTCAACGCGGCGGCCGCGATCTACGTGAGCGGCCAGACCGGCACCTTCGCCGACGCGGTGGAATCTGCTTCGGCGGCCCTGAAGGCCAAGAAGGGAATCATGGCACTTGATCGCCTCCGCGCGGCATCGAAGCCCAGCTAGTTAACCCGGGTTGAGCGCCGCGAAATGCTCAGTGGAGCACGCCGGATGCCTGCCGACTAGTAGCGCCGCAACACACCCACAACGACGCCTTGAATCTTGACGTCATTTTCATTGACGTAGATCGGTTCCATGGTCGCGTTGGCAGGCTGAAGACGGATCCGGCCGTCCCGCTCCCGGTAGTATTTCTTGACGGTGGCTGAGGTGCCGTCGATGAGCGCAATGACAGTCTCACCGTTGTCGGCGCGGCCCCGATCATTGACCACGACGAAGTCGCCATCGCGAATTTGTTCGTCGATCATCGACATTCCGCGGACCCGCAGGACGTAGTGCTTTCCCGCCCGGCCGACGAAACTCTCGGGAACCGCGATTGTCTCATCGTGGGTGATCGCTTCGATCGGGTACCCTGCCGCAACCGCGCCGAGGAGGGGCAACTCGATCGCCTTTGGCGTGGCCTCGCTCGGAAGGATCGTGATCGCCCGACTTTCGTTGTACGTGCGCGCGATGTAGCCCTTTCGCTCGAGGTTGCTCAGGTGCTCGTGCACCGTCGCGAGAGAGTTGTAGCTGAAGCTCTCGGCGATCTCCTCGAAGCTCGGCGCGTACCCGTTTTGCTCGGTGTAGGATGTCAGGTAGTTTAGTATTTCCCGCTGGCGCTTCGTGAGCGGCATGGCCGACTCCGGCAGTGAGTGTTCGAGCAGGCGTTTACGGCCCGAATAAGTACCGAACTTATCCGAAGAGGGACCGAAGTGCAAGCGACCGGCACTTGGAGCCCACCGACTGGCACCCTGGGACGGATAATCAGCGAAACCGCCGGGCGGGTTACGGCGCTGCGCAAGGACTCGGCCCGGCTGGAACGGGCCGCCGCCGTGGCCGCTCGCCCCCAACTCACGTTGAAACAGGCCCTCAGTCGGCCGACGGTGGGAATCATCGCCGAGGTCAAGCGCAAGTCACCGTCGAAAGGTTGGATTGCCCAGGGGCTATCCGCCGTCGAGCAAGCCCACGCCTATGCGGATGGCGGGGCGGCAGCGATCTCGGTGCTCACGGAACCCAACCATTTTGACGGGTCGATCGAGGATCTCGTCGCGGTCATCGAGGACATCGACGTTCCGGTTCTCAAGAAGGACTTTCACGTCGATCCGATTCAGATTGTGGAAGCGCGGGCCCGGGGGGCGACAGCGGTTCTACTGATCGTCAGGGCGTTGAGCCCACTGCAGCTGAAGGCGATGATCGACGCCGCGGCACAGTACCAAGTTGAGACGCTCGTCGAAGTCCGCGATGAGATCGAGTTGAACCGCGCCCTGGACGCCGGAGCCGAAATCATCGGCATCAACAACCGCGACCTTGAAACACTGCTCATCGATCCGGCGACGAGCCAGCGGCTCTTACCCAGGATTCCCAGCGGCATCGTCGCGGTGGCCGAAAGTGGCATTTCGTCGGTTGCGGACGTGGAGCGCCTCGCGGTGCTCGGGGTAGACGCCGTGCTCGTCGGCTCTAGTCTGTCCTCGGCCCCTGATCCGGAAGCGCTGGTGCGTCAGCTGGGGTCGATCAGACGAGGTCACCGTGCGCCCTGAGCTGAAGTTCTGCGGAATGACACGGGCCGCCGATGTCGCCGAAGCGGCGGCACTGGGTGCCCAGTACGTCGGAGTCATCTTCGCCGGAGGCCCCCGGCACCAATCGGTAGAAAGCGCCAAGCGCGTGCTCTCCGCCGCGCCGGCGACGCTCAAACGGGTCGGCGTGGTCTCCCAGCAAACCGTCGCTGAGATCGAAGACCTCATCGGCACTCTTGGATTACACGCGGTGCAACTCCACGCCGATCCCGACGAGCGCCGCGTCCGCGATGTTCGCTCCGCGACCGGCGTCGAAACGTGGGCGGTGCTGCGGCTGTCGGCCGCGGCGCTTCCGGCGACTTTTCGCGAGGTGGCGGCGGCGGCGGACGCGGTCGTACTCGATGCGGGCGCACCCGGAGGGCTCGGGGGCACAGGCGTCGCGCTTCCGTGGCTCGAATTGGGGCTTACGTTGAAAGCATTGCGGGGCCGGACGCGCATTGTACTTGCCGGCGGACTGCGCCCGGAGAACGTCGGTGAGGCGATCGCGGCGCTCGAGCCGGACACTGTCGATGTTTCATCGGGCGTCGAGTCGTCGCCCGGAATCAAGGATCATCAGCGGCTGCGTGCCTTTCGCGACGCAGTCTTGCGAGCGGGAGTGACTGACGGGCGATGAGCAACACCTCGAGGACGAAGGAGGCGCGCGACACCCGGTTTGGGGCGTACGGCGGACGGTACGTTCCGGAAACGCTGATCCCGGCGCTCGATGCGCTCGATGAGGCCTACACCGCCGCGACCTCGGACCCTGCGTTCAAGCGTGAGATCGACGACATGCTCGCGACCTATGTCGGGCGGCCGTCACCGTTGAGCACCGCTCCCCGCTTTTCAGAAGCGGTCGGGACAACCGTTTGGCTCAAGCGCGAAGACCTCAATCACACGGGCGCGCACAAGATCAACAACACCGTCGGTCAGGTGTTGCTCGCACGCCGAATGGGCAAAAAGCGGATCATTGCCGAGACCGGTGCCGGGCAGCACGGCGTCGCGACCGCGACGGTCTGTGCGCGTTACGGGCTCAGCTGCGTCGTCTACATGGGCGAAGAAGACATGCGTCGTCAGGCGCTCAACGTCTTTCGCATGCAGTTGATGGGCGCCGAGGTCGTTCCGGTGATGTCGGGGACACGCACGCTGAAGGACGCGACAAGCGAAGCCATTCGCGATTGGGTTACGAACGTCAACGGGAGCCACTACATCATCGGGTCGGTCGTTGGGCCGGCGCCGTACCCGCGGATGGTGCGCGATTTTCAATCGATTATTGGAGTTGAGGCGAGGGCACAGATGTTGGAAAGAGCGGGTCGCCTCCCGACCACCGTCGTGGCCTGCGTCGGTGGAGGATCGAACGCAATGGGAATCTTCCATGCATTCGTTCCAGACACAGGAGTGGAGTTGGTCGGTGTCGAAGCCGCGGGTGAAGGGCTGAAGACCGACCGGCACTCGGCATCGTTGAGCCGTGGCACCCCGGGCGTTCTCCACGGAGCGCTCAGCTACCTGTTGCAGGACGAGACAGGGCAGGTACATCCAGCCCACTCGATTTCCGCCGGCCTTGATTATCCGGGCGTCGGTCCAGAGCACTCCTTTCTCAAAGACAGCGGCCGGGCAACTTACGTGTCGGTGACCGACGCCGAGGCGCTCGGCGGATTTCAGACGCTCAGTCGCCTCGAGGGAATCATCCCCGCGCTCGAGTCGGCCCATGCCGTCAGCTGGATCGCGTCGAATCGTGGCCGCTGGTCGGCGTCGGATGCGGTGTTGCTCTGCGTTAGCGGTCGTGGCGACAAGGACGTGGCACAGGTCAGCGACAGGCTGCGGTTGGGCACATGACGACTCCGCCGCTTCGCCGCTCGACCGCCAGCTTGAAGGCCGTCGACCTTCCAGCCGGATTTGCGGCTGTCGAAGACATGATGCGTGTGCTCGTGAAGGCCGTACGAGCGCAGCAGCTATACCTGCCGAACAACCCGATGTATCGGACCGCGATCGATGGGCTGCGGGCCGGGTTTGCGGCCATCTGGCGCGACTCCAATGAACTGGTGCTCGCAATCGAGGAGACCGAGATCAAATGGTCGGGGGTTGCGGTGCTCGGCGAAGCATCGAAGTCGTCGGACAATCTCGCCTGGCTCTTCTATAAGGATGGCGTTCGCGAACTTCGCTTCGCGAAAGGCGTGGAAGACACCGAAATCATCCGGTTTCTGGAGATCGTAACGCGGGCACGAAAGGCGACGCTCGACAACGACGACCTTATCACGATGCTGTGGGAGGCCGATCTTGCGGGCCTGACGTACAAGTACATGGACCTCCAGACAGAAGGTGGGGAGGCCAGCACCGATGACAGCGAAGACGGTGACGAGGACGCCTCGTTCCAGATGAAACAGGCGGAGAGTGAGCCGGCTCCGCCGGCGGTTATTGTGGCTGGCACGGAGCAGGCATCGCGTGAGGCAAAGGCGTCGGGCGTCGTGAACATGGCGGACTTCGACGCCACGCTTCATTTCCTCGACGAAAAGGAATCAGCTTATCTCCGCCAAGAGATCGAGCGTGAGTATTCCCAGGATCTTCGGACAAGTATCATCTCGGCATTGCTCGACATTTTCGAGCAGCAGGATGCTGACGGTGTGCGCGAGGAAGTGCTTGACCACGTCGAGACCATGCTGGCGTTCATGCTCGCCTCGGCAAGTTTTCACGGTGTGGCTTACCTCCTCAGGGAAACGGCGATCGCGGCGTCGCGCGCCAACAACTTGTCTCCGGCACTCGGGGCGCGGATCTCGACGTTGACCGAGCGATTGAGTGCACCGGAAGCCCTTGATCAACTCATTGAGGCGCTCGATGCCGCACCGACGCTTCCGCCACGAGAAGAGCTCGCCGCGATTTTCAACGAACTCCGCCCGGTCGCGCTGGGCACGATGTTCTCCTGGCTACTCCGGGCGCGAGCCGACGGACTCCGTGCGCTGGTCGCCGAGGTGGCGGACCGGCTCGCGTCCGGCAACCCAGCCGAGATCGTAAAACTCATCGACTCCGGTGACGCTGGTATCTCGAACGAGGCGGTTCGCCGCGCCGGCGCGCTGAAGACCCAGGCCGCGGTGACCTCGCTTACCAGGATCATCGCCGAGCCCGATCCAAAACGGCGGCTGCTCGGCGCTCAGGCGCTAGCGGACATCGGATCGACCGGGGCTCTCCAGGCGCTGGAGCGGTGCGTATCGGACACGGCTCGCGATATTCGTATCATTGCGGCGCGTTCGCTTGCAGCCCGCGGGCACCGTCCGGCCCTCGCACGCCTCGAGCCGATCATCCGCGGCAAGGAGATTCGCGACGCCGACATCACCGAGAAGACGGCCTTCTTCGAGAGCTATGGAGCGGTTTGCGGTGATGGTGGCGTGACGTTTCTCGACGGCATTCTCAATGGAAAGGGGTTGCTCGGTCGCCGTGACGACCCCGAGATGCGGGCGGCAGCCGCGGCTGGTCTCGGACGCATCGGAAGCGCAAAGGCGAACGAGTCGCTGCAACGGGCAACCGTGGACAAAGACGTCGTCGTCCGGGGCGCCGTCGCGCGCGCACTGCGCGGAACGGCTCCATGAGCGAAACGCCATCGGGACGGAAGTCCCTTGTACTCGACGTCGACGCCGTGCTTCGCGCCGGGGACGCCGGAGCTGCGCGCCGCTCGGGGCGAAGTCTCATCTTCTCACTGCACGGCGCGTTGCGGGCGATCAAGCTCTACCCGCTCGAGAACGCGGCCGTGCAAAAATCGCTTGCCGACGTCCTGACCCTGACCAAGGAACACCTTGGGGTCGAGCCGGTTCTCGAGATCCGCGTCTCGGGCGAGATCATCTTTATCAACTCGACACGTCTCCGGCTCGACATCGATAACTTCGCGAGCTTCAGCCACATGCTGACGCTGCTGCGCGCAGCCGACGTTGGTGTAATCGTGGTCCGGCCAACGGTAACCGTTCGCGACTGGATGTTCTTTCTATCGCTCCTCCAGGAACCGGGCGCGGAAACCGCCGCCGCAACCTTTGAGAAGCTCCGGTCGGGGCTGATCACGGCCGGTGTCTCTGCCATCACCGTCGGTCTGACGTCCGAGCAGGAGGATACGACTCACGAAAGCGCGAAGGAACGGTCAAAGCGGACCTACGCTCAATGTGTGACCGTCACGAAGGATCTGATGCGGGGCGTCCGGCTTGGGCAGTCGCCCAACATGAAGAAGATCAAGCGCGTCGTGCAAACCGTCGTCGACCAGATTCTCAACGACGAAACGTCCCTGCTCGGATTGACGACGATTCTCGACTACGACGAGTACACATTCACGCACAGCGTCAACGTCTGCATCTTCTCCGTTGCCCTGGGCAAGCGGCTGGGGATGACCAAACTCCAGCTGTACGATCTCGGTCTCGCGTCGCTCTTCCATGACATTGGCAAGTCGCGCATCCCGCAGCACGTATTGAACAAATCGGCGAGCCTCAATGACGACGAATGGCGGACGATCGCCAATCACCCGTGGATGGGACTCCTCGCACTCTTCCAGGTTCGGGGCGCGCAGGAACTCCCGTATCGTGCAATGATCGTGGCGTTGGAGCACCACATGAAGACCGACCTGTCAGGCTACCCACGGCCAGTCCGACCGCGCCGGCTGAGCGTGTTCAGCAAGATCGTCGCCGTCTGCGACGGCTTCGACGCGGCAACGTCGCGCCGCGTCTACAAGGATTCCGCGTGGACTCCGGCTGACGTGCTTCGCGAAATGCGCGACAACCCACGTCGCGGAATGGACCAGGTCGTTGTCAAGGCGTTCATCAATCTCACCGGCATCTATCCAGTCGGGACGCTCGTTATCCTCGACACGCTGGAGCTCGGGGTCGTCCACGCCATGAATCCAATCGCCGAGATGCTGTCCCGGCCGATCGTTCGCGTCATCTGCGACACGAGTGGCAACATGCTTCAGCCCGGAGAACTGGTCGACCTCGCCGACCGCGGCGACTCGCAGCAGTTCAGTCGGACGATCATCAAGACTGAGAGTCCGGACAAATATGGTATTCGCGTTGCCGATTACTTTGTCTAGCCGATCCCGGGCTTCGGGCCGGGTCTCTCCTCAGCGGACCGCCCTCGACGAATGCTTCGCCGCCCTTCGCAGGGGTGGCCGTCGCGCATTCGTTCCCTACATCACCGCCGGTGATCCTTCGCCGGAGAAGACTGTTGACCTGCTCAAGGGACTCGAAGACGCGGGGGCCGACATCATCGAGGTCGGCGTCCCGTTCTCGGACCCGATGGCTGATGGCCCGGTGATTCAGTCAAGCTCGCAACGCGCGCTTGAGCAGGGCGTCCGGCTGAGCAACGTGCTCGACATTATCGGGATGGCAAGGCTTTCGACGCCGATCGTTCTCTTCAGCTACCTGAATCCGATCATCGCCGCCGGGCGGGACGTGCTCGATCGCGCCGCTGAGTCGGGGTGCAACGGGGTGTTGATTACCGACCTGCCCGTTGGTGCTGATCCGGTGCGTGAGGAATGGCTGGGCAGCGGAACACTCGCGTTCATTCGGCTCGTGGCGCCAACGACCCCCGTCGACCGCATGCGTGACATCGGCCGGCACGGAAGCGGGTTTGTCTACCTGATCAGCCGCCTCGGCGTCACCGGCGTTCAGGATTCCCTCGCCGCCGACTTGCCGCAATCGATCGAGCGGTTGCGCGGCGTGACGTCGCTTCCAATCTGCGTTGGCTTCGGCGTGTCGCGGGCCGACCAGGCTACGGCCGTCGCGAAGCTCGCGGACGGCGTGGTCATCGGGAGCGCAATCGTCCGCGCGGCCGCCGAGAGCGTCGCCAGCGCGATCGTGTTTGCCCGCGAGATGCGGCGGGCGATCGACGCCGCGTGATGCCGATGACCGACGAAATCGTATTGCGCGCCATGCGCTTCCAGGCGCTCGTCGGGATTCTGCCCCACGAGTTGACCACGCCCCAGCCGATCGAGATCGATCTCGTAGTGAGCGTCGGTCCCGGAGAAAGCATCGTCGACTATCGGCACCTGTACGACGCGGCGGCGACCATCGTGGAGAGTGGGCACATTGGATATCTCGAGGACATCGCCGAGCGCGTTGCGACTTCGGCGTTCTCAACGTCGGAGCGAGTGGCCCGGGTCCAGGTCGCCGTGCGAAAACCGCACGTCGCGCTCAGCGGACCCTTGGCCTACGCCGAAGTCAGAATCGAGCGTCGACGGACCAATGACGCTGCCTGACGTCGCGTACATCGCGCTTGGCACGAATGTCGGCGATCGCGAGTGCCACCTCGAGACCGCCCGCGCCGCCATGGCGGCGCTGCCTGGGTCGCGCATTCTCGCCGAGTCAACTGTCGAGGAAACGGCACCGATCGGACCGGTCGCCCAGGGTAACTACCTCAACCAGATGGTCGCCCTCGAAACATCGCTTGGGCCCGAGCAACTGCTCGACGAACTGCTGCGGATCGAGCGCGAGCGGGGCCGCGAACGCGGGAAGCGGTGGGGACCGCGAACGCTTGACCTCGACATCGTGATGTTCAGCGACCGCGCGGTGGCGACCGACCGGCTGACGGTGCCACATCCGCAGCTCGCGAGCCGGGATTTCTGGCAGCGGGAATTGATCGAGCTGCGTGGAGACTGGCGATGAAGGGCGCCGAAGAACCGCCAGACGACGTCGTGCTTCCACCGTGGGCACGGGTGTCGAAGAAGCGACACAAACACATTGTCCGCGTGACCCGTCTGCTCGCGGGGTGGGCTGACGAAATGCAACTCGCGCCCGCCGAACGGCAGACGTGGATCGACGCCGGGCGATTCCACGATGCGCTCCGCGACGCCGGCATCGAAGAGCTTCGGGAGTTGGCGGGGTCGTCTATCACGGAAGTCGAGCTGCTCCACGGTCCCGCGGCGGCGGCGCGTCTCGCGCGCGACGGTGAAACCCGCCCGAACCTGCTCGATGCAATCCGGTATCACAGCATCGGGTCGGCCAAATGGGACAGAGTTGGGCAGGCGCTCTACATGGCGGACTACCTCGACCCCAAGCGAAAGTTCGACCGCGAACGCCGGGCGATACTCTCGGAGCTCGTTCCGAGAGACTTCGCCGGGGCCTTTCGTCAGGTGGTTGAGAGGCGAATGGAGTACGCACAGCTCCATGACTTCACCGTGTACCCGGAAAGCACGGCACTGCTGGAGTCGTTGCGATGAACCCGCGGACGGTAGCGATCGTCGGTCTGGTGATCGTGATCGCTGGCGTTGCGGGCGGGCTGACCAACTCACGGGTACGCGGGGTAGTGATGCGCAGGCTGTCCTCGGGCGCCAGCTCGCCGCGGGGGGCACGCATTCGAGTCGAAGTTCTCAACGCCACGACGACGCGTGGACTCGCACGTCGCGCGACGCAACTCCTGCGAGACCGAGGCTTCGACGTTGTTGAGGTCGGGACGACTTCGGCGCGCGAGCGGGGCGATTCGACGTTTGTTCTCGATAGGTCCGGACACCCCGACTGGGCAAAGCGGGTCGCCGCCGCGATGGGTGGAGTACGCGTGATATCGCGCCCCGACAGCTCACGCTATCTGGACGTCACCGTGCTTGTTGGCGCGCAGTGGCGACCCCCGGCCCAGCCGTTCCACCCGTAGCTGTCCGCACGCCGCGGCGATGTCCATGCCGCGACTCTTGCGAATCGCGACCTCGACGTCCTGCCGCTTCAACTCGGCAACGAACGCGCGCAGCCGCTCCGGGGTGGATGGCGTAAACCCGCGCGTGCCGCCCGGATGCAGGGGAATCAGGTTGACGAACGCTCGGCATTCGCGCGCCAGCCGGCCGAGTTCCATGGCGTTCTCGATCGCATCGTTCACGCCACCCAGCATGACGTACTCGAAGGTGACTCGACGGTCGAAGACCAGCGCCGCCGCGATGACGTCGGCGAGTGGGTACTTCACGTTGATCGGCATCAGATCGCGCCGCAGCGAATCCGTCGGCGCGTGGACTGAGATGGCGAGTCGAAACTGCTCCGGCCGTTCGCCAAGTGCGACGATTCCGGGAAGCACGCCGACGGTGGAGACTGTAATGTGTCGCGCGCCAATCCCGAGTCCGTTCGGGTCGTTAAGAATCGTCAGGGCAGGGTCGACGGCTATCCAGTTCATCATCGGCTCGCCCATGCCCATGAAAACCACGTTCGTGACCCGCAACGGCGGCTCAAGCATTCGCATCTCGCGAACCTGACCGGCGATCTCGTGAACGGAGAGGTTGCGGCTGAATCCCATCGCGCCTGTTGCGCAGAACGCGCACTGGAGCGCGCACCCAGCCTGCGATGACACGCAAATCGTCATGCGGTCACCGTCCGGAATGGCGACGGTCTCGATCGACTCATTATCGGCCAGTCGGAACAGGAACTTCTGCGTCCCGTCGGTTGATGCCTGGTGCGCCACCAATTCGAGCCGTGGAAGGTCAAATCGGGTGGCGAGTAAATCGCGAAGTGCGGCCGGAAGCTCGGTCATGTCGGCAAACGATCGCGCGGGGTTGACCCACAGCCTGCGAACGACCTGCGCCGCGCGATACGCGGGGGTGCCGGTCGCCTTGAAAAACTCGCCGAGGACCGCTGCGGCCCTGGCTGGGGTGAGGTCGAGCAGATTCACCCTGTTTGCCTTATCTGACATAGACTTAAGCTAACTTACCTCTAGTGATGCATCAAGCGAAGCCAGCTACCGGGAGACCCCGTGCGAGTTAACTTCGCTTGTCCATATGTACCGAGTCCAGCACCAACAACCCGACGGTCGGCGAGCGTCCTCGAATTGAGCCTGCGCCGCTGGTGGCCCCCTCTTACGTGGATGGGGGCAATTCTGACGGCAACATCGATTCCGGGACGCCTCGTACCAAACGTGGGCTTTCACTTCGCCGACAAACTTGCTCACGCGCTCATGTACGGAGCGCTCGGCTTTCTGATGACCCGCGCTCTGGACGATCCTGAACGGGCCGTTCGCGCACGCGCGTTGCTTGGCGCGTTCATGTTCTGCCTCGCCATGGGTGCGGCGGATGAATGGCATCAGAAGTACATCCAGGGGCGGAGCGCGGAGGTTGGTGACTGGATTGCCGATTCCACGGGTGGCCTGGTGGGAGCGGCGACCTGGGTTTTTCTCAGCCGCCACAAACACGGACGCACCGTCTGATGCCTGACCACACCGCCGCGACTTCGCTGCGCACGCACCGTGCGGGCTCCCTGCGCAGGTCCGATGTCGGAAAGGCCGTCCGACTTGGCGGCTGGGTGCACCGATCCCGGGACCTTGGCGGTCTCGTCTTTATCGACCTTCGCGATCGAGACGGGCTCGTCCAGATCTCGGTAAATCCGGAACACGCAGCGCCAGCAGTTGTTGCCACGGCGACGGGACTTGGTGCCGAAACCGTCGTGCTCGTCGAAGGCGTTGTTGTCGAGCGCCCTGAGACGATGCGCAACCCGGAGATGGCGACCGGCGACATCGAGGTTCGGGCGACGTCGATCACGGTCGTTGGACCTGCCACCGTGCCGGCGATTCCTGTCGCTCGCGGCAAGGGCGAGAGCCTGCCGGCCGAAGAGCTTCGGCTCCGCCACCGCTACCTCGACCTGCGGCGGCCGGAGTTACAGCACAGCCTTATCCTCCGCCATCGGCTGATGCAGGTCACCCGCGGCCATCTGAGCGCGGCCGGTTACCTCGAGATCGAGACGCCGATTCTCACCAAGCCGACGCCCGAGGGCGCACGCGACTATCTCGTTCCAAGCCGCGTGCACCCGGGTGAGTTCTACGCCCTTCCGCAGTCGCCGCAACTCTACAAGCAGTTGCTGATGGTTGCCGGCTTCGACCGGTATTTCCAGATCGCGCGCTGTTTTCGCGATGAAGATTTGCGCGTCGATCGACAGCCCGAATTCACGCAAATCGACATCGAGGCATCATTCGTCGGCGCCGACGATGTGCTGCGGATGTCCGAAGGACTCATTGCCGCGCTTTGGGCCGAAGCCGGCATCACGGCGGCGACGCCCTTCCGCCGAATGACGTACACGGACGCCATGGAGAAGTACGGCACCGACAAGCCGGACCTCCGCTACGGGCTCGAACTGTTTGACGCATCCGAAATCTTCCGGGCATCCGAATTCGTGATGATGAAGTCCGCGCTCGATCGCGGCGAGCGCGTGCGAGCGATTCGAATTCCGGGAGGCGCGGCGCTCTCACGGAAGCAGCTCGACGAGATCGAAGCGGTCGCGAAGTCCGCCGGCGCGGCAGGCTTGCTGCGACTCAAGATGGCGAACGGCCAGCTCGAGGGACCTGCGGCGAAGTTTCTGCCGCCCGACGCCGCACGCGCATTCGGAATGAACGATGGGGATCTGATCGTGTTCGTCGCCGCGCCACCAGCCATCGCCAATCCGGCGCTCGATCGTGTCCGGCAAGACATCGCGAAGCGGCTCGATCTGGTCGCGAAAACGGAGCACTGCTTTCTTATCGTCACAGAGTTTCCGATGTTCGACGAGGATCCAAAGACCGGGGCGCTGCTCGCCGTGCACCATCCGTTCACCGCGCCCATGGCGGACGACGTCCCGCTGCTCGACAGTGCGCCGGAACGGGCGCGGGCGCAGGCCTACGACGTGGTGTACAACGGAACCGAGCTCGGCGGCGGCAGCATTCGCATATCGAATCCGGCGCTTCAGTCGCGGGTTTTCAAGCTCCTCGGGATCGACGACGCGACGGCGGAGGCCCGGTTTGGCTTTCTGCTTGAGGGGTTGCGGGCGGGCGCCCCGCCGCACGGCGGCGTCGCGTTCGGGCTCGATCGCATTGCCATGCAGCTCTCCGGCGCCCAATCCCTGCGCGACGTGATCGCGTTCCCGAAGACCACGGCGGCGCGCGCGTTGTACGAGGGCGCTCCGACGCACGTTCCACCGCAGGATCTCAACGACTTGCACATTCGGATCGAGGACCGGTCGTGAACGACGACAGCGTCACCCGCAAGCTCAACACCGAGGGAGCCGACCTGCTCACGCTCGCCGGCGTCAATGACGCGAATCTGATCGAGCTGTCGCGGATCGGCGGGGTAAAGGTTGCGCTCCGCGGTGAGACGATGACGCTCAGCGGCCCGTTCGATATCGTCGAACGCGCTCAGGCGATCGGGCAACGGATGATCGAGGCTGCCCGCCAACGGCGGGTGCTGACAGCGGACGATATTCTCAGGCTGAGCGATGCGGCCGACCATTTCGAGCACAACGGCGGCAGCGATGGTGGCTCGAACGGGAATGGAGGGGAGTTTGGGGGGCCGCGGATCGCGCTGCCGGGGATCCGCAAAGTCATCGAACCAAAGACTCCGGGGCAGGGCGAGTACCTCCGTGCAATCCAGGAGAACGACATCGTCGTCGGGATCGGCCCGGCCGGCACCGGCAAGACCTATCTCGCCATGGCCGCGGCGGTCGATGCGTTGACCAAGAAGCGCGTCCGGCGGATCGTACTCGCCCGGCCAGCCGTCGAGGCCGGCGAGAACCTCGGCTTCCTTCCCGGCGACATGCAGGCCAAGATCGACCCGTACCTGCGGCCACTCTACGACGCGCTCGATGACATGATGCCGGCCGAGCGTGTCGAACGCGCGCTCGAGAATCGGACGATTGAGATCGCGCCGCTGGCGTTCATGCGGGGCCGCACCCTTGGCGACGCGTTCGTAATCGTCGACGAAGCGCAGAATGCGACCGCGATGCAGATGAAGATGCTGCTCACGCGACTTGGTCTGAATTCGAAGATGGTGATCACCGGCGACAAGACGCAGGTCGATCTGCCGCGGAACCAGGAATCCGGATTGACGCAGGTCGAGCGGATTCTTCCCGGCATCGACGGCATCGGGTTCCATTATTTCAACGAAACCGACGTCGTTCGCCATCGGCTCGTACGCGACATCGTGAGAGCGTATGCCTCGGAAGAGGCAGCGGCAGGGTGACGTGCCAGCGACTCGAGCACGCCCGCCGGTCCATGTCGCGGTTGACGGTCTCACGACCGCGTTGAGCCGGCCGGAGGCGCGGCGCGTCGTCGAGGGCGTCCTGCGTGCGGAACGCGTCCCGAAAGCGATGCTTTCCGTCGCGTTCATCACCAATCGGCAGATCGCGGCCCTCAACCGCGAGCATCTTGGGACAGCGGGAGCAACCGACGTGATCTCGTTCGGCTTCGCAACGGCGTCGAACACAGATCCGGTAATCGGAGACGTCTACATCGCGCCACAGGTCGCACGGGCAAATGCGCGGTTACGCGGCGTCACAGTGCGAGAGGAAATCGTGCGCCTGCTCGTCCATGGAACACTGCACGTGCTGGGCCACGACCATCCGGAGGGCGACGGACGCGAGCGGTCGGCGATGTGGAAGCGGCAGGAGCAACTCGTGCGCAGGTCAATGACCCGGGCAGAGAGCGACTGATGGCGACCCTGATCGCGATCGGAGCCACCCTTCTCGCCGCGCTCTTGTCGATGGCGGACGGCGCGTTGCTGGCGACCCACACGTCGCCGGAACACGCGGCCGACTCCCACGCTGATCGGAACCGTCGCGAGCGTGAGCATCGTGCGTTGGCAATGGGCCGAGTGCTCCTTTATCTGAGCGCGGGTGCGGCACTGGCGCAGATCTTCAACTTCGCATCGTACCCGCTGCTGCCGCGGACGTCGCTCCAGACCCTCGTCGCGCTGCTCGTCGTCGCGATCACGGAAAGCGCGAGCCGCGTGATCGGGCAGGTCCATGCCCCGGCCGTGATGCGCCGGGTTCGCCCGGTGACTTGGGCGGCAACCGTCGCGCTGACCCCCGCGGTCGCGCTCGGCACTCGGCTCGAGCGACTCATGAACGTCGCCATGCCGCCGCACCAGGACGAGGACGATCGCGAGGCCTCGGTAGAGCAGTTTCGTGAAGTGGTCGCGGCTGAAGCCGAGATCTCGTCGGCCGAAGAGGACCTGATTCACGGCGTGTTCTCGCTTGGTCTGACCGAGGTCCACGAAATCATGGTGCCGCGCGTCGATATCGTCGGGATCGAAGCGACCACGCCGTGGTCTGAAGTGGTCGACCGTTTCCGCAGTTCGGAGAACGCCCGGCTTCCGGTATACGAAGAAACGCTCGACAATATCATCGGTATTCTCTACGCAAAGGACCTGCTTCCACACATCGTATCCAACGTCGGAGACGCCGACGACTGGCATCGACTGGTTCGCCCGCCGGCGCTGATTCCAACGTCGAAGCATATCGACGAGCAGCTGCGCGAGTTCCAGTCGAGTCGCACCCACATCGCGATCGTCGCCGACGAGTACGGCGGAACGGCCGGGCTCGTGACGATCGAAGACATTCTCGAAGAAATTGTCGGCGAGATCCGCGATGAGTACGACGTCGAAGAGCCCGAGATTGTACAGGAGGGCGAAACGACTTTTTGGGTGTCGGGCCGTGTCACGCTCAGCGAATTGTCGGAACGGCTCGGGTCCAATATGTCGGCCAAGGACGTGGCAACCGTCGGCGGATTGGTCTATGAATTGTGCGGGCGCGTCCCCGAGAGCGGCGAGGCGATGATGCACGGCGGCTATCGGCTCGTCGTCGAGCGGGTGCGTCGTCGCCGCATCGAGCGTGTGTATTTCGAACGGATCGGCGCAGCAGCGACCCCGGGGGGCGGATGATTCAGGCACCGCTCGTCGTCGTCCTGCTGGCCGTCGCGTGGTTGACCGCTGGCGGAATGGCCGTTCGATCCGTGAGTCGTATCTGGCTCCGTCATTGGGCCGAGCGACGTCTGCGCGGCGGAGGCGCGGCGACGATCTATCTCGAGCGGCCGCAACGTCTGCTTGCGTCCGCGGGAACAGGGGTCGCCGCTGCGTTGCTCATCGGCGGGATGCTGCTCGGCTCTGAGTATGACGCACCTCACCTGCCGACTCGGCTGATAGCGTTCGCGGCCATTGTGATTGTGCTCGGGCAGATTTTTCCGCGCGAAATTGCGCGTCGCTGGCCGGCCTTCCTCGCGCCCGCGCTGCTGCCCGTTCTTGGCGCGGCCGAGTTTGTGTTACGGCCGCTCGCCGCTTTTGGGCTCGCCGTTGCACGCCGAGGGCCGCGGCCAGAGACGGAGAACCCCGCGGACGTGAGCCGCGACGCGATCGAGGATCTGCTGCGCGAAGGCGAGCTCGAGGGGGTGGGCGAGCGCGGCGAGATCGCGATCATCAGCGGAGTGGTGGACTTCTCGGAGAAAACGGTTGTCCAGGTGATGCGGCCACGGGGCGAGATTTTTTCGATGGCCGAGGATACGGCGCCACACGACATCGCGATTCGTATCGCTCAGGCAGGCTACAGTCGCGTGCCGATGCATCGCGGGTCTGTCGATACGGTCGTGGGCATGATCCACGCGTTCGATGTTCTGAAGTCCTACGGCGAGTCGATGCCCCACGTCCGTCCCGTGGCGTTCGCGCTACCGACCGATGCCTGCAACGAGCTACTGTTCCGAATGCTGCGGAGCCGGCTGCATCTTGCCATTATCCGCGACGCCGATCAGCGGACCGTCGGTCTCGTGACGCTCGAGGATCTGCTCGAAGAGCTCGTCGGCGACATTCGCGACGAACACGACGAGCCTGAGCCGATTCGACCGGGGCCGCCACGGTGACCGCCACGACGAGATCGGCCGACCCCATTGGAGCGCTGCTCGTGCAGTTCGATGGTGGAACAAAGGCAGCGCTGGCGCGTGCGGTCAGCATCGTCGAGAACCGGCGGTCGGGAGCTGATGCCTTGCTGGCGGCGCTGCACCCGCGACTCGGTCGGGCGCGGCGAGTAGGGATCACGGGGCCTCCGGGCGCCGGCAAGAGTACGTTGACCGCTGAGCTCGCGGCCTCGTATCGCGCGGCAGGGCTTACGGTCGGCATCGTCGCCGTCGATCCGACATCGCCGTTCACCGGCGGCGCTCTCCTCGGGGATCGCGTCCGCATGGAGTCGATCGCCCTCGACCCCGGCATCTACATCAGATCGATGGCGACGCGCGGGTCGGTGGGCGGCCTCGCTGGCGCGACCCGCGACGTCACTGACGTCCTCGACGCGTTTGGTTTCGATCGAGTGATCATCGAGACCGTCGGTGTTGGGCAGACGGAACTCGATGTGTCGCGACTCGCCGATTCGACGATGGTTGTGCTCGTGCCCGAGTCCGGAGATTCCATTCAGACCCTCAAGGCGGGGTTAATGGAGATCGCCGATGTCTTTGTGGTCAACAAGTCAGACCGCCCGGGATCGGACCGCTTACGAAACGAGATCGAATTGATGCTCGGGATGCGAGGTGGCGATACGATGCGAAACGTACCGGCGCATCACGGGGTCGATTTAGCTCGCAAGCCGGCGAAGGCGGCGCGCGAGGCGGCGCGGCTTTCGAATACCAGTAGGTGGACCCCTCCGGTGCTGCGCGCCGTGGCAGTGAAGAACGAAGGCACCGCTGACGTCATAGCGGCGCTCGATCGCCACGCGCAGTACCTTATAGAAGGGGGCGTCCTGGCCGAGAGGCGACGGAAGCGGCTCAGAGAACGCGTCGCCGAAATTGTCGAGCGAACAGTGCGCACCCGGTTGTGGAATGACTCGGAAACATCGGCGTGGCTGAGCAGTCGAATACCGGAGCTTGAGTCCGGGCGGACCAATCCCTTTGCCGTCGCGCAGGAGCTGGTCGCGCGAAGCGGAGATTTGATGACTGGGAGGAAGGCATGAGTGCACGCGTCCCCGTAGTCGACGACGAACGCCGCGAGAGCTCCGCAGCAGGAACTCCAGAATCCTCGGAGCTCGCGACGCTGAAAGCGGAAGTCGCCGCCTGGCGGGCGAAGTTCGCCAAGGGCGAGTTCCGCGACATCGCGTTCACCAACTCGGCCCGCGAAGTGGAGCCGCTCTACACGCCGCTCGACGTTCCGCCAGCAACGTCGGACGCCCTTGGAGTGCCAGGTCAGTTTCCGTTTACCCGCGGCATCCATCCAACCGGGTATCGTGGAAAGCTGTGGACGATGCGCCAGTTTGCCGGATTCGGCAGCCCGAAGGAGACCAACGAGCGCTACAAGTTTCTGCTCGAGCAGGGCACGTCCGGACTTTCCGTCGCGTTCGACTTTCCGACGTTGATGGGGTACGACTCGGATCATCCGCGATCCGAGGGCGAGGTCGGCAAGTGCGGAGTGGCGATCTCGAGTCTCAAGGACATGGAGGATCTGTTCGACGGCATTCCGCTCGACAAGGTCTCGACGTCGATGACGATCAACGGCCCGGCGATCATCCTCTGGGCCTTCTACATCGCCGCGGCGGAAAAGCAGGGAGTCTCAAGCGATAAGCTCCAGGGCACGATTCAGAATGACATTCTGAAGGAGTACATGGCGCAGCACGCATGGTGCTTTCCGATCGAGCCCGCCCTGCGTCTGATTGTCGACTGTTTTGAATGGGGCGCGACCCACGCGCCAAAGTGGAACACGATTTCGATCAGCGGCTATCACATTCGCGAGGCCGGATCGACCGCGGCGCAGGAACTGGCGTTTACGCTCGCCGACGGGTTTACCTACGTCGAGCGCGGCATTGCTCGCGGGATGAACGTGGACGACTTCGCCGGTCGTCTTTCGTATTTCTGGGACATCCATAACGACTTCTTCGAGGAAATCGCCAAGTTGCGCGCTGCGCGACGAATTTGGGCGCGGCATCTCAAGGAGCGCTATGGTGCGAAGAGCCCGCGCTCGTGGGTGATGCGTTTCCACTCGCAGACGGCCGGCGTGACCCTGACGGCACAGCAGCCGATGAACAACATCGTCCGCGTCGCCTACCAGGCGATGGCCGCGGTGATGGGTGGGACCCAATCGCTGCATACGAACTCGATGGACGAGACGCTGGCGCTGCCCACCGAACATTCGGTGCAGGTCGCCCTCCGAACCCAACAGGTACTCGCGTACGAGAGCGGCGTGCCCAACGTGATCGATCCGCTCGGCGGCTCGTATTACGTCGAAGCGCTCACCGACCAGATCGAACGCGAGGCCGAAGCGCTGTTCGATCAGATCGACGCGGTCGGCGGGGTGGTGAAGGGGCTCGAGGAGGGCTGGTTCCAGAAGAAGATCGCCGAGTCCGCGGCGCGTCAGCAGTGGGAGATCGAGCAGCACCGGCGGGTCATTGTCGGCGTAAACGAGTTCGTGACCGATGAAGAGGAGCTGACGATTCCGACGCTCAAGATCGGGGCCGAGGTCGACGCCGATCAGAAACGGCGCCTCGCGTCCATCAGAGCTTCGCGCGATCAGAAGGCGTGCGATCAGGCGTTGGCGGCGTTGCGCGAGGCGTGTACGAACGGAACGAACACGATGCCATTCATTCTCGAATGTGCACGGAAGTATTGCACGCTGTACGAGATTCGCCGCGCGATGGAAGACGTGTTCGGCGCCTACCGGGAGCCGGTGTTCTTCTAGGACACCGCAATCAGCGTTTTCGGCTGCGCAACCGCCGAGGAGGGCGTCATTCCTTTGTGACCAGCCCGGGATGTCGCCGCGTTACTGTCGTATGATGCAATTGGCGCGCGGGGTTGGTGTAGCAATGATGTCGCTCGTCAGTACATCCGCCCTGGCGGCGTGCCTGGCCGGCACTCCGGTTGCGCCGGTCGTACAGCACGGAGGTCGGCCTGTGCTGTTCATCGGTAACAGCCTGACCTACACCAATGACTTGCCGGGCATAGTCCAGTCGCTCGCCGATTCCGCCGGCGGCGATTCGCTCGACGTGCGCATCTGGAGCGAACCGAATTTTGCGCTGATCGATCATTGGGCCGTAGGCCAGGCGCAGCTGATCATCGCCAGCCGACCGTGGGATTTCGTCGTGCTGCAGCAGGGGCCGACGTCTGTCGAAATCAACCGCGATACCCTGCGCCTCGCGACCAAGCTTTTCGCCCCGTCAATCACGAAAGCCGGCGCAAAGGCGGTGCTCTTTTCGGCGTGGCCAACCATCGACCGTCGCCAGGACTTCGCCCGGGCAATCGAGTCCGCCCGGCTTGCCGCGGGTGATGTCGGTGGACTGATGGCGCCGGTCGCGGCGGCGTGGTTGACGATTCTCACCGACAATCCGACGATCCAACTCTACGATCCCGACGGACTCCATCCGTCCGTGACCGGATCGTATCTGTCGGCGCTCGTGATCTATTCGACGATCACCGGCCGGAGCCCAGTCGGTCTGCCTGCTTCGTTGCGAGTCCGGAAGAGCTGGCAATTCGCGGTCGATCCGGCGGTAGCAAAGTTGCTCCAGGACGCCGCATGGCGGTCGGTCAGCACTCCGCCCTGAGCCAACGGCCAATGCTGGGCCTCTCCGAATGGCGTAACTTCCGAGTGTGTCCTCCCGCAAATCAGCCGACTGGTGGGCGTCGTACTTCGACGCCCAGTACCTCAAGGAATACGAGCCGCTGTTCACGGCCGAGCGCGACCGGCGGGATGTCTCGCGACTGATCGACGTCCTCGAGCTGCCCTCGGCCTCCAGAATCCTTGACGTGCCATGCGGTCAGGGTCGTCACGCCCACCTGCTCGCCGAAGCCGGTTTCGACGTCGACGGCCTCGACTATTCTCAGGATCTGCTCGCCCTCGCGAAGCGGCGGGGCACAGGTCGAAGTCTCCGCTACACGCGGGCCGACATGCGCAAGTTGCCGGCTCGGTGGACGTCCCGGTTCGACGCCGTGCTGAACCTGTTCACGTCGTTCGGGTTTTTCGTGAATCCGGCGGACGACGCGCGGGTCATCGCCGAATTCGCTCGCATGCTCAAGCCCGGCGGAAAGTTGATTTGGCACGGCGGAAGCCGCGACGGCGTGATGGCGAACTTTCTGTCGCGGGACTGGTGGCGGACCGCAGATGGTTCCACGATCGCCCACAGCCGGTCCTTCGATCCGCTGTCCGGGGTGCTCACTGTCGAGTCGACGTGGGCGGGCAAAAAGGCCAACGGATCGCGCGAACATCGCATTCGTCTCTACACCGCCACCCGAATCGGGGAACTGTGCGCCGCCGAGGGGTTGATCGTGGAGGGCGCGTACGAGGGGTGGACGGACAAGCCACTGCGCCGGAAATCGAGCGAAATGCTTCTCGTGGCACGAAAGGAGTGATCCGCTCCCGCCGGTTGCGGCCCCGGACTAACTTCCAGTCCAGCGACTGACCGACCGACCGACTGACCGACTGACCGACGCAATTCATTGACCCGCCCAATTCGCGTTCTCGTTGCCAAGCCTGGCCTTGACGGCCACGACCGCGGCGCCAAAGTCGTCGCGGCCGCGCTTCGAGATGCGGGTATGGAAGTCATCTACACCGGCCTGCATCAGACGCCGGAGATGATCGCCACCGCCGCGATCCAGGAAGACGTCGATGTCGTCGGCCTGTCGGTCTTGAGTGGCGCGCACATGACGTTGTTCACCCGGGTCCGCGATTTGCTGGCCGAATCGGGCCGCGATGACGTCCTCCTCACGGGTGGCGGCATCATCCCCAAAGAGGACATGGATGCGCTGCACGCCCAGGGAGTCGGCAAGTTGTTCGGACCCGGAACGCCCACGACCGACCTGATCAACTACATCAAGCAATGGTTCAGCGAGCGCCAGCAGCAGGAGGCGTGACCTCGCGACTGCGGGCGCTGAGCGACGAAGTCCGGGCGCTCGAAGACCGCCTTCGTCAGGGCGGTGGTCCTGACAAAGTTGCCCGCCAGCACAAGCAGGGGAAACTCACCGCGCGCGAGCGCGTTGACGGCTTGCGCGACCCCGGCAGCCGATTCATCGAGATCGGGTTGCTCGTTGCGCACGACCAGTATCAGGCGCAGGCCCCTGCGGCGGGCGTCGTCACCGGCCTCATCATGGTCGAAGGGCGCGAGGTCGTCGTCGTCGCCAACGATGCGACGGTCAAGGCTGGCTCCTGGTGGCCCGAGACGATCAAGAAGATCCTGCGCGCACAGGAAATCGCGATGCGCTGCCGGATCCCGATCATCTATCTCGTCGATTCGGCAGGAGTCAACCTCCCGTACCAGGGCGGTGTATTTCCCGGGCAATACGGCGCGAGTCGCATCTTCTACTACAACTCGATCATGCGGCGCTACCTGCGGATCCCGCAACTCGCCGCCGTCATGGGGCAGTGCGTTGCGGGCGGTGCATATCTGCCGGCGCTTTCCGATCTGATCGTGATGGTGAAGGGCACGTCGTTCATGGGCCTCGGCGGACCGAACCTGGTCAAAGGCGCGACCGGACAGACTATCGACTCGGAGACGCTTGGTGGAGCGGTCACGCATACATCGGTCAGCGCGGTCGCACACTACGCCGTCGACGATGACGCGGCTTGCCTGGTCAAGCTTCGTGAGCTGGTCGCGATGTTGCCGACTGCGGGTCGATCCGTCGATCACACGGTCAGTCGACGACCTGGCGGAGCGGCCAATGACACCGCCCCTGGAAAAGGCGCCCAATCGACCGATCGACCGATCGACGAGATCTACAACCTCCTCCCCGCCGACCACCGCATGTCGTACGACATGCACGATCTGCTCAGGGTCATTTTCGACGACGGTATCGCTGAGTTCCAGAAGGACCTCGCCCGCGAAATCATCTGCGGCGACGCACGTCTCAATGGGATTCCGGTTGGTGTCATCGCCAACCAGCGCGGGTTGATAAAAACCCGGCCCGGCGAGAAGCCGCGGTTCGGCGGGATCATCTATGCCGAAAGCGCAGAGAAAGTCGCATTCTTCATCGACCGGTGCGATCGCGAGAACATTCCGTTGCTGTTCATCCAGGATGTATCTGGATTCATGGTCGGTCCTGAGGCCGAGCATGAAGGGATCATCCGCGCGGGCGCAAGGTTTGTCGAAGCGATGGCAACGGCCCACGTTCCGAAAATTGTCCTGACCGTCAATCACGCTTCGGGCGCCGGTTACTACGCGATGGCCGGGCAGGGGTTCGACCCTGACTTCATTTTCAGTTGGCCCACCGGGAGAATGGCGGTGATGGAAGGTGAATCGGCGATCCAGGCTGTCCACGGGCCGTCGATGGAAGAGGCAAAAAAGAAAGGGACGCCGCTCCCGACCAACGTGTCCGACTCGATTGAGGAAATGCGCGGAGACTACGAGGAGCAGTTGGGCGCTCAATACGCAGGCGCGCGCGGCTTTATCGACGCCGTTGTCTACCCGGAAGAGACGCGCGACGTGCTCACGATGGCCCTGCGCGCGTCGCTCCAGAATCCTGGTCCGCACCTCGGCGCGTTCTCCCTGCCGCCGCACCTGGGAATGCCATGACCGCAAAGACGAACCGCGTCATTCGCGTCGCCGCCGGCCAGGGCTTCTGGGGCGACTGGCTCGAAGCACCACGGCGTCAGGTCGAAGGCGGCAGCGTCGACTATCTGATGCTCGACTACCTCGCCGAAGTGACGATGTCCATTCTGCAAAAGCAGAAAGAGCGCGATCCGGCAATGGGGTACGCGCGGGACTTCGTCGGCGCGATGGAAAGCGTGCTCACCGCTGTCGCCGATCGCGGAGTCAAGGTGATCGCCAACGCGGGTGGTGTAAACCCTCCAGCCTGCGCTGCGGCCATCCGCGCGGTGGCCGCCAAGCACGGCAAGAGCGACAAGATCAGAATCGGGGTCGTCACCGGCGACGATCTCTTGCCGCGGCTCGACGATCTGATCAAGGCTGGCCACGAGCTGCGCAACATGGAGACCGACGAGCCGCTTGCCGCGATTCGCGACCGCGTGCAGTCGGCCAACGCGTACATCGGGTCGACGCCGATCGTCGAAGCACTCGCGAAGGGCGCGAACGTCGTCATCACCGGACGTTCGACCGACACCGCCCTGACGATGGGGCCGTTGCGGCACGAGTTCGGCTGGCGCGAAGACCAATACGATCTGCTGGCCGCAGGCATCATCGCCGGCCACATCATCGAATGCGGCGCGCAGTGCTCGGGCGGGAATTGCCTCTACGACTGGAAGACCATCCCTGACCTCGCCAACGTCGGCTACCCCATTGTCGAGGCCAACGCCGACGGCACGTTCGCGATCACAAAACACGCGAACACCGGCGGCCGTATCTCCGTCCACTCCGTCACCGAGCAGCTCGTGTACGAGATGGGCGACCCGCACTCGTACATCACCCCCGACGTCACCGCCGACTTCACGTCGATCCGTCTCGCCGATGACGGTCCCAATCGCGTGCGGGTCTTTGGAATCAAGGGCCGGCCGGCCACCGACAAACTCAAGGTGTCCGTGGCGTACCGCGCGGGGTTCAAGGCCGTCGGTACGCTCGTCTACGGCTGGCCGGACGCGTACGACAAGGCACAACTTGCCGATCGTGTGTTACGCGAGCGCATCGCAAATCTCGGCCTGACATTCGAGCACATTCTCACCGAGTTTGTCGGGGTGTCATCCACGCACGGTCCGCTTGCAGGAGATCCTGGCGACCCGCCAGAAGTGCAGCTGCGCGTCGGTGTCCGCGGCCAGGATAAGGCCGCGGTCGAGCGCTTTACGCGCGAGATCGCACCACTGGTGCTCAACGGGCCTCCGAGCGTCACAGGCTTTGCCGGCGGCCGACCCAAGGTCGAGGAGATTGTCGCGTATTGGCCGGCGCTCATCGACAAGTCCGTCGTCACGACCACCGTCGAGGTGCGGTCGTGAAGGTCCGTCTCGTCGACATCGCCCACGCCCGCTCGGGCGACAAGGGCGATACCGCGAACGTTGGGCTGATCGCCCTCGAGCCGCGCTGGTACCCACTACTCGAGACCTTCGTGACCCGCGACGCGGTGGCGCGGCATTTCAAGGGAATGATTTCCGGAGGCGTTGACCGCTTCGAGCTGCCAAACCTGGGCGCTCTGAATTTTCTGTTGCATGGCGCACTCGACGGTGGCGGAACCCTGTCCCTCAAGACAGACGCGCAGGGCAAAGTGTTTTCGACCGCGCTGCTGCGAATGGTTGTCGAGGTTCCGGATGACGTCGCCCGCAAGTTCGGCTTGCCGGCGGAGGCGAAGTCCCCGAAAGCCGCGAGCGCGCGCCAGGGATAGCCGTGGGCAGCCGCACGACCGTCCAACTGGCCTTGCTCGCGATTGGCTTTGTTTGCTGGGGTTACGGCCAGCGCATCGACGATCCTCCACTCCGGCTGGTCGGCATCGCGTTCTTCGCGATTGCAACGATGCTCCGATTCTTCCGGCGCAGCGACACGCACAACGAACGCGAGTCGGACACGACAGACGGCCGCGATCCGGATTCGCCGATACCCTGACGTTTGCTGGTGCGGTCAGGCGACGCGATACAACATCGGCCGCTAGCTTTAGCATGAT
>Ga0315281_10001160_pt1 | contig 38604 bp, 42 predicted proteins | sample YL17G07_0_MG_FD_204540 | JGI IMG/M metagenome (GOLD analysis project Ga0315281, IMG submission 204540) | Sediment microbial communities from Yellowstone Lake, YNP, Wyoming, USA - YL17G07_0 | ecosystem: Environmental > Aquatic > Freshwater > Lake > Sediment | place: USA: Wyoming | collected...
TCCTATGTGAGTTCACAAGTCCACCGAGTTATCTTTTCAACATTTCAACCGATAATCCTCGCTTTACATTCTTACTCAAAAATAAACATTAGTAGGTGCACTCTGCAATCAATAAACCTCTTCCCTTAAATTTTGACTCTCTTTACCACTTTTGTTAAAGTTCTGAACGATAGACAACCTCACTCCAACCTAACAAAACCATAAAATGCCTATCATTTACGGTCTTATTGAGAGGATAACCTACCACAATGAAGAGAACGACTTCGTTGTGGCCAAGCTCCAAGAGAAAGGTAAGAGGGAATTGACCACCATTGTCGGAAATCTATCCGGCATCAATCCAGGCGAATCATTAAAGCTAACAGGGAGATGGGTCCATAACAAGAAATTTGGGGAACAATTTCAAGTCGAGAATTATGAAATTACCGTACCTGCTACAGTCCATGGCATAAAGAAATACCTCGGTTCGGGCTTAATCAAAGGCATTGGCCCCATCATGGCGGATAGGATCGTCAAGAAATTCGCTTTGGATACCCTCGACATTATAGAGCGGACACCAGAGCGACTTTCTGAGGTGGACGGAATCGGACCTAAAAGAATCGCCGTGATCACAAAGGCCTGGGAGGAGCAGAAAGAGATCAAGGAGATCATGATCTTTCTCCAAGGCCACGGAGTGAGCGCTGCTTATTCGGCCAAGATCTATAAACAATACAGAGAACGTTCCATTGAAGTCGTTAAGGAGAACCCGTATCGACTTGCCCATGACATCTATGGCATTGGCTTTATCACCGCAGATAAGATAGCTCAAAATATAGGCATCGATCCAAACTCGTTGATCAGAGCCAAAGCAGGCGTCATCTACGTGTTGAATGAATTAACAGAGGAGGGGCATGTCTATTACCCAGAGAGAGACTTGACTCGAAAAGCCAAGGAGATATTGAAGGTTGACGAGGAGCTCATCACTAAAGCCATCTCGGAATTGTCCAATGAGAAGGAGATTTTCATTGAGGGCATCAACAATGGGGATATTATCAAGGCCGTCTACCTTGCTCTCTTCTACATTGCAGAAACGGGAATTGCTCAAAGGTTGAGAAAGCTGAAAGAGTCTCCCTCGAACATCAGACCAATCAACCCAGAAAAAGCCATAGACTGGGTTCAACAGAAGTTGAATATAGAATTAGCCAAGAAGCAGAAGGAAGCAATTATCCTGGCTGCAAGCTCAAAAGCGTTGATCATTACTGGCGGCCCAGGAACGGGCAAGACCACGATCATAACAGCGATATTGCGGATTTTTCAGCAGCTCAAACTCAGAATCCTCCTTGCAGCTCCTACAGGCAGGGCAGCCAAAAGAATGAGTGAGGCAACAGGATGGGAGGCCAAAACCATTCATCGGTTGCTCGAATATTCACCCCACAAGGGTAGCTTTAAGAAAGACCAGGATAATCCTCTGGAGGCAGATGTGGTCATCATAGATGAAGCCTCCATGATCGACACCCTTCTGATGTACCACCTGCTGAAGGCCACACCGCTACATGCCCACTTGATACTTGTTGGTGACGTAGACCAGCTTCCTTCGGTTGGACCCGGTAATGTCTTAAAAGACATCATAGCCTCTGGCATCTTCACCGTGGTTAGACTTACAGAAATCTTTCGCCAGGCCCAGGAGAGCATGATTATCGTAAACGCTCACAAAGTCAATCAGGGGGAGTTTCCTATTCTGAAGGAGTCAGAGAGAAAAGAGCCTTCCGATTTTTACTTCATCCAAGAAGAGGATCCGGGAAAGGCACTGGATCAAATCCTTGCACTCTGTAGTGAGAGGATACCTAAGCATTTTGGATTTCATCCCATTAGAGACATCCAGGTTCTAACTCCCATGCACAGGGGAGTCATTGGAGCAACCAACTTAAACATTGAATTGCAGAGGGCACTGAACCCTGACAAGCAAGGCATAACCCATGGAAGCAGGACCTTCAAATTAGGGGATAAAGTCATGCAGATAATCAACAATTACGATAAGGAGGTCTTCAATGGGGATATCGGATGGGTCTCAAGGATCGACCAGGAAGACAGGGAAGTCACGATAGACTTCGATGGGAGGTTAGTCTCCTATGATTATTCTGATCTGGATGAGGTTGTTTTGGCTTATGCCATCTCTGTCCACAAATCGCAGGGAAGCGAGTATCCAGTGGTGATCCTCCCCGTGACCACTCAGCACTATATGCTCCTTCAGAGGAATTTGATCTATACCGGGATCACCCGGGCCAAAAAGCTGGTGGTGTTAATTGGAACGAAAAAAGCTCTTGCCATTGCCATTAGAAACAACAAGCCTCAATTGAGGTTTACACACCTTTCTGTTAGGCTTGCAGCATGATGACCGAATTCAAGAACGAATTCTCCTGGTCAAAAACCAGGGACGAGGTTTTCAAAACTTGCCCAAGACAATACTGGTTTGCTTATTACGGATATTGGAACGGCTGGCTTGAGAACGCACCCAAAAGAACTCGCCAGATCTACATCCTAAAGAACCTCAAAAATCGATATGTTTGGGTAGGAGAGAGGGTCCACGAGTGCATCCAGAGAAGTCTGAATAATATTCGGAGAGGGATCAAGGTCTTGTCCGTAGACGAGATTGTTACGATTACTCTTGACCAGATGAGGGCTGAGTTTCGCTCCTCAAAATCGAAGAACTACCGGAAGAACCCTAAATCCTGCGCCTTATTTGAGCATGAATATGACACAGAATTGACTGATGACCAGTGGAAGGAAGCAGCAAATAATGTAGAGACCTGTCTAAGAAACTTTTATGCGTCTGATATCTATGATGGTCTAAAGTCCCACCCAAAAGATCAATGGCTCGAAGTGGAGGACTTCTCATCCTTTCATCTGGACAATGTAAGAATCAATTTAGCCATCGACTCCGCAATAAGGGAAAGCGATGACATTTACATCTACGACTGGAAGACGGGAAAGAGCCTCTCTGAGGACCTCTCCATTCAGTTATGTTGTTACGCCCTTTACGCTATGGAGAAATGGCACGTCCGTCCTGAATCGCTGAGGATCATTGAGTATAATCTGTTCTTTGGCAAGTCTAACTGGTTTTCGATAACGGACGGTGAGGTTGAAAACATCAAGGGGTACATCAGAGGGAGCATCAAGGACATGCAGTCCCTTTTAACAGACATTGGGAGCAATATCCCTTTGGAGGAGGAGCGGTTTAGCAAGGTGGAGGATGAACGGGTAAGTCTTAGGTGTAATTTTAGGAAGGTCTGTAGGGAGTCGTTGTAAATACAATTTAATCATTATGAATTGTCAGATCCTGAGAGGAATATGAGAAGTATCCTAATTGGGGTAATAATTCTTATAATGATATTGATATTCTGGTCCTTATGTGGACCGATTGTAGTGGTAAAGAGAAGAAAAGGAGAGAGGAGGGAGGAAAAGAAGAAAGACCCTGAAAAAATTAATCGATGCATCGAAATGCTCGGACTTAAGCCAGGTGCCTCACAGGAAGAAGTAAACCAGGCGTATAGAGATTTGGTCAACGTATGGCATCCTGACCGATTTGCTGGTAACCAACGCCTACAAAAGAAAGCAGAAGGAAAACTAAAAGAAATCAATGCATCATACGAATACATCAAGTCTTTTTATCGCAAAACATAAAGTCGGTATAAAGGGAACCCGTTAAGAAGGATGTCGTTGCTAAAATCTTTAGATTTCTGAAAGAGTTCTTTTAAAGCCTTTAGAAAATAGTTAAATGAAAAAACTAAAATCCTATTCAAGACTAACATTGGTATTTTCAGTTTTACTCATTTTTATACTCAATCTATTCGCCTGCGCTCTTGTCCGAGTAAAAACTTATGATGAAACTGTCTCCCAATGGAAATCTTATGAGGATTTAGTGAAATGGATGGAAAAAGACTTTTCCTTTGATAGGGAAAGATATAAAATATTTGAAGGGACATTACCGATTCCAAGAACTCCCGAGGAGACTCTCCAACTCAAATCGGGTATCTACATTGATGCTGCCATGTTTTCAAAAGAGTCCCTCAATCGAATCAATCCATCCTACAAGGCACAAATTGTAGTTATCATGGTTCGGCCTAATGTGTTTAACCATTATGTCTGTTCGTTTAAGAAAGATGGTAAACTCTTCATCATGGATTACGGGAGTCCTTACAGGGAAGTCACTGGTTTTCGTGGGCCGTATAATTCACTTGAGGAATACAAGAGATTCTATGAAAAGCACCATACAGAAAAGAGGCGTGTGGAGGGAATTGGATACTTGCCCTGAAATGTTAGTAAACCCCGTTAGAAATTCCAGCGGGGCATTAAACCCCGCCGGAATTATTCTAAAATCTAACCCCGCTGCAGAGCAGCGGGGCATTATTTCTAACGGGGTAAAGGAAAGATGGAAACAGAATGAAAAAACAAAGAAATTATTTTCAAGCAGCAACTAACCGCTTCTCAACCTTTTTCCGAAACACTCCAACCCCAATAATCCTCAAAATTTCTCTTCCTTGCCGAGTCTTTCTTCATTCCTTATCCTTCGGATATTTCAAATAATTATTCTGTATTTTTCGGTAAACATTGAATTAATTGAGAACCGTCCCCAAAATTTTTGCCTTCGGCATTTGATGTTCAACCCCCCTCCTCTCTATTAGGTTTCACCCATTTATAGCTCTTTCTGGATTATCTATGTAGGCATCTTTCTCATCCACACATTTCTGATCGGGGCAGAAGGAACTTGAAGAAGCGTTTGGAAGAACTAGTAAATGGTAGGTGGGGATTTTCTTAAATAGAAAAGGTAGGGGCGAGATCTTATTCTACCCAATTCCAAATGTCGAAACTTGATTTGACAGAGAAACCAAGTTAACTCTTGCCTGATAACTTCACCTACAAGTCGTGACTCTCAGAGGATTCTGGAGATCGACGATTACAGGTAGAGATCAAGTACTTCAATACAAAAGATGAAAATCATATCGAAACATTTTTACCTGCCTAAAACCAGAAGATAGATAGCAGATATTGAGACCTCCCCAAAAGGATTTCTCCCCTCGTCCCCTTCGGTTATCGCTTTCACCAACTTATCTTTACTTCATCATAGGGGGAATGTGGTTTAAGGTTACCACTTGAAAGAACGAACCCACAATTTACCACTCTTACCTTCCATCTTCCTTATTTAGTCTTAAAACTTGTGACTTCCCTTCTCCTGTCGAAAAATATTCAATGAATCTTTGAGCCTCTTGTTTCTTTGCAGCTTCCCCCTTTGCCCTCTCCTCTTCTTTTACGGCATTAAAATTTAAGCTTTTCTTATACTCTTCCACTTGACCCCAGAGTTGGGAACCTCGAGTTACGGGTGTAAAATCCATACGGGCTTTCCACACTCCCACCCTGACATTTGTGCCAATATAATAGGATTTCCCCGCTTCCAAATCCGCTTCAACGGCTACTTTGTTTTCAGCAAATCCCAAAAATAGATGCTTACCCGCGTCACATTCATAGGCAAAATAGGACTTCGCCTGACTCAAACCAACAAAACGATCGCTATCCCATATTTGAAAATTAACGGCAAAGCCCATGCCTGACGGTCGCATGAAATAAACCAGCGCCTTTTCAGGTGAGGGACCTGCAGTGGGTGTGGCCTTCACCATATATTGGCTGGAGCCAGCACAACCAGTAATTAGAACAAAAAGAATTAAAGGAATACTCTTGAGATACCGTTTCATGATCTCCTCCTTTCCTCATGCCTTTAGGATAAAAATAGAACGATAAGGAAGCATCCCAGTCTCAAAAAGGATACACTTCTTTTGAAAAGACAATCTTCTTATGGATGACCCCGAAAATTACACCATTTTAAACTGATCAGTGATAAGAACTTGCCTTTGGATGGGTTGAATGTATAAAAAAGAAAGTAGTATGTCATGAAAAATCGACCACAAGATATGACAGTCCCCTCCTTATACTTTTGAGCGCCAACCGGGCAAGAAGAAGGACACTGATGATTACCGATACTAATGTTCAACTAATTATAGACCTTGATATTGAAGATTTCTGCTTGAAAGGACGGATAACAAAATAGGTCAACGTTACTTGACTGGAAATGAGATTTGTATAATTCGAGACATAGGAATAAAATTAATCTTGCCCTCTACATAAATAGCAAATCCATTCGGTGAATCGACAATAATATATCCCATTAATTGCTTTGGTTTATTGTTTTCATGCCCACTAAACAGAATTATTGCCTTTGTTAACTTCCCTTTCTCACCCTCAAGATATGGTTCTGCATCCATTTGGCGTTTCAATTGGTTGGCATATTGCTGTCCCGCTTCTAAAGTATAATTGTAAAAAATAGCGAAGATTCCCAAGATCAAAGCAATGGTTAAGGACATGATCACCAAGAATAGTAGAGCTAAAAGAGTTCTTTTTTTATACAATACTACCCGAAAAGCGATCCAAAGGATGCCAACTATTCCGAGGAAAGCAAATAGAATAGCCATAATTGATTTAGAATTTTCTCGTGGAGCACGTAGCATAAGCCGAAATCCAGTAACCAGCGTCTGTTCAAAAGATTCCGTGAATAGATATCGACCAAGACCAAACTCCCGCAGAAAACCTACTTTAAATGAATCACCATAAAGGTAAAGAAGCCCGATGGCCAAACTGAAAAGGGCAGCGACATTGAACCAAGGTATTGTAGGCCTAACCCGATCTTCCATTGTTCCTCCTTCACTATTTATTCATCTGCGGATTACTGGTTGGAATATACACTCTTTTACAGAATCTGTAAATTATTTATTACAGGAAGTAACATGCGAGAAGGTCCCTATCTGCTGCTAATGAAAAGCCCTTATAGTCTAATCTTTTTCCCGATATTAACGGGACTGATTATAACTATAAGGGCTCCCTCTTCCGGCAGGTCATGACTCCCACCATACCCCACCCAAAAACTCAAAATACCACCTACCTCATAGGTGCATTTAATACCCGGTTTATCGGCAATGTCAAATAAATTCTGATCTTGTTCAAATTTTCTCTAATACCGCCCCCAATTATTAAATTTGGTTGATTTGGGCATAAATTTGAAATAAAGTAAAGGGTAAAAAGCGTCCTAATAAATACCGTAAGATTTTCAACTAAGTACATGACTTCCCTATTTACAGTATTGATCTTTTTCTTGTAGAGTATCAATAAGACTTTTATTACCATTGTCGTTTCTCTTCGGCCATTTTTCTTTAGGATGAAGATAAAATTCACCATAAAAGTTTTGATTTTCCTAATGGGATTCATTTTTTTCCACGGCGCTGTCAATGCCCATGTCGAGCAGCCAAAAGATCTTTCTGGAATCGGGATTGATGAGAAATTAGGGCAATTTATACCTCTCGATTTAACCTTCTATGATGAGAACGGCAATCCAGTCAGCCTGAAACAATTAATCCATACGCCCATCATTCTCGCCCCCGTCTTTTACCGCTGTCCCAATGTCTGCAGTTTTTTATTATTTAATCTAACTGGGGTGATAAACAAACTGCCTTCTGAACCAGGCAAAGAGTATCAGGTGTGGACAGTCAGTTTTGATGAAACTGAAAAGCCTGACCTGGCTTTTGAAAAGAAAAAGATGTATCTCAAAATGATTGAAAAGCCTTTCCCTGAAGATGCCTGGAGATTTTTAACTGGGGATAAAGAGAACATTCATAAACTGACCGATGCGATAGGCTTTCATTTTAAAAAACAGGGGGAGGATTTTTTACATCCAGTAACATTGGTCATTCTCTCCCCGGATGGGAAGATCACCCGCTACATGTTTGGCACGGAGTTTCTTCCTTTTGACCTGAAGATGGCTCTCCTGGAGGCCTCAGAGGGAAGGGTTGGGCCCACCCTCAGTAAAGTCTTAAGATTTTGCTTCAGTTATGATCCCAAAGGCAGAAAATATGTATTCAACACTTTAAAAGTCACCGGCATCGTCACTTTGCTTTTTGCCTTATCTTTGATTCTGTTTCTCGTTTTCAAAGGCAAGAAAAAACCTATTAAAGAGGAGTCATTAGAATGACAAAAAATGGGGTATTGGAGGAAACCCATCCAATAGTCAGTTTCTATGAACATCAGGGGAAATATCACGGAATCTTTGCATGGATTCTTTCGACTGACCACAAGAGAATTGGTTTGCTATATTTCTTCTCCATTCTTTTATTCTTCTCGGTGGCTGTCTTCTTCGGATTTCTGATGCGGCTGAAACTGATTGCTCCAGGATTCACCCTGATGAAGCCGCAGATGTATAATGCCCTTTTTACTTTGCATGGAATCATCCAGATCTTTCTGGTGGTCATCCCAGCCGTCCCGGCGATCTTTGGCAATTTCTTTTTACCGATTCAGATCGGTGCAAGGGATATGGCATTCCCGAAGATCAACCTCCTCTCCTGGTGGCTTTATATCTCTGGAGCGATCATTATATTCCTTTCTCTTTTTACGGGGGGTGGACCTGTTGATACGGGCTGGACTTTTTATGCCCCGTACAGCCTGCGGACAACGGTCAATGTCCCCCTTGCGGTTTTTGGAGTTTTTGTTCTGGGTATGTCCTCTATCCTCACTGGAGTCAATCTCGTGACGACCACTCATCGGCTTAGAGCCTCTGGGATGACCTGGTTTCGTCTCCCCCTTTTTATTTGGGGAATCTATGCCACAGCCTGGGTTCAAATTCTTGCCACGCCTGTGATCGGTATTACTCTCCTCCTCATTATGCTTGAAAGATATTTTGGAGTGGGTGTCTTTGACCCTGCCAAGGGCGGGGACCCCCTCCTCTACCAGCACCTTTTCTGGATTTATTCCCATCCAGCAGTCTATATCATAATCCTTCCAGCCATGGGAGTGATTTCAGAAATCATTCCTGTATTTGCCAGAAAAAGGATCTTCGGATATAAAGCGATTGCCTTTTCAAGCATGGCCATTGCCAGCGTGGGTTCTCTGGTATGGGGTCACCATATGTTCGTCAGCGGACAGAGCGACCTGGCCAGTGTGATCTTTTCTCTCCTCACTTTTTTAGTCGCCGTCCCCAGCGCCATCAAGGTTTTCAACTGGGTGGCCACCTTATACAAAGGTTCGATAGAGCTGAAGCCGCCGCTGCTGTTTGCCCTCACATTCATTTTTCTTTTTTCTATTGGTGGACTCACAGGTCTTATTCAGGGTGCCCTCGCGGTGAACATGCACCTTCATGACACTTACTGGGTCGTCGGACATTTTCACTACATCATTTTTGGCGGGATGGGATTTGGTTTCCTGGCAGCCCTCCACTACTGGTTTCCGAAGATGTTCGGGAGAATGTATGACTGGAAAAAAGCGACATGGGCATGGCTCATTTTATTCATTGGTTTTAATGTCCTTTATTTTCCCATGCTGATTCTGGGTTGGGAGGGAATGCCCCGTAGGTATTACGACTATCCTCCCCAGTTCCATACGCTTCATCTGATCTCAACCATTGGTTCCTGGATTCTTATCGCTGGACTGATCTGGATATTTTTCAACCTCCTCCAAGCCCTCCGAAAAGGGCAAAAGGCAGGAGATAACCCATGGGGCGGAGCGACCCTTGAATGGCAGATCCCTTCGCCTCCGCCGATGAATAATTTTGAAAAGATACCCACTGTCAAAAAAGGACCCTATGAATTTAGATAAATGACAATTACGAATTGAGAAATTGCCAATTTGGAAAATTAATTTCATTTAATTAATCGGTCCATAATTGTACGGACACTGGAGATCTTCCCGTTCGTGCTGAGCTTGTCGAAGCATGAACGGTTTAATCACGTACCCTTCGACAGGCTCAGGGTGAACGGTTCTTGCTTAACTGAACAGCATTAGGGTTAGATGAGATTTCCCGAAGAATATGTCTTCTCAATTATGGACTCCTTAGTAATTCCAAAATTCCTCAATTCGTAAATTAGGAGTTATGGAGACCCATCAGGATTATACTGGCTCAAAAATAGGGATGTGGCTTTTCCTCCTCTCAGAAATTCTCCTGTTTGGAGGATTGTTTATTCTCTATTCTTCCTACCGCTACAAAAATCCATTAGACTTTCATCTTGCTGCATGGGAACTGAATCGTGTCCTCGGCACCATAAACACCCTGGTTCTTATCACCAGCAGTTTCTGCATGGCCCTTTCCATTTTCTTCATCCAAAAAGGGAATCGCAAATTATCTGCCCTCTTCCTCTTTGCCACCATTTTTTTGGGACTTTTATTTCTTGGGGTCAAATATCTTGAATGGACGGCCAAGATCGAACATGGGCTCTATCCCAATTCCCCCCGCCTCTTAGGACGCAGCAAAGGGGAGGTTCTCTTCTATGGTCTTTATTATTCCATGACTGGATTGCACGGCCTCCATGTGCTGGTAGGCCTTTTTGTCCTTTCTGTGATGCTGGTTTTAATAATAAAAGGGAAGATCAACGAAAATCGTTTCGTTCCCTTAGAAAACACTGGATTGTACTGGCACCTTGTCGATATCATCTGGATCTTCCTTTTCCCTTTGTTTTACTTGATTACGTGATACCCTCCCTGTCCGTAAAGTAGAGGCAGGTGATCGAATCAGGCGTGAAAGAGTTACCCATGAAGAATAAAAAGTATCAAACCTATATTCTTGTATGGCTGGGGTTGGTGATTCTCACAGGGGTCACCGTATCCATGGCAGGGATGAATTTAGGCCGTTTGAGCATCGGCATTGTCCTGGCCATTGCGGCCATCAAATCCGGGTTGGTGCTTAGCTACTTCATGCATCTCAAATATGAAACAGGTCTGCTCTTTAAACTCATGATTCCTATTGTTCTGGCGGCCCTGACGATATTCATCGGATTGACTTTTACTGATATTGCCTTTCGTTGAGGGAAAATGATCATGTTCATTTCGTGGGCGACAGGATTATCCGGAGAAGTCGTCGATCAAGTTTTCTTTTATATTCTGGCCATCACGGTATTTCTCCTCAGTCTGATTACCTTTCTCATGGTCTATTTTGTCATCCGCTACCGGAAGAAGAGAAATCCTCAACCGGCTGATATCCATGAGAACACCTGGCTTGAAATCATCTGGACAGTGGTGCCCACCCTACTCGTCCTGACCATGTTTTATTATGGATTGACAGGCTTTAACTTCTTGAAGAAGTCTCCTATAGATGCCATGAAGGTCAAGGTCATTGCGCGACAGTGGTCCTGGCTCTTTGAATATGAAAATGGGATGAAAAGCACGGATTTAAAAGTCCCTGTCGGGAAGCCCGTCAAATTATCACTCACTTCGCAAGATGTGATCCACGGTTTTTATACGCCCGCATTCCGGATTAAGCAGGATGTGGTGCCGGGGATGACCAATAGTTTGTGGTTTCAGCCTACAGAAGTGGGAATGTTTGATGTTTTCTGTACGCAGTATTGCGGACTCCAACATGCCAAAATGGTTACCAAGATCGTGGTGCTCCCGGTCGAAGAGTTTAATCAATGGGTTCAAAAGGGGAAAGAAGAAATCGAGACTGCCAAGGGGAAACCTCGCGGGGCTCAGCTCTTCCAAGAAAAGGGATGCATGGCTTGCCATAGCATTGATGGAACTCCAAGAGTGGGTCCCACTCTCAAGGGTTTATTTGGAAAGACCATCACCGTGATGACAGATGGAAAAGAGAGAAATATTGTGGCGGATGAAGCTTATCTCCGGAAATCCCTATTAAAACCCAATGCAGATGTGGTTAAAGGCTTCCCTCCTATCATGCCACCGGAAAAAATGACGGATGATGAAATCAATGAACTCATCAACTATATAAAAGAGTTGAGATAGCTTTCACCCTGGCATTCGGTCGCTTCAAGAAGGTTAGAGACCATGATAAGATGGATAAACATTCTTCTTGAATTAACGAAATTCAGAATCTCTCTGTTTTCAACCCTGTCCACTTTTACAGGATTTATTCTTGCCCGCCGAGGCTTATCAAGTGATGTGATTTTCCCCATCTTGGGCGTCTTCCTTCTCGCCTCTGGTTCCTGTGCATTGAATCAATATCAGGAAAGGCAAAATGATCAATGGATGGAAAGAACGAAGGGCCGCCCTATTCCTTCAAAGAAATTGTCTCCATCCACTGCCTTGAAGATTTCCATAGGTCTTCTTTTATTCGGTTCCATCATTCTTTATGTTGGGGCTCACTGGTCGGCTTTAGGGTTAGGACTCTTTGCGATGTTTTGGTATAACGGGGTTTATACCTCCCTTAAGAGAAAGAGTCCCTTTGCAGCGATACCAGGAGCATTGATCGGAGCCATCCCTCCGTTAATAGGCTGGGTTTCTGGAAAAAGCCATCTCTCTCTTGACCCGCAAATCCTCGCCATTTCGTTTTTCTTTTTCATATGGCAAGTGCCTCATTTCTGGCTGCTCCTTTTAAATTCCGGAAGGGATTATGAGAAAGCTGGACTGCCTTCGCTGACCAAAATATTTTCCTCAGCACAACTCAGAAGGATTACCTTCATGTGGATCTTCGCCGCCGCAGCAGCCTGTATGATGATACCCCTATTTGGCATTGTGGAATCTCATGTTATCCATGGAAGTTTATTTCTCGTTGCATTTTGGCTGGTGTGGAAATCTCTGAAACTTCTGACCGTTAGGGGTCGTCAATTCTCTTTGCCGATCGCTTTCAAAACCATCAATTCCTATGCCATCATGGTGATCATCTTGCTGACTCTGGATCACCTATTTCATTCATAGGAGGCCGTTCTGCAGATGAGATTTCTGAAAAAGTTTAGCAATCTCAAGAGAACGTATAGTCGTTTCTCAGAGCTCTCTAGATTTCTACTTGACAGATTTGCAGCCTATCCAATATAGATAACGAATATGAAAAAGGGACTCGTCCTTTTAATTTTTATTCTTATCATCATCACTCTCTCCGTAGTTGCCTACCATGGCTATCGATTTGAAACAAAATCCCTCTTCTATTCCATCTTTCCAATTTTTAGCTGGGTGTCCGTGGATCAACCTATCCTTTTCAATCATATCCATCACAAAGAAGTAGCCAAATTAAACTGTTCCTTCTGCCACCGGTTTGTTGAAAGGTATCGCGCCGCAGGGATTCCAAACATTGAACTCTGTCGAGCTTGCCATTCAAGCGATGCCATCAGTAAGCGGCCTGAGGCATTGAAGGTTGTAGAATATGTCAAAGCAGGAAAAGAGATTCCATGGAACCGTATGTATGAACTCCCAAAATATGTTGCCTTTCCACACTGGGTCCACATTCAAAATAGGGTGGACTGTTCCATCTGTCATGGCCTCACAGGTGTGAAGGAAAGGCCAATAAAAATGGTTGACCGAAATTATATGGAGTGGTGCATGAACTGCCACAAAAAAAGAGGGGCGAGTAACGATTGCTATACGTGCCACTCGAGCTAACTCGATTGTAGATTGCGGATTGCGGAATAGTAAACCCGAAATTGAATGATGAAAATCAATAGAAGAACTTTATTAAAGATGATTGGGGCGGCCACATTTGGGATGGCCCTGCCGGATGAACTCCTTCATGCTCTGCCCAAGGAAGGCGATTGGATTCCTTATGAGGAGTACTGGTCAACAGGTATCTGTCTTCAGTGTCCCAGTGGTTGTGGGCTTCGAATTCGATCGGTCATGCATTGGCCAGTAAAACTGGAAGGCATCAAAGACTATCCGATGAATAAGGGACGGCTCTGTCCAAAGGGACAGTCCGGACTTCAAGTCCTTTACGATCCTGATCGAATCCACCATCCATTAAAAAGAAAAGGGAAACGTGGGGAAGGAAACTGGGAGAAGGTTTCCTGGGCTGAAGCGATTGGTCTTGTCACCCAGAGATTGAAGACCCTTCGCCAAGAAGGGAAACCTTACCATCTCATGTTATTGGGAGGAAGATATCGCGGCCACATGTCTGAACTGATGGCAAGGTTCATGGAAGCCTATGGTTCTCCCAACCACCTCGGAAATCCTGCCAGGGGTTCGGAAGGTATTCTAAAAGGCCATCTCTTCACCATGGGTGTGAAAGACTTTCTTGCTATTCACTGGGAAGAAGTAAATTACGTCCTCTCATTTGGTGCCAGCCTTCTGGAAGCATCGAGGCCCTCAATTAGAAACCTCTGGGGTTATGGATTTCTGAGAAGAGGAAGGCCCGGGATCAGGGGAAAAATTGTTCAGATTGAACCGAGATTCTCTGTCACCGCATCAAAGGCTGACCAGTGGATTCCCATTCAACCTGGAACCGATGGAGCTTTGGCTCTGGGAATCGCCCACTGGATCATTAAAGAGAAAAAATACGATCGTCAATTTATTGACCGCTATACCTTTGGATTCGAGGATTGGAAAGACAGTGATGGAAAGACCCATATGGGTTTTAAGAACCTGGTGCTCAAGGAATATTCACCCAAGCAGGTCTCCTCATTAACAGGAGTTCCTGAAGAGATGATTGTTCAGGTCGCTCAAGAATTTTCATCCCATCAACCCTCCATTGCTATCACTGGAAGGGGGGTGGGCATGCAGACGAACGGGACCTATTCGCAGATGGCCATCGATTGCCTCAATGCACTGGCGGGGTCCATCGATAGTCGGGGAGGCCTCCTTCTTCAAAGAAAACCACCCTTCCAAAAATGGCCCCCGGTAAAAAAGGACAGCGTTGCGGAGAAGGGTCTTTCCCAGCCCAGAATCGACGAGGCTGGACGGATGCCTTTCCCCTTTGCCGAAGAGCTCCCTTACACCCTTCCGGAAAAAATTGGGAAGGGTCAACCTTATTCGATCGATACTCTCTTCCTCTATTATACCAATCCCCTTTTCAGCCTCCCCGGGCCAGAAAAATTTGGTCTTGCATTGGAAAAGATCCCCTTTGTCGTGAGCTTCTCGCCGTTTATGGATGAGGCAACATCGTTCTCCGATCTCGTCCTTCCTGATGGAACCTATTTTGAACGGTGGCAGGACGATCATGTGGAGCCAGGATTGGGATTCCCGATGTTTGGGTTGCGGAGCCCTGCGCTTGACAAACCCCTTTACGATACCCGAAATACAGGCGATGTCATCATCGACATCGCAAAAGGTCTGGGCGGAAGCATGGCCAATGCTTTTCCCTGGGCCGACTTTCAGGATGCTTTGAAAGATGCGATCAAAGGGGTTTTTGCGTCGAAACGGGGTTCCATTAAAGCGGGAGATTTTGATGAATTCTGGAGCGCCCTGATCGAAAGGGGGGGCTGGTGGGATCCTCCCTATGCCTTCGGAGAATGGAGGAAAAAATTTAATACCCCATCAGGGAAATTTGAATTCTATTCTCTTGCCATGGAACGAGGATTGAAAGAGACATCGAAGAGGAGCTCAAAGAGTTTGGATCAAATCGTTAGAGAATTGAAGATCGAAGCCACAGGGGATGAGGTCTTTCTTCCCCATTTTGAAGAACCCCGTTCCATCGGGGATGAGGAAGAGCATCCTTTCCACCTGATCAACTATAAGCTGATGACCATGGCAGAGGGAAGAGGAGCTAATCAACCCTTCCTTCAAGAGATCATTGGACCTCATCTGTATGAGCAATGGGGTTCCTGGGTCGAGATCAATCCGGAAACCGCTAAGAGTCTGGGGATCAACGACGGAGATCTCGTATGGGTGGAATCGCAGGAAGGAAAGGTGAGGACAAAAGCACGCCTATTCCCGGGAACTCACCCCAAGTGCATCCACATTCCTTACGGTCAGGGTCACAAGGCTTATGGCCGCTGGGCAAAAGGAAGAGGAGTTAATCCCAACGAACTTCTCGTCAGAGATTATGACTACCTGGGTGGATTTGTCTCCTACTTTTCAACGAGAGTGAAGGTATATAAAGCCTAGATGAAAGTTCGGAGTTCGGAGTACGGGCGATTCATGAATCGCCCGTACAGAGTTCGGAGTAAAGACGGACACGAGACACGGACACGAGGATAATATGTACCGCTGGGGAATGGTGATCGATTTAGACAAATGCACAGGCTGTCAGGCTTGTGTGGTGGCTTGCCGCCAGGAGAATAATATCTCCTTTGCAGGAGAGAAAGAGGCCAAACTGGGAAGGGCAAAATTCTGGATGAATCTCATTCATGAGGTCAAAGGAAGTTATCCCAACACGGAGATGCGCTTCATCCCTATGCCCTGTATGCAGTGTGATAAACCGCCCTGCACCAAAGTCTGTCCCGTCGACGCTACTCACATTAACACGGAAGGAATCGTAGAGCAGGTCTATCCCCGCTGCATTGGGGTTCGAATGTGTATCTCCAACTGTCCTTATACCGTCCGTTATTTCAACTGGCATGAACCTTCCTGGCCAGAAGAGTACAAGAAAGGGTTGAATCCAGATGTCTATCCAAGAAAAAAGGGGATTACTGAGAAGTGCAATTTCTGCATTCAAAGGATTCGAAGGGCAAAGATGGTGGCTAAGAAGGAGAATCGGAAAATAAGAGAGGGTGAAGCGGTCCCTGCCTGTGTCGAAACTTGTCCGAGCGAAGCTCTCTATTTTGGCGATCTCAATGACCCGAAAAGCCAGGTCTCGAGGCTCTCCAAAAGCCGCCGAGCCTTCAGGCTGATGGAGGAAATGGGAACAGAACCCAAGGTCTATTATTTAAAGGAAGGGGAATGGAATGAGGGATAGTGAAGCCATTGCCCAAAAGTATCATCAAATCTTATCTCCATTACGCCAGATGGGATGGCCTTTTCTGATAGCCGTTGGCCTTCTTTCGATTATTTTTTTCTGGTCTTTCTTCGCCTTCGGCTGGCAGTACTACTGGGGTCTTGGTGAGACAGGAATGGGGCATCCCGTATCCTGGGCCTTTTATCTTGTTAATTTCGTCTTCTTTATCGGAATCAGTCATGCTGGCACGCTTATCTCTGCGATCTTAAGAATTACCCACGCAGGATGGAGAACGCCGATCACTCGAGCCGCTGAAGTGGTGACGGTTTTCGCCTTGGCAGCCGGCCCCGCGAACATCCTTTTTGACTTGGGCCGTTCCATAAAGTTTCACTGGGTAGCGATCCATGCTCAGTTCAAATCTCCGCTCCTCTGGGATTTTACATGCATCATGACCTACTTCGTCACCTGCGTGCTGTTCCTCTACGTGCTCATGATTCCTGATATCGCCCTTCTCAGAGAAAGGTTTCCCCGTCGGCGATGGTTCTATCAACTCCTCTCATTAGGATGGACTGGAACAGAAAAACAAGAGCGAATTCTCGGAAAAGCTTCCGCCTTTCTTTGCATTGCCGTCATTCCTGTTGCGGTGAGTGTCCATACAGTGGTCTCCTGGGTCTTCGGAATGCAGACACAACCCATGTGGCACTCAACGATCTTTGGCCCTTATTTCGTCGCCGGAGCCATCTACTCTGGAATCGCTGCTATCATTCTTGTCGCCGCCATCTTACGGAAAGTCTATCACCTTGAGTCATACCTCCAGCCCATTCACTTTAACAACCTGGGAATTCTGCTGCTCACGATGACGCTCCTCTGGTTCTACTTCACCCTGGCAGAATATCTCACGACGCTCTACGGTGGAGGGGTCGATGAGCTGGCTGTTTTCTGGGCGAAGGTGACGGGGAAATATTCACCTCTATTCTGGTTGATGGTCCTCTTCTGCTTCATCATTCCCTTTCCCATCCTCGCTGTGAAACGAGCTCGAACCATCTTGGGAACATCGATTGCTTCTGTCTCCGTTTTGATTGGAATATGGTTAGAACGATTCCTGATCATCATCCCCACTCTCTCTCAGCCCAGGCTTCCCTATGCACGAGGTTCTTATATGCCTTCATGGGTAGAATGGTCCATGATGGCAGGGCTCTCTGCAGGGTTCGTCTTAGCCCTCATCCTCTTCACAAAGTTCTTTCCGATTATTTCAATTTGGGAGACGGAAAAAGAAGATCAGGAAAAAGACAAAGTTCATTAACGATCAAATACGGTCTAAAAGTAATAATTTGGCTTTGCAGACACTCTCAACTTTTCAGGAACACCAACAAGGTAAAAGTGGTGACAGGGGGAAACACAAAGATGATTAAAAAGATACACCCCAAACCGTGGGAAGGTAGTATTGATCCATGATCACTAGGGCGGAAACCTCCATTTTTGAAAAGAGGGCTCCAGATTCGTGTTAAAGATCTTTTAAGCGCAGGACAAAGGAGGTCACGAATGTTCTCGAATGGTCAGCCAATCTCGGGGCGATGGGAAGCTCTTAGGAATGCAACCTTACTGGTTGCTGTGGTCTGTATAACCCTACTGCTCTATTCCGTTTCAAAGGCTCAAGCTGAGCAAACAGAAAAGCACAACAACTTTTTTATCTATTTTGAAAACGATTTCTTCGGCGGAACCGACAAGCACTACACAAATGCGTTCCGGCTCACCTGGCTTTCTCCGGACCTGACGGAATATGATGAAGACAAGCGACTTCCTCGCTGGGGCTTGCCCCTCATCCGTAAACTTCCCCTCATCAATCGGCCCGGCTTTCAACGCAATGTCGGTCTTTCTCTAGGTCAGAACATATATACGCCTGAAGATCTTTCCAGAAGGGGTCTCGTTAAAGACGACCGCCCTTATGCAGGGTGGACTTACTTCTCCCTCACCTTTCACGTCAAGAATGCGGTCCGACTGGACACCTTCGAGATCGCGGCTGGAATCGTTGGGCCATCGTCGCTGGCAGAAGAAACGCAGAGGATCGTTCATAGATGGCTCGAGAGTGACGATCCCAAAGGATGGGACAATCAGCTCAAGGATGAACCCGGCCTCATCATCAGTTGGCAGCGTAACTGGCGGCTGGTCAGTGTAGGCATGGGGGGTGGTTTTGGCTTCGATTTCATCCCACGCATCGGAGCGGCCCTTGGAAACGTAGCAACCTTTGCTAATATCGGTGGTGAAATACGTATTGGCTACAACTTACCTCTCGATTTCGGCACCTCACTCATCCGGCCAGGAAGCGGTATCGATGCACCAGTGGATATCGCTGACCCGCGAATCCGCCGTCGGAAAAACTTTGGCTTTCATCTATTTGGCGATGTGGAAGGACGTGCAGTAGCACGAAACATTTTCCTGGACGGTAACACCTGGAGGGAGAGCCACAGCGTCGATAAAAGACCTCTGGTCGCTGACCTTGCCGCGGGCTTTGCCATATTATACAAGCGTGTGAAGCTCAGTTTCACCTATGTCTATCGGACCAAAGAATTCGAAGGACAATGGCAGGGCCAACAGTTCGGTTCCATTACCTTGGGGATTACCTTTTGATCAATGCGTGATTGCGGCTCAGGAAGCAGAAAAGGTTCTTACGACCCATCCTCGGATTACTATTAAATAACACGACCGGGTTTATTTGGATACCAGTAAATTTGTGTGGCTTTCGGAGGGAACCCAATGCAGAGTGAGGGATGTCCCTGTCTTTTTTGTCCTCCCCCATTTCAACGCTTTATTAACGCGTTATTGGTGAATCTTACTATTATGCTATTAAAGGATAAGGGGTGAAACAAATAACCCCTTTTTTCCAAATCTTCCTTCCTTGTTTATTCCAGTCAAGTGTTTTTTATTTTTTGAGGCGTTATAGGCTTTGCCCTGCCAGGCGGGTTCCCCGTCGCTCTGTGACATCCTACTCAACCCTTGTAATTAGAAAGTCGTCTGAGAGACGCTTTTACCTTTCTCAATTGGGGTTAGGATGTCGACGGGGAGTCATGTATTCTTTAATGGGAGGTCGCTTAAGCGCCTCAATGGAAGAAAACGATGATCTCCCCGCCTGTATGATCATACCTTATGCAGCCTTTTTTATCACCCTCCTTTCGGGGGCTTGGTATTGTCCCACATAGTTCCTGTTATCCCGCACGATGGCATGGATGATCCGTAAGAGCTTCCTCGATACTGCGATGAGCGCCCTCATCCTCTTCACAAAGTTCTTTCCGATTATTTCAATTTGGGAGACGGAAAAAGAAGACCGCGAAAAAAACAAGTCTAAAAATCAACCCTTCGACTCCCCGGCCTGAAGGCCAGGGCTTGCCCTTCGGCCCGAGCGTCGCCTGAACTCACCCCGAAGTCTCAGGTTGAGGGCTCAGGGTTGACCCTGAGCGGCGCTTCCTTAATCCGTATTCAAAAGCGGTGCTTGGCGCCGCCGAACGGGTCATAATTTGGCTTTGCAGGCACCCCCAACTTCGGTGTTGAGTACTTCCTCCTACTATTACTTATGATATAAGAGAATTAGAGATTAGAAAGGCAGGAGAACGAACTACTTCCTGGGTATAAGAGCCCTGACTTCAGTGTGTTCCCTGCCTCCCTTAACCCTGATAGGTTGATTGGGTCTATGAACCCTGGTCACGGTGGAGGTTTGGTTGGGAGGCATTATCCTGCCGATTCAGGAAAGGAGGGAGAAAGATGTATAACCTTTTGGTTGGAGTGGATGTTTCAAAGGATTTCTTCTCTGCAGCTGGCCTGGATGAGGAGGGCAAAGAACATTTCTCGGGGACTTATGAAATGAACTCCCATGGGTTTTCAGAGTTCCTGAAGGCCCTTTCTTCCCATGGTGAGAGACTGGATCAGATGATTGTGGCCATGGAGTCTACGGGGTGCTATCACATCAATCTTTTCTCATTTCTTAGTTCCCAAGGAATCCGTACGGTCGTGGTGAATCCTCTGTTGATTTCCAATTTTGCGAAGCTTTCGCTGAGGAAAACGAAGACGGATAAAAAGGACGCCCTGACGATCGCCAGATTTGTTTTGGATCACCATGAACAGATCTCTCAATTGTCGATTTCACAGGATCTTCAGGATCTCAGGGACTTATATAGAGAAAGAGAATCACTGCCTCATCTCATGTCAGCGACCAAGGTAGAGATCAAGCGGGTCTTGAGGACGATCTTTCCGGAGCTCGAATCCATCGGGAATCTCTACACAGGGGTGATGCTTCGTTTTCTTCAGCAGTATCCATCGGCTCGTTTGGTGAGAGGGGCGAAACGGAAGGCGATCGCAAAGGCTTTGAAAGGGCCCTATGTGGGGGACAAACTGACGTTTACGGCGGAAGATATCGTTAAGGCGGCCCAGAGTTCCGTGGCCGTGGTGAGTCCAGCAAAAGAGATCATTGTTCAGGGGAAGATTGCCACCTTGTTGCATCTTCAAGAGCGGTTGGAGGAAATGACTAAACTTCTGACCGATTTATGCAAAGCGACGAGAGTAGAAGATTTGAAGATCCTCCAATCGATCAAGGGAGTAGGTCCGAATACGGCTGTACCTTTTCTTGCGGAAGTGGGGGAGGTCAAGAATTTTACTTCTTCTAAGAAACTGATTGCCTTTGCGGGATTGGATCCTTCGATTCATCAGTCAGGGAAGTTTACGGGTGCCAGCAAACTGTCCAAGCGAGGCAATCGGCATTTAAGAAGAGCGATTTATCTTATGACGACCTCTGTGGTGTCCCAAAATGTTTTCTTTAAAGCCTATTTCCTGAGAAGAAAGAAGGAAGGACTCCCCCCTCAAAAAGCCTTATTTGCTGTAGCTCATAAACTCATTCGAGTGATCTTTGCAATGCTTTCTCACCGAACATATTTCAAAGCAGAGGAGGCCATATAATAATAGTTGACTGAATTCATCAAGTCGAGAATCCATATCGGAATACCAGATTTCAAGTGATAATCCCCAAAAAGATAATTTTCACAATTTCATTTTGATATTGACAGATAACACCTTTATGATATTTTAACCATGAATCATATTTCATGAGACAAATAATTTCCTTGATTACTTAACCTTTTGGAGTTGGATATGAAGCGGATTTCCCAAAAGGGACGTTTTAAGGCCTCCAAGGGATATACTTACTCCTTTGAAGGCCTTTTCTTTTTGGCTCTTCATAGAAAAACCAACCTATCTAAATCTAATAACAAAATGAAGAAGGAGGAAGATTTTATGAAAAAGATGATTTTATTAAGCTTTTTTGTCATATTTATTCCAGTCATTCTATATGGTCAGGATAAGATTGAAGCCCCCGTTTGGAGTATAGGGGACAGATGGAGTTTTGCAGGAAATTTCCCTATGTCGGTTATAAATGCTGACGAGAACACTTATACAGTGAAATTTTTAACTCGCACTGGAGAATCTATTTATATTTATGATAAATCCTCTCTTAATATACTCTACTCAGTGGAGGGAGATCGACGAATAGAGTTTAAGGGAGTACACAAAAGACGTTTAAATTTTCCATTTGAGATTGGGAAGAGCTGGAAAGATAGTTTTAGGAGAAAAACAATTCATCAAACCGCGGCAGCACGTGAATATGTATATTATGACACTTATAGGGTTTCGGGATGGGAAGACATCGAGGTGCGAGGGGGAAAATATAAAGCTCTTAAAATAGAGCATAAAGAAGAAAGAGTTGAAGATCAGGCGCGTCAGCAAACGAAAGAAGGTAAGGCATGGTTCTGGTATTCGCCCGATGTTAAATATCTGATTAAATGCAAATTGGAAGAAAGTCCGTTTTGGATTGGATATAATGATTGGGAATTAACCTCTTTTAAATTAAAATAAACTTTCAGGATCATGATTGCTGTGTTAGGTGAGACTCAAAATCTATATTAAAACATTGAAGGATAAAGGCAGGGCCAGAAATGATCCTGCCTTTTTTGTTATCCATATTTAGTCGGGAATCGTCAACCCCCAGATTCAAAGTGAGCCGAAGGTTAGTGGGTGAACTCGTCAATCCAGAGTTAGCATGACAATATAAGAGGGGGCATGCACCAACGCGGTGGGTGAAATTACAATACTTATAAACGTCAGCTTTCTTTCTTCTCTTCATCCTCCAATTTTTTTAAGAAGGCCTGAATATAGACCACCTTATCCTCTTTGACCCCCGCCTCTTTTTTCTGTGCTTCGGAAATTTTTTCTGACCCTTTGTAAACTTCTTCTAACTTACTGATGATCTCCTGGAGTTTTGGATCGCGTTCTACCAAATGGTTGACCTGTTGCTCAAAATATTCACTGGCATTTTCAAGTTCAGAAAGATCAACCTCTATCTGGGTTAAATCGATCAGTCTTTTCAAAACGGAGCAGGCCACTTTTACATTCTTCGTCTGAAGATATTGGGGTTTTTACACGGTTTACCATGACCGTATCGGCCATAACCATTGGTGCCACCACAAACACAATCAGAAAACTTGCTACAAAAAATAACTTCCTCATCTTTTCGCCGCCTTCAAGTTTAAAGTCTTTTTGTTCATTGAGTTCATTGAGTTCATTGAGTTCAACCCAAAAAAACAAAGCAACTCAAATGATCCAAGCAACTATATTTTAAATTCCCTCCTCATGATGTAGATATATTTTTTGATAATTAGTAATAACGCAAACCCTATGCCAAATAATGTATTATTGGTAAGCATTCGGTTTCATTCGATATTTTTAATTTCGGCAAATTCGTGGCCTTTTAAATAGTGGAAGTGATTTTCTCTTTTTTCCCGAATGGTTTCCCTTTAAGTGGTAAAGTGGTACATACGTATATATAGAGTTATTTGAGTTATTTGAGTTATTTGGGTTCGTTGGGTTCGTTGGGTTCATTGGGTTCGTTGGGTTCGTTTAGAATCCGAATGTACTGCTAAGGTGCCGTGATCAAGGATAAAGGAAAAAAGCATTGGAAGTATATCCCCGCCCGGTCCTCTGTCCCTGAATAATTTCACAGCTTAAGGGAATCATTTTGACAGGGGTGGCATGGGTATGATAAATTCATTTGTAGGATGAATATGACCAGAAAAAAAGCAGAGGTTTTGGATGTTGTTAAGGAGGTAATAGAAAACGATCCGGAAGTCCTGTTTGCTTATCAATACGGATCCTCTGTTTATGCGGATCTCTCTGGAAGCGATATTGACTTAGCTGTATATCTCAAGTCCGCGGATATCAAGGCATGTATCAGAAAAGAGGAAGAATTCACCGCTGCTTTAGCCATTAAACTCCACACCGACAAGATCGATCTTCGTATCCTTAACGTTTTGCCCCTCCTGCTACAGTATCATATCCTCAAAGAAGGGATACTCATTTTTGTCAGAGATGAGAGAGAGAAAGTTGATTTCGAGACGAGAGTTATGGAGAGATTTTTTGAATTAAAACCCTACGTCGATGAGTACCGACAGTTGTCCCTGTTGAAGATCGAGGGTGGTATTTAGATGAATCCAAAAGATTTGGTCAGAAAAGAACGAATCATCGAATATCTCGATAACATTGACCGCCAGATCGAGGATATAAAATCTATTCCTATCCCCAATAAGGATTTCTTCCTTGACAGAAAAAACACGATTCAGATAAAAGCAGTAAAATACAGCCTGGCTTGTGCGATACAGGATGTGACAAGAGTTTGTGCTCATCTTGCTTCAGCCCTTTCTCTCTGGAAAGTCAGGGAGAGTGAAGCGGAGGCGATCCTGAGAAGGTGTGAAAAAATTAAAAGGGACCTCTAATTATACTCTCTTGAGCCCTGCGTTTAGTAAATCTTTGGCTTCGGAGAGAAAAATACTTGACAAGATATCTGATTTGTATTAATATAATTCAGTATGAAGAGGTTGGGAGCAGAGAAAGCAAGGTTACTGAAGGAGATCCAATACTGTTCCGAAATGCTTCAGGGGAGCCTGGTGGTTTTATATCGCAAATGCGGGAAGAAAGGGTGTCGATGTGAGCGGGGGGAGAAGCATGGACCCGCCTATTATCTCTCTTACAAAGAAGGGGGAGTGACACAGATGGTTTATATTCCTGTTTCCCGATTGGGAGAGGTCAAGAAGGCGATGGAGGCTTTTTCAAGGTATTGGGAGCTTGGAGTGAAGCTATCCCGGTTAAATCTGGGATATGGATGGTTGCCTTATGATTATATCTTAAAGGGACTTGCAGAGGACTTTTGGTCCGTTCTTAAAAAGGAGTGGGTAGATACGGGGCAATTTGGAGAATAGAGTGAATGGTTGGAGGGCTGAGGAGTGATGATACACGGGATTGGATGATTTGTTTTCTTACACAAACTGTGGTAAAGTTTAACAGAAAGAGGGCATATGAAATGGATTTTACAAAGGATAAGAACATATCCTTAGGTAAATTGAAAAAAGATTTACTCAATTTTTTTAAAAACAGAGACGAGGTTCTTCTGGTTTATCTTTTTGGGTCTTGTCTCCGAGGGAAATTTGGTAAAAACCACGATATCGATATCGCCATATTTGTGGATTCGAAAATTTGTAAAAGGCTTGATGCGGAAAAACCCTATGGATACGAAGCAGAAATGATCACAGAGCTCATTCACATGTTGAAGCACAAAAGTGTGGACCTCGTTCTTTTAAACAAAGCAACGCCACTGCTTGCCTACGAAGCAATCCACAACGGGATTCTGCTCTTTTCACGTTCAGAAGATCTGAGAATAGCATTTGAGCTCTCTTCTTTGAAGCGACATGCAGATACAAAGCCTCTAAGGGATATTAAGCGAATCTATTCAAAAATAAGAAGCGAAAAAGGAATATCCATGTATGCCTAATTGGGAAATCATTGAACAACATATCCAGAATATGGAAGAAGCTTTGGCTCAATTGGGCAAATATAGAAATATTTCTTTTAATGAGTTTCAAAAAGATTTAAGTCTGGTATGGATTGTAGAAAAGGGTTTGGAGATCTTGATTCAAAATCTTTTGGATATAGGAGCCCATTTGCTGGCCTCTGAAATTAAGAATGACTGGGAAGATTATGGTGAAGTCATCTTGAAACTGGGAAAACATGGGGTTATTCCACAAGAATTTGTAGACCAGATTAAAGGAATGGCCGGCCTTAGGAATATCCTCATCCATGAATATCTACGGATTGACCTAAATAAACTATTCGATTATTTGAAATATCGGTTAGAGGATTTTATTCAGTTTATCAGGTATATTCGTGAGTATCAAAGATCTTCTTTGAAGAAGTGAGTTCTGCAGATCATTTGCTAGAGGAGGGTACGTTGATGAACTTTTCAAATGCCACATGGCGGAAGGTTGTTTATCTAACTCTTTTCTTCTTCATTCTTTCTGGTCTATTGGCCTGCAGCAAAGAGGCGAAAAGAGAGAAGCACTGGAAAAGGGGGGAGAAGTATTTTTCAGAGAATAAGTTCAAGGAGGCGATCATCGAATATAAAAATGTCCTTCAACTTGATCCGAAAGATGCAATGGCTCGTTATAAATTGGGACTTTCACACATGAGAGTAGGGCAGTTTCGAGAGGCTTTTTTCGAATTTTCGAAAAGCGTCGAATTGAACCAGGATCAAATTGATGCCCGCCTCCAATTAGGAAACCTCTATCTCCTGTCGAGAGACAAACAAAAAGCCAAGGAACAGGTGGAATTTGTCCTTGCCAAGGATCCGGATAATCCTTCCGGTCATCTCCTGATGAGCTCGATTTATATGATCGAAAAAGATTCGGACAAGGCCGTTTCAGAGGCGAAGAAGGCCATAGAAAAGGACCCGAAAAATATCGACGCCTACCTCCATTTAGCCAACCTCTATCTCATGAAAAAAGATCTGGTCCAGGCAGAACAGACGTTCAAGGAGGCCGTTAAGGTTGATGAAAAATCGACAAAGGCCCGATATGCGCTTGCTGAGTTCTATCGGAGAACCGGAAAGACGGAAATGGCTGAAAGTGAACTGGTTGAAGTGACGAAAATCGATCCTAAGAATCCAAACCCCTATATTGCTCTTGGAAATTTTTATACCTCATTAAAACGAATGGAAGACGCAGAAAAACAGTTTATAAAATCGATCGAAGTTGAGCCCAAAGGGATTCCTTCTCAAATTCACCTGGGGGACTTCTATCTGATCTGGGGTAAGAAAGAGAAGGCTATTGAGACTTATCAAAAAGCGATTGATATGGACTCCAAGAATATCCCGGCAAGAGCGAAACTCGCCGAAGTTTTTTTGAATGATAATAAGTATGATAAGGCTTCTGAGATCGTGGCGAAGATCCTGGAGATTAATCCGAAAAGCAATGAAGGGATCTTTCTCAAAGGAAGGCTTCACTTAGCCAAGAGAGAATTTAATGATGCCATCAACCTGTTTCAGTCTTATCTCAAAGATAATCCAAAGTCTTTCATGGTGCATCATTTTCTCGGGGTTGCCCACCTTGGAAACAAAGATATTCAACAGGCCAAAACAGAACTGGCGGAGGCGATCAAACTCAATCCAGATTGGATGGAGGCAAGGCTGTTGGTGGCCGATATCCACCTGAGGACCGGAGCCCCTGATCTGGCTATTGAACAGGCTCAAAAGATTTTAGAGAAAGCCCCCAAATCACCCCAAGCCCATCTTATTCTGGCAAACGCCTATTTTCAAAAGAGGGATGTCCAGAAAGCCAACAAAGCTGCAGATGATCTCATCGGGATTGCTCCAAATAATCCGGTTGCCTATTATCAGAAGGGGCGTGTTTTATTGGTCCAGAAGAAAGAGAAGGAGGCTCTGTCTCAATTTGAAAAGGCCTTGTCTATGCAGCCCAATTACCTGGAGGCCTTGACCATGATTGTCGCCGTCCATGTTCAGCAGAAGGAAAACAAACGAGCGATCGAAAGAGTTGAGGCTCAGATCAAAGCTTCCCCTCAGAATCCTTTCTTCTATAATATGCTTGGGAACGTGTACGAATTGGACAAAGATGTGGCTAAGGCTGAAGCCAGTTATAAGAGAGCCCTTGAGATCAATCCAAATATCTCTGCCTTTTATACCGCCCTCGGGAACTTCTATATCCGGCAAAAATTAACCGATAAGGCAATAGAGGAATATAATGTGGCGATTCAGAAAGCTCCAGATTCCGTGGCAGCTCATATGGGTTTAGGAATTCTCTATGATAGCTTGAAAAAATATGACAAAGCCAAAGAGTATTATCAAAAAGTTTTGAAGATCAATCCTAAATTTGCACCCGCAGCAAATAACCTGGCATACCTTTATGCTGAGAGAGGAGAGAATATTGAGGAGGCCCTTAATTTAGCCCAGACCGCAAAGGAACAGTTTCCGGATGATCCCCATATCTCTGATACGCTTGGTTGGGTTTATTACAAAAAGAATATCTTTAATCGTGCCATTGACTATTTAAAAGAGGCAAATGAGAAGATTACAGATCATCCTGTCATGCGATACCACTTAGGAATGGCTTATTACAAAAACGGTGATAAAGAAAATGCAAGAAAAGAGCTAAGAAGAGCTCTTGAATTGGATCCGAAGTTCCCAGGAGCAGCCGAAGCAAAGGATACCCTGACCAAAATAAAATAAATAGGCTCTTATTATTTTACTTCCAGAATCAATTATTGAGTAAACCCCGTTAGAAATTCCAGTCGTTTCGACTCGAAACTCGGTTCGAGTCGAAACCGACCGAGCGGGGCATTAAATCCCGTTAGAGATTTATCTCTAAACGGGATAAACCCCGCCCTCCGGGGTGGAACCCCCTACGGGGCGGAACCCGGAATTATTCTAAAATCTAACCCCGCCGCAGCCGCCGGCCCAGGCTCTGCCCAAGAGGGGCTTCTGCCCCGGAGGGAGGGCCTCTCGGTTTCGAGTCGCAACGACTGGCCCGGAGGGAGCAGCGGGGCATTATTTCTAACGGGGTAAAGAGATTGCGGAGGAGCTTTATATTAGTGAGAAAACAGTAAGAGAAAACCAGGTTAATCTCCAGAGAAAACTGAATGCCCCGAATCTACCGTCCGTAATCGATTAGGCTTTGGGAAAGGGATTGATTAGCCTATATGAAGTATTAGAATCCAGATTTTCGAAAAGGAAACCCGAATTAATTTGAATGCAGCCATGGATCAAGAAAGTTTTAAATGGCATGATATTGGTAAAGGAGCGGTATGAATTAAATTTAGGGAAAAGCAATTTGTTGAAGCAGTAGAAAAATATTTCAACGGAGACGTGAAGGCAACAGATCGGCAGGAATCTATATTCGATTAGAAGGCATTTATAGGTTGTTATGCGCTGGGGGAAAATATTTTTGTTAAAGAATTAGATATCAAAAATAGCACATAGAGGTTCATTACCATTGAAAAGCACAGTCGATTTCGATGAGGGTCTTGGGACAGTTTATGAAAGATTCATGTTTAACGATTTTTTCGATTTATTAATCGATGCTTATGCGATCGATCGGGTTCTTGAAGTTCCTATTTATGGAATGACGGGATTAACAGGAATTAATAGCGTCCAATTTGTTCGTAGGGGTTGTAAGGTAACCCTGGTAGATTCAAATGAAGAAAAAGTAGATGAGGCTCTGCAGATCTGGAAGTTACTCCCCTATGAAGAGGACTATGAAGTCTTATGTCATAAAGATTTATCCAAGCTGCCCTTTGGGAACGGAAGTTTTAAGCTCGTTTGGAATTTTGCGGCCTTATGGTATGTCCGACAAGCTGAAAAGTTTTTTAGCGAGATGTCCAGGGTTTCCTCAAATTTGGTATTGATCTTTGTTCCCAATAAAAAACAGATTGGCTACTTACTCCGAAAATATCTTCTGGACAAAAGGTTCTTTGCGAGTGTTGATGAAAAATGGGTCGATACTAAAAGAATAAGCGCGGTGCTTGCATCTCTTGGCATGAAGCTAAAGGATCGGGGTGTGTTGGATATTCCTCCTTGGCCTGATACATGCGTGCCCATAGGAAAGATTTTCGATAAGCAGGGAATCAAAAGAAACAGTGAAGAGGATGAACGCAATAAGCGTTGGACCTGGGACATAATGAGCTATTACCTCGGAAGAGACCAGGCCCTCAAGAGCAAAGTTGAGCGGTTCTCATTTCTGGAGAAGATATCTTTGCCCTGGAAGTTAAAAGCGCTTTGGGCTCATCATAACTACTTGTTGTTCTCCAAGGAACCATGAGGACCTAGATTTGAGAGTGGAAAACAAATAGAAAAAAGTGGTAAAAAACTTCCACTTTTTAGGGATTAAGAATTCCTAGAATTTTAAAGATATGCTTTAAAAACAAGTAGTTAACTATACTTAAATGGCTGGTATGTTAATTGCACGAAATAAAGGTGATAATTTATATCACAGGGGGATAATATGCACGATTATTACCACGAACACGAGCATGATATTCATGACCATCCGGAGGGACATGGTGGATATAAGCCGATAAAAATTAATTTCACAGATTTCAAAATGGAGAGGGCTTTTGCCTTTGATCCCGCTAAAGGGGAGCATGGCGTAATAACTTACACCATTCCTGAACCGGGAAGGATCAGCATCAAGGTTCTAAAGGCCGGAACCCGGGAACTTTACCTTACAACCATATTAAACTGGGAGCATAGAGATGCCGGTACTCATACTGAGACGTGGGATGGGAAAGACTATGACGGGAAAATAATAGACAACCTCTCCGAAGTTATCATTATCATAAAAGGTGAGCCTCTATCCACATATACTCCGGGGGAATATTCTTTGAAAGGTCTATCTCCTGAGGAAATCATTCATGGACACCCTTGGGGCCATGCACATAAAGCTTATGACCCTTCAGCCAATGTCATTCCTGAACTTAAAGTGACTTCTGTCAAAGATGGAGAGGTTCTTTCAGGCCTTGTAAGCATTGAGTCTTACTTGGAAGAAGGAGTCGGTTATGGTGATGAGGCAGGTTATGGAGTAAGATATTATCTTGATAATACCCTTGTTCAGGAGGAGTTCTACGACGTGAGTTGCAAAGGGAATTTTTCTTACACATTGGACACTACCGCTTTCGTGGATGGGGAGTATACACTCTTTGTTGGTATGTGTGATCACCATCAACATGCAACCTCAAGGGGTTGTAAGGTGAGAATTTCAAATAGCTCACAAGGGGAGGAAACTTCCAAGAAATTAAGTTAATTGTCATTGAATGGTTAAATAAAGCAATGCGGTGATGCAGTAAAAGATCAAAAGTGGAAAGAGCCCACCAGTTGAAAGGCTGGTGGGCTCTTTGTTTTAAATATATTTTTGAATTTTCTTCGTTTTAATTAACTCATTATCTTAGTTAATAAGTTATTGAACAAATAACAAAGCACCTATCAGGTGAAAGCTTGGTGGGCTTTTTGTTTATGGTAAAAGTTTCTAATCGGATTTCATCTACCGGACCTCCCCTTCTGGATAAGGCGATCTATAATAAATTTGACCTGATACATTTGAACCCAAGTCCTTTTCCGGAACTATCCGAATAAATTCTTGACTCAAATAGAAAAGTGCCATAAAATTAAAATCAAATAGAAAAATCATTTTGGGTACAATTTGGTGCGAATTGGTTATGACGTTTGACATTGAAAAGACTGTTCAATATTGGATGGAGGGCTCCGCTTATGATCTCGAAACCGGAAAGAGCCTGTTAGAATCAAAGCGGTATCCTTATGCTCTGTTTTTTGGTCATCTCGCTCTTGAGAAAATCCTTAAGGCCTTTGCGGTGAAAGCTACGGCAGAACATGCTCCTTTTACCCCGTTAGAAATAATGCCCCGCTCGGTTTCGAGTCGCAACGACTGGAATTTCTGACGGGGTTTACTCATTCTCTGACATTTCTCGCAAGTAAAACCGGAATTGATATCCCAGAATCCATCCTTGATAAGTTAGCTGAATACACAGAGTTCCATCTCGAATCAAGGTATCCCGACGAAAAGAAAGATTTTTATCAAAAGTGCACAGAGGAATTTGCCTGCAAGAAATTTGCTGAAATTGAAGAGGTCTATCAGTGGTTGATCCGAAGATTAGAGATGTCATATTAAGATTTACAAAGGCATTGAACAGAAAGGGGATCCGTGTAGAAAGGGCTCTTCTTTTTGGTTCATATGCATCTGGAAAAGACTGTGCTAATAGTGATCTGGATGTTGCCATTGTTTCTCCCGATTTTGGGAAAGACAGATTTGAAGAAGGAAAGATGTTATTTCAAATTGCCTGGAGAATTGACCCGAGGATTGAGCCCATCCCTATTTCTTCAGAGTCTTATGAGAAAGATACTTGGATCCCTCTCATATACGAAATTAAACAAAAAGGGATTGAAGTTGAGTTATAAATTAAAACTGCTGCAGTAATTCAGTGCTGCAGTTAAAAATCCAGGTTAAGAAGTTAATAGGTTAATAAGTGAATGAGGAGAGCCCGCTGGCCGAAAGGCACACGGGCTCTTTTTTTATGAACCCAACAAATTTATCCCGTGTGTCCTGTAGCGAAAGCGTACGGGATGAAATGCGGCCTGCCCTGTAGAATAATTATTCAATTATCTGGTTATTTAAGGGTAACATGATTATAGGTAATTCATTCGTGTATCAGGGTGATTTCAATGAACTAATTCAACAGGGCCTGCCCTGTAGAATAATTATTCAATTATCTGGTTATTTAAGGGTAACATGATTATAGGTAATTCATTCGTGTATCAGGGTGATTTCAATGAACTAATTCAACAGGGCCTGCCCTGTAGAGTGTAGAAACTACTCCATGCGGAGCCTATTTCACTGGGACCCAACAACTCAAGCAACTTCAATATGTCTAAAGGCTGGTGGGCTCTTTGTTATGAAGTTCTATCAAAAATGATAGGCTTTATTAATGTGAAGGATGATTTGTCGGAGAGGGGAATCATGGTTCCCAGCATAATAAACCTTGTAATTCCCAATGATTTCACATAAAATAAAACTAAAATAAAGAATTTCTTGAGAAATAAATAATGACTTTTGATTTAGAAAAAACAATTCGGTACTGGCATGAAGGTGCTAAATACGATTTAGGCGTTTCCGATGCAATGTTTAAGACCAAGAAATATCCATATGCGCTTTTTATGGGGCATCTGGCTCTCGAAAAACTTCTCAAGGCATTTGTTGTCAAGAATACAAAAGTACACGCTCCATTCAGCCATTCGCTCCCTTACTTGGCAGAGAGATCAAAAGTTAAAATTCCTGAGAAAATTCTTATTAAGCTACGAGAATTTATGGAATTTCATTTAGAAGCTCGTTATCCCGATGCTAATAAAGCCTTTTATAAAAAATGCACAAAGGCTTACACCTCTAAAAAGCTAAAAGAGATAAAGGAAGTATTCAAATGGGTAAAAACCAGACTATAAAAGTCATAAGAAAATTTGTTAAAGCACTAAAACAAGAAGGCATAGCGGTTGATCGTGTCATTCTTTACGGCTCTTACGCAACGGGAAAGACGCGGCCTGATAGCGATATCGATGTGGCTGTGGTATCAAAACATTTCGGCAGGGATCGGGTAGAAGAAGGTATGAATCTTTTCAGAATTGCTGGCAAGGTTGACCCGAGGATTGAGCCCATCCCTATTTCTTCAGAGTCTTATGAGAAAGATACTTGGATCCCTCTCATATACGAAATTAAACAAAAAGGGATCGAAGTTGAGTTATAAATTAAAACTGCTGCAGTAATGCAGCGCTGCGGTTAAAAATCCAGGTTAAGAAGTTAATAGGTTAATGAGGTAATGAGGAGCCCATCAGCTCTTATGCTGATGGGCTCTCTTTTTATTGATCTTATTTCTCATTTTGCCTGGGGAATAGCCCTTTTTATTACCCCCTAATCTCCCCTCCTGCACTGCTATCAATCATTTTGTCAGTCAAAACGGACTACCGAAAGTCCCATCGCTTTGGCACCAGATGCCATAATTTTATCTGCAGTGGCAAGAGTATCTGCCTGTATTTCTTTAACAACCACCAAATGCAAAGCATCAAGGGTCCGCAAGGCCACATCCGGAAGAACGGAAAGGAGGTTTATAGCACCTACGGCTATGTCACTTGGCAATGGATGGCAAATCAAATATTTCTGGCGAATATCCTCCTGGAAGGTTGCAAAAATCTTATTTTCAGTCCTGGAGTCAATATCTCTTTCCCTCCGGCGCCTGGCAAGAAGATAACGCATCTCTACCACGGTGAGGTCGCTCATTGCAACCGGCCCGTGTTCTTGAATATACTTCTCGACATCATCTGATCTTGATTCATTGAGATACCATTTGGCCAGGGCGCTCGTGTCAAAGTAAATGATCTCACTCATCGAGCATTCCTATCTTCGCGGATAATCTTTTCACTTCCTTTTTGCATCCGAGACATTTTTGCACGAAGATCGCTGTGTGAAGGAATCAGCCTCCTTCTCCCAATATGTGTAACACGTGCGATAGCCTCTCCACGGCGAGTAATCATTACTTCTCCTTCCACCTCCAGCAAACGGTCCAATTTTGATAATGCCTGCCGTGTTTCCCGTATGGATAGCTTTTTCATACCCCCGCTCCTCTTTTTAATCGAAATCATATTGAACCATGTGTCACCTTAGATATTAAATGTAGCACAATTGAAAAAACTTTTCAACATATAATATTACCCAAATCCCGATTTAGAAAACGAAACCGTTTTCCAAACCTGTCATTGCGAGCACCAGAAAGGTGCGTGCCTGCACGCCGAAGTGGGCCTTTTTGTTTCCTCAAGGATTTAAAAGACCTCTATATTATGGATGAAATCGTAAAAAGTCGTCATTCCCGTGGAACTTGTCCTCGACCTGATCGGGGAACGGGAATCCAGGGTTTAAGATGGTTCCCCGCCTCCGCGGGGACGACGTCTGGACTCCTGCTGGAGTTTATCCCGATGCAAATCGGGGCAGGAATGACAGAAAACAGCCTTTTCAGACTTTTTACGAGACCATCATATTATCTAAAGGTTCTTTGAAATAGATCATTTTAATATTCAAGCATGATTGACCGAAGACTGATAGGGACTATCAGGAAGTCTCTTGCCCGTTATCCAGTTGTGGGGCTGATAGGGTGTCGACAGGTAGGAAAAACGACCCTTTCAAAGATAATAACAGAAGAGTCAAAAGATGTTCTCTATCTTGACCTTGAACTTCCTTCAGATATTGCTAAGTTGCAAGATCCAGAATTATATCTGAGCCAGTTTTCAGATAGGCTTGTAATTATTGATGAGATTCAGAGGATCCCGGATTTATTTCCACTTTTAAGGGCACTGGTAGATAAAAATAGGACCCCTATTGAGAAGGATAAAAAAAATTTAGTAGCTAAAGAATTTCCTCCAGGAAAATATTGAGTGAGTCGACTTACTCTTTACCTCGTTAGAAATAATGCCCCGCTGCTTCCTCCGGGCCAGTCGTTGCGACTCGAAACCGAGAGGCCCTCCCTCCGGGGCAGAAGCCCCTCTTGGGCAGAGCCTGGGCCGGCGGCCCTCCGGGCCAGAGGCCCTCTGGGCCGGCGGCTGCAGCGGGGTTACATTTCAGATTAATTCCGGCGGGGTTTAATGCCCCGCTGGAATTTCTAACGGGGTTTACCTCGATGAACATTCCAATTAGCTCTTGCGGAGGCACTAAGAGCAAGGGGAGTCGATATCTTGACCACCCAGGAGGCTACAAACATAGGGCTCCATGATGCGGGCCAACTTGCTTTTGCTGCTGAAAACAGAAGATCTTTATTTTCATATGATAAGCGGCACTTCGCAAGGATTCATTACGAATGGATGAGTATGAAAAGGCAACATGCAGGCATTATTCTATCAGACCAATTAGCAATTGGGTTGTTACTACGAAGGTTGATGAAACTCAACTTTTCTTTGAACACCGAAGATATGATAAATCGACTTGAATATTTAAGCTCTTGTAAATAAAAGTTATCTTGAAACAACCGGTTCCTATTATCTTTTTGCATTGATTGTTGGCTCAAACCTCCTTCCTTTTACCTTGATCCTCACTCTTCAGTTCTTGTTTCTGCTGAAAACCGTGAGCCGCAAGTCGTAACGCGTTAACCCACAACTCTTAACCTGTATCCTTCATTTCGTAACATGGAACTCGCAACCCGCAACCCGTAACTATTTCTTATCCATCATTCCATTCTTCCATCACTCCAATATTCCAGTTCTAACTGCGTTCCCATATCCTGCCATAAGAAGATATGACCCCCAACTCTTCTCTTCTTATTACTGTGACCCCAATCACACATTGATCCATTGAATGGAAATTCGTTCCTGCAGCTTTTTAAAATCGGGATCGCCCGTGACAATGGCGGCGCCTAATTTCACTGATAGGGCCACAGCGAAACAATCCGCGTAGGCAATCCGAAACTCCCCTTTTAACTTCGCTGCTTCATATGCCAGTTCTTTATTTACGTCAACGATCTGAATCGGAAATTTATCTAACTGAAGGATTACCTTTTCAGCCTCAGAAATACCTTGCTCCCTCATGGTGTTGTAGTAGACCTCGCCCCAATTCACCACGGACATGAACCCTTTTGCTTTGCCCTTGATAAGTTGCTTCAAGACCAGTGCCACTCGATCCGCCCCTGGCTCGTCCTCAAAATAAGCAATCATGGCGTAGCTGTCTAAGACGTAACGTTTCATTGCTTCGTTTCCCTCTTCCTGTCCCTGACCAGAGCTTTCAGAATTCTGCCTTTGGTTTTCAAGATACCTCGCCCTTCTTCCACCGGGTCTCGAATCACAGGCTCAAGGATGATACGGTTCCTTTTGTCATACACACGGAGAGGGGTTCCTCTTTCAATTTGATATTTTCTTCTCAGTGATACCGGGATGAGTATTTGGCCCTTCACCGTAGCTTTCACAACGTCCATGGCCGTTACCTCCGTATTACTTTTTATTAATATATGTATTACCATTTGATGCTTTTGTCAACACTTTTTATTTCTCCGGAGCCATGTCCTATCACGATCAATCAGCCTCATCTGGTGCCGATCAGCGAATTCTGCCGGAAACCGTGAGGCGCAAGTGGTAAGGGGTTGCCTCCAACCTCAAGCCTCTGGCTCGTATAGCCTACGGCTCGGAGAGCGAAGCCCTGTACTGTATGGTGCGGGGCGCAGCGATCCTCAAACCTTCGACATATTTCTTATCCAGCCCTCAGCCCTGTCTCTTCCTCATTTTACCGAGTTACCGTTGCCTGGCACCAGTTTGCTTAAGATCTCTTTCGGTTTTTTATTTGAAATGTGGAAAAGGAAATAGGAACCCGTCCCCAATCCATTCGGTTCAAACGCTAATCTACTTTAGAACTTGACTAAAAAATTCAGTCAGGGAGTATGGGAACATTAAACTTTGAGCTTTCATCTTTGATCCTTACGCTATGTGCTCCGCTCTATGCTTGCCCTCCGAAGTCAAAGTCTTGCCATAGGATGGGCCCTCTGCCGTCTTTAATGTTGTCAATAGCGAAGACCAGCCGCCGAATCTTATTCAATCTGAAATCTGACATTTGAAATCTGAAAGTAGAGTGGCCAACTTTTCTGTGGATGACACCAGCGACGGAATTACACAAGGATGACGAGATTTCAGATCAGGAGGTTTTTAAGAAGAAATTATAGGCAGGCGGGAATTCTGGCGGGCTATAAGGTGAGGCAGTCGGTGAAACTTTTTGGGGCTCAGGTAACGGCGGATGGATTATGAGACAAAAAAGTACGAGGGTTTGTGTAATCCTAAGAATTCAATATCAACCTCCACCTCTTTTGTAAATTCCCAGTAATCGGTCAAACCATGTTTATCCCAACACTGCTGCTTCTTTAAGTGAAGTGAAACTCCCCGGCCACAGGGCGGCGCTTCACGGATAGCCGAGGCTTTCGTTCGACTGAGTTCACGACGAAGTCCAGCCTCGGCGAAAATGACATATGAACGGGCTGTTGCTCAAATAATAGTTGCATATATACTACTTTAATGGTATAAAAGTGGCATTAGCCGTGACGGAGGGAGCTATGCCATGATGGGTTATCAAAACGGTTTTCAGTCTAAGTTGTTCTATCACCAGATCAACCTTGAGAAGAGAGTTCCGAAAGATCACCTACTGAGAAAGATTCAAGAGAAGATTGATTTTGACTTCATCTATGCGGAGGTCAAAGACACCTACGGAGACAATGGCAACGTTTCCATTCCCCCTCCTGTAATCTTGAAGATGATACTTCTATTGATTCTGTATAATGTTCGTTCCGAGCGAGAGTTGATGGAGACGATTCCCATGCGGTTAGATTGGCTATGGTTTTTGGGGTACGATCTGGACAGTGAGGTAGCGGATCATAGTGTATTGAGCAAGGCTCGGGCGCGCTGGGGGGTGGAGGCCTTTAGGAATTTCTTTGAGCGCATCGTTTGGCAATGTGTGGAAGCGGGTTTGGTGGATGGCAGTAAAATCTTTATGGATTCCAGTTTGGTGGATGCGGATGCATCGAATAATTCCGTGATAGATACTCAATCTCTGAGGATTCATTTACGGGACAATTATAAGAAGTTGGAGGCTCGTTTAGAAGAGGTTCGGGAGAGTACAGACTCTTCCAGCAGGAGGTACGTAAAGAAGAACAGTCGTTATATGTCAACCACTGATCCTGATGCCGCGATTGTGAATCGGGGCAAGCCGAAGCTTTCTTATCAAGTTCATCGAGCAGTGGATGGGAGGAGTGAGATCATCACGGCGACAGAGACGACCGCTGGAGATGTGAATGAGGCCCATGTGATGGTTCCATTGCTGGAGAGCCATCATGCCAACACGGGGGTCATGGCTGAGACCGTGGTGGGGGACAGCAAATACGGGACCATTGAGAACTACTTAGCCTGTCATGATTTAGGGGTAGAGGCGCATCTGCTGGACTTAGGAGAATTCTCCGTAAAGCGGGCAGAAAAACGGAAGATCTTCACCGAAGATCGGTTTGAATATGATCCCCCAAGCGACACCTATCGTTGTCCGGCGGGGAACCAGCTGAAACCCAAATCG
>Ga0315281_10001161_pt1 | contig 38596 bp, 37 predicted proteins | sample YL17G07_0_MG_FD_204540 | JGI IMG/M metagenome (GOLD analysis project Ga0315281, IMG submission 204540) | Sediment microbial communities from Yellowstone Lake, YNP, Wyoming, USA - YL17G07_0 | ecosystem: Environmental > Aquatic > Freshwater > Lake > Sediment | place: USA: Wyoming | collected...
ACTCTGCGTAAGGCGCGTTCTCTAACGCGCCGCTGGCGAAAATCGGCGTTAGAGAACGCCGCTTACGCTCAAAAGACGTTATTTTGCGTAAGTCCCCAATAAAAATGATGTTTTTTAACGCGAGTTCAGTTGCTATCCTTTAACGAGTAACGAGCCATAGCGCAAGCCCCTAAATCTAAATTTAGGGGCTTGGCTTTTGAAATCTTAGGTTTTATTTAAATTTTTGTTGGGCGCAGGGTGGATGCACGGATAGAGTTTCGTGTCTATGCCTATCACATGCTTCAAAAGCCAATCCGCTAACGTCTCGTGAATTTTTACGGCGAGGTCAATGGACCCGCCGGATTGGTTGTATTCTTTGTGGTATAGGTTAAACATATCAAGAAAAGTTGTATGGGCTTTTTTGTTCGTTTGGGCAATCGGGCAATTGTGACGCTCCATACACGCCTCTTCTTTCCCGAAATGCCATTCTGCGTAGAACTTTAATCTTCCAAGAATGGTATTGATGTTCTCCGTCCCCTGTTCGAGCGAAATCGCGTCGCCGAGCTTGTTGAATGTGTCAAATAGATATTTATGTTGAAAATCAAGGCTGTCGTCGCCGGTTTTGAGGCTGTCTTCCCAATAAAGTTTTTTAAGTGTGCGCATTTGTTCCTCAATATTTTTTAAATAAAGTAAATTGACTTGCGCCGACGCTTGGCGCGCAAACATATCGCGGTAATTTTACCTTAACTCTCCAAACCATGCGTTGAAATTTTTTCCGTTTTCCCGCCATATATTTTTTTGATGCAATGGGAAGCAGTGCGCCCCTTTTACGCAATAAAAAACGCCCCGCAAATGCCGTGTACCGCTAGGTTTTGAACCTGCTTGCGCAGGTGGTCTCGTATTGGGAAACGCCGCCTTGGCTCAGGCCTATCGCGTTATTTCTTCAAAATAAGAGACCTTTTAAAAGGTGTTGGCTCAAAACGTAAGGGCGGTATCGCGCGCACAGCAGGGCTGTGAGTTTTATACCATAATCGCCAGCGTAAAGATAGATAAAGATTAACTTGCGGACATTGCAGGTTTTAAAAACTGGTTGCATTAATAAAAGGTTTGTGCTACCATTTTTTAGCTTATTCAAAATCTGATTTGAAGGAGAATCGCATGGCAACGGTACCAGGAATTGACGTTTCATATTGGGACGCGGGAATTGATTGGCCTAAAGCGCGCGCGACGGGACAACGCTATGTTTTTACAAAAGCGACGGAGGGGATAACTTACAAAGACCCCACGTTTGACGATAACTGGTTTGGCGCAAAATCGGCGGGACTCTTGCGCGGCGCATATCATTTTTTTCACTGTAATGTGGACGCGACAAAACAAGCCGATTATTTTATCGCTTACGTCAAGTCGGTCAACGACAACGGCGAACTGCCTCCCGTTTTAGACCTTGAAGTTAACGACGGCGTAACCAAAGACAAAATCGTGCCTGCGGTAAAAATATGGCTTGACCGCGTGGAAGCCGCGTTTGGCAAGAAACCCATTATTTATTCGGGGCTGTATTTTTTGCAGGATTATTTGTCCATTGCCGGCGGCGGCCCTCCCCTCTGGGCGAAAGATTATCCGCTTTGGATAGCGCAGTATCCCAATCAATACGTGGAAGGCGGAAAGCCTTTGTTGCCGCGCGGTTGGTTTGCGTGGACGTTTTGGCAATATAGCGAGAAAGGCGACGTCAATGGGATCAACGCGAAAGTGGACTTGGACGTTTTCAACGGCACGCTGGAAGAGTTGTATAAATTTGCCGGCGCGAACATGGTCGTTGAAAAGCCGAAAACGCATAAAGTGGTTAGCGGCGATGCGTTTGAGACAATTGCCAATAAATACGGCGTGACCGTGCGCGAACTCGTCTCCGCAAACCCGCAACTGCTCAAGGCGGGCGATACGTTGAACGTGCCTGTCGCTGTTGCAATCCCGCAAGGCGGCGGAGTCGCAACTCCCGTAGCAACGGCGCGGACTTATACAATTAAATCCGGCGACACGCTGACGGCGATCGCGGTCAAATACGGAACGACGGTCGCGGCAATCGCTTCCGCGAATAACATTACGAATATCAATAGCATCGAAGTTGGGCAGGTATTGACGATACCTTAATAATCGCCTTACGGCGGTGCGCAGAGAACGCGGAGAAAATCTCTTAAAATCTCTGCTTCATCAACGATAACGATTTTCCCATAGGTCGCGTTTGAAACGCGACCTATTTTTTTTTGAGGAATCCAGAAACTCCGGCGCGTCTTTGTTTGACGCAAAGAAAAGTGGGGCTATAATTCACGTTATGAAAACCGTTTACGCTTTTGTCCCTTCGCGCGAGCATCAATATTCCGGTCACCCCGAAAGACCGGGGAGATTGGACGTTTTGGAATCGCAGCTTGATTCTTTCAGCGCGGAACGAATCGAAGCGCCACGCGCCGCGCCCGAACAAGTTGCGCGCGCGCATCATCCGCAATTGATTAAGGCGATTGAAGAAACGTGCAAACAGGGAACGGGAATCATTGACCACGCTCCCACTTATGTTACGCCGACGTCCTACGAGGACGCCTTGCGCGCGGCAGGCGGCGCGATTGCTTGTACGCGCGCAGTCGTCAATGGCGACGCGAAGAACGCCTTCGCCATTGTTCGCCCGCCGGGACATCACGCGGAGCCGCAACGCGCGATGGGATTTTGCATCTTCAACAACATCGCCGTCGCGGCGCATGAAGCGTTGATAAGCGGATTGCAACGCGCGATGATCATTGATTACGACGCGCATCACGGCAACGGCACGCAGGCTGTTTTTCTGAATGAAGAACGCGTTGGATTTATTTCGACTCATCAATGGGGCATTTATCCGGGGACGGGCTGGTTGGACGACGCGCCTCACGCAAAAGGGCGGCTGGTTAACGTCCCTTTGCAGACGCGCGCGGGCGACGCCGCCTACGCCCGCGTCGCCGATGAAATTTTCAAACCGGTCGTCGCGGCGTTTCGTCCGCAGATGTTGTTCGTCTCGGCTGGCTTTGACGCGCATTGGAACGACCCGCTCACCGCGCTGGGACTTTCCACGCAGGGATTTTTTACGCTCTCAAAAAAACTGGTTGAATTGGCGGACGAATACTGCGGCGGAAAAATCGTCTTTGTCCTCGAAGGCGGCTACGACCCGCGCAACGTTGCGCACGGGGCGGACGCGGTTTTCTCGGCGCTGACTCACACAAAGTTAAGCGCCGACGCGAACGATCCGTCGCCTTATCCCGAACCAGATCACGAGTCGCGCATCCAAGAGATATTAAAGATTCACAAAATATCAAAGGAGTGAAAGATGGAAAGAAAAGAAACCGTTGGCTTTGTGCAACTTGAATGGGTTTGCCCAAATTGCGCTGGGCGCAATTTGGGGACGCAAAAAACCTGCAAGAATTGCGGCGCGCCCCAACCGGATAACGTCCAATTTCAGCGCGCGGCGGACGAGCAAATTATCACGGATGAAAAAACCGCCGAAATTGCGCAAGCGGGCGCGGACATTCATTGCGGATTCTGCGGCGCGCGCAACCCGGCGACGGCAATCGCTTGCTCGCAATGCGGCGGCGATTTGAAAGAAGGCAAGACGCGTCAGGCGGGACAAGAATTGCAAGCGACGCCCGCCATGCCAAAAATTATCGTTTGCTCAAATTGCGGAGCCGAAAACTCAGGCGGCGAACGCTTGTGCGCGCAATGCGGTTCGCCGTTGCCGCGCGCTGCGCTTGTTGAGTCGGCGCGTCCCGCGCCCGTTCAAGCTCAAATTCCCGCCGCGCTTGCGCAAGCGGACGCGCAAAGTAAAAAAACCAACTGGTTGCTATTTGGAGGAATCGGCGCGTTCTTGCTGATTTGTTTTGCGATTCTGTTTTTGTTTGTGTTTCCGTCGGCGGCGTTGCAAGGGACTGTAACCAACGTTCGCTGGCAAACCTCCGTGCCGGTGGAGGAAATTCGGGCGATGGATTATTCCAACAAAAGCGGAAGCCCGCCGTCGAACGCTTACAACGTCTCATGCAACACAGAGAATAAAGAAGTCTGCGTAGATAAGACCATAGATAAAGGCAACGGGTTCGGAGAAGTTGTGAAGGAATGCCGCACGGAGAGTCAGCAATATTGCAGTTACACGCTGGATGAATGGAAGACGATGCAAACCTATACTTTGGAAGGGACTGACCTGCATCCCGTTTACTCTGAGCCAACCCTCGTCGGCTCTCAAAGACTCAGCGCGCAGTCGGAAACGCTGACCGTTTATTTTGACGTCTCAAATGGACAGAAACAATACGAGCCGTCTACCGTGTCTGAATTTCAACAATTTACAATTGGCAGCGTGTGGACGTTAAAGACGAATGCGTTCGGCGGAGTGTTGTCGGTGGAAAAAAAGTAGCAGTGAAAGAGCGTTCAGCGGCGGTGATTGGCGGCGGACCCGCGGGGTTGGCGGCGGCGGAAGTTTTAAGTCGGCGCGGCGTGGAAACCTGCGTTTATGATTCCATGTCTTCGATGGGGCGCAAGTTGTTATTGGCGGGCAAAAGCGGATTAAACCTTACGCATTCGGAGCCTTTTGAAGAATTTGTTGCGCGCTACGGAAATCGTCGCGCGCAGATTGAGCCTTTGCTCAAAAAATTTTCGCCCGCCGATTTGCGCGAATGGGCGCGCGGACTGGGGATTGAAACCTTTGTCGGCACATCGGGGCGCGTCTTTCCCGTCGAGATGAAAGCTAGTCCGTTGTTGCGGGCTTGGTTGAAACGACTTGACGGTTTGGGAGTGAAATTTTATCCGCGTCACAAGTGGATGGGCTGGAACGCAGCGCGCGCGCTTCGCTTCCAAACGCCCGCCGGCGAAAAAATTGTCGAAGCGGATGCGACGGTCTTGGCGCTCGGCGGCGGCAGTTGGCGCCGCCTCGGCTCGGACGGCGAATGGATTCGTTTGCTGAATCAACTTGGAGTTAAGGTCGAAGCGTTGCGTCCAGCCAATTGCGGATTTGACGTCGCGTGGAGTTCGCATTTTCGAGAAAAGTTTGACGGTCATCCCGTTAAGTCGGCGGCGTTGTCGTTTGGGGAGTTTCGTCAGCAGGGCGAGTTTATCGTCACGAAGGACGGCGTTCAGGGCGGTTTGATTTACGCAGCGTCGGCGTTAATCCGCGACGAGATTTACGCCAACGGCGCGACAACGGTTTACCTTGACCTTGCGCCCGATAAAACTGAAGCGCAATTGACGGAGAAGTTATCCAAGCAACGCGGTTCGCGCTCCATGGCGAGTCATCTTGAAAAGACGGCGAACGTCAAAGGCGTGAAGGCGGGCTTGTTGCGCGAGTTTGCGCCAAAGGACGATTTCGCAAACGCGGAACGATTGTCCGCTTTGATTAAGCGTTTGCCGATTCCATTCGTCGCGCCGCGCCCGTTGGATGAAGCCATCAGTAGCGCGGGCGGCGTCTCGTTTGAGGCGTTGGACGAAAATTTAATGTTGCGCGATTTCCCCTCCGTTTTTTGCGCGGGCGAAATGCTCGATTGGGAAGCGCCGACGGGCGGATATTTATTAACCGCCTGCTTCGCCAGCGGACGAGCGGCGGGGTTGGGGGCGGGAGAATGGATAATAAAAAAGCGCCCCTGAGAAATCAGGGGCGCTTTTTTATTTTACGATTGTTGAAAAATTGGTTGTTGTATTTTGTTTGAAAGTATTGCATAGTCGCAGGATGCGCGATCTATATCGCGTTACGTTTTCGCAAACATTTTATTTGCCGCGTTCAAATGCGTAAACAGTTCGTCCTTCATTGCGGATAACATCGGCGCGTCTTTTTCCGCGAGGTTGTTTAATTCTTCGGGGTCGCTTTCGAGATTGTACAATTCAAAAGGCTCGGCGACGGCGTAATTCAAATACGCGATTAATTTATAAGCGCGTTTCCGCATGGCAATGATGGCTTTTTTAATGGGCGCAAACGCGGAATTATCTTCCGCAATCATTGAAAAGATGGGGCGGTTTTCATCGGCTTGTCCGCCTAAACCGGGTAAAACCTTTCCGTCAAGATCGGAAGGAAGATTTTTCCCCGCAATGGAAAGAATGGTCGGCAGGACGTCAATATTGCTGGTTAATGAAAAAACATCCTCTCTTTTTGTCTGTCTGGGCGCATGAATAATTAATGGAATTTGCAAAACCGCCTCGTACATAAATTGAAACCCGTGTCCTGCGAAGCCGCGCTCAAACAGCTCGCCATGGTCAGCGGTGAAAATCAAGTAACTGTTTTCCAAAATCCCATCCTGATTTAATCTGGATATCAAAGCGCCAAACTCATCGTCTAATTGAGCGATTTGCCGATCATAAACGGTTCGCTTTGACGACAGATAATCTTCCGAAAAATGGAAAGAGAGCGCGTGCGCAGGCTTTGGCGTAGGATAATATTTATCTCGAAATAATTTAAGGTAATCTCTGCGAGGCTTATAGGGAAAATGCGGCGAGAACAAATGAAAATAAGCGAAATATGGCGAGGTCATGGAATCTAATTGGGATAATTCAGAATAGACGCCGGCGTATATAGTTTCATTAAGATATGGAGCTATATACCCGTCAATCAGCGCTTCCGGAATACCGCTGGGATATCGCGAGTAAGCGTTTTTTTGTTTCTCGGAAACCCCAAGCGTCTGGCTTTTGTTAATATAGCCCGCCAATAAAGAGCCGGGGATGTTTGCCTGAGCGGGGAACAAAAAATCATCCGTTGCGACAGAGGCAAGGGCGCGATCTTTGTTGAACGTTTCCATGCTCAAACCGTCTTTTGACAAGCTATAAGACGCGGGCGAAAGAAAGCGATCAACGTCGCCGCTATATTGACCAATTAAACGATCAGCCCATATATTTTGGCAAAAAGCGAAACGATAATAATCCGAACCCAGCAAGGTATAAGGGTTATGCTGAACTAAACCCGACCTGACCAAGCCGCCTTGATTGATGGCGCGGTGCTTCCACGCAATCATACCGGTTAACATTGACGCAACGCCGGTGGTCGTAAAATTTCCGCCGCTGTAATGATTATGAAAAACGGTGGAGCGTTCCGCAAAAGCGTCGAGGTTGGGAGTCGTCAATCGCGGGTAGCCGTACAACGACAAATGACGAGCGGACAAGGCGTCCATCAAAATCACAATGACGTTCGGACGGCGGTCATTAACCGCCTTTAACGAGAGCGCCTGTTCCGAAGTCAGCGCGCCCGCCAGAGTCACTCCTGCGACTTTCAAGAAATCCCGTCGAGAAAATGTCGTCATATTTGCGCTTAATAAATATTGCGGGCAATCACAACTATTAAAGAAATAAAACTCAACGGCAGGTAAATATAGAGAAAGACGGCGGCGCGTTCCGTAAACGTTTCAAGGATTCTGCGCGCCCCGTTATTTTTAGGAATTAAAGCCGCGAGCGGAAGACCAATCGCTAAAGTTAATGCCCACCATTTCAGCTCTCCTTCGACAAATGCGGCGGAATCTTCGTATCGCTGAAACAACAGCAATCGCCACATCGAAGAAGCCAGCAAGACAAACGCGATTAAGATGGAGCGCGCTTGAATTTCATCTCTGTTTCTCAAGGCAAAAAAAAGCGTGAAATCTAAAGCTAAAACTCCCGCCAAAAACAAAACGCTCTCCGCTAAATTTACGGAGAAGGCATAAGCGTAGATGGACAATATCTGGCTGATTGTCAGATAAAACATCCATGAAGGAAGTTTATAAAAGGATGTGAATAGCGTCCATGAATAGACCATGAAAACAATCGCCGCATACAAGCCTAAAACGCTTTGGGCGTTCGGCGTTCGCTCGACAAATAATTTTGCTGTCTGCGCGACAATGCGTTTGATCATTTTGCTTTGCCCTGATTTGCCACCGCCGCCGCCTTCTTGGCGGCTTCTGCGGGGTCGCCGAGATAATAATTTTTTATCGGCTTCAAGTCGGCGTCGAGTTCGTAAACCAACGGCAAGCCCGTCGGGATGTTGAGTTCGGTGATTTCGGATTCGGAAATATTATCGAGATACTTGACCAGCGCGCGGATGGAGTTGCCGTGCGCGACAATTAACACGCGCTTGCCCGATTTGATTTCCGGCGCCAGCGTGGAATGCCAATACGGCAAGACGCGCTCCAGCGTAATCTTAAGAGACTCGGTGGCGGGCAACTGTTCGGGAGTCAGCGTTGCGTAACGGCGATCCAGTTTGGGGTGGCGCTCGTCGGTCAATTCCAGCGCGGGCGGCGGGACGTCGTAGCTGCGTCGCCAAATTTTCACTTGCTCTTCGCCAAATTTTTCAGCCGTCTCGGATTTGTTCAAGCCTTGCAACGCGCCGTAATGGCGCTCGTTCAACTGCCATGCGCGGATGACGGGCAACCATTCGAGATTCATTTCTTCTTGAATAAGATTAAGCGTTTTGACGGCGCGTTTTAGAACGGAAGTATAAGCGACGTCAAAATCATATCCGCCGGCGCGCAACAAGTTTCCCGCGTCGCGGGCTTCCGCGCAACCCAATTCGGTCAGGTTGACGTCGGTCCAACCAGTAAAACGATTTTCAAGATTCCACGTACTTTGTCCGTGACGGACGAGAACGAGTTTATACAAAATACGCTCCTTTTATGAACGGTTTCGGTAAAGCGATTGATTGGGAACGGACTGCATGGCTTTCAAGTCCAGCGGGATTTCGAGAAAATCCGCGATGGATTTGCACAAACCCTCAGGCGCGTTGACCATCTCGTTATATTTAACAAACAACACGCGCAGATTGGCTTTACGCGCAGACCAATATTTGACCGCCTTCAAATGTTCGCGGAATTGGGCTTCCATCTCGGCGTCGGTCAGCGCGGAGGTCTCGTTTCTGCGCTCCAGCATTTTGCGTTGCGAAGCGAGGATTTCGCTAATTTCGCGCTCCATGAAAATCACGTCGTAGGAAATGTCGTCGGGCAGGAATTCCAGCAAATAGGAAATGACTTTGACGACTTTGCCGCGCGCGGCGTAAATCCATTTCTTCTCGCCGTCTTTGAGCGCTTTGACTTCTTCGATTTCAAAGTAACCGTTGGGGTTGTCTTCGTCGGCTTGACGCAATTCGTCGGCGACGGGTTCAAGTCCGCCTTCGGTCAGCATTTTCATCATCATCGAAGTGCCTGAGCGGGGCAAGCCAGAGACGATGGTTATTTTTTTATTTTCTTTGGGGGCGGAGCGTGAAAATAACTTCATTGGCAATTTAGGTAATTAGGCGATTAGGGGTTGCGAGCAACCTCAAAAGCATCAGAAACCTCTGAGACCTTTGCGCCTCTGACGCTTTTGAGCCTTACAAATATCCTAAACCTTTCAACCGCTCTTCCAAATCCTTTTGCCCATGTCCGCCGATTTGTTGCGAGGGCGGTTTGATGTGCGATTGGTCGAGGTGTTTGCCGATGGCAAGGAAAGGGACGTCGCGGAAGGAAACGCCGCCGAAGTTTTCTAAATCGCGGTTGGCAAAGATGACGCCGGGGACGACGTCCGAATCTACGCAATGGTCGGCGCCCCAGTGATCGTGATTCGGCTCAATCAGCGCTTGTGGAATTTTGCCGAGACCTGTTTCAGACGAGGCGCGATAACCGGGCGCGTACCCCACAATCAGGTCGGGACCGAGACGCATATACGCTCCGCTGTAGACTTCGTGTTTGAGACGCACACGATGCGTCACGGATTTTCCGTCGGGACCTTTCCAGTTCAGCAACTTCTTTTGAATATCCATTAAGAACGGCTCAATTTGTCCCGCGTTCACCGCGCCTTGACCTTCGCGCCCCGCGATGTTCAAATAAACGCTGTTCAAACCGACGGCATAAGCCGCCGTGCGACTCCAATCTACGTTGGATAAATCGCCGTCAGGTTTGCCGTGGCTCAAAACAAGATAGCCGTTTTGAGCCAGCCAGCGATTGAGATGAACTTTATGTTGATAAGTCGTGAAGCCGTGATCGGACATGACGAGATAATTATATTTGCCGCCCCAACCGCTGACGCGCTGATTGACTTCGCCGACAAAACTATCCAATTTTTTATACCAGCCTTGCGCGACGTCGAGACGGTTGTGAAAGTACATGTGTTGAACGCGGTCAAGGTCGTCGAAAATACTCGCCAACACGCCTTCTTTGAAATTATCCAGCAAATAAAAAAAGATTTGTTTGCGGCGTTCAAAGATGGCGGCGCATAAAGTTAGAAATTGTTCGTCGCTGATGCAACCGTCTTCAAGCGCGGTGGTGTCTTGGGGCCAGCCCAGCGTGAGGTAATGCCCGACTTTATCCCACAATTTTTTCGCAAACGACTTCGACGACGAATAATGCGAAAGCGCGTGCAATGGGTGAATTTGCAAAGGCAACGAATATAAACGCACCGCGCCGTTCAAACTGGTGAGGATGACTTGCGTAATCGCGTGAACGTTGAAGAGAAACCCCGCTTTGAATTTGACTTCGACAATTTCGCTCCACTCGCCGACGCGCAATTGCAATTGAACGTCGCCGATGGTCACGCGGGCGGAATTGGCGTCAATCGTTTCAAGCGTGACTGGCAAGGTCGCCGGGACGAGTCCGTTTTTCGTTTTTATCGTGGGACCGTTCAGCAAAGCCTTGAAGCGCTTCTTGCCGTCCGATGCAAAGCGCGCGACGGCGGTTTTGTTTTTCTTTTCGTCTTCCGTCGTGAACAACGTGCCGACGCCCAGCTGTCCGCGAATATCAGGCGCGCCGAGGCCGGGCAAAGTATTGACGGGCAACTCGGGGCGCGCGGGATACATGGCGGGCCACCACAACGCAGTGGCGGGATAGCCCAGTTCAGCCGCTTCTTCAAAAAAAGTTTTGGCGATATACGGCGGAATAAATTGTTCGCCCACCGCGCTGATTTTCGTCGGCAAAATGGAAACATACGGCGCGTAAGTGGTCGGGTCGCGATGCACGAAATCAAAAATGCCGTGCCCGCCGGGGTCTGCGCCGGTGGCGATGCTCGTCCATGAAACTTCGGTTTGCGGCGGCGAGCAAATTTCAAAACGCGAATAGCCTTTCGCGTCCGCAAATTTTGAAAGATTCGGTAATTGATTTTGTCCCGCCATGTTTTCAAATACGGAAGGGTCAAAAGAGTCGAAACCAAGAAGGATTGTTTTCATCGGGTCTAAAATAAGAGCAAACCACTGAGACACGGAGACGCGAAGGTTTTTAACCTCTGCGCTTTTGCGCCTCAGTGGTTTAAATCGTTTAAGACAAGTTTACTTATCTTGCTCGTCTTCTTTACGCATCTTGCGGCGTAGTTTTGCAATTCCTTCGCGGATGTTGCGGGAGAAGAACAACAACACTCCCGAACCGGCGACGAAGACCGCCGCCAACGCTTGGAATAACATTCCGCCTGTGTTTGGGTCAATATACATTATGATACTCCTTTATTTATATCTCGTTATTCGCTGCAACGAGATTTTGGTAAAACGATTATACCCCGTCTCTTTGAATGTCGAAGAATTTATCCCTAAACCGTCATTCCTGCTTCCATCAGCGCTTTGGTTAAGGCGGTTTTTTTAATGCCTTGTTTTTTCAAACTGGCAATTAACTTTGCCACATCGGGCTTGCTATCCAACGCCGCGAGGTCTTCTCGCAACCCCTGACCGATATATGCGCGGATTAATGGCTGATATCCTGAAAACCCTTTATGCGGCGCAACTCGTTTCAAATCGGCTATCACATCGTCAGGGATACGCATGGAGACAACGGACACGGCGCGTTTTTCGCTTAAGCGTTTTTTCAATTTACTGATTTTCATATTTCGCATTTTGTTAAAAAGATTATAGCCGACGTTTTATCCCTTGTCCATTTTATCCCCACCGCGTAGAATGGAAGCGCGACAAACAGTTGACGACTTCTTTTCGACAAGGAGAAAGCAAAATGGAAGCGATAACGATTTCAAGCAAGTATCAAGTGATTATTCTGCGCGAAGTGCGGGAGCAATTTAACTTAAAGCCTGGTCAGAAAGTTATGTTTATCCCTTACAAAAACTCCATTCGTTTTGTGGTTGTACCATCTATAAAAGAGGCGTTGGGCATTCTCAAAGGCATGGACGCAAAAAACATCCGCGAAGAGATTGACGAGGAACGCTAAAAAATACATGGCAAACGAAGACGTCACCCCCGTTCGACAACAATATCTCAACATAAAAAAAGACTATCCCGACGCGATTGTTTTTTTTCGGCTCGGCGATTTTTACGAGACCTTCGACGAGGACGCGGAAATCACCGCCCGCGAACTTGACATCGTGCTAACGTCGCGTCCCGTTGGCGGCGGCGCGCGCGTTCCGCTGGCGGGCATTCCCTATCATGCCGTTGATAATTATCTGGCGCGATTTATCGCAAAGGGTTATCACGTCGCTATCTGCGAGCAAATGGGAACGCAACCCGAAAAGGGAATTTTCCCGCGCAAAGTCGTCCGCGTGGTGACGCCCGGCACCGTGACCGAAGCGGGACTTCTGCCCGGCGACGCGAACAATTATCTCGCCGCAGTTTTTTTGGACGGGGGACATGCTTCCGTTTCACATACCGACGTGACTACGGGAGAATTCGCCGTCGTCGAATTGCCGCTCGAAGCCCTCCGCGCCGAGTTGACTCGCATTCGCCCCGCCGAAATTATCTACCCCGACAATCAAACCCTCCCCGACGGAATCGCGGGACATCTCACCGCGTTGCCCGCATGGAAATTCGAGGCAGGCAAATGTCACGACGTTTTGTTGAATCAATTCAAAGCGACCACGCTCGAAGGCTTTGGCATAAAACAAAATAGTCTCGCCGTTCGCGCGGCGGGCGCGATTATTCAATATCTCAAAGAGACTCAACCCAACGCGCTGACTTTGCTCGGTTCGTTGCGCTCGTATGGCTTGAACGAGTTTATGACGCTGGACGCATCCACGCGCCGCAACCTTGAACTGGATGAAACCCTGCGCGGCGAAAGAAAAGGCTCATTGCTTGGAACGCTGGATTACGCGATAACCCCGATGGGCAAGCGGCTCATTCATCAATGGGTTAGTCAGCCGTTGTTGAGCGTGGAAAAAATTCAGCGTCGTCAAAACGGCGTGGAATATTTTTTCAACAACGGCATGATTCGCGCCGAGTTGCGCGACGCGCTGAAACCCATCGCGGATTTGGAGCGCTTGGTTAATCGCGTCGTGGCGGGACAGGCGCAGCCGCGCGATTTAATCGCCATGCGCGGGACGCTGGGATGTTTGCCGAAAGTAAAGTCAGTGATTAGTAATCAGTTATCAGTTATCAGTAATCAGTGGTCGGTGTGCGAAGAGCAACAGGCGTTGTTGCAAAACGCGATTGACGACGACCCGCCGGCGACGTTGCAAAATACGGGCGTGATTCGCGCGGGGTATTCGGCGGAGTTGGACGGCGTGATTGAGGCGTCGAAGCACGCGCGCGAGTGGATTGCGAATCTCGAAGGTATCGAGCGCGAACGCACGGGAATCAAAACGCTCAAAGTCGGCTACAACAAGGTCTTTGGATATTTTATCGAAATCTCGCGCGGCGCGGCGGATCGCGCGCCTGAAAGTTACATCCGCAAACAAACGCTGGTCAACGCGGAGCGTTTCATCACGCCTGAGATGAAAGAATATGAAACGTTGGTCTTGAACGCCGAAGAGCGCATCAAAGAAATCGAAACGCGCCTCTTCCGCGAAGTCTGCGCGGAGTTATCGAAAGCCGCGCATCAACTTCTCGTTGCCGCCCGCGCCGTCGCGGAGTTAGACGTCCTCTCCGCGTTGGGCGAAGCCGCCGCGCTCGGCGGTTACGTCAAGCCCGAAGTCCATGAGGGAAGCGATTTGGAAATCACCGACGGGCGACATCCCGTTGTCGAACATCTTTTGAAAAACGATAGATACATTCCCAACGACGTGATTTTTGAAAAAGGCGAAATCGTGCGCGTCATCACGGGACCCAACATGAGCGGCAAGTCCACATTTTTAAGACAAGCCGCGCTGATTGTTCTCATGGCGCAGATGGGATCATTCGTCCCCGCCGCCTCCGCAAAGATTGGACTCGTGGATCGCATCTTCACACGCATCGGTGCGCAGGATGAAATTCACGCGGGGCAATCTACCTTCATGGTGGAGATGGTCGAGGCGGCGAATATTTTGCATCACGCCACGTCGCGCTCGTTGTTAATCTTGGATGAAATCGGGCGCGGCACTTCCACTTATGACGGGCTTTCGATTGCGTGGGGAATCATCGAGTACATTCACAATCATCCGCATCTTCGCGCGAAGACGTTGTTCGCTACGCATTATCATGAGTTGACTCAACTCGCGGATTTATTGCCCGGCGTGCGCAACTACAACGTCGCCGTCAGCGAGGCGGATAACAAGGTTGTGTTCCTGCATAAAATTATTCCCGGCGGCGCGGATAAATCCTACGGGATTCACGTCGCGCAAATGGCGGGAATGCCCGCGCCCGTCGTTCAACGCGCTAACGAGATTATGACCGAACTCGAAAAGACGTCGGGGCGCGGCGTGAAGATTGACCCGAATGCGGCGAAGCAAGCGGCGCTGTTCCCTGAGACCAATCCGCTGTTGGATGAAATCGCCAAGTTGGATATTAATGCGCTCTCGCCGATTGAAGCGTTGAACAAATTATTTGAATGGCAAAAGACGTTTGGAAAGAAGTGAATTAGGTAATTGGGTAATTGGGTAATTGGTAATTAGGGAAATTACCAATTACCAATTACTGCCGTTTACAACAACGCACAACAATTGAAAAAACAATCAAGGCTTTTGCAGAGCGTAAATCGCGACTTCGTTTGTAGAATAAACAGACTTGTATTCGCTGGCTTTATCCAACGAAGCGATTAGTTTTTTATCCACGCCCCATTTTTGGATAACAATGTATTGATAGTCCAACCCTGTTCGCGCCGACCATTCGGAAAAACAGGCGGCGGTTTGACATCTCTGCGCGTCGGCAATCTCCCCGTATCTTTTATAAAAGTCAGCGCCCAATAACCACTCAAACCCTTGAATCGTTGTTTGACTGCGGCGCTCCGTCAACGCGGGGAACCACTCCACAAAGGGATCAATCTCCGGACTTGGCACGCCCGTAATCGGCAAGAAATTACTTTGCGTGGGCGTGTTTTTTTGAATCCATGCCATCGCTTCGCGGTCTCTGACGGTGAGGCTGGTGTTGACCAACTTGAAACCGTACAGGCTCGTTTCAACAAAAAGATAAACCATCATCAACAGCAGCATAATATTCAACCAGTTGCGTTGATGGAATTCGCGCTTGCGGTAAAGCGGATCGTTTCTTTTGAAATAATCCACAAGGGCGGGAAGCGCGTCGGTAAAAGTAAACGCCGTCAACATGCACAGCGGATAGTAAGTGATGCTCGGCGCGCTGCGCGGCTCGACCAGATACGGAACGATAAGCCATGCGATTAAAAAATATTGTCGTTTCCACGCGCCCCACAAAATACCGATGACGCGCATAACGGGAAAAATGGAAACATAAGTTAATTGCGCGAGAATAAACGAAAACACCGCGCTCGCTATCGGGGTGTTGTAAGAACCTGTGTGCAAAGCGGAGAGAAACGGGGCGAAGCCATGATAAAACAAAACGCCGCCCCACCACGGCGCGGATAATGTCGCAGTCGCAACCGCGACAATAATCGCGTGAAGAATCCCGCGGCGCGTCCGCCCGTAGAAAATCCACAAAAGGAAACAACTCGCGGCGGTGTGCATCCCCACTTCGGGATGACTCAGCACGGTCAACGCGCAAAACAAAATAGATAGCGCCAACTCGCGTTTGCCGCCGTCGCGGAATAAGAGAAATGTCTGCCAAACGGCTAACAACATAAACAAGGAGCCGAAACTGCGCGTCAGTCCGCCGCCCATGATGAACCATCCCGAAGCGCCGGGAGTCAATCCGTAAAAAAGCGCCGCCACCGCGCCGCGTCTGCGCGACTCAAGCAGAAGAGACGCCAGCGCGTAAAAAGCCAAAATGGACAACGTGTTTACAGCAGGCGGCAACCAGCGCAACGGAGTTATCTCGGAGAGATTGAAAATATCTATCAGCAGACGAGCGACATAAAAGCCAAATGGCGGGTATGCGTAAGGGATGTTCAGATTGTTATAGGAAGTGAGCGCAGGGAGCGCGTAATGGCTGAGGCGCAAATCTCGAATCATGCTAAAAAACATGCCGCCGTCGTTTAAAGGAAATCCCGCTTGAACGCCGGGAAAGAAACGCGCAATGCTTCCAAAGAGAAGGATTGCCCCGAGGAATAATATGATCCATTGGTTGCGCGGGAGCGTTTTTTTTGCGTTCATGGTCAATCCATAGTTTTACAATGATAAAGTTGGGGGCGCATAAATACGCAATTCCACGTTTCGTTCCGTACGCATTATACATTAAGCGCTGAGGGCAAACCGCAATCCGCGCAGCGATTAGAATTACGTTTTTTTGAAAAGCGCATTATGATAAGAAGAAATTGGCGCGGCGCCATAAACGCGGAGTTGCAAAATCTTATTTGGATAATTTTATGATTAAAAAACAAAAACTCGGCGCGGACGAAATCGGAACGTTGGTATTGCTTGCCGCGATTATCTTTGGCGCGTGGTTTCGCGTCATGCCCGCGTGGTATGCAGGCTTCCCCGTCAACGACGGCGGATTGTTTTATACGATGATGCGGGACGTCCAAGCAAATCATTATTTTCCGCCGCTTTACACAACCTACAACAACTTGAATATTCCTTTCGCTTATCCGCCGCTGGGATTATACGTCGGCGCGCTTATCGGCGGATTATTTAACGTCTCGCTTCTTGAAATTACCCGCTGGTTGCCCGGAATAATCAACGCGCTGTGCGTTCCCGCTTTTTATTTCCTTGCAAAAGAAATTTTGAGCGACAAACTGCAAAGCGCAAGCGCCGCATTGGTTTATGCGCTCATTCCGCACCTAACCTTGTGGTTTTCAATGGGCGGGGGATTGACGCGCAGCTTTGGCGGACTGTTTATGCTCATCACGCTTGCTTACGCCGATCGCGTCTTCGCGCGCGAAGATAAAAAAAGCGTCTTACTAACGATTGTTTTTGGAAGTTTGACGGTCTTAAGTCACACGGAAGCGCCGATTTATACGATCGCGCTGGCGATTTACATCTGGGCGATGAAGTCGCGCTCGCTCAAAGGATTGTTGAACGGCGCGTTGATCGCGCTCGGCGTGACGTTTCTCGCGGGTGGATGGTATGGCTGGGTAATTTATTCGCACGGATTCGCGCCGATAACGTCGGCAAGTCAAACGGGGTTGCACACCAACCTATCCTTACTTAAAATATTAAACGTGGATTTTATGACGGAAGAGTTTTACGCGGATATATTTGGCGTTTTGGGCATACTAGGCATGGCGACGCTCATCGCAAAAAAAGATTTTTTTATCCCCGGCATGTTGGTCGTTATATTTTTGGCGCAACCGCGCAGCGCGCATACGATGGGGAATATCGCGCTGGCGCTTGCCGCAGGGTATTTCGTCGTGGAGATCCTCATGCCGCCGATTTCAAAATTTACGGAAACATCGCCGCAGAGCCGGACTCTTTTTCTGGTTACGCTTATCCCGTATATTCTTAGCAACTCAATGTTTTTCGGACTTGCCCTTTCACAAAAGCATGTCCCTAAACCTGAACAAGATGCGATGCAATGGGTAAAAGAAACTACGCCGCCGAACTCAAAATTCCTCGTGTTAACAGGCGAAACGAATCCTTTTTGCGACGCGACCAGCGAATGGTTTCCCGCGTTAACTGAAAGGAAAAGCCTTGCGACTTTTCAAGGGAACGAGTGGGTGTTAGGGGCGTCCTTTGGAAAATTTATTGGGAACGCGCAAAACTTTCAACGCTGTATTAATCAAGGATTGGATTGCATGGAGCGCGGAGCGAATTACTTTGGCTCATTCAATTATGTTTACATTTCCGTTGCGCCGACCACCGTTGAATGCCAATTAGCGGGCGTGGCGTTAGACGCTAAGCGCCCGCTAATCGTCGAGATGGAGAATTCAACGAAGTATGTCGTCGCATATCGGTCAAAGAATGCGGTTATCTTCGAGATGAGATAAACTTCGGCGCGCGACGATTCGCTCCAGCGTCCAGAATGAAGCGAGGATGACAACGATCCAATAACGGTATGGAATTTTATCTCCGATAAACAGACTGAACGCAACCAACGCGTTCATTGTCAATCGCGCCCATTTTGCGCGCGTTAGTTTATGATTGACGTAGAACAACGTCAGCGTTAGAGACGGATAATCGTAAAACAGCGCGTAAGGTAACGCGGCGAAATTGACCAACACAATCCCTGCCGTCAGTTGAACGACGGATTGCGACTTGTAAATCATGAAAATGAAAAGCGCGCCGCAAAGCGCGACGACCAACGCGTAAACGATATGAGCCGCGGCGCTCGCTATTCCGTAAACTTTTAGCCAATCTAAAAGCGTGGCGGTATATCGCGTAATATTCGCAGAGCCGGACGAATCGAGCGTGTACGCAAGACCTTTAATTTTATCGGGCTGTAAAAGCGCAAGATGCCAATTCGGGGAAACGACCAACGAGAAAACCAGCAAACTCGCAAGCGTTCCCGCCATGACCAATGCGGGTTTCCATTTTTTTTCATGCCAGACAAGCCAAAGCGTTATCGCCGCAACGGGGATTGCGGTAACGTTCGGTTTGAATAACAACAAAGCCAGCCAGATTCCCGTCGCGTTCCAGTTTTTGCGTTCGGCTGAAAACGCCGCAAACGTCAACATAAAAAAGACGAGGACGCCCACTTGCTCCGAACCCCATGTAGACCACGCAAACACAAACGTAACCAGCGTCCACATTCCCCATTTTCTCCAACCGCTTTTAGGGTAACTTATTAATTTAGATAAATTAAACAAAGCCCAAAACCATAAGATGAAATTAATCAGCGCCCATAAAACGCGCGCAACGGCGTAAGGCAACAAGGCAAGCGGCAAGAGCGACCATGTAAACCAGGGGGCGTAGTAATACGGGTTATTTAATTTGCCCGCGCTGGAAACGATTTGCGGCGCAAGTTGTTGATAATCGTAAGGGTTTCCGCCTTGCAAGGTTACGCGCGCGGCGGCGTAATAAACTCCAAAATCTATGCCTCCATACGAGAATGCCAACCCCGCCAGCGCGAGGCTGACTGCAATCAAAACGACGAGCATTGTAAAATCAAGTCTAGCTACGTTTCTCGCGTTCATCGTTTTTTCGGTTCTCCGCTCTCCGCTTGAATAACTTACTCTTCAATTTATCGAATTCAAACCTTGCGCAACTAAACAAATCTTACTCGGCAATTCTCAATACGGAATTTTTTGACGCGAATTTCCCGCCAGCTGGCGAAAAAGCGACTTGAATCGCTAAATCATACTTTTAGGATTTACGCAACTTACCATTCGCTGAAAAAAATTTGAAATCATAAATTCTTTTACCCCCCCAGATATAGGGGTAAAGTTTACGGTAATGCCATATTTAGGGGTCGCCTTGTAGCATTTTCAAGGCGGCTGGTAGTGACCCAAAAAGTTGCGACGATTTCCTGTACGGTTTTTCCGAATTTGCGGCAAAAAACAGATTTTCAGGCAGAAATTCGAGATTTCAAAAAAATATCAACGAATGGACAGATATAAGGCAACACATAAGGAAGGCGCAACGGTAAACTCGTTCCCGTCCGCCACCTGAATGCGGCGCAAGCGGACGTCGGGCATTTTCTTGGAAGCGGGCAGAATGTCGTGGAACGTATACCCTTGGGCGATTGCGCGAGGAAACAACTCTGGAAATTGCGCGATCCGCGCATCGAGAATTTGACGAAACGCAATTGGATCATTCCAGACCAGCTGGTATTCTTCTTGCCCGATTGCAACGCAGATCCGCTTGCCGCCTTTGGATAATCTCTCCATATCTTTTTCCGTACTGCACTTTCGCTCGCGTGGCGATACTGTCTCGGTCATCTGAACCTCGTCTCAGAGTGTTTTTTCGCCAAGATTAACACAAAAGACCACGCCTGTCATGAGGCAACCACAGAATCCGTTAGAATCAGAATATCAACCTCCGACTGCGTCTTCGCCGCCGATTTGGATTTTTGCAACGCCAGCATTTGCGTTACCAACGACAACCGTCCGCGAATTTTCACGAATAAACGAATGTCCGCCTTCCATTCGATTATTCGTGTTTTATTCGTGGACGGTTACTTCCCCAAACTACCAAGCGACAATCATTTTAAAGGATACTGCTGGAAGTCTATTTCTTTCCAGATTGAATACCTTTGATTCTGGCTTGAATTAGATTTTCTATTGAATTCTTTTTGGATAAAGCGTTTCCAACTTTATTCTCTAAATCAATATAAAGAGTTACAAACCATTTAGACACATCTAAAACAGAAATTATTTCTTTTTCATTCAACATCATATCTTCTAAATTTCTGGGGTGTGTAATACGATTACGAATGCGAATTGCATTTTCAAATTGCGCCCACTCACTTGTTGTATTATCAACAGAATATTCAATCCCGCCTATTTTTTGGGCAAAAAGATTGAATGAAAAAACCATCTTTTTACTTGTTCTCATGAAGTTAGGCGTTATCTCCCCGTTTGCCTTACGTTTTTCTTCGGTAAGGTTTTCAATTTCTTTAGGAGTAAGTTGAGCAACGCCGCCTTTGTGATAATCTAAAACGGTTTGATTCAATATATTAAGCAACCCTTCAATCATTGCAAATGTAGTTCGAATAGCTGTTCTTTGGAGATATTGATTGGCAGGTTGCAACTTTGCCGCATTGCCCGCAGTTATGGTATCGCCATTTAGAATAGCAAATAACTCATTCCGATTGTCAAATGATTCCATAATCGGAAATAAATCTTTCAATTTTTCTTCTAAAGCATGTTCTTTAGCAAGTTTTTCAACAATATCTTTAAACTTCATTTTTTGCACTCCATTTTCAACCAAAAAAATTTACCCCTCCACAATCTTGACCTCATCCGCCGACAACCCATACAACTCATACACCAGCGAATCAATAGACTCATCCACAGCGCGGATTTGCCTTGCGTAAATATCCACCTCCGACTGCGTTTTCGCCGCCGACTTGGATTTATGCAACGCCAGCGTATGCCGCAAACTCAGGTGACAGTCACCTGCGAGGTGACTGTCACCTTTGGCGACAACCATCCACGAACCCTTCGACAAGCTCAGGGCGGGTAAAACCGCGAATTCACGAAAGCGCCCCGTCATTCGATTATTCGTGAAAATTCGTGGACGGTTACTTCCCCAAACAACCAAACGACTATCACCTTTGAAAAAATACTTGTAAACCACGCAGAAACCCAGCCATCCATTGTGCGCGATGTTCGGCGACGACCAACTCTAATTGATAGCTGTTATAATTGAACTGCCCATTTGTTGCTGAAAATATGTGCTGGAAATGGTTTTACATCCTTTAGGCAAGAGTTATGACAAATCGGAGAACTGGGTACTGCCATCCTGTCAAGAATGACTATCGCGCTTAAATTAGAATGATTTTTCAATAGCCATTCGATATGAGTTTGAAGCTCTTGCCATTCAAGACCTATTCCTGACGCGAAGTCCAATACAATAATTCTAGGAATCAGCGGGTCTTGTTCTCGTAAAGCGGATTCCTCTAATTGTTCGAGTCCTCTCATGACTCTTGAAGTTATAGCCTCTAAATTCAGCCCTCCATACGAATGGATGTTTACTTCTAAACCGCCCATGTTAAGGGGACCTTCTATCGTCAGTTGATACTTTGCTTTCACGTCATCTTCATTAGCGGGAGCATGAATTGTATAATGAGTTGAGTACAAGGCGGCATTGCTGTAGGGTAGTTTGTCAATATGCCAATGCCAGCTAAAGTTTCTCTGATTTATGGCTTGCATCTCATCTTCCAGCCATTTGAAAAACTTATTTTTTTCAGTTACATTTGGAGTATATAAATCATCGCTATCCAATCTCAGGTTATAGGGCAAATCCTTGATAACTGATTTGGATAAATAGTCTTTCATGCTTTGGGCAAATTTCCTAAACCCATCTTCTGTATTCCTGCTCCGCTTGCGATATTTTTTTTCAAACTCAATTTCATCGCCGTAGATGAATTCATACTCGCCAGGGGACAGAATCAACTGTTTGCCAGCAGGATTTTCGTCTTTCCATTTCTTTATCTCAGATTGTCGTTTTTTTCTTTGCTCAAGATAAGAGTCCAAGGGGGTTGAGGGGAAATTTGCCCTAACTGACTCTACCGTTTTGACCTCGCACAAGAAACAAATAGCGCCATTACATATTCGGAAGTCGGCGGCTTGTCCGTTCCGTCCGTTCCCTACTGAATCCAGTTTTTTAACTGTCCAGCCATCACGGGATTCAAAGTATTCTCGAACAGTTTTTTCGCTTTGCTCAGATTCTGTCATGATTCAAAATCAACCTTATTTTTTTTAGTCTATTTGGAATTGGAAAGCCGCCGTCGAACTACATATCTAGTGGACATCATGCACCCATTCTAGCACTACCGAATCTCCCCTACCCGCCCTCCACAATTTTTATTTCACCCGCCGACAACCCATACAACGCATAGACCAACTCATCAATCCCCTCATCCACCGCGCGGATTTGCCTTGCGTAAATATCCACCTCCGACTGCGTTTTCGCCGCCGACTTGGATTTATGCAACGCCAGCATTTGCGTTACCAGCGCGACCATTTTGTTATGTTTATCGTCCGTCGGTTTTATATCTTTGATAGGCAATTCTTTTAATTGCGGCGGCCCTATTCGGAAGAAGCCGCCTTGTAAAGATAATCCCGAAAAAACAGAACGGTAAAAATAGCTTATCAATTTGCTGTTAAGTATGCCAAGCAGATAGAACAAGTTGACTTCTTTTGAGTAGATTATTGACGTAGATTTGCCAGCCACAATTTTTCCATTATCGTAAACGCATTCAAGCCGCTTGTTCATTCCGCCAACAATGATTTTTTCGCGTTTTGCTTGCATCAAGCGATTTTTAGACATTTTTCCCCAATTCTTTTTTGGAATAACAGGCTTGTCGTATTTATCTTTTATGTAGGTTGTCGGCTTGGCGCCCCACAACACAGAATAACGATCCACTGTTCCAGTGTTTACGAAAATTAAATAATCTTCCTTCGTCGGCTGGTTAACAATGTAGTCTTTAAATTCATAGGCTTCAGACACTGTCGCCGCGCCGTTTACGATTGCCACTTCGTCAAGCCTTTTTGAATTCTTTTTAATTTTCTGGACGATATTGCCCTTTTTGTCGCCTAAAAGCGCAGACCAACTCTTTCCTTCAAGTCGGTTGAGTTTCTCGCGATTAATTAAAATTTCTTTTTCCGCTTTAACTTCGCCGCTGTCCAATTGTTTCATCGCTTCATAAGACACTGTTTTGCTAAAATTGGAATTGTTTGCTTTGACAATGTAAACAATTGGATAAACCGCAACGGGGAAAACTGGCACGGAAGAGAAGTCGCGTATTTTGATTATGGAATGTTTTGAAGTGATGTAATTTCTTATCGCGCGGGCGTAATCGGCTGAAAGTAATTTATTGGGAATAATCATGCTGGAAAAATTTTTAGAAAGTTCGAGGTTTTTTTCCATAAAAACGCAGAACATATCCCAATTGCCTTTTGCGCTTGAATAACGGACAACGCAATAGTCTCTTAATTTAGGGTTTGTTTTGGTCAACCATTCAGAATCAACGTACGGCGGATTTCCAATCACGCAATCAAACCCGCCGTTCTGCATAATTTCTGAAAATTCCGCTTTCCAGTTGAACGGCTTTACGGCTTTCAACTCTTCGATAGTTGGCGCGAATAATCCAAAGTAATCGTTGTCAACTAACGAATTGCCGTTCTTGATATTCGCGCTCAAATCGGGCAAAACGGTTTGACGAAACAGCGAACGCTCTTCGGTTAACTCGCCTTCGCGCAAATCCTCCAACGCCTTAAGCGAAAGCGAAACACGCGTCACCTCCACCGCTTGCGCGTCAATATCCACGCCGAAGATGTTGTTAATCAAAATCTCGCGCTTCAACTTTGCGGTCAAGCGAATGCCCCCGCTCTCGTCGCGGTAAAAAGACTCGCTATATTTGTTACGCAAGTTTGAAACTTGCGCTACGCGCGCAAAATAATCCTTATGCCACTCAATCAACGCGCTATACGCCCCCAACAAAAACGACCCCGACCCGCAAGCAGGGTCAAGTATCTTTATCTTCGCAACGTCGGCGGGAGTCATCTCCCCAATTCCCAATTTACCATTTACCAATTCCCCGACCGTATTTTCAACAATATAATCCACAATATACTGCGGAGTGTAATACACGCCGCCCGCCTTGCGGACTTCGGGCTTCTCTTCGATGGTGACGCGCTTCTCCGTCGCGTGAACGACGCGCCCCAAAAAGCGCTCGTAAATCGTGCCGAGAATTTCGACGGGCAACACCGCAAAGTTATACGGCGAATTTTCGGGCAACAAATCCATGATGACGGAACGCACGACCTTGTTCGAGACGGTCACGTTTTCGAGTTCGCGCCGTTCTTGAAAAACACTGCCGTTATAAAAATTATTCAACTCGACGAAGATATTTTGACAGGCTTGAAACCAACTCGTATCGTCGTCGGAAAGCCCGCTCGCCGCGACAATCTCCGCCAGTTGACCGAGATAATCTTTATCCACCTCGCGGTCTGAAAGCGCCTTGATGAAAACCAATCGGTCAATCAGCAATTGCACCGCCGCCGTAATCAACTCGCCGTCGGCGGACGGATTGCGCTTCTTCATATCCTTTGCCAGCAAAACCCGCCAGCCGTCCTTCTCGTCGTCCATCTCCGCGAGAAAGGCTCGATCAGGCGGAATGCGATTCGCCTTCACCTTCTGCGGCGAAAGATAGCGCGACCATAATCCGCGCGAAGATGCGGCCTCCAAAGTCTCCCGACTTTGGCTTCGACGACGGGAGTCGTCGGAGTCCGCGCCGCGCCGCGAATGTTCCAAGACGTTATTGCGCTCGAACAACTCCCACAACTCGTCAAACTTCTCAACGTAATCGTCATAGCGCCAATCAATCACGCGGAAGTTACTCGCCGCCTCGGGCTTCGCCGCGAACAGCGTACAATCCAAAACGATGAACTCTTGAAAATCGGTGAGAATGGCGAAATCAATTTTTTCCGTCGGCTTGCTGTTCTGCGTGGAGTAAGCGTAGGAATAAACCTGATACAACCAGCGCGGGTCTTTCATCGAATACTTGACTTGCTTCGCGTCCATCACGAGCACGTCGCGCCCGTCCAAATGCAAAATGTAATCGGGGCGCAATCCGCGCTTGTTTGTGACCTGCACCCGAAACTCGGCGTGCGTCCGCGAAAGTCCCGCGTTCTCGGTGTTCCAATTTAAATAACGAAACAACGGGCGGATGAAGTCGTTTTCAATTTGCGCTTCGGGCGCGTTTTCCAGCGTGGATTCATGCGCGCGAAAATTTTCGACGAGTTTGGCGATTTCGATGCGGGCTTGTTCTTTTGTGTAGGTCATTGCGCCTCTCCCCAAATTGGGATGATGTTTGCGAGTTGATTTTTCAATAAATCAAATCTATTATAATCCCAACAAATTCCAACCACCCATCACTGAAGGAAGCAATCAGCAATTCTCAATATGAGAATTATATTTGGGCTTTGCTGGCTTGGATTGACAAATCCAAGCCGATGTTCGCGGGATTTGTCAATCCCGCGAAGCCAAATTGAGAATCGCTGGGAAGCAATACGTTTGCATTAATTGGCGCGATATTCGCGGGGACGCTGATTATTGCAACGTTTATGTAACGATTCTCCATATTTGGCTGTTTCTGTTCAGACAACTAATCTCCGCAAGCCAAAATTCTGTGGATAAGTCCATCAAAACTGTGGATAAGTCCATCCGCTTGTGGACAATAATCCTAAGTATTCAACACATGGGCTGGCTCAACAAAAAAGCGCCACCCATATCTGGGGGATAAAGATATAAAAGCCCAAGATATGGAAGTTCAATAAAAACAGCGAAAAAAGGCGCAGCAACTGGGGACAAGTTATCCAGCGTCTATCCACAGAAGAAAATTTCAAAAAACGGGGGCAAACGCCAAATCTGGGATGAAACGGGGCAAGCGCCCCACAGGCGGGGGCAAAATCATCTTATCCACACTATCCACAGCCCCTACTACTATTACGATTCCATATAAATATCTATACATTTATTGAATCTCTTAAGAGTATCCTGTACAATGCGTTTAGTAAGTCCATCCCCATCTTAACCAACCTTGGGAGGTTGCCATGGATATGATCAGAGTTAAAGCCAACTCCCGGACCGCGGCAGTCGCCGGGGCAATCGCGGGCGTTATTCGCGAGCATAAACGGGCGGAAGTGCAAGCCATCGGGGCAAGCGCGGTGAACCAAACTATAAAGGCTTTGGCGCTTGCCACAGGGTATCTTAAACTCGACGGCATTAACATCGTCTGCATCCCCGAATTTGTAGACGTGACGATTGAAGAAAAGGTGCGCACTGCCATTAAAATGGTGGTTGAGCCGCGCTAACAACTTCATCGGCTTTATCCCAAAATTCATTCGACAAATGCCCGCAGGGAGGCGTATAATTAGCGTTGCGGTGTGGATATTTCGACGCGCGCCAAGCTGAACGGCGTTTGCCGCGTTTTGAAAATTCCATCCCCGAGCGCTTCATCATGCCAAATTGGAAGATTTATCCGCGCGCGTTTCTCTTCATCGCTTTGCTGGCAGGCTTGCTGGCAGGTATTTCCGCGCCCGCGTGGGGGCGAGAGAGCGCGAGCGCCGCGCCGATGAGTCTTCCTTTATTAGGATGTCCTGCGTCTACAATTGCTCAATGGACGTTTACAGGTGTATCTACCCCTTCTACTGGCGCGGGAATATTTAATTATGGAACGGGGATTACAGGACCTCTTTATTTATCTGGAATTTCAATATATTTCTCTAGTTGGAATACAGCCGCTTTAGACCCTAATGGATATCTTGAATTTCAGGTGGATACATCAGGGAAAAGCGCAATTTTATTTTATTTCGATTATCGTTCTACTGGCACTGGACCAAATACTCTTGATTTGTATTATTCTACAGACGGAATAAATTTTACTTTTTTCAGTTCCGCAGCTTTAACCAGAGACTCAACTTTTTATAGGCTTTCTTATGATTTATCTTTAATTCCTGCGCTTGACAATAACCCTAATGCAAAATTTAGAATATATGCTTATGGAACAGGCGCAGGAAACTTTGGCGTAGATAACGCAACCATTTCAGATATTTGCACACCTCCCACATCTACCAATACATCTACGTCTACAAATACATTCACTCCCACTAACACTTCAATATTTTCACCAACTCCAACGCTTACCCCGTCGCTAACGCCTTCCAATACGTCTACATCTACAAACACGTTGACGCCTTTCCCCATGTCCGTAGTTATTAGCGAAGTCGCTTGGGCGGGCACCGCCGCAAACTCTAGCCATGAATGGATCGAGTTGTACAACCCCGGCGCTATTTCAATTAATATCACGGGCTGGTATTTAAAATCAGCGGATGGAACCCCAAATATAACTTTGAACGGAAGCATTCCCGCTGGCGGTTTTTTTCTTCTCGAACGAGGCTTTAATCTTACCGACGATAGCGCCGTTTCCGATATTTTAGCGAATAAGATATATACCGGCAACGCGCTTTCAAATAGCGGCGAGGCGTTAACCTTGTACGATGGATTAAATACGGTAATTGACACTGCCAATGGAAATGGCGGCGCATGGCCCGCCGGGAGCTCGACGTCTTTTTGCACGATGGAAAGAATTCTCACATTGCCAGACAGCGACTCCGCTTGGACAACGAACGCGGGAATTATTAAAAACGGCGTAGACGCTAACGGCGATCCTATTTGCGGAACTCCAAAAAACGTCAGCCCGCCGACGCCGATGCCCACGAATACCGCTACATTCACGCCAACGCGCACTCCCACGCGCACAAAAACTCCCACGCGCACAAAGACGATGACCCGCACGCCCACCGTTACCCGAACGCGGACGCCTTCTAGAACCCCCACCTTTTATATGCACGGGCGACCCATCATCAACGAATTCCTCGCCCGCCCCGGTTACGATTGGAATCAAGACGGCAAGGTGGACGTCTTCGACGAATTTATCGAGATCAAAAATATCGGCAACTTGGCAATCAGCGTCAGCGGCTGGCAATTAGACGATGAAGAAAACCTCGGTTCGGATCCATTTTTCCTGCCCGACGTCACCTTGGCGCCGGGCGAACGCGCCGTTTTCTACGGACTTCAAACCAATATCCTACTCAGCGACGGCGGCGATACCGCGCGCCTAATTGACCCAAGCGGAAAAATTTACGACTCCTACACTTACGCCATCGCGAAAGTTGTCGACGCCTCCACTTGTCGTTTGATTGACGGCGTCGGCTCATGGTATGAAGATTGTACGCCCACGCCCGGTCTGACCAACACGCGCGAGGGAGTCTTGCCGTCCATGCCCGACGTCAACGGCGAAAAATTTACGTCCCCCGTCTGCGACTTGCCCGATACCCTCCCCGCCGATTTTCTCTTCGCGGAATGTCGCGGCTACGGCGCGAACGTTTGGAGCTCGTTCTATTGGGATAAACCCGGCTGGCAGGGCGATCAACCCGTTCCTGAAAACCAGATTGACTGGAAATCATTTATTGAATAGAAGCCCGGAGCGCGATATTTATACTTAGCGCGGTTACAAATTGCGGTTTTAAAAATCAAACCATTGAACCGCAAAGCGCGCCAAGCACGCCAAGCACACGAAGACAAAGGCATTTCCTTTGCGCTCTTCGCGCACTTGGCGGTAAGAAAAAAGCGCAAAACCTGCCCGCGCTCAGTATATACGCCTATTCAGGTTCTATCGAAAAATGCAAAGGATAACCTTCCAACCCGGCGGCGAAGTGCGCTTTGTTGACGCGCTTCGTCGCTTCGTTTTTTGGAAGGGTTTGAACGTAAGCCGCGCCGCGATAGTGCGCGGTTAACATGACTTTAACCGCGTCGGGTTCGGAAACAAAAAATATTCCCTTCAACACATGCACGACAAAATCCATCGGCGTCACGTCGTCGTTGTGGATGACGACGCGATAGAGCGGCTCCAGCTCGGTTTCTGGCGCTTCGATGAATTCAATGTCGGGGGCGATTTGTAAGTTCATTGAGACAGCCTTACTTGACGATCAACTCATGCAACGCTCTCACCGCGAGTTCCGTATCCGCCGAGCTTACGACCATGCTAATGGACACTTCCGACGAACCTTGCGCGATGGCTAATACGTTGACGTTGTGCTTGCCAAGTTTACAAAAGACCTCTCCCGCCACGCCCGGGGTGTAACGGATGCCAACGCCAACCACCGTGATGATCGAAACGTCTTCGGTCGTCCACACGCGGTCAATGTCATTATCCGCGAGTTCGCTGGCAAAGACGTTTTCCAGCGCGCTGATGACCGGCGCGACGGATTCAGACGGCACAGCGAAACAGATGGATTGTTCCGATGAAGCCTGCGTAATTAGTGGGACGCTGGTGTGCGTGGACGCGACCGCCGCGAAAGCGCGCGCCGCAACGCCCGGCACGCCCAACATCCCGCGCCCTTCGATGGTCACTAACCTTTGGTTGCGAATGGCGGTGACCGCTTTGACGACTTGCTCGCCCGCCCGCGCCGTGGCGTCGTAAGGCGCGTTGGCAATCAAGCGCGTGCCGTCATGCGACGGGTTGAACGTGTTGCAAATGCGCAACCCGACGCCGGCGTCCACCACGGGGCGAATTGTTTTTGGATGGAGAACTTTCGCGCCGTAATACGCCAACTCTGCGATTTCGCTATAAGTGATTTCCGCTAAAGTTTTGGCGGACGGCACAATGCGCGGGTCGGTCGTCATGATGCCGTCCACGTCGGTCCAAATCCAGACCTCGTCGGCGGGCAAGACCGCGCCGATAATCGCGGCGGAATAATCGCTGCCGCCGCGTCCCAGCGTTGTAATCGCGCCTTCGGGCGTTGCGCCGATGAAGCCGGTGATGACGGCGACGACGCCTTGCTCCATGAGCGGATTTAACGCGGTGCGCGTTTTTTCAGTCGTGGCTTTGAAATCGGGATGCGCGTTTTGGAAGTGCGCGTTCGTGACGATTAGCTCCGTCGCCGTAATCGCTTTGGCTGGGACGCCCGCGCTTTCCAGCGTTGCGCTCAGCAAGTGGACGCTCATTCGTTCGCCGAGCGAGGCGACCGCGTCCAGCGCGCGCGGGCTGGCTTCGCCAAGCATGGCAATCGCTTTGCATAAATTCACGAGGGCGAGAATCAGCGCGTTGATTTCCCGTTTTGCGGTTTCGCTCAAATTCTCGTCTTTGACGAGCGCGTCTAAAATCGCGAAGTGTTTTTCGCGCAGCGCGCTTTCCGCCGCAGGGAGGGAATCCACTTTCCCTTGCGTGGCTTGCGCGGCGCAATCCAATAATAAATTGGTGACTCCCGACATGGCGGAGGCGACCACCGCCAAGCGCGGATATTTCGCGCGCGCGTCTTTTACGATTTGCGTCGCGTTGATGAGCGCGTCTCTGGAACCCACCGACGTTCCGCCAAATTTCATCACAAGCGTTTTTTGCTTCATTGCGTTTTTCTCCTTAAACATAAAATAAAAACGCCCCACGTTTCCGTGAGGCGTTGCGCGCTGAGATAAATCTAGTTCAGTTACTTCTGTCCAAGCGCGAATACTCCACGGGCGATGTGGGCTGGAGTGGCAGTGGACATAGAGATTAAGCCGTTGTTGTTCATGTTGGTTGGTATTCTATGCGAGGGCGGGCGATTGGTCAAGAGGAAATTTAAAAAATTTACGACTTGCTCGATTAGCCTGACTGAGAATATAATAACAGGACTTTCGCTCAGTCAGCGTTAGAGAACGCTGACTACGCTAGAAATATTTTTTGAGCGTAATCGGCGCTCTTTTGCGCCGATTTTTTAGAAACAAGCGCAAGTCCTGAATAACTTTCTCAAAACGCTGGATGCGATTTTTATTCCCAAAAATGGAGTTCTAAATGCAATTCACAAGCAACGAACTTTACGATCTAATCAACCGCCCTGGACCCTTGTGGCTTCCTTACGCCAATCTGCATAAGGCGAATTTAAGCGGAGCCAACTTGAGCAAAGCGGATTTAAGCCATGCCGATCTGAGCAACGCTAACCTGAGCTATGCCAATTTGAGCGGCGCTAATTTAAGTCACGCGAGCTTGAGCGACGCCAACCCGAGCCATGCGAACTTAAGCGACGCCAATCTGAACCACGCCAACCTGAGCGACGCCAACTTGAGCAACGCCAACTTGAGCAGCGCCGACCTGACCGGCGCCGACCTGCGCGGAGCCCGCTTGCAGGGGACTTATCTAAGCGGGGCGAACCTGCGCGAGGCGGACTTGAGCAAGACAGACCTGCGCGGCGCTTACTTGAACGGAGCTTACCTGCGCGGGGCTAAATATAACAAAGCCACGCAATGGCCCGACGATATTGACCCCAAAAAGTCCGGGGCGCTTCTCGCGCCATAAACGATTCTGTCGCGTTCTCTAAAGTCCCCAAGTTTTAACGCGCATCCCAAAATGCGCGCAAGCTTTACGGCTTGCCTTACTCGGCATATAATCGCTTGACCGAGATAAAATAATCGTTCTCATCACAGGGCGCGATTTTCATCCCACGAAATAAAGAAATGGAATCCTAAATGCAATTCACAAGCAACGAACTTTCTGATCTGCTCAAGAAGCCCGCCCCGCTCTTTCTCCGCGACTCCGACCTGAGCGCCGCCGACCTGAACGGCGCAAATTTGGAAGGGGCGCATCTGCGCAATACCAACCTAAACGGCGCGCATCTGCGCAACGCTAATTTGAGCTCCGCTGATTTGAACTGGGCAAAACTGGAAGAGGCTGATTTGCGCGAGGCAAATTTGAGCAATGCTATCCTAAGCAATGCCGCCATGAACAACGCCGTCATGATTAAGGCGGATTGTCGCGAGGCTAATTTCGTTATGGCAAACTTGCGCGCCGCAAATTTGGACGGGGCGGACTTGACCAGCGCCAACTTGAACGGCGCGAATTTGACCAGCGCGAATTTGACTGCGGTTAACTTGCGCGACGCCAATTTGCGCAACGCCGATTTTAGCGCCGTCAATCTGAGCGGCGCAGATTTAAGCGAGGCTGACTTGCGGGGAACTAAATACAATCAAGACACGATCTGGCCCGCCGGCTTTGACCCAAAAGCGGCTGAAGCAAAACTTGTGTAGAACTTTGGCTCATCGGTAAAGAATGCGCAAAATGGCTTTGCGTCGCGAACGTTCTCTAACGTCTGCGCATGGATTACAGACGAGCCAAGAAATGGAATTCTATCAATGCAATTCACGAGCAAAGAACTTTCTGACTTAATCAACCAACCGGGCGAGGTGATGTTGGCGGGGGCGGACTTAAGCGGCGCCGACTTGAGCGGCGCTGGACTAAGCATTTCCAATCTGAGCTCCGCGAACCTGAGCGGGGCGAACTTGAGCGGCGCCGACCTGCGCGGCGCCGACTTGAGCGAATCCGACCTGAGCGCCGCGGATTTTAGCGCGGCAACCATGTGGGATATTGAACTCAGAAGGGCGGACTTGAGCCGGGCTAAATTCAACGGCGCCGACCTCAGCTACGCTTACCTGAACGAAGCCAACCTGTGCGAGGCTAAATTTGTTGGGGCGAATCTGAATGGGGTAAACCTCAGCGGAACCAACCTGAAAGGCGCCGACTTTAGCGGAGCGACGCTGAGCAATACCGACATGAGCGGGGCAAAATATAATAAAGCCACAATCTGGCCCGCCGATTTTGACCAATTAGCGCGCGGAGCGCTTCTCGCAGACTAAACGCTTTTTCCGTGAAAATAAAAACCGCCCTGCGCATTCAAGCAGGGCGGTTTGAGTATTGAATTTTCCGTTAAGCGGCTACCGTTTCAACGATCATGTCTTTGAGCAAGATCTCAAGCGCCATCGAGTGACCGCAGCGCCGATGAGTGATGAAAAACTCGCAGTCGCAGGAAAAAGCTCCGTTGTTGTATGAAACGTGATGTTCGTTGTTGTCGCCGTGGAAAGTAAGGTCAAATTGATTGAAGAGGAAGCGACGCCTGTCCTCCGCGTACCGTTTTGCCTTTTCTACCTTGCCAATTAATCCAGAATCCATAGTTTAATCTCCTTATTGTGGTGGGAATAAAAAAAGACACGCGGAAAGACCCGCGTGCCTTTATCAACAAACCAGTGCGTTGCCGTGAAATAATTGCATGAGCGTCACCTCAATAATAATAACGAGTATAGTTCTTTTTAAAGCGCGAGTCAATGCAAAAATACAATGATTGTAGATTCGTATGGGAATTGTAGGTTTGCAAACTAGCCGTCTTTTATGGTTATAATACCCCAATGGACTTTATCCTTCCATGAAGATATATTCGTCGCATTTGCGCTTTCATCTCCCCCTTGTGAAAACCTTATCTGCTTTAATCGGCGCCAGCCTCTTGCTTTTGGGTTGCTCGCGCGCCTCCGCAACGCCTCCCATCTCAAGCGTTACGTTTGAAGCGCCTCCGACCAACACGCCGCCCGCCATTCGCTATAGCGGCGAAGGCAATCTGGTTTTTATATCTATCGAAGAGAACGGTTCCGCCCATCTTTTTGTCTACAACCAAAAAGATCTGCCGCTCACGCGCATCGCCGCTGGCGATTGGAACGACGTCGCCCCCGTCCTCAGCCCTGACCGTACGCAACTCGCCTTCGCGTCTGATCGAAGCGGGGTTTGGGATTTATATGTGATGAATTTACAAAGCGGCGAGACGACTCAAATCACGCATACGCCCGAATACGATTCATCGCCTTCGTGGTCGCCGGACGGTCAATGGCTTGCCTTTGAAACTTACGCCAACAACAACCTTGAAATTTCCATCGTCTCCGTCAATGACCGCGCCCAGCCGATTGTCCCGTTGACCGAAAACCCCGCGTCCGATCATTCCCCCGCGTGGGCTCCCGACGGCAGACACATTGCCTTCATCTCATCGCGTAGCGGCGATAGCGACGTCTGGCTTGCCAATCTCGACGTCACCGGCGAAAACCGTTATCAAAATTTAAGCGTCACGCCCTTCGCGGCTGAAAGCCATCCCGTTTGGAATTACAACGGCTCGCAATTATTATGGACTTCCGTTTCGCAAACCATCGGCTTCAGCGGACTTTATATTTGGGACGCCAACAACCCCAACCACACCGCGCGTTGGATTGGCGACGGTATTTTGGGCGCATGGAATGAAACCGCCGAACAAATCATCGCGGTTACAAACTCCGCCAATCAATACTATCTCACCGCCTACGACGTCAAAGGCGATTTGCTTCTCCAGCCTATGCCATTAAGCGGGCGCGTACGCGGATTAACTTGGGGCTTAACCGTTTTGCCGAATCCATTTCCGAGCGCGTTCGCTCAAGCCGCCGCGTATGCGCCGCCCGCTTTGTGGTCGCCGGCGGTTACGCCCGGTCCCGAAGTTCCAAATAAACGCTGGTATGTCGTTCCCGTTGCGAACGTGCAAGCGCCGTATCCGCAATTGCACGACCTTGTGGATGAATCCTTCAACGCGTTACGCAAGCGAATTATTCTCGAAACGGGTTGGGACGCGCTTGCCAGTCTTGAAAACGCGTTCGTTCCATTGACCAAGAAGTTGGAACCCGGTCTCGAAGAAGATTGGCTCTACACGGGGCGCGCCTTCGCCATCAACACGCGCATGGCGGACGCAGGCTGGCTGACGGCGTTGCGCGAAGATATCGGCGCGCAGACTTATTGGCGAATTTATATCCGTTGTTCTGCGCAAGACGGTTCATGCGGCGAGCCGATTCATAACGCCCCGTGGAATCTCAGCGCGCGTTACGAGCTCAATCCGCGCACCTACGAGCAAGGCGGAAAATACGCGCCTGTGCCTTCGGGCTATTGGGTGGACGTCACCGCGCTTGCCGAAACTTACGGTTGGGAGCGCCTGCCCGCGCTTCCTAATTGGCGCGCCTATTACGCCGGCGCGCGCTTTACTGAATTTGCATTAACCAATGGATTGGATTGGTATTCGGCAATGCGCGAGCTCTATCCGTCCGACGCGCTCATCACCCCAACGCGCGTTTTGCCGCCCACGATTACACCCTCGCGGACGCCGACATTAACGCCGACCATGAAAGTTACGCGGACGCCGCGTCCAACGGGAACGCCCACTATTTCGCCGACGCCAACCATATCGCTGACGCCAACGGCGTCGTTCACGCCGACGCCGCTTCCGACGTCCACGCCTCCGCCTCCGCCGACGTCCACCCCGCCAACGATTATTCCGTAACTCTCCCTCATCCCCAGCCCTTCCCCCAGAGAGGGGAAGGGAGTCCAGTTCCCCTCTCCCAAAGGGAGAGGGGTTAGGGGTTAGGGCGCGCTTAAAGTGAAAAGATGAATTTCAAAACATCGCTAACCGTTATTTTATTTCCGCTGATTCTTTCCGCATGTTCGGGCGCAAGAGAATCAAACCCAACGCCGGTGGTGGCTGGATTGGCGAGTCAATCTCAGGTTCAGTTTAACGCGGCGTTAACGCCTTCGCCAGCGCCGTTTCAATTTAGCCTTCCCATACCGGGCGCGGAGCCGATTTCGGCGTGGCGTCCGCCGTTGTATCCGGTTCCGTGGGCGTTGTCGCCTTACGATCATTTTTATTTCACGCGCCCCATCGCCGCCGACCAAACCAATTGGCCCATTCCCGATTATCGCTATGGTGGAATTTACTTCGCGCCGAACATCGTGCATACGGGCGTGGATATTCCCACGCCCGAAGGTACGCCCATCATGGCGGTGGGCGCGGGAACGATAGTCTGGGCGGGCTGGGGATTGTTTAGCGGCGATCCAAAAAATGAAAGAGACCCTTACGGAATGGCGGTCGTCGTTCAACATGATTTTGGCTACAAAGGTCAAGCGCTATTTACGGTTTACGCTCACATGAGCAAAGTATTCGCCACGCTCAACCAACATGTTGAAACGGGCGAGTTGATTGGGTTGGTCGGGTCAACGGGAGCAACGACGGGACCGCACGTTCATTTTGAAGTGCGCTATCCAACGAATACGTTTTTCGACACGCATAATCCCGAGCTGTGGATTGCTCCGCCGCAAGGCTGGGGCGTGTTGGTTGGGCGCGTGATGGATACCAAAGGAAAAACCTTACAGCAAGTAGAGGTGCAGTTGCACGCTGTAGGCAGAAAAAAAACGTATCTCGTGAAAACTTACGGAGGCGGCGCAATCAACCATGATTCGTATTACGACGAGAATCTGGCGCTCGGCGACTTACCTGCCGGGTTTTACAAGGTCACGATTCAATTTGAAGACAAACCCGATAAGAATGCAAATCAAGCCACAAAGCAGAGCGCCAATCAAGAAAAACAAACCTGGGTGGAAATTTTTCCGGGGCAGGTGACTTTCTTTACTTTTGAAGGCGATAACGGTTTCAACACAACCATCCGCCCACCCGCGCCGACGCTGGAATCTTTGCCTGAAAAGTTACTCGCCACGCCGACCTGGGTGCGCGTCAGTTTCTTGGGAAATAGGAGCGAATTGCCTAAAAACCTCTCCAAAATCCGAGTGGTTTTCAAAAAACTGACGCACACCCCGCCGACCTTGCCTCCTTGACTTACAGAACATCCGTGCTATACTCTCGTTACCTTCAACCTTCAACTTTTAAACCTTTCAACTGGAGACACAATGGCAAAAAAATCATCTCGCGCTGCGGAACAACCTGAAAAAAATCAAAACATGGACAACGCCAAACGCGCCGTCCTCGATAAAGCCGTCGGCGATATTCTCAAACGCTACGGCGACGGTTCCATTATGCGGCTTGGCGAAGCGCACGGCATGGTGACTGAATTTATTCCAAGCGGCTCGCTCTCGCTGGATATTGCGCTGGGCATCGGCGGCATTCCGCGCGGGCGCGTGATTGAAATTTACGGACCTGAATCTTCAGGCAAGACGACTCTCTGCCAGCACATCGTCGCGGAAGCGCAAAAGCTCGGCGGCACCGCCGCGTTTATTGACATGGAACACGCGCTTGATCCTAGCTACGCGGCGCGGCTCGGCGTGGATATTGATAACCTGCTCGTCTCGCAACCCGACACGGGCGAACAAGCGCTTGAAATCGCCGAGACCCTCGTTCGTTCCGGCGCGGTGGACGTCGTTGTGATTGACTCCGTCGCCGCGCTTGTGCCGCGCTCCGAAATCGAAGGCGACATGGGCGACGCGCAGATGGGCATGCAAGCCCGTCTCATGTCGCAGGCGCTTCGCAAACTTTCGGGCGCCATCAACCAAACCAAAACAGCGGTTATCTTCACCAATCAACTTCGCCAAAAAATCGGCGTGATGTTCGGCAATCCCGAAACCACTACCGGCGGACAAGCGCTCAAATTTTATGCGTCGATTCGACTCGACGTGCGCCGCATTCAATCCATCAAAGTCGGCGAGGAAGTCATCGGCAATCGCACCCGCGTTAAAGTGGTCAAGAACAAACTCGCGCCGCCGTTCCGCACCGCCGAGTTTGACATCATGTTCAACGAAGGCATCTCGAAGTCGGGCGACGTGTTGGATTTGGCGACCAAATTTGAAATCCTCACCAAGCGCGGCGCGTTCTTCTCGTATGGCGATATTCGCATCGGTCAGGGACGCGAGAACGCGAAGGATTATCTCCGCTCTAATCCCGATATGATGAATGAAATCGAAGGCGTCATTCGCCAAAAAGCGCTCAGCGGCGAAATCGCTCTCCCGCTGGATATCGGCGGCGACGGCAGCGAGCCCATCGGCGCTCCTGAAGAAATATAAAAAGCAGGTCGGAGTAAAATCCGACCTGCTTTTTTGTGGTTTAATCGGAACATGCTTCGCATCCAACTCCGCTCGATGTTAATTTTGTTTACGATTATTTTTCTCGCCTCGTGTTCGCCAGCGTCCACGCCGACTCCCTTCCGTCCGCCGACGCAAATCCCGCCGACGAAGCCGCTGCCGACTGTCACGTCTCTCTCCGCGATTAAAGTTCTCACGCCGACGTTGACGATTACTCCCGCTCCCGCCAACGAGGGCCCCTGCGTCAACGATTTGAAATTCCTCGACGACTTGACGGTTAAAGACGGCGAAATAGTAACGCCCAATTCGTCCATTGATAAACAATGGCTTGTTCAAAACAGCGGAACCTGCAACTGGGATTCAACCTATCGCCTGAAATGGATTGGCGGCGACACGCTCAACGCCGCGCAGGAACAGGCTTTATATCCCGCCCGCGCTACGACGCAAGCTACGTTGCGAATCATTTTCACCGCGCCGACAACCGCAGGGGCTTACGAAAGCGCATGGCAGGCGGTTGGTCCAAACGGCAACGTCTTTGGCGATTTGATATTTGTGAAAGTGGTCGCGCAGTAAAAAAATGTGTGCACGCAAAGGTTGTCAGGGAAAAAAGAGCCTCTGGTAGGATAGTTAAGGTATCAACAAAACCAAACTACCCGAGGCTTGAAATGAAATATAACA
>Ga0315281_10001162_pt1 | contig 38555 bp, 40 predicted proteins | sample YL17G07_0_MG_FD_204540 | JGI IMG/M metagenome (GOLD analysis project Ga0315281, IMG submission 204540) | Sediment microbial communities from Yellowstone Lake, YNP, Wyoming, USA - YL17G07_0 | ecosystem: Environmental > Aquatic > Freshwater > Lake > Sediment | place: USA: Wyoming | collected...
TACAGACCCGTTCCGTTCAGCAATCCGAGAGGCAACTCAAGAAAATTGTCCAGCGCTGGAAAATGCTCCCCGCCGCCCCTGATCATTAGTGACTTTTGCGGTAGTGCGAAATTTTAGTACCAATTTAAAACATTTACCACTTTGCCTTTCTTAAGACTACTGTTGGTCGCAAGTCCGCGTTGGAACGCCGCGTCCGCTTTTTGGGGCGGCTTTTGCCTTGCACAAGCAATGATACAATCCGCCCATGAACTCAAACATCCCTCGTTACATTGTGTGGAGCGCGGATCGCGTTCAATTGGACGATCCGTTTCAGCGGCGTTGGCTATTAAAACAAACGCTCACACACGGGCGCGCGGAAGACGTCCGCAAATTAAGTCTCAACGAAATTGCGCTGGAATTGGATAATCTCGCGCTTCCCGAAGAAATACTTAGTTTGTGGAAACGCTACTTGGAATATCGAAATGGCGGAAAATAAACTCATACAAGGCGCAGGAATTTTTTGAAGTCAAGCGCCTGTTGGTCGCAAGTCCACGTTGGCATGGGGGCGGTTAATTTAGGACGTCAATCAAAACGTCAATGACCGCGTCAAATTCAATATCCTTTGCGTAATAATTTTCTTTACAATAACGCTCCCAGCGGCGGCGCATGGTTGTGTCTGATTGAATCATCGGAATTATTTTTTCTTTGTCGCGCAACGCCGCCAGCGACTCCCTTTTTTGAGCGGTGGCGTTTAGCGCGGCTGTAAAAACTTCCTTGTCAATCGCTTGCCGCCAAGTTTTCGCAACGATGTAAACGTCGTAAAAATCCCTTAAGCGGGTATTGAGAACGCTTCGGCTTAAAATCGTCTCAATTTTTTCCGCCAGAATCGTTTCAAGGTTATAAGCCCAAATTTCAATAACCTTGTTTTCAAAGTTCGACTGAAAAGCATATCGGATTGCGTCGGGAGTAATCGCGTCGCCCGTTGTAATATCAATCTTCAAAGGCGTGTTGATTGATTCGTAGCGAGCGCTAATCGCCGCCCGATAGCCGCCGTACTCGTCATCGTCGCGAATGGGAGCGATATAGTCCAGAGCAAAAGTTACGTCATCATCCAACTGAATCGCGCAAATATCGTTCAAGGCTGTTTGCAACGTCTCTTCCGAAAGCGGATAGCCCCGTAATGTCGCGTCCATATCCATTGTCGTTCTGTGGTCAATCCCAACCAACGCGGCAATGAGCATTCCGCCTTTCAAAACAACCTTGTCTTTGTATTTTGAAAGCGAAATTCTTTCCAGCAACCGTTCCAGCATAAAATTCTGCAAAACGGCTTGGGCGGGTACGCGGTTTTTCAATGCCATGTTTTTTATGCGGGCTTTTAATCGCATGGCTTTGCTCATAAGAGAACCTCGATATACTGCCGAATAATTTTCTGAACGCGGAACAGTTTGGCGTAAGCATAAAGCAAGTTGATATTTTTGTCTTTCCGCGCTACATAGCGTTTCAACGCGACGTTGACAAATTGAACGTCCATTTGATTCCTGCTCCGCGCGACGTCGCAGATTGTTCTTTCAAGATTGGTAACTCTAATCTCGTTCCCCTGCGGCGACTTCATCAACACGACGCCCAAATTAAATAATTTTCGATTGACGTAAAAAATTTTATGCCCGCTTTGATTCAACGCAACCGAATGATAGCCGACGGGCGCTGAAATCGAATAAGACAACGGGCTTCTATCCGTTAAATCGTGAAGGTAAAGCGCGGTCTCATGCGAATAGACGGACGACTTATAAATGGTTTGGAAAATAAACATTTCATCTTCAATCGAAGACGGCGTTTTATAAACTCCCCTTGAAACTCGTTCTATTTCTTTGCTTTGTTCCAAAATGGATAGGTAAGTTCGAGGAATATCAAGTTTTGCCAAATCAGAGGTTAAAAGGACTCCGCGCTGGTCTGCCAGAATTTTTCTTATTTTTTCTAATGGAGACAATTTGCTTTTTACAATCATACTCGTATTATACGCAAGATAAGTATTATTGTAAACTTCAATTACGCTCAAACGTCCTTCTCATACAAGCGCCTGTTGGTCGCAAGTCCGCGTTGGGGACGCCGCGTCCGCTTTATGCCTCTCTACTTGAATTCTTGCAAATAACGAATCATGTTTTTCAATTCTTCCGCAGTCACGCTGTTTAGCAAAGCGCTCACTCGCTTTTGCAATTCCCCCTGCGCGATTTGGTCGGAAACAACAATGCCATAATGTTCTTTGCCCGTTTCAAAATAATCTTCAAAAAGCGGGACAAAATCTTTGGTATTAAACGTAACGACGGCTTGACGTCTTTCAGCGGCAACGCGCAATATCTCGGGGTCGGGCGTATGGTCGAGACCGACTTCGCTCACATGATAGACGTCAAACCCTTGTTCGCGCAAAAGCATCGCAAGATGAACCCAAATTTGCTCGTCTAAAAGCAACCTGGGGGCTTGGGATTTATCCGTGTTCATCCGCCCGTCGCGGCACGATGTTTATCTGCGCCCAATTTTTCAAGCAAATATTTGCGCCCCGCTTCTTCGGTATTCTCGCGGCGTTCTTCGTCTATTTCGTCTTGATGATAAAGATAATATTTTTGAGCGTCGTGAATTTGCGCCAACGTCAAATGCGGCAGAATATTTTGAGTAATGGTTTCTGGCGTCTCGCCTAATTCTAAATAGCCGATGATATGGCTAACCTTAATCCGCGTGCCGCGAATCACCGCGCTATCTCCGCCCGTGAATTTGACAATTTCAATATATGGAAAATTTAGGATATAAGCGGACTCTGTATTAATCAGAGTGAAAATATTTTGAGACGATTTTACAACATGGTCTAACATGTCAATCTCCTTTAGCCGCTGGTAATAACGTCGGTGCGGTGGTTAACGATTAGAAACGGGTCGCCCTCTGGGGTTAAGGCGGGTTTCCCGTCATTATCCAAAACCTGCAATATTTTCAACACCGTAGTTTTTAATTTAACCGTTGTGCCGTCGGGCAAAGCATACGAGCTCCAATCTTCATGTTGGAGTTTGAACTCAACTTCTTGCGCCTTAACTTGACTGCCGTCGGGCATTGGGATTGTTTTTATTGTGCTCATGGAACGCTCCTGTCAGATGAATAGAAAAATTATACCTGTAAACATCAGGAAACAAAGCCAATGTTTAATAACGGTTTTTGAAGTCAAGCGCCTGTTGTCGCATGTCCGCGTTGGGACGCACCGTTCGCTTTTGAGGCGGTTATTCGTAACGCCGAAAAATAAAAAGAACTCCGAGTTTCTAAACTCGGAGTTCTTTACTTTTACTTCTTTCGCGCCGAACTCTCGCCCAGACTCAACAATCCGGTGTCGTGTCTTGGCGGATGCATCTTCTCGTCGTCCTTGCCGAACTTAACCACTTCGCCGCTTTCGTTGATGGCTTCCACCGCGAGACCCAGCGATTGCAATTCTTTCACGAGAACGCGGAACGAAGCGGGGATGCTCGGCTCTTCAATCGGCTCGCCTTTGACAATCGCTTCATAAGTGTTCACGCGCCCTTGCACGTCGTCGGATTTGACGGTGAGCATTTCTTGAAGCGTGTGCGCCGCGCCGTAAGCTTCCAGCGCCCACACTTCCATCTCGCCGAAGCGCTGACCGCCGAATTGCGCCTTGCCGCCCAGCGGTTGTTGCGTGACCAAACTGTACGGTCCCGTTGAACGCGCATGAACTTTATCTTCAACAAGGTGATGCAGTTTCAAAATCGTCATCACGCCGACGGTCACGGGCTGGTCGTAAGGAATGCCTGTCTTGCCGTCGCGTAAAGTTTGCTTGCCGAGAATGGGCAAAGGCAAGCCCTTCTCTTTCGCTAATTCCTGCGCGGTCTCAAAAACTTTATCTTCCGCGACGCGCCGCGTAATCCCGTGCAATTCCATCCACAGACGCAAACAAACGTTCACGGTCATGACGTCAACTTCAGGGTCGGGATTCGCAAACTCGCGGTCATCCATCAAAATCTCTTCCGGTTTGGCGTGTCCTTTTTCGCGCAACCATTCTTTCGCCGTCGCATGACGCGCGTATTCCAAATCGTTCAAACTGTAAACGTCATATTTGCGTTTGCCAAGCCAATGCTCCAGATACAAGCGCCGCACTTCATCGTCGTCTTGGATGGATTCAGGATCGTACTCTTGTTCTTTGAGCCACTCCCAAGCGCGTTCGGCGGCTTCCTTCCAAGCCTGATCCATAATCCACGCGCGCGCGAGTTCCGCTTCAATTTGCTCTTCGGACGCGCCGTCGAATACAGGCGTGACCGCGCGGAAGCCCATGCGCTTCGCCGCCCAACCGAGATGCACTTCTAACACCTGACCGATATTCATACGCCCAGGGACGCCAAGCGGATTTAAGATGAGGTCAACGGGCGTGCCGTCTTCGAGGAAAGGCATATCTTCCACAGGCACAACTTTGGAGACGACGCCTTTGTTGCCGTGCCGTCCCGCCATTTTATCGCCTGCCGTAATTTTGCGACGTTGCGCCACAGAGACGCGCACCATCATATCCACGCCCGCGGAGAGATCTGAATTATCTTCGCGGGTGAACACTTTGACGTCCACCACTTTTCCGCGTTCGCCGTGCGGCATTCGCAAAGAAGTATCTTTCACGTCGCGGGATTTTTCGCCAAAGATGGCGCGCAACAAGCGCTCTTCGGGCGTCAGTTCTTTTTCGCCCTTCGGCGTAATCTTGCCAACGAGAATATCGTTCGGACCGACTTCCGCGCCAATGCGAATGACTCCGTTTTCGTCGAGATCTTTAATCGCGTCCTCGCCCACGTTGGGGATGTCGCGGGTAATTTCTTCGGGACCCAGTTTTGTATCGCGCGCTTCCACTTCGTGTTTTTCAATATGAACGGAGGTAAAGCGGTCTTCCTGAACAAGGCGTTCGGAAAGCAGAATGGCGTCTTCAAAGTTGCCGCCTTCCCATGAAAGGAAAGCGACGACTACATTTTGCCCAAGCGCGATCTGTCCGCTATCGGTGGAAGAAGAGTCGGCGATGATGTCGCCTTTTTTGATTAGCTGCCCTTTTACGACGGACGGGCGTTGGTCAATGCAAGTGCTTTGATTGGAGCGCTGATATTTGCGCAGTTGATAGACGCGATTGCCGCTTTTCTTTTCTTTGACGATGATGGTTGAGCCCGTCACCGAGATCACTTCGCCGTCCGCCTCCGCCGACACGACCTGCCCTGAGTCGAGCGCCGCATGGCGTTCCATTCCGGTCGAAACCAGCGGAATTTCAGGGCGCACCAACGGAACCGCCTGCGCCATCATGTTCGAGCCCATGAGGGCGCGGTTGGCGTCGTCATGCTCAAGGAACGGGATCAACGCCGCGCTAATGCCCACGACTTGATGCGGGGCGACGTCCATGTATTCAATCGACTCTGAATTAGAGAACATAAAACCTGAATGGTAACGGCAGGAGATCCGTTCGCGCGAAAATTCTTTATTGACAGTCAATACTGAATTGGCTTGCGCGATCGTGTATTTATCTTCCGCGTCGGCGGAAAGATAAACAATTTCGTCAGACACATACGGAACGATGCTTACCTCGCCGCCAGTTTTTGCGATTTTCTTCGCGGCTTTGGAGTCAATCGTCGTTCCCGACTTAAAGAGCAACTCTTCGCTTTTTGGATCGTAGACGTCTTCGCGCAACGTGCGCCCTTCCAAGAGTTCGTTTTCCGCAAGCATGGTTTTGTACACCTTGCGATAAGGCGTTTCGATAAAGCCGTATTCGTTCACGCGGGCAAAGGAAGCCAAACGTCCAATCAAGCCGATGTTTGGACCTTCGGGCGTTTCAATTGGGCAGATGCGTCCGTAATGCGAGTGATGCACGTCGCGCACGTCAAAGCCCGCGCGTTCGCGGCGCAAACCGCCAGGTCCCAAAGCGGAAAGCGTACGCTTGTGGCGCAACTCCGCTAGCGGGTTGGTTTGATCCATGAATTGCGAAAGTTGCGAGGAGCCGAAGAATTCGCGCAACGCCGCAACCACTGGGCGAATATTCACCAGCGTCACGGGCGAAAGTTGCTCTTGGTCGCGGATGGACATGCGCTCTTTAATCACGCGTTCCATGCGGCGCAAGCCGATGCGGAGTTTGTTTTGAATCAACTCGCCCACCGTCTTAACGCGCCGATTGCCGAGATGATCAATATCGTCGGGGCGCTCGGCGCCGTTGTTGATTTGCATCATACGACGAAGCAACCGAATGATGTCGCTTTTTGAAATGGTGCGATGCGGAATTGGAATGCTTAAATCAAGTTTTTGATTCAACTTGTAGCGCCCAACGCGTTCAAGGTCGTAGTGGCGCTGGTCAAACAATTGCTCTTCAAGGAATTGGCGAGCGTTCTCAAGCGTCGCGGGGTCGCCGGGGCGCATCTTCTTGAAAAACTCAATCAGCGCTTGTTCGGCGATGGGTTGCTTGGAAGCTCCCCAATCGGGTTCTTGTTTAAGTGTGGACGCAATAAACATGCGTTCAGGGTTATTGTCCACGTCTTTGAAGATGGAAAGTATTTCTTCGTCTGAGCCGATTTTGATCGGAGAATCTTTAACGCCGTCGTTCACTGCGGCAAGCGCGCGCAAGAAAACCGTAATCGGCACTGTGCGCTTGCGATTGAATTTTAAGATGATGTAATCCGATTTACGCGTTTCAAACTCCATCCACGCGCCGCGGTCAGGGATGAGTTTCGCCATCGCCAGCGGGCGCCCTGTGGCGCGGTCGGCAGGCGCTTCAAAGTAAACGCCGGGGGAACGAATTAGTTGCGAGACGACAACGCGCTCCGTGCCGTTTATAATGAATGTGCCTTTATCGGTCATCTCAGGAAAGTCGCCGAGGAAAATATCCTGCTTGATCGGCTCGGGGACGTCGACGCCAGCCAAGAGAACGGAAACATACAACGGGCTGGCGTAAGTAAGGTCGCGCTCAACGCATTCTTCAATCGTATGCTTGGGTTCCCCAAACCAATACTTGAGTCCCCATTCTTGAGATTCGGGACCGCGACTCGGGAAAAATAATTTCATTCCTTTGTTGTAAGACTCAATCGGCGAGACCTCATGGAAGAGATCGCCTAAACCGTCTCTTTTGAGTCTCTCAAATGAATCAAGTTGCACTTCTATTAAATTGGGGAGGTCTAACTTTACGGGAATACGAGCGTAGCTTTTGGGGGACAAAGAAGACGCCATTCTTCTCTCCTGATTTGGTGGCTGACTGGATGGATGATGTAAAACGATTTCAACCGCCGCTTTTTAACAGCGACCTAACATTATATCGAAGCGAATGCAAAAAGTCAAGAAAAAGACGCATCAAAACGCATTCCTTTGATTACTCGGCGCTTTTCTTGACAATCTATATAAGTAAGTGTAAAATCACCGACGCTTAACCGAAGTAACGTCAGCCGAGATAGCTCAGTCGGTAGAGCACGCGACTGAAAATCGCGGTGTCCCCAGTTCGAGCCTGGGTCTCGGCACTCTCAACCTGCTAAAATAAAAAGGTTGAAGCTTGCGGGCGTAGCTGAGTGGTACAGCGTCTCCTTGCCAAGGAGAAGGTCGTGGGTTCGAATCCCATCGCCCGCTCAATACACGGAGGGTTGCGAATTGAAAACTATTCAATCGCAATCCTCTTTGTAATAACACGGCGTCGTCGCCAAGTGGTAAGGCAAGGGTCTGCAAAACCCTTATTCGCGGGTTCGAATCTCGCCGACGCCTCAATTGATTAAAAACAATCGCCCTGAAACGCTTCAGGGCGATTTATGTTTTAACCGCTCACCTTACGCGAAATTCTCCCTCATCCCCAGCCCTTCCCCCGAAGGGGAAGGGAGTCCCATCTCCCTGCGGGACGCGAAGCGGCTAGGTGAGGGCGCGTAAGGTGAGTTAACCGTACAGTTCTCTCCTGAAAAATTCGGGCAGGGCAAACGCCGCTTGATGGATTTCAGGGTTGATGTAATTATTCACGCCGGCGGGATAGTTTTTTTTCAAACCGTTTTCCCACGGCGTATTTGAAACGTACATAAATCCAATGCCGCCGCCGGGGTAAGTGGGGACGTTGGCGTAGTAATATGCGGGATTCTTAACCAGCGCTTTGGCGGATTGATAAATCTTCTTAATTAGCTCCATGTCAAAGAAAGGTTGTTCGCATTGCGTGGCCGCCGCGCCGTTGGGAGTCAATGCGCGCGCCATCAATTTATAAAATTCGTCCGAAAACAATCGCTCCGCCATGCCGATTGGGTCGGTGGTGTCCGAAATGATAACGTCGAATTGACCGGGATGCTCTTCGAGGAAACCAAAGGCGTCGCGCACCAGCAACTTCGCGCGCGAATCAGCCCACGGGTCGCCGAAAGACGCGAAATGTGCGCGGGAAAGATCCACCACGCGCTGATCCAATTCGCAGACGACGACTTCCACCACAGACGAATAGCGCAAAACCTGTTGAAGCGCGCCGCCGTCTCCCCCGCCGACAATCAAAACGCGCTTCGGATTTTCCACCGCGAGCATGGGAACATGCGCGATCATTTCGTGGTAGCCGATATTGTCGCGTTCCGTCAATTGAATAATGCCGTCAAGCATCAGCGCGACGCCGAAGAACTCCGTTTCAACCACTTGAATATGTTGATATTGCGTTTGTTCGTCCGCGAGAATTTTTTTAACGCGAACGCTCTGGCGATAATAAGAATGCAGCTCTTCCGTAAACCAAACGCTCATTGAGTTCCTATACCGCGATTAGCATACGAGTTTCAAGTTCAACGTCGCGGTCGAGCTTGCGAACGGTGAAATGCTCCGCGCCAAAAGCGTCTTTTATGCTGGTAATGAGAGGCAAGAGGTCCTTGCCCAGCGCGCAAGTAAACAGGTCAATCGCGCAATAACCGTATTCGGGCCAGGCATGCAAACTAGCATGAGACTCGGAAAGGAGCAGAAAACAAGTAAACCCATGCGGGTTAAACTTGTAAAAGCCCTCGTCCACAACCGTTAATCCGCTGGAACGGACGGCGTCCGCGAACAGACGATAAGCCTGCTCGCTATTCATTAGCGCCTTTCGGTCGCAGTTGGAGAGATCAACAATATAATGTTCTCCCAGTTTCAAAGTCGCGTTCAATCACGCCTCCAAAAATAGAATGGTATTTCAGGTGCGGATTTTCAGGCAAATTACCTCTGCTGTCAATCTTTTAAGGCGTTTTATCCGAAACGAAAATAGCGCTTGGGGGGCAAGGAAAACATCGTTTCGCATTGCGCACGGCGAAAATTTCGTTATACTCCCCTTATGGAACTCGCAACCGCAATTCATTTATTGGGCGCTTTGCTTGGCGATGTGATTCACGAACTCGAATCGCCCGAACTCGTTGAAACGGAAGAACGCATCCGCGCCGCCGCAAAAGAACGACGCAACGGAAATGCGCAAGCCGCCCGTCAATTGGAAGCGGAAGTCGTCGCGCTCACGGCAGATTCAGCGCGCGTCATCTCAGCCGCCTTCGCCACCTACTTCGACCTCGTCAACCTAGCGGAAGAAAATAAACGCATCCGTGAAATCCGCGCGCGCGCCAACGCGCTCTATCCCGAACCGCTCAACGAATCCATCAGCCACGCCGTCGCCGCGCTTAAACAACAGGGCGTGACGTCGGAGCAAATGCAAAACCTGCTCGCTCAACTTTCAATCGAGCTGGTCCTCACCGCCCATCCCACCGAAGCGCGACGGCGCAGCGTCACCTCAAAAATCCAACAAATCGCGCGCCTACTCGATCAACTCATTGACGACGCCACCCTCTGGCTTGAGCGGCGCAAAATTACAGACAGCCTCTACGCTGAAATCGCCGCCCTCTGGCTGACTGACCGACATCGCACCGCGCGCCTCGCCGTCACCGACGAAGTCCGCACGGGATTGTATTTTGTCGAAACGATTTTCTGGGACGTCATCCCCATCCTCTACGACGATATGAATCGCGCGCTCGCTTCCTACTACCCCGAAGTTGTTCCGCCGCCCAATTGGTTTCGCCTCGCTTCGTGGATGGGCGGCGACCGCGACGGGAATCCCAACGTCACTCACGAAGCCACCGCCGAGACGTTGCGCCTGCATCGCGGTCTCGCCGTTGAACAGCATCGCCAAAGAATCAGACGGCTGGCGCGACGTCTCAGCCTGAGCGACAGCCGCTTGCCGCCTCCGCCCGAATTCAAAGCCTGGCTCGACTCGCGGCGCCCATTTCCCGCGCACGTCGCCAACATCGAAGAGCGCTACGCGGCGGAACCCTATCGTCTCGCCCTCTCCCTGCTCGCGGCGGATTTGGCGGAAGCCTCGCGCGAAGAAATGACCGCGCGTTTGCTCCAGAGCAAACCGCATCAAGCGCGCATCCAATTGAAAAATTTACTTGAGCCAATTAACATTATCGCCAAACGCCTGCCCGCCTTCGTCGCGCGGGATGAAATTCAAACTTTAATCAACCAATTAAATATCTTTGGATTGGGCGCCATGCGCCTTGATATTCGCGAAGAATCCACGCGCTTCAACGCCGCGCTTGGCGAAATTCTGCGCGCGCTTAACTTGACGCCAAACTTTACAACCATGCCTGAAGACGAACGGCTTGCGCTTCTCACCCAACTTCTCTCCGCTCCCCTGCCCGAGCTGTCCGCGCATCCCGGCGTCACTTCAGCCGCCGCCGAAACTTGGGCGTTGTTTCAACTGGTAGCGCGCGCGCGCGCCGTGTACGGACATGAACTAATTGGTCCCGTTGTGATCTCCATGTGCCGTTCCGTTTCCGATATTCTGACCGTGTTATTGTTAGCCCGTTGGACAAATTGCGATTCTAAATTGCAAGTCGTCCCGCTCTTTGAAACCATCGAAGACCTAAACGCCGCGCCCGACATACTGGAAAAACTTTTCGCCATTCCCGCGTACCGCGCGCATCTGGGCGCATGCGCCAACGCCCAGATGATTATGATCGGTTATTCCGACAGCAACAAAGACGGCGGATACGTTACGGCAAACTGGGCGTTGAATCAGGCGCAGAACAAAATTTCCCGCGTCGCCAAAGCCCATCAAATCACGCTGACTATTTTTCATGGGCGCGGCGGAACCATTGCGCGCGGCGGCGGACCGGCAAACAAAGCCATTCGCGCCCAACCCGTCGGCAGCATCAACGGACGTTTCCGCCTCACCGAGCAAGGCGAGACGATTGCCGCGCGCTACTCAAACCCAGAGTTGGCGCATCGGCATTTGGAACAAATTGTTCACGCGGTTTTATTGGCGTCCTCCCCCGCCAATCCCCCCATAAAAATCCTCGCCGAATGGCGCGCGGAAATGGAATCCATGTCAACCATTGCCCGTCAATTTTACCGAAGCCTTGTGTATGAAACGCCCGACTTCGCTGATTTTTGGCGCTTCGCCACTCCGCTGGATGAAATCAAACGCTTGCAAATCGGTTCGCGTCCAGCCACGCGCGCCCCCAGCGCCGACATATCCAAGATTCGCGCCATCCCCTGGGTTTTCTCATGGATGCAGAGTCGCTTCAACTTGCCGGGCTGGTTTGGTTTGGGAATCGCGCTGGACTCTTGCAAAGATAAAGCGTTGTTGCGCGACATGCACCGCGCCTGGCCCTTCTTTACCACGCTGTTGGACAACGTTGAAATGTCCCTCATCAAAGCGGATATGGAAATCGCCGCGCTATATGTAGACCTTGTCCCTGACCGCGACGCGGCAAAAAAAATCTTCGGCGTCATCCGCGAAGAATATGAGCGCACTCGTGAAATGGTTTTATCGGTGAACGGGCGCGCCAACCTGCTGGAAGACGAACCGATCACCCAAATCGCCGTGCAATTGCGCAACCCTTACGTGGATCCATTGAACTATATCCAAGTGGAAATGTTGCGGCGCATCCGCGCCTTGCCCGACGCCGAAAGCGACGAAGCGCAAGCCCTGCGCGAAGTGATCGTGTTAACCGTCAACGGCATTGCCGCCGGATTAAAGAATACGGGTTGAGCGAAATTCAGAATGATAAATTTTTGGTCGCGCGAAAAAACTCGGAGAATTTTTTCTCCGAGTTTTTGATGCGATGTTAAATCTTTTCAAGCGCCTTTATAAACTCATCGGGGGAAAGCGATATCTCTCGTAGAATCTCGCGCATCAGCGGACGCGCAATATCCCGATTCCCATGATTGGGGAGCGTGGTTATCCTTCCAAACAAAGTTCTAAAACTTCCTGAAGATTGTGTTGCAATTCGTCTAAGGTTTCGGCTTGCGTATGCGCGCCCGGCACATTGGGGACAATACCCACAACAGTTTGCTTTCTTCGTCGTATTCTATAAAAGCGGTAAATACTTTTTTCATATTTGCTCCTTGCTATAAGCGGATTATAGCATGACGGTTGCCGACGAAACCGCCGAGCGCCTTGAACAAATCGTCAACGCCGCCCACCAACGGCATAGGGAAATAGACGTAACCGCTTACATGCCCGCGTAAAAAAATCAAAAACTCGGAGAAATTTTTCTCCGAGTTTTTTTGTCCATGCGAAGCGCCCGCTTGAAAAATCCGTGAAGATCCATTTGCAGACAGGTTGCATTGATAAGTTAGTTTGTCAATGATTTTTTGAAGAGACGTCAAAGGCGCAAACGTCATTCTAAATTGGAAAGGTCTTCCAAGTCTTTGAAACGTCCGCTGGCTTTTTTATTTATCTTGAGATGCTTCAAACTCTACGCCAGGAATACTGGTTAAAATTTCGATTTTAAAAGGGGGAACGCCCATTCTAACGATTTTATTCTCTTGCAAAAAAAGTTCAGGCGTGACGCCTTCCACGTTGAAGCCAAAAAACTCTTTAATGACTTCCGCGACTTTACCCGCATTGACTGGGTTGACGGCAACCCAAATATTTATGTCGGCGGTAGCGCGAGCGTAACCATGATAGCCGACTGCGTAGCCGCCAATGAGCAGATACTCAACTTGTTTGGATTTCAACAATTTCAAGAACTCTTTGAAATCGTCGGTCAGCAGACTTGTACCCATAAATCACCTGGCGTTGAAGTTCGACGGCTTGAAGGCGCTCGTAACAAGTTTTAGAACGCCAATACGCTTTCTCGTCCGACTCGTCGTAAAGCGATACAACGGAGAAAGCGGTTTTATCTACTCGAAACAAAGAAGGGTCTATATCCATGCTGTGATTATACCTTTACTCATCCCTCATTTTTTTGCGGGATGTTTTGAGTCCGTTTCCATTCGTTTGCCCGCTTGGCGTAGCGCCCTGCGGATAAAGTTCGTTGACCACCCCCGTTGACCCAACCCCAGCTGACGCGCCCATCCGCCCGAAGCGGGTGTAAAGCCCAAAAGTTTTTTACGCATTCAAATGCTATAATACACGCTATGCTAAAAACTTCAATGGTAAGAAAATGACAGGAAATAATCTAAATCAAGTTTTTGTTCACTCTTGCGAGAATATGTCAGAATTGGCGGATAACAGCGTTGCTTTAACCGTCACATCGCCGCCTTATTGGAATGCGATTGACTATGATATTCATGCGGCGGATAACTCTCAGCGCTATCGCACTCGCGCATATTCAAACGGCTTTATCGCATACGAGGAATACCTTGATTGGCTTGGGGCTATTTTCAAAGAAGTTCTCAGAGTCACAAAGCCTGGCGGATTCTGCGCTATCGTCATTGGAACAGTTTTACATGACGGCAAGCACTACCCTGCCCCCTTTGATACTATTAATCGCTTGACAAACCTTGGGTGGGAATTTCATCAAGATATTATTTGGCACAAATGCACGGCGGGCGTAAAACGCGCAGGAGTCACGATTCAAAAGCCGTATCCTGGATATTACTACCCAAACATAATGACAGAATATATTCTTGTGTTTCGCAAATCAGGCACGGTTATTTACAAACAATTTGACGCTCAACAGAAGGAAGAATCTGCATATCCTATCAACCGCTTATTTACAATGGATATTGCAAATAATATTTGGCATGTTGCGCCTGTCCCGCCAGATTTAATAAATCATCCTTGTCCATTTCCCGAAGAAATTCCATATCGCCTAATCACAGTCTACTCGTATAAGGGCGACTTGGTTCTTGACCCGTTCGCAGGGTCGGGACAAACCTTGAAAGTGGCGAATCATTTGGATAGAAAATTTGTCGGATATGAAACGATTCAAAAATACGCGGAACTTATACAAAAACGATTGAAAGAACCGTTATCCATTCGAGAACTTCAGCTGATTGCAGTGTTTGACAAAATTCAATTTGACGAGCCTGCTGGTAATGGAAAGGGCTCAAAATCTAAGTCAAAAAAAGAAACCCCACTCAAATTGTTTTAGAAAGGAAAGGAAAGGAAAATATGGTAAATCTTTTGCGCGCGATTGCGCAGTCGGGACATGAGCATAAATCTTTTCCGCTAATAAATGATATCGAGCCGTTCTCCCATTACTTTAAAGGCGATGGGAGTCTTGATTATGAAAATCTTGATAAACGCGACGGCGCTTGTACGCGTCGAGAATTACTCCTTCGTTTTTTGGTTCTAAACGCCGTGCTTGACCAAGGTCCTGATATTGTCGGTGTGCGGAAAATGCTGATTGACGTTACCAATTCTTTATATCGCCGTGAAATTCGTTTTTTGCATACCCCTGTAGAATTCTTCAAAGAACTTGGCGTTTCTATTGACCAGATTATAGAAAAACATCAAACCGTTAAAGAATTGCGAAAGGCAATATGGGGAAACGACAACCAAACAAATCCTGAAAAATACAACTTGTTTATGGATAATTCCAAACAGGCTTTGAATTATGCCATTTTTCGTTGGGGCGTCCCTTTGGCGTTGCCGCTCTTGCTTGAAAAAGATTGTGCTGACGACGATGAGAAAAAATCTACCGCGCTTGTTGATTATCTTGAATTTTGGGAATCGGCAGAAACAATGAGCCAGCAGTTAAAAGATAATGAACGCTACGGTCTTGGCAAAGCCATTGGCGATAAAGCCTGTCATCTATTTGCAAAATGGATGGTTTCCAGCTTCTGTTTGACCAGAAAAAACGAAGTGTCTTGGGATGAATTTTCTTACGAAGTTCCGTATGATTCAAACGCAGGTCGTATTTTGTGGCGCACGGGTTATTTTTTGCAATGGGCGACAAAAGAAGAATTTGTCAAAGCAAACGTAATTCAAGTAGGGGCAGGGAAACAAGGCTTGGATTATTTGCGAATTACAAATATTCGCGGAGTCGGCGCGTCTACTGTGTTGCCTGAAAATATCCAATCTTGTTATAGCGAGATAGCCGTAAATCATTTGAAGTCTCACAGAAGACCGCCTCGAAAAGTAGAAATCCAACGAATTCAACATGCTTACTTGCTTGAAGATTATGAAAACACGGGTTTGAGCGTCTCCGACTTTGACGAGGGGCTAATTTATATTGGAACAAATTTTTGCTTTAACCACGATAAACCAAACTGCGAGCATTGCCCCATTGAAAAATATTGTCAAGGCTTACATTCCAGCCCTGAGCTAATTGCGAATTACAGAACGTAATACGGACGATTACTCTGTCCTCCCCTCCACCCACCCCATCAACTCCTGCAACGCCAGACTAGGCTCCGCATTCCCCTGTCGCCCTGAGTTCCACGTCACAATTAAATCTTTTTTTGCGCGCGTGATTCCGACATAGAGCAGGCGCAGGCGTTCTTTCACATATCCGACGCGCGATTGTCGGGTGGCGACGCCTTCTTCGTATTCGTCGTATTCGCTGGCGGATTGCAGGATATTTAATTGCGCCAGCGCTTCGGCTTCTAAATTCAATTTGCCGCGCACGAACCATTTTTCCGAGATGAACGTATCGCCGGGCATGTTCGCGGGGAAGTCGTAATTATTGACCGACATTAAATACACGCGGTCCCATTCCAGCCCTTTGGCTTTGTGCATCGTCGCCACGACCGCCTTGCCGCGATGTCGTTCAGGGTCAAAGCCCGAATCGTCCGCCGCGAAGCCGATGAAGCGCCGTTCGTTCTTGGCAATCACCGCCAGTTCGGAGGTCAACTCGGGCAAGCGCCAATCGTGATGGTCGTGCGCGGCTTGACGCAACATCAGCGCCAGTTTATGCGCCAGCGCCAAATCCGCCGGCGCGGTGAAGACGTCCTGCGCGAGAGTCAAAATCAACTGGTCAATCGGAAGCGCGACGGCGTCCATCCAACGTTGGATATTGACGCGGAACGCGCCTAACTCGGCGACGACCTCCTCCGCTTCGGACTCGCCTAAGGTTGCCAGCCAATCGTCCCTCACCCCAGCCCCTCTCCCGGAGGGAGAGGGGGAAACGGGCGCGAGGAAGTTTTCGGTGTGCGATATTTTTCGCAATATCGCGGTCACATGCTTCATCAACTCGACGTCGCCTTTCCCAATTCCCGATTCCCGATTCCCAATTACCTCCGCCCGCCAATCCCTTCTAAACACCTCATACGCCTTCGCCAACTTGCCCGCCGATTGCGGGTCGGCGAGATAGGATAATAAATAATTCAACGAACCCGCCGCCGCGCGCGTGCCGGCGGTGGACGAAATCAACTCGATGGTTTCGACTCCGCGTTTACGCAACGCCTCGTTGACCTCCACGCCGCGCGCGTTACGCGGGACTAACACGGCGACGGTTGGCTTCTCTGCGTCGGGAACGTCCGCGAAAGAATCCAAATACGTCTTGACCGATTTCGCCACCGCTTCGAGTTCTTCTTCGGGCGTATATTTTTTGGCGACAAGTCGAATCGCTTCGGGGTTGTTCGGCGGATTCTGTTGCGGGTCGCCATCGGGGACGGGCATAATAAACGGAACGCTCAACGCGCCGCGCACATTTTGGTCGGGATGCGAATTCATCGTCCAATCAATTAAGCGATTCGCCAACTCAATAATCGAAGGTTGAGAGCGCCCCGACTCGGGCATATCCTCATGCGGGTTGTTGCGAATGAAGTCGCGCAAGAGGTCGGGGTCGGCGGTGGTGAAGGTTTCAAAAATCGCTTGGTTGGGGTCGCCGACGCGCACCCAATTGCCCTCACCCCTAGCCCCTCTCCCGGAGGGAGAGGGGAACAGACTCCCTTCCCCCTGCGGGGGAAGGGTTGGGGATGAGGGAGAGGCGCCGCTGATTAAGCCGAGTATTTGTTGTTGGGTTTGGCTTGAGTCCTGCGCTTCATCCTCCAAAATAAAGGGATAGCGATAACGCAGGCGCTCCAAATACTCCGCGTCGTTTTGAAGGAGAGTGAGCGCGAGACGAATCAAATCGTCGAAGTCCACCGCGCCGCGATAGGCGAGGGCGCGTTGATAATCCGCGTAGACGCCGTAGCCAAACTCGGCAAGCGGCAACGGGGCGGGGAAACTATCAAGGTTGGCGCGAAGCGTTTCGGGCGTGAGCAGGCGGTCTTTGGCAGAACGAATAAACGCCAGCGCCAGCGAATCCGCCATGTTGGGCAGTTGGTCGCGGCGCAACCAATCCCGCTTGGAGTTATCCAGCGCGGGGTCGAGATAATCATCCAACGAGTGCGCCGCCAACCGCGCATTAACCGCCTCGCGTCGAATAAATCCCGCCTCGCGCTCGTCAATAATGCCGAATTGATTTTCCAATCCCACGCTCGCGGGCTTCTCGCGGACAATATCATGCGCCAATCCATGCAACGTGCGCACGCGATATTTATACAGCGCGTGAATGGGATTATCAAAAAACTTTTTGATGCGCGACTCGAAATTATCCACCGCCGAGTTGACCAGCGTGACAATCAGAACTTCCTGCTCGTCTTGCAGGCGTCCTTCGTGAATCATCTGCGCCGCCAGCGCGGAGAGAATATGCGTCTTGCCCGCGCCCGGCACGGCGGCAATGCCTAACGCTCCGCCTGTGTAGCGGAGGATTTTTTCTTGGGAGGGGCGAGGGGTGAAGGGCATATTTTTTTAACCGCGAAGCGCGCGAAGGTCGCTAAGTTTTTAAAGATTTCCTGCGCGTTCTTTGCGTTCTTCGCGGTGAAGATTTTTTTTACCGCAAAGCGCGCGAAGGTCGCTAAGAAATTCTTTTGGTTTTCTTCGCGCTCTTTGCGCTCTTAGCGGTAGAAATTTTTTAACCGCTAAGAACGCTAAGATTTTTTTGGTTTTTCTTCGCGCACTTTGCGTTCTTTGCGGTGTAAATTCTTTTACCGTTTTATAAATTTAACGGGCAAAGACGGATTTTCGATTCCGTTTGCTACTCTTGTAATTCCGTCTTTGATTAACTTTACGTTCCAGTTTATCAGAAAGCCAAGTTTGCAATTTTTAAGTTTGAGATAGGTTATTAATTGCGCCATATAAATAGGATGAACGACGTCGACTGCTTTGTTTTCGATAATGACAAGATTATCAACCAACTCGTCAATTCGATACCCCTCGTCAAATTCTTGACCATCGTAAATAATCGGCAATTTCAACTCGGTTTGCACAACCCTGCCGCGTTTGCGAAGTTCGTAGGCATGGCAGGATTGATACGCGGACTCCAACAAACCAGGCCCAAATTGTTTATGAACTTTGAACGCGCAGTCAACAATGTCTTTCGCTATGGCTTCAATGTTTTCTGTCATTTTGAAATCCTTGTTTTTTGAACCGCAAAAAACACAAGGGCGCAAAGATTTAAAAAAGTTTTTCTTGGCGTTCTTTGCGCCCTTAGCGGTTAATAGGTTTTCTGCATAAATTACGCTGGGACAATTCTACATCCGACGTCTTTCTGTTTTGGCGGGATTGGTTTTTGTAGCAACCCCAAGCGCAAATTGCCAAGGGCGCGCTTTGGCAAGCAGGCGCGCTAAAGGGTCTGTCCCAATTATGTCGGCGTTTAGAATGGGCTTATGATTTGGGTTCATCGGGTTACTCCAACTCCGTCAAGACGTCCGCGATGGAATCTAAAACGTCGCGGGCGAGAACGGAGGCGGTGGAGCCGACGTCCTCGGCGGCGAGCAACCCCGCTTGCGCGTGGATGTACGCGCCTGCAACCGCCGCGTCGTAGGCGTCGAGTCCTTGCGCGCGCAAGCCGACGATGATTCCCGCGAGAACGTCGCCTGTGCCAGCGCGGGCAAGCGCGGGCGTAGCGACGGGAACAACCGTCATGCGTTCGTCGGGCGCGGCGACGACGGTGAACGCGCCTTTCAACACGACGACATGCCCCCATTCTTTGGCGTATTTGCAAGCGACTTCGTTTTTGTTCGCTTCTATTTCTTTTCGAGAGAGTCCCGTCAGCGCGGACATTTCGCCGAGATGCGGAGTCAACACGGCGGGCGCGGATAATTTTTTATGCCAGTCGGGAATCTGCGCGAGATGGCGCAATCCATCCGCGTCTACGACGGCGGGAAGTTTTGTAGCCGAGATAATATTTTCGAAAAATTTTCTGGTTGAGATGTTCACGCCGAGTCCGGGACCAATCAAATACGCCGTTGCGCGATGGACATAATTGAGCAAAGTCGCGGAGGCGCTTTCTGAAATAAAACCCGCTTCATGCGGAAGGAGAATCCACGTCGCTTCGGGGAGATGACCCGCAAGCGCGACATGCAACGGTTCGGGGATCGCCAGCGTAACGAGTCCCGCCCCGATGCGATACGCGGCTTCGCCCGCCAGCAGAGCCGCCCCCGTATAGTTTTGCGAGCCAGCGACAATCAGCGCGGAGCCAAAAGTCCCCTTGTGGGAATCCAATTTTCGTTCGGGGAGCAAATTTGCGATTAAGTCATGGTCGGCGGCTTCGGTTTTTAAATCGTCAAAATCATCGGGCAACCCAATATCCGCGACTTCGAGTTCGCCAAGAAATTCAAAAGCGGGAAGTTTCAACATCCCTTGTTTAACCGCCGCCATCGCGACGGTTAAATCCGCGCGAAGACATTCCAGCGCGACTGCGCCCGTGTCGCAATCCACCCCCGAAGGGCAATCCACCGCGATCACAAAAGGCGCGCGTTCCATAACCGCCATGATAAACATGGCGCGCGCCAACACGCCGCCAACGTCTTCTTTGAGGGGAAGTTTGACGCCCGTGCCAAGCAAGCCGTCAAGTAAAAAATCAGCGCCGTCCAAAAAATCGGCAAGCGTCGCAAAATCTTTATCGGAGTCCGCAAACGTCGCTTCGCCGCCCGCGTTCACAAAGCGCGTCACAAGTTCGTCTTTCTTCTTGCGCTTGACGATGTACGCGCGCGCGCGCCAACCCGCCTCTGCAAGATTCGTCAACGCGACAAGGGTATCCCCGCCGTTGTTGCCCGAACCGACTAAGCCCAACACATTCTGACTATCGTCGTCAAGCGCAAGCGCTTCGACTTCCTTTGCTAGTCCGTAGCCTGCGTTTTCCATCATCGCGGCGTAGGATACGCCGCTGGCGTCGGCTTGTTTTTCAATTTCGCGCATTTGCGCGACGCTGACAAGTTTCATTAGGGTTTTCTCCAAACTTCTTTGTATCAGGACTTTCGCTTGTTTCTAAAAAATCGGCGCAAGAGCGCGCGATTACGCTCAAAAAAATATTTCTAGCGTATCCTGTTTGCATAAACTACAATCCTGATTATATTCGGAAATCAAACCAACCGCGTCTTGTTTTCAACGAAGTTTTTACTTATTCTCGTCGTCCGAAGGCAACCTCCAATAACGGCTTGACGCTTCAATAGTCTTATGCTACTATCGCCTGAATATATTGAAAATTCTCTACCGTACATTTCCTTCGCAAAAGAAACCCTAAAGGTCTTTTCGTTAATCGGTTTTTGCGAAGGACAAGCAGACCTTTAGGGTTTGCCATGTACGGTAGAAAAATTGAAAATAAAAGAGGAGAAACTATGAGTAATAAACAACGCGGCTTGCTGGTAATTTCTATTTTGATATCAACCCTGTTGATTTCTGCCTGCACACAATCGTTATCTTCCGCGCCTGTCGCAACGCCGACTTTGCTCCCCACTGGGTTATTTGTTTCGCCCATCCCTTCGGTTGCCAACCCGATGGCGATGATTGAGGAATTTGCAAAACAAACCGCCGCGGCGCAAACGTCTATGGCAAAAGGCGGAACTCCCAGCGCATCCCAAGCGGTTACGCCTGGAGTTATTACGCCTGGCGTTATCGTCACTTCGCAACCTGGGAACATAACGACAGCAACCACGCCGAACGCGCCCGGTACGCCCACCAACGCCGCATTTACCTCGCCCAATATCATAACCACTCCCAGCGGACCCACAGCCACGCCCCTCCCGCCCGGCGTACGCCCAACAACTTACACTTTGCAATCTGGAGAATTTCCATACTGCATCGCCCGTCGTTTTAACGTAGACCCCGATCAATTACTCAGCCTGAGCGGACTCACCAGCCCCGACGTCTATCTCCCGAATCAAAAACTAACCATCCCCCAAAGCGGCGCCTTCCCTGGCGAACGCGCTTTGAAAGCGCACCCTTCCACTTACTCTGTCCTCTCCAGCGACGAAACGGTTTACAGCGTAGCCTGCATTTACGGCGACGCTGACCCTGCCGCCATCGCCTCGACAAACGGCATTTCAGTCTCAGCAAAATTAACCGCTGGGCAACAGATACAAATACCGTAATCAGCGAACTTCCAAAAAGCCCAAGCGAACGCTTGGGCTTTTTTAGGGATTTAACGCAAGGAAATCCTCATGCCCTCATTTGAATTGCTCGGCTCGGAAATTTTATTAAAGGGGCGCGCTTTCACCATCCGCCGCGACCGTCTCAAAACGCCGGACGGACGCGAGGCGAAGTATGACATTCTCGAACACGGCGGGTCAATCGTCATTGTGCCGATTGACCAAGACGGCAACGTGCTTTTCGTTAAACAATATCGCCACGCGACAGGCAAGGATTTGCTTGAGCTGCCCGCCGGCACATTGGAAAAAGACGAAGACCCCGACCTCTGCGCCGCGAGGGAAATCCGCGAAGAGACGGGCTTTGCCGCAAACCGCATCGAAAAGATTGGCGAGTTTTATCTCGCGCCCGGCTATTCATCCGAATTTATGCGCGTCTACCTCGCCCGCGATTTAAAACATGACCCGCTCGAAGCGGACGCCGATGAATTTCTCAGCGTGGAAAAAATTCCGTTAACCAAAGCGATTGAAATGGCGGAGCGCGGCGAAATTCAAGACGCTAAAACATTGGCGGCGTTATTGCTGGCAAAGCCGCATCTTGGATAAAAAATGGCAGTCACTTTGTAAGTGACTGCCATTTCCCTGCTATTTTTTCTTTCGCGGCGCTTTTTTCTCGCTAACCGCTGGTTGTATTGCGCCCATATAGTTTTCAATACAAAGCTCTTCATTAATTTCGCAAACGGACGGATCCCAAACAATCATCCGCTTGCTGGCGTTGATTTGATATTTTTTGCGCTCTTTGGGTTTGGCATGATACAAAGTTGGAAGCCACTTCAACGGAATCGAAATCACGCGCCCATCCGTCAAAGCGACGTGCATGTAATCGGCGTCAAAACGCGCTTTATCAATTAAAATTTCTTTGGGAAAAGTGTAATCGCGCAAAGGATATTGAATTGCAAATTTCTTTGCGACGGGCTTAGTCTGTTTTTCCATAGTTGCGCCATTCCGCGAGCATTTGCTCTTTATTTTTCTCGATGATTTTCAACGCCTTACGCAATTCCTTCGGCTTCAACGCGCGTCCTTCGCGCATAACTTCAACCGTCGGCTCTAGCCAAACTTTCGCGTCGCTTACGTCGTCCTGCGTTCCTTTACCGACATGAACGCTTGCGCGTTTTTCATGCAAGGCGTCGAAACTATGAAACCAAAATATCAAACCGTTTTCTTCAAGGATCTTCGGAGTCATCATAACGCTTGAAATTATAGCGCCCTTCTTTTGACAGAAAACGCTTACAATCGTACAAATTTCCTTTTAGGAGCTTTTATAATGAAACAAAACGCAGTAACCGTTGACGGCAACGAAGCCACCGCGTCTGTGGCGCATCGCCTCAGCGAGGTCATTGCCATTTATCCCATCACGCCGTCCTCCGCGATGGGCGAATTCGCGGACGAGTGGTCGGCAAAAAACAAAAAGAATTTATGGGGAACGGTTCCCGCCGTCATCGAAATGCAATCCGAAGGCGGCGCGGCGGGGGCGGTGCATGGCGCGTTGCAAACAGGCGCGTTGACCACCACCTTCACCGCGTCGCAAGGTTTGTTGTTGATGATTCCCAACATGTACAAAATCGCGGGCGAACTCACCAGCGCGGTCTTTCATGTCGCGGCGCGTTCCCTTGCGGCGCAAGGGCTTTCCATCTTCGGCGACCATCAGGACGTAATGGCTGTGCGGCAAACGGGTTGGGCGCTCTTCGGCTCTGGCTCCGTGCAAGAGGCGCACGACTTCGCCGCCATCGCGCAAATGACGACTCTTAAAACGCGCATTCCCTTTGTTCATTTTTTTGACGGGTTTCGGACTTCGCACGAAGTCGCCAAAATTTTCCAACTAACGGACGACGACCTGCGCCTCCTGCTGGACGAGGAGTTGATTCGCGCTCACCGCGCGCGCGGACTCACCCCTGAGCGCCCCGTCCTGCGCGGCACGGCGCAAAACCCCGACGTCTATTTTCAGGCGCGCGAAACGGTGAATCCATTTTACGCCGTAGCTCCCGCCGTCACGCAAGCGATGATGGATCAATTTGCAAAAGTCACGGGCAGACAATACAACCTGTTTGATTACGCGGGACATCCCGAAGCGGAGCGCGTCGTCGTGATTATGGGGTCGGGCGGCGAAACAGCGGAGGCGACGGTCAACCACCTCGCGGCGCAAGGCGAAAAGGTCGGCGTGGTGCGCGTGAGATTGTATCGCCCGTTTTCCAATGAATATTTCGTCAAAGCCCTGCCCGCGTCCGTAAAATCCATCGCCGTCCTTGACCGCACAAAAGAGCCGGGCGCGTCGGGCGAGCCGCTGTATTTGGATGTGGTCAATGCTTTGTTTGAAAGTTCCAAGTTGAAGGTTGAAGGAAAACCTGCAACTTTCCAACCTGCTCACCTTCCAACTGTGATCGGCGGACGCTACGGGTTATCTTCCAAAGAGTTCACGCCTGCGATGGTCAAGGCGTGTTTTGACGAATTATCCAAACCCGAACCGAAGAATCATTTCACGGTTGGCATCAACGACGACGTTTCGCACACCAGCCTCGCAGTGGATTCGGCGTTCTCGATTGAACACGCCGAGACTGTGCGATGCGTGTTCTTCGGTCTCGGCTCGGACGGCACGGTAGGCGCGAATAAAAATTCCATCAAAATTATCGGCGAAGAAACGGACAACTTCGCGCAAGGTTACTTCGTTTACGACTCCAAGAAATCGGGTCAAATGACGACGTCGCATTTGCGCTTTGGACCGAAACCGATTCTGGCTCCCTATCTCATCGAACCCAATCAAGCGAATTTTGTGGCGTGTCATCAATCCAATTTTCTGGAACGCTTTGACATGTTGAAGTACGCCAAAGAGGGCGCGGTCTTCCTGCTCAACAGCATGGCTGGAAAAGACGAGGTTTGGGACACGTTGACGGGCGACGTCCAATCCGAAATCATTGAAAAGAAATTGAAGTTCTACGTCATCAACGGCTATGAAGTCGCCGAAAAGACGGGCATGGGACAGCGCGTTAACACCATCATGCAGACGGCGTTTTTCGCCATCTCCGGCGTCCTGCCGCCCGAACAGGCGATTGAACAAATCAAACACGCCATCCAAAAAACTTACGGCAAACGCGGCGAAGCCGTCGTTAAGAAAAACTTCGAGGCGGTGGACGCGACGATTGCCAACCTGCACGAGGTCAAAGTCCCCGCGCAGGCGACCTCAAAGACGACGCGCAGACCTTCGGTTCCGAACGAAGCGCCCGATTTTGTCCGCAACGTCTTGGGACCGATGATTAGTTTCGACGGCGACAACCTGCCCGTCTCCGCAATGCCCGCGGATGGAACGTATCCGCTGGCGACGACGCAATGGGAAAAGCGCAACCTCGCGCTGGATATTCCCGTGTGGGAAGCCGACCTGTGCATTCAATGCGGCAAGTGCGTGATGGTTTGTCCGCACGCGGTTATCCGCCATAAAGTGTACGACGAAAAATTATTAACGGGCGCGCCGAAGACGTTCAAAAATATGCCGTCCAAGTTCAAAGAATTTTCGCAGGGCATGGCTTACACCGTGCAGGTTGCTCCCGAAGATTGCACGGGTTGTCAATTGTGCGTGGAAGTTTGCCCCGCAAAAGATAAAAGTCAGGTGGGACGCAAAGCGCTGAACATGGCGCCGCAACCGCCTTTGCGCGAAGCCGAAGCGCAGAACTGGGATTTCTTTATGAGCATTCCCGACCTTGACCGCAAGCTGTTCAATCCTGCCACGATTAAAAATTCGCAATTGCTGCGCCCGCTGTTTGAATTTAGCGGCGCGTGTTCGGGGTGCGGCGAGACGCCTTACGTCAAGCTGGTCTCGCAACTTTTTGGAGACCGCTCGGTGATTGCCAACGCGACAGGTTGCTCGTCCATCTACGGCGGCAACCTCCCCACCACCCCGTGGGCGACGGACGCGAAAGGGCGCGGACCCGCTTGGTCAAACTCGTTGTTTGAAGACAACGCCGAGTTTGGTTTGGGAATGCGCCTGACGATTGACAAACAAAACGAATACGCCCGCGAGTTGCTGAAAGAATTTGAAAGCGAATTAGGCGCGGAATTCGTCGCCGCGCTCTTGACCGCGAAGCAAAGCGACGAGGCGGGCATTGACGCGCAACGCGAAAGAATCGTTGAGTTGAAAAATAAACTCGCCGCGTCCAGCGACAAGCGCGCCAAAGATTTCAGCAGCGTCGCGGATAGCCTCGTCAAAAAATCCGTGTGGATTATCGGCGGCGACGGCTGGGCGTACGACATTGGCTACGGCGGTTTGGATCACGTCCTCGCGTCGGGGCGCAACGTCAATATTCTCGTGCTGGATACCGAAGTCTATTCCAACACGGGCGGGCAAGCGAGCAAGTCCACGCCCCGCGCGGCTGTCGCCAAGTTTGCGACGGGCGGCAAAGGAACGCCGAAGAAAGATTTGGGATTAATCGCCATGTCTTACGGCTACGTTTATGTGGCGCGAATCGCAATGGGCGCAAACGACCAACAAACGCTCAGAGCGATTCTCGAAGCCGAGGCTTACGACGGACCTGCGCTTATCATCGCGTACAGTCCCTGCATTGCGCACGGCTACGACATGGCAAAGAGTCTCGATCAAGCGAAGCTAGCCGTGCAATCGGGTCACTGGCCCCTCTATCGTTATGATCCGCGCCTTGTCGAAGATGGAAAAAACCCGCTGGTTGTCGAATCGAAAGAGCCGAGCATTCCGCTCTCGCAATACGCCTACAACGAAACGCGCTATAAAATGCTGACGCAAATTGACGAAGGTCGCGCCGAAGAGTTGATGAAAGAAGCGCAACACGAATCCAAAGCGCGTTGGACGCTGTATCAGCAGATGGCGGCGATGCGGTATGATAAAGAAGGTAATTAGGAATTAGGTGATTAGGGAATGGCATGAAAGCGATTTCGCGCAGTCTTCGCAACGAAGCAATCCGCTGTCTCGTGGATGAGTTTCATCCTGAGATGATTTATTTATTTCGTAATGGATAATGGAGTAGGCAAATATGACGTTCACTGTTGAATACGAACAAGAAGAAGACGGACGCTGGCTTGCGGAAGTGAAGGAATTGCCAGGCGTAATGGTTTACGGAAACAGTTCCGACGACGCGGTATCTCACGCGCAAGCGTTAGCGTTGCGCGTCGTGGCAGACCGTCTTGAAAACGGCGAAGAAATTCCAACCCTAATGTTTTCATTTGCGCTGGCATGAGCGCGTGGAAAAGCATAAAAGCAAAGCGTTTGTTAGCCGCGTTGCTGAGAATTGGTTGGCGCGTCAAACGACAAACGGGTTCACATAAAGTTTTAGAACGCGCGGGCTGGCTTGACGTTGTTTTTGCATTTCACGACAACGAAGAAATTGGTCCAAAAATGCTGGCAAGAATGGCAAAGGCAACGGGGTTGAAACCCGAAGACTTGTAAAACAAACGAGGAACAACATTGTACGCGGCTTGCTCCGTCGCAATTCGACGTTAGATATTTAGAATAAAAAGGTCTCGAAGTTTTTTCGAGACCTTTTTTATTGGAATTACCGCTTAACTTTTTGGGGGCGTTACATCGCTTGACTTGCGTATCATTTACGGTACGCTACTCTCGTAAAAGAAGAAGATGAGAAGAAACCAATTTTGGAAAAGGATTAAGCCATGAATAAAAAACACATCGGCAGTAATTTTGACGGTTTTCTCAAAGCGGAAAAAATTTACGAGCAAGTTCAAGCAACCGCGATTAAGCGCGTTGTCGCTTTTCAAATCGCGGAAGAGATGAAACTCAAAAAACTGACCAAGACCGCAATGGCAAGCCGCATGAAAACCAGCCGCGCCGCGCTAGAGCGTTTGCTTGACCCCGATAACGCTTCGATTACTTTATTCACGCTGGAACGCGCCGCGTCCGCTTTGGGGAAGAAGTTGCGCGTGGAGTTGGCGTAGAGAAGTCCTAAAGTATGCCGTCGTGCAAACAAAAATCGAAGCCTTGCGACTTCGATTTGCTTTGCAACTTTTACAAACTCATCATGCGTAGAATTGCGATTTTATTTACACAAAAGGATTTTGGTCAATTTTCTATCTTTTCCTTTGCCAAACGCTTCGCCCTGCCCAAGTTCTGTTACGTCCCGCATGAGTTTTTTTGCTTCATTGGAATTTAGCCCAAAGGCTTGTTCTAAAAATTTATGCGAGGATGGATTAGAGTTAAGCACAAACACGAACTCCAGCAATTCTAAATAATTGAATTCCGCTTGGTCATAATCATCGGGAGACTGCGACAACAACATAACCGAAGCGCCTTTTGAACGAATTTCTCGAATCGTGTTCTCCAATACTTTGGAACGCTTTTTGTTTTTCAGAAAATGATGGGCTTCGTCAATTACAAAAACGGTTCGCATTTCACGCGCTTTTGAAGTTGGGTTAACTTTAGAATCAGGCAAGAGCATTAACTGACGATAAACCTCATTTAGCACGAGATAAACGCATAAATCTCGAAGCGCGGGCAATCTGTGAATATCAAAAACGACGGTCTTATCGAGAAGCGTATCCCAAGTTTGCATTTCGCGGCTGACAAACAAATTGTGTTCGGTCAACGGACGAAATACGGAAATCAACGAGTCTGCGGTGTCTTTTATGTTTTCAAGTTCTTCGCGAATCAGTTGAAAATCGGGATACGGATTCTCCTCTGATTTAACGCGCTCATACGCGCTCATAATTGCGTTGTAAAGATTGTTTTCTTGAACCTTGCCAATACTGGCTTCAACGCTTTTGACAATCTCAACAACTCTTTCTGCGGCGCGTTTTTTCTCTCTTTCTGTAAGCGACGAAAGCGAGAAAATATTGACGGGTATAGGCGTTTCATCAACTTTTAACACTTGGGCGCGCGTGTCTTTGACAAATTTTTCATCGTCCGCAATATCGCCTTTGGCGTAATCAAAAATGATGAAATTAGTTTGAAAACGCGAGAGTTCGCGCAATTTGGTTAAAAAATATTTTGCAAAATAAGTTTTTCCGCTACCAGGTTTTCCGACAATGCCCACATAATTATTCGCGTGTTCGTCGGTTTTGTTGAAATTAATAACAAGTTGACGGGACGAGTGGCTCTCTGTGCCGATAGGAATTGCTATCACGTCAGCAAAGCCTTCCAAAACTGGCGCATCGTGGTTCTGTGTCTTTGCAGAGTCTGTCCCTGCAACGCCTATCTTAGCTATTTCCGCTAAATATTCATAGCCTTTGAACTTTTCGGTTTCATTGTAAATAACATTTAATCCATGCTCGACATGTTGTAATAATAACTCTTGATACTCGTCGTTTGTTAGTTTTTTTTGATAAAACTGACTAACCATAGCGCGAAATAATGCTCCGTCATCTTTCACTAAAGTGGAAATCTCAATTTGCTTTCGTTTAGAGGACGGGGCAATGTTATCGGATGATTTTTCCGTTTTAATGCTGTCCTCCCGCTTGCCTTCTTGAAGAGACCGCGCAAAAGCAATCCTTAAAGTATAAAGATCATCTTGGCTTTCTAAATTCAAGCGACGACGAACTTGGTACATTTGTTCTGTGGCGTAAGGGGATAAAGTTAAACGAGACATATTTTCTCACTCAAATTTTTTCAAAGTAGGAATCAGGGGTAACCGTTGACGTTTGATTTTTCTCATCGTATTGAATTGAAAAACTTTTGCTAATGTAGGGCTTGATAGCCGCTAATTCAGTGCCCACGATTTCCGTATCGGTAGACAATAAAATTACTTGATGGCTAGTATTGGGAAAGTAATGTTGCGCGATATGTGCGCGGTGTTCATTGTCAAGCCGCCCTAAAGGCGTGTCAATCACAACAGGCAAAGAACGATTTGCAATACGCGCTAAAGCCCAAATAAGCGCTATGGCTAATAATTCTTTTTCGCCTGCGGATAGTTTGGTTTTATCTATAGGACGGTCTTCTTTGTCGTACAAGCCAATAGAAAAATGCCGTTCAGGGTCAATAGATATGCGGTCTATCAAGTCCTGTTTTCGCGCAAGTTTTTTCCACATTTCTACTGTGTGTTCCGCTAGTTGTTCCGCCCTTTGTTTTCTAAACTCATCAGAAAAATCCTTTACAACTTCACAAAGTTTTCCGCAGTATTCAATTTGCTTTTTTATTTTAGCGGTTGTTTCCGCCTTGCCTTCAAGACGGGTACGTTGTGACTGAAGAGATTGCAATTCGCCTTCTTTGCGGTCAATCAACGCCTTAAGATTTTCAATTTCGGCGTTCTTTTCTTTAATTTGTTGCGTCAATTGACCTTTTTCCGCAAAAAGAGGTTCTGCGACAGGGTCTTTTGTCATTTGATTTTCGTCTTTTTTGATTTTGTCTAGCACAGGTTCTATTTGTTGTAAGCGTTTTATATGACCTGCAAGTTTGGAAACCGTTTCTTTGCTTTCATTAACTCTGCTCTTGATTTGCGCCGCGTCTTCCCGAGTCAAATCATGTATAAAAACAAAATCTTTTGCAGACGAACTGCCCTGCCCTAAAACATTCTTCAGCGTTGCTTGTAACTTGTATACATAGAAATCTTTTTGCGCTTTATTCAAAGCGGGAATTGCTTCCAGTCCATCGTAAAAAACTTTATTTGTAATTTCTTTGACTTTTGGCTCAATAGATTTCTGAGTGGCTAATTGACGGTGCGCTTCGTCTTCTTTTGTTAATTGGTCAATAATTTGCTCGCATAATTTAGCGTTGATAACCAAAGGCAAATTGTCTTTAATAGCGTCAAATATTTGTTGGTCTAGCGTCGCTTTTTCCGCCACCATGCTATCGCGCTGGCTTAATAATTGCTCCCAGTTTTCGGCATTAATACGCGTAAGGCGACGCGTTTCCATTTCGATAACTTCAATTCGTTTTTGAAACTCGATAATTTCATCGCTAGATGTCAGGACGCTTTCTTTTGCGTTTTCAATATCTCGTTCGCATTCCGTGATTGCAGTCTCAACTTTTTTTATTTCAACGCCTACTTCGGAGTCTTTATTATGGTCAGCTACTAACATTCCGCGCAATTGTTTTAAATCATTGTGCAATTGGTTGTAACTGCTTATGCCTAATACTTGAGCGAGTGATTTTGCAAATTTTTCATCTTCGTCTCTAACAAAATCTTGTATCTTTTCGCCGTCGAAAAAGAAAAATTGCGATACCTCATACGGAATAAATTCTTCAATAAAGGTGTCTTTGTCGTCTTCGCTTGCAAATTCCCCAACAAACGACGACGGCTTGCCGTCTGGCGTTTTTCCGTCTATTGTTAATTCTTCAATAGGCGCGCTTTTATGGTCGGATATTGTCCAATTTCGTCGAATACGCAAAGATTGGGGAATGCCGCTTATCTCGACGTCGCTTAATTCAACCTCTACCCACATTTCCGCTCTAACTTTAGACTTTGCTTTTTTATTTAGTATCGAATTAATGTAACCTGCATAGCTTTCAAGTTTTGCTCCTTGTGACGGGATAAGATTTGTATTGCGCTTCCCGTAAAAGCACAACAACAGCGCTTCCAGCAATGTTGTTTTTCCCGCGCCATTTAATCCGCCAAATAAGACAACCCTTTTTTCAAACGTTAAATTTGACGATAAACCATCAATGCGAGTTGTTCCCGCAAAGCACTTATAGTTGTGAAAAGTGACGGCGTCTATTTTCATTACTCAAGTTCCTTTGCAAACTCTTCTATTTTTGTTCGCAAATCAACAAATAAATTGTGCCTGCGTAAAAAGCCGAAGTTTTTACGTTCCAATTCCATCAGCGTTTTTATATGGTCGGGGTTAATTTCATGCGCTAGGCAAACCTCTTCTAAAACTCGATATTCTTCGCCACGGCGTTCTTCTTGTGAATTGTTATTATCAAGCATGATTTTTTTTCCTTTCACATCTTCATATATCTCGCGCACGTTATATTCAAAGTGACCGTCATAGTTCCATTGAATTTGAATCGCGGCAAGTTCAGGGAGTGAAATAAACTCGTGGTTTTCTCCAAGAGTTTTAGCGACTAGCATTTCAGCCGATAAAACTCTTTCGAGAATTTCTTTTCTCGTATCAATTGTAAAGGGACCAATTCCGTCTTGTTTGTTTCTGCGTTGTTTTTCCCTTTTATCGGGGTTGTTTCTAATTTCTAAAAGCCAATCCCGTATATTAAGAAGGGGTTGCATCCAATCCTCGCCGTTTGTAATCATGCCTTGCATGGAACGGTCTTTATCAACAACCGTACAAGTCCAACATCCAAATCGAGAGTTACCGCAACTAGGCGTGGTTGTATCTATTACTAACGGGCATTCTTGAAAATTATCATACGCCTGATAATATAAATCTACCAATTCCTGATTATTGCTTTTCCAAGGATTTGGGTAATTCATTAAATATTGCCAAACTTCTTCGTTGGTTATATTAGCAATTGGCGCAAAAGCGTAAGCGTTAGAAAGACTATGTTTACGCAAGCGCGCGCCTGAAAGTTCATATTGCTTCATTGAATTGGCGCGGTTTGCCGATTCGTCTTTTCTAGTGCCTAATACAATAATTGCTTGCCCGTGTTTACTAACCGTTTGCAAAATATACTCGTTAGTTGGAGTAATTTTCATTCGGTCTGTGCACCACCGAAACCAACGATTAGGGGATGGGTAGCCTTTGCCAATAATATTTAACCAAAAAGTATCGTCAAGTTTTGGCGTTGTTTTTTTGACGCTGAATAAACGCGGATTGTGCCGATATAGTTCGGATTTTCCGAAGTCAGAGATTTTCGCCAGTTGTCGGTCTAAAAAATCCACAACTTTGGGATTTTCCACAAGGGTATCGTTTGACAACACATGAATTTCTTTAATTCTTTGCTCTGCTGGTAATTCAGAAATAGCAATAAAAACAAGTTGAAGAACCGCCGTGCTATCTTTACCGCCTGAAAAAGCAATTACCCATGGGGTAGTATCTTCTAAATATTGTTCTTTTATTTCATTGACGATTGAATAAAGTTTATTATTCAAAGGCGTCGTGTCAATTTTTTTACTTAATCTTTCGGCTGGAACAAGTTCTGCAATAATATCCACATTTCACCTTAGAACTATATTTTTACAACTTTACAGTAAGTTAAGTGAATTATACCAAATAGACATTCAAAAGTTGAAGATTAATCAACAATAAAAAGCCCTTGCAAGTTTCGCGTCTCGCAGGGGCTTTCGTTTTTCTTTTTGGATATTCTACTATCCCTCCACTGTTTCAAAAGCGATATTCAAACGCGAAGACGCGGGGATAATAAAATTCAATATATACTCCGAACGGGTCAAATTTGGACTTTTAAAAACATCAAAAATGCTGGCAATTGCCCGTAAATAGCGCGGTTTTGGGCTTTTCCAAAAGTCCAAAACTCAGCCGTTCAGAGTATAGTAAACTTTTACTTGCGCCGTCATTACCCCGTCGCGTCCGCCAACTGATAAATAGCGGGGCGATACTTTGGCGCAGGGATGAGTTTCCCTTCTGAACGGGCGACGTCCAGCCAGATTTTTTTCGCAATTAACGCCTGCGCCAACGCTTCTTCGGGAGTTTCGCCAAACGCAGAACAATGCGCCAAGTCGGGAATGTCGGCGATGTAGCCCTCGTCTTCTTCGCTGTAAAAAATGTTGATGTGATAATCTTTCATTGGTCTTCCTCCAAACTCAAACTATTTAGAGCCAGCCAATATCTTTGCAAGAATTTTCTTAAGTTTAGCCATTGACGGTGATTATACTCCCTTCATTGTAGGCATATATAATTTTTGCTTACTAAATTCCAGCGTGAATTCGCTGGCGTGTTCAATCATCGCGTTTGCCACGCGGCATAACCCCTCTTTGCGGATATTGTAAATCAGCGGCTTTTGGGCAATGTTCCAAATTGCGCGGCGTTATTTTTTCCATGCTATAATTTTCAAAAGGCAACGGCATGAAAGCAATCTCGTGGATGAATTTCATCCCGAGATGATTTATCTATTCGGCTCTTACGCTTGGGTCAAGCCGACGGCGGATAGCGATTTGGATTTTATGGCAGTTGTGAAAATTAGCCGCCAGAAGCCAATTCAGCGCGGCGTAAAAGCGGCGGTGGACGTTCTGGTTAAAGCGCGCAAGGAATTTGAACAATACGTCCCCGTGAAAGCCTCGCGCAAATCGCAAGAGAAGGGAAACTCCTCTACCCCGAAGTAAACGCGGACGGCGTCGCGCTGGATTAGCAAGTCGTTTAGATTTGGAGCAACCTATGTTCACAAGATACATTCACGAAGCCATGAAACTTGCCAAATATAAAATCCTTGAGGACGGCACTTACTACGGAGATATTCCAGGATTTCGCGGCGTTCTCGCCAACGCGGATAATCTTGAAGAATGTCGCGATGAATTGCAAGAAATTCTTGAAGAATGGCTTATCTTAGGTTTACGGCTTGGACATGATTTGCCAGAGGCAAACGGCATTCGTCTGGTCGCGGAGGAAGCCGTCTAATGCCGCGCTTTGGGCCAATCCGCAGAAAAGACCTGATTCGTTTTTTGAAAGAACTTGGTTTTTCGGGACCTTATTCAGGCGGCAAGCATGAGTTTATGGTTCGAGAAGCAGATCGATTAAGATTGACCATCCCCAATCCGCACAGCGGCGAAATTGGAAAACCCTTGCTTGCGGAAATTTTACGAGAGGCGAATATCTCTCGTAAAGAATGTGAAAAATTGAAGTAGGCAAATATGACTTTCACTGTTGAGTACGAACAAGAAGAAAATGGGCGCTGGCTTGCGGAAGTAAAAGAATTGTCAGACGCAATGGTTTATGGAAATAATCCCGACGACGACGTATCTCACGCGCAGTCTTAAAAATTAGGGAAGAACTAAAGACAACAAGTTGAGTTCAAGGAGTATTCTATGCGTATTGATTGGCGAACATTTATCTCTGTTGACCCAGAGATCCATCACGGCGAGCCTTGCATCAAAGGTACGCGCATTCCCGTTTCAATGATTGTGGGAAGCGCGGCGGACGGAATGTCTTTTGACGAAATTATTGACGCATACCCGCAACTAAAGAAAGAATCCGTGCAAGCGGCTCTCGCTTATGCGGCGGACGTGGTTCGTCAAGAACTTTTCTTGCCGTTGGCGGCGGCGATATGAGGCCATTGAAAGTGACCGTAGACGAGGACTTGCCGCGCCAAGCCACGCAAATTTTGAAAGAGCGTGGCTACGACGCGGCAAGCGTTGTCGAGCAAGGCATGGGCGGGGGAAAGATCCGCAATTATGGATTGCGATTCAAAAAGACGAAAGATTTTTAGTCACTGCGGATAAAGGATTTGGGGACATTCGCGTTTACCCGCCTGGAAAACATTTCGGCATTTTGCTTTTACGTCCTGATGAAGACGGGATTCGTCCAGTAATTGAATTGTTGCAACAGGTTTTGAACTCATGTAAATTAGACGACCTTGTTGGAACTGTCACAGTGGCTTCTCCAAAAGGGATTCGAGTACGAAGAGAATAAGGACAAATATGACCGACCTAACCACAACCTATCTTGGCTTGAAATTAAAAAACCCGCTCGTCGCATCCGCTTCGCCGCTCTCGAAGAAAATTGAAAAGGCGCGGAAATTGGAAAAAGCGGGAGTTTCCGCGATGGTGATGTATTCGCTGTTTGAGGAGCAAATCATCCACGAGAGCCTCGAACTCGACCACTATTTAACGCGCGGAAGCAATTCAAACGCGGAGGCGGCGTCCTATTTACCCGACGTCGGAACGTATTCCCTTGGCCCCGAAAAATATCTCGACCATTTAACCGCGCTCAAAAAAGCGCTGACCATTCCCGTCATCGGCAGTTTGAACGGCGTCTCCAAAGGCGGTTGGACGCGCTACGCCAAACTCATCCAAGACGCGGGCGCGGACGCGCTGGAATTGAATCTGTATTACGTTTCCACCGACCCGAATCTAACCGCGCAGGAACTTGAGAACGCGCAGGTGGAATTAGTCGCGGAGGTCAAGTCCACGCTTTCGATTCCGCTGGCGGTTAAGTTGAGTCCGTTTGTCACGTCGTTGCCCAACTTTGCGAAACGCATCGTCGCGGCGGGCGCGGACGGGCTGGTCTTGTTCAATCGCTTTTATCAACCCGATTTTGATTTGGACGAACTCGAAATCGTTCACTCATTGGATTTGAGCGCGTCCAGCGACCTACGCTTGCCGTTGCGGTGGGTTTCGATTTTATCCGGGCAAACCCACGCGGATTTTGCGCTGACCAGCGGCGTGCATACCCACAAAGACGTTTTGAAAGCGATGATGGCGGGCGCGAAAGTTTCGATGATGGCGTCCAATTTGTTGCTCAACGGCGAACAAGTCATTCCGTCCATGTTAGGCAAATTGGAAAGTTGGATGACGGAACACGAATACAAATCCATCGCGCAAATGCAAGGTAGCATGAGCCAGAAAAACGTCAAAGAACCCGCCGCGTTTGAACGGGCAAATTACATGAAGACGCTGAATTCGTTTCGGGAATTGGCGTAAAAAAAGTCCTCCGTTTGCGCGGAGGACTTTTTTTACAAATTCAAATCAGAGATTAAGTTTCAGTAGAAGCGGGCGGGGAGGCGTTCTTGCGTTGGCGGAAAGTTATGCGGGCGCGCGTCAGGTCGTAAGGCGACATTTCCATGGCGACATGATCGCCAAGCAAAATGCGAATATAGTGCTTGCGCATTTTTCCCGAAAGATACGCCAGCACTTCATGCCCGTTATCCAGCCGCACACGGAACTGAGTTCCGGGCAGGGCTTCGATAACGACGCCTTCCACTTTGATTTTGCCTTCTTCTTTAGTCATACGCGCCTCTGAATTTATTCAATCTCTTTGATCGAACGTCGCTTAATCCGTCGAATCGCTTTTTTCTTTTCCATGCGGCGCATCTCGCTTTTGGAGATGAACCAGCGTTTATTGCGCAGCGCGCTTAAAATTCCGCCCTTGACTATTTTTTTACGAAAACGCTTGAGCAATGAATCTTGCGATTCGCCGTTGCGTAAATGTACTGTTGCCAATGAAATCACCTACTTTCCACATGGAATGAATAAAAAAATCGGCTGTGCGCAGAATCAGCCGACGACTTTGTCAAAAAGACCTGAAACGAATTAAATGGCCTGATGATCAAAAGATACGTTTCGCGCTCCTTGTTTTTCTAAGAAACAGAACTTGTTGCAAACTGAAACTGTAATCGGCATTATACACGATACGCGCGCAGATGAAAAGATTTTGGCTCATGCGTAATCCATGCGCGGACGTTAGAGAGCGTCCGCTACGCAAAGCCATTTTGCGCATTCTTTACAGATGAGCCAAGATTTTTAGCGCGATAATTAAAGCGGGCGGCTCGGGGAAAACGCAAAAGTCCCCCGCTTTCACGGAGGACTTTTGATAAATTCAAATCGGGAGGATTAACTAACAACGGGAGCAGGCGCGTTCTTGCGTTGGCGAAAAGTGATGCGGGCGCGCGTCAAATCGTAAGGCGACATTTCCATGGCGACATGGTCGCCAAGCAAAATGCGAATATAGTGCTTGCGCATTTTGCCGGCGAGATAAGCCAGCACTTCATGCCCGTTATCCAGCCGTACGCGGAATTGAGTTCCCGGCAACGCTTCGATCACGAGACCGTCCACTTTAATTTTGCCTTCTTCTTTTGTCATCCACGCCTCTTGATCTATTCGTTATCTTTGACGGAGCGTCGCTTGATGCGGCGAATCGCTTTCTTTTTTTCCATGCGGCGCATCTCGCTTTTGGAGATGAACCAGCGTTTATTGCGCAACGCGCTTAAAATTCCGCCCTTGACTATTTTTTTGCGAAAGCGCTTGAGCAATGAATCTTGCGACTCGCCATTGCGTAAATTTACCGTAGCCAATGAAATCACCTACCTTCTTGTTTTCTTCGTCAGATATACTAAACGCGGGCATAAACTGCGCTTTTCTTCAACGGATTCGGCGGGAGATAAATCTCCGCCTCAGCGCATGAAAGTCGGATAAATCCGACTCGTTGCGCCAGCGCGAAGCGCTTCCACGAACTGAGCAAGTAAAAACCGCAATTTGCCCACAGCTGTGGCTGACCGCGCTCAGTATAGCCAAACCACAATCGAAATCGCATACCGCGCGCGATATTAATAAAGAAAAGCCCCTTGGCAATGACCTACTCTCCCGGGAGGTCGCCCTCCAAGTACCATCGGCGCTGACATGCTTAACTTCCGGGTTCGGGATGGGACCGGGTGTACCCACGTCGCACAAATCACCAAGGGACAATTTCACAAAACTGTCGCTAAATAGCAATTGATGTTGATCCCATGAAAAGCGCCAAGTTCTCCGCGCCACACAAAGAAGCCCTCGACCATTAGTACAGCTTAGCTTAACACATTACTATGCTTACACACGCTGCCTATTAACCAGATAGTCTATCTGGGGTCTTACTCCCTTAATGGGATTACAGGGATCTAATCTTAGGGCGAGTTTCCCACTTAGATGCTTTCAGCGGTTATCTCTGCCAGACATGGCTACCCAGCGATGCTCCTGGCGGAACAACTGGCACACTAGAGGTCTGTCCACTCCGGTCCTCTCGTACTAGGAGCAGCTCCCTTCAAATCCCTTACGCCCACAGCGGATAGAGACCGACCTGTCTCACGACGGTCTGAACCCAGCTCGCGTACCGCTTTAACGGGCGAACAGCCCGACCCTTGGGACCTTGTCCAGCCCCAGGATGCGATGAGCCGACATCGAGGTGCCGAGCGAGATCGTCGATGTGAACTCTTGGATCTCACCAGCCTGTTATCCCCGGGGTAGCTTTTATCCGGTAAGCCACAACCCTTCCACTCGGTATTGTGGGATCACTAAGCCCGACTTTCGTCTCTGTTCGGCGCGTTGGCCTTACAGTCAAGCTCCCTTATGCCTTTACACTCTATGGTGGGTTTCCATTCCACCTGAGGGAACCTTTGGGCGCCTCCGTTACCTTTTAGGAGGCGACCGCCCCAGTCAAACTGCCCACCTGGCACGGTCCCCCATCCGGATTACGGAATGGGG
>Ga0315281_10001164_pt1 | contig 38532 bp, 29 predicted proteins | sample YL17G07_0_MG_FD_204540 | JGI IMG/M metagenome (GOLD analysis project Ga0315281, IMG submission 204540) | Sediment microbial communities from Yellowstone Lake, YNP, Wyoming, USA - YL17G07_0 | ecosystem: Environmental > Aquatic > Freshwater > Lake > Sediment | place: USA: Wyoming | collected...
GTGGGGGGGGGGGGGGTGGCGGCGGGGCGGGGGCGCCGCCCCCCCCCCCCCCCCCCCCCCCCCCCCCCCCCCCCCCCCCCAAGAATCACAGGCCGGAGGCCTGTGCCACTTTCAAATAATTTTTCTTTAACGCGCCGCGCATTTTTCTTTAAGATGCGCAGTGAGCACCCTAGATGGCGGGCAGTGCCCGCCCTACATTATTCTGACAACCGAAAACCGAAAACCGTATTATTGCTCCTTCCAGGTCTTGCGGCTCAGGGCGATTTTCTTTTTGACGCCCGCCCAGGTGGGGGTGGTGAGGAAGGACTCGGGCCAGCGCCGGGCCATCTGCTGAAACAGCTCCCAGGGGACGGAAAAGCTGAGCTCATCGGGTTTCAAGAATTTCCGGGCCGAGGGGTCCCAGCCTCCCAGAACCGCTTTGAGTTTGCCCTGGGCCAGGTAATGCAGCGGCCAGGTGACGAGATAGGAGCAGTCGGCGCCGAAGGGGGCGGCCACCGCCTCAAAATCGTTGGTGACAAAGCCCGCCAGGAAATGCAGCCCGGACATTGCTTCCGGCCGGGCAAAAAAGGTCACCACCTCGGGGGTTTCGCCGCCCGAGAACTGGCTGAGCGGCTTGAACACGCAGTACCGGGCCGGGGCCGGCCGGGGGTCGATGGTGTCGAAGAACCGGCGCACGGCCTGGGGGGAGTCGAGGTAGCGTTCCCCCTCAGTGACCTCCGGGATGCCGGTGGAGACGTAGTAAGTGATGAAGTCCAGTTGGGGTTTCTGGAACCCCAGGTAAAAAGCCCCGCCCAGGCAGCCGAACCGCTCCCGGTCGAAGTAGGCGGGTTGGCCCTGTTTCCGGGCTCGCCAGACCAGCCCCAGGACGCAGGCGAAGTTACTCCAGAGAAGGTCCCATTCCACTTCCTGCCGGGCCTCCATGAGGGGGGTGGGCAGGAGGCCGGGCTTGGGGGAAAGGCCCTGCTCCGGTTCCTGGTTGGTATAAAATACGCCGATGGGCTCCTCCCGGAGCCCCAGGGCGTCGAGCAAACCTTTGACGTCCATTTCTTTAACGGCCATGCCAGGCCTCCAATTCTCTTTGATGATGGAATTCTCATCCTTGACACGATATTACCCCGAGCGGGCCGGCTATTCCAGGGAAATCTATTTAGGGTGGGCACCGCCCACCATAAATTAACTCTCGCAAAGACGCAAAGACGCAAGAAGATGAAGACATTCTTACCCAAGGGCTTTTTGCTTATGGGTAAAAAAGGGACTGTCAATCACTAGCACTCCCTGTTTTCCCCCTCTATTTGCCGCGCATTCTTTCTTGACTCACAGGGTATTTTTTCCTAAAATGGGCTAGTGGTGATTTTCACGAAGCCTGGACGAAATAACTTCCATAAGTTACAATAAGAATTACATATTTCCGCCTCATAGAAGGGATTATCATGGCAAAACTTGCTAAAGAGCCGGTAGGTAAAGTGATGGTGGTCGGGGCCGGGATCGCCGGGGTGCAGGCCGCCCTGGACCTGGCCAACGCCGGGTTTTACGTGCACCTGGTGGAAAAGAAGTCGGCCATCGGCGGGGTCATGGCCCAGTTGGACAAGACCTTCCCCACCAACGACTGCTCCATGTGCATCATCTCGCCGAAGCTGGTGGAATGCGGCCGTCACCTGAACATCGAAATCAGCACCCTGTCCGAGGTCGCGGAAATTGCCGGGGAGCCCGGAAATTATACGGTGACCCTGGAAAAGCAGCCCCGGTTCATCGACCCGGCCAAATGCACCGGTTGCGGGGCCTGCGCCGAGGCCTGTCCGGTAAGCGTGCCCGATGAGTTCAACGTGGAACTCGGGGAAAGGAAAGCCATCTACCGCCTCTATCCCCAGGCGATTCCCGCCACTTTTGGCATCACCAAACTGGACCGGGGGCCCTGTGTCCGGGCCTGCCCGGCGAACTTGAGCGCCCAAGGCTACGTGCAGCTCATCAAAGCGGGGAAATTCCCCGAAGCGCTGAGCATCATCATGGACCGGCTGCCTCTCCCCGGCACCATCGGCCGCATCTGCCCCCACCCCTGCGAGGTGGACTGCCGGCGCCAGGAAGTGGACGAGCCCGTGGCCATTTGCAACCTCAAGCGCTTCGTGGCCGACGCGGTGGACTGGGATAACCTCCCGGTGCCGGAAATCGAGAAGCGCAACGAAGCCGTGGCCATCGTCGGGGCCGGCCCTTCGGGTCTGAGCTGCGCCTACCACCTGGCCCTCAAAGGCTACAAGGCGGTGATCTTCGAGGCCGCGCCCGAGGCCGGGGGCTGGCTGCGCTACGGCATCCCCGAGTACCGCCTGCCCCGGGAGGTGCTGAAAAAGGAAGTGAACTACATCCAGCGCCTGGGCGTGGAGATTCATTATAAATCCCCCATCGGCGGCGCCGGTCGCACCATCAACGATCTCCTCACCAAAGAGGGGTTCCGGGCGGTCTTCATCGGCGTGGGGGCCCAGGACTCCATTCGCCTGCCTGTGCCCGGGTCCGACACCCAGGGCGTGCTCTGGGGCGTCGAATACCTGAAAGACTCGGCTTCCGGTCAGAAGTTTGACTTTAAGGGCAAGAAAGTGGTGGTCATCGGCGGCGGCAACGTGGCCATGGACGTGGCCCGGACGGCCCGGCGCCAGGGGGGCGACGTCACCCTGATTGCCCTCGAAACCCGGGAAGAAATGCCCGCCTCCTCCTGGGAGGTGGAAGAGGCCGAGCACGAAGGGGTGGCGATCGTGCACCGCTGGGGCGTCAAAGAGATCCAGGCCCAGGGCGGCAAGGTCAAGGGCCTGCTCCTGAAGGCGGTGGAACGGGTTTTTGACGAGCAGGGCCGGTTTTCCCCCACCTACTTCGAGGATAAAACCACCACCCGGGACTGCGACGTGGTGATCATGGCCATCGGCCAGCGCACCAACCTGAAATTCATCACTGAGGCGGACGGCATCAAGCTCACCCCCCGGGGCCTCATCGAGGCGGAGGCGCAAACCCTGGCTACGAGCCGCGCCGGCGTCTTCGCCGGGGGCGACGTGGTCTCCGGGCCTTACATTGCCATCGCCGCGGTGGCCGCGGGCCGGGAGGCGGCCCTGTCCATCGACCGGTACCTGAACGGCCAGGACCTGAAGGCCGACCGGGAGCTCCCCATCCGGCCCATTCCCAAGGAAGAAGGCCGCTGGAGTCCGGTGCGGGCGGACATCGTCAAAAAGCACCGGGCCCTGATGCCGGCCCTCCCCGTGGAAGAGTGGATCAAGGGTTTCAAAGAAATCAACCTGGGCTACCGGGAAGAAGAGGCCGTGGCCGAAGCGGCCCGCTGCATCAACTGCGGGGTCTGCTCCGAGTGCATGCAGTGCGTCACCGCCTGCCAGGCCGGGGCCGTGGCCCACAAGATGGGGCCGGAGACGGTGCAGCTCAATGTAGGCGCCATTGTCATCGCCCCGGGCTTCCAGACCTATGATCCCAAGAAGTACAGCGCCTATCACTATTCCACCCTCCCCAACGTGGTCACCAGCCTGGAGTTCGAGCGGATTCTGTCCGCGTCCGGGCCGTTTGCCGGCCACCTGGTCCGGCCCTCGGACCACAAGGAGCCCAAGAAGATCGCCTGGCTCCAGTGCGTGGGCTCCCGGGACCTGCACCACTGCGACAACAGTTACTGTTCCGCGGTCTGCTGCATGTACGCCATCAAGCAGACGGTGATCGCCAAGGAGCACAGCAAAGAACCCCTGGACACCGCCATCTTCTTCATGGACATGCGCACCCACGGCAAAGAGTTCGAGAAATATTACTGGCGGGCTGAAGACGAGCACGGCGTGCGCTTCATCCGCTCCCGCATCCATACGGTGGACCCGGCGCCGGGCACCGATGACGTGGCGGTGCGCTATATTGCCGAAGACGGCGCCCTGAAAACCGAGGTCTTCGACATGTTGGTGCTCTCGGTGGGGCTGGAAGCCTCCCCGGAAGCCCTGAAATTGTCCCGCACCCTGGGGGTGGAAATCAAGCCGGAGACCCGGTTTGCCGCCACCTCGCCCTTTACCCCGGTGAGCACCAGCCATGACGGCATCTATGTCTGCGGTGCCTTCCAGGCCCCCAAGGACATCCCCCAGTCGGTAATGGAGGCCTCGGCGGCGGCGGCGGCGGCCGGCGAGCTGCTGGCCCCGGCCCGGGGCACGGAAATCAAGGTCAGGGAACTGCCCCCGGAGATCGACGTCACCGGGCAGGCCCCCAGAGTGGGAGTCTTTGTTTGCAATTGCGGCATCAATATCGGCGGGGTCATCAACGTCCCGAAACTGACGGAGTACGCCGCTTCCCTGCCGGGGGTGGTCTTCGCCGACCAGAACCTCTTCACCTGCTCCGCGGACACCCAGGGCAAGATCCTGGACGCCATCAAGGAGCACAAGCTGAACCGAGTGGTGGTGGCCTCCTGCAGCCCCCGCACCCATCTGCCCATGTTCCAGGAAACCATCCAGGAGGCCGGCCTGAACCCCTACCTCTTCGATATGGCCAACATCCGGGACCAGGATTCCTGGGTGCACATGCACGAGCCGGAAAAGGCCCTGGAAAAGGCCAAGGACCTGGTGCGGGGCGTGGTGGCCCGGGTCATCCAGTTAGAACCCTTGCACAAACAGGCCTTCCCGGTCTTCAAGTCCGCCCTGGTCATCGGCGGCGGCGTGGCCGGCATGGAAGCGGCCCGGTCCATGGCCGATATGGGCTTCAAGGTCTACCTGGTGGAAAAGGCCGACAAGCTGGGGGGCAATGCCTGGAACCTGGTGATCAGCTCCCAGGGCTTCAATTACCGGGGCTATCTGGAGGGTCTGATCCAGACGGTGCAAAGCCACCCGAACATTGAGGTCATGTTCAACTCCAGCATCAAGGAGACCAGCGGTTTTGTCGGCAACTTCTACACCACCATCAAGACTCCCCAGGGCGAGGTGCAGATCGAGCACGGGGCCACCGTGATGGCCACCGGCGGGCACCCCTTGACCCCTGAAGAATACCTCTATGGCCAACATCCCAACATCCTGCTGGCCTTTGACCTGGATAAGGCCATCGCCGAGAAAGACCCCCGGGTGGCCGGGGCCAAGCAGGCGGTGTTCATCCAGTGCGTCGGCTCCCGGGAGCCCCAGCGGCCTTATTGCAGCCGCCTGTGCTGCACCCATTCGGTGGAAAGCGCCATTGAGCTCAAGAAACGCAACCCGGACCTGGATGTCTTCATCCTTTACCGGGATCTGCGCACCTACGGCGAAAAAGAGCTCCTTTACAAGGAAGCCCGGGAGAAAGGCGTGATCTTCATCCGCTTCGACCTGGAGAGCAAGCCCAAGGTGGAGAAGACCCCGGAAGGCGGCCTCCAGGTGACCATCACCGATCCCATCCTGGGACTGCCGGTGATTCTGAAGCCGGATCTCCTCACCCTGGCCAGCGCCGTGCTGCCCAATCCCACCGAGGAAATGAGCGAGATCTTCAAGGTGCCCCGGAACGCCGAAAACTTTTTCAACGAAGCCCACGCCAAACTCCGGCCGGTGGACTTCCCCTCGGACGGCATCTTCCTGGCGGGGCTGGCCCATTATCCCAAGCCCATCGACGAGTCCATCGCCCAGGCCAAGGCCGCGGCGGGCCGGGCCGCCACCGTCCTGGCCCAGGACAAGGTGGCGGTGGGCGGCATCGTCGCCGTGGTGGATCCGGACAAATGTGCGGTGTGCCTCACCTGTGTGCGCACTTGCCCCTTCAACGTCCCGGTGATCGACTATACCATCGACGCGGCGTATATCGACCCGGCCAAGTGCCAGGGTTGCGGCATCTGCCCGTCGGAATGTCCGGCCAAGGCCATCACCTTGAAGAACTTCACCGATGCCCAGGTTATCGCCCAGGAACTGGCCCTGGCCGCGGGCTAAAGAAAGGAGAGAACATGACGACCCCATTTGCTCCCAAGATCATCGGCTTCTGCTGCCGCTACTGAGCCTACAGCGCCGCGGACCTGGCAGGTTCGATGCGACTGCAATATCCGCCGGATCTCAAGATCATCATGATGCCCTGCACCGGCCGAGTGGACATTATCCATATGCTGAAGGCCTTCGAGGGCGGGGCCGACGCGGTCTTTGTGGCAGGCTGCCTGGAGGGCGAGTGCCACTATCTCAGGGGCAACATCCAGGCGAAGAAGCGGGTGAACAAGCTGAAAAAAGATTTCGCCCAGATGGGCCTGGAGCCGGAACGAATCGAGATGTTCAATCTGTCTTCCTCGGAGGGGCCGAAATTCGCGGCCATCGCCAAGGAGATGGTGGAACGGGTTTATAAGCTGGGGCCGAGCCCCCTGAGGCATGAGGCCCGGGCCGCCTGGCTGGCCGAGCAGAAGACCGCCAGCGCCGCCTGAGGCGGCCCAGGGGCGACCCCCCGCCCACCGGAACAACATAAAAGGGAGGGCCAAATCGACCCTCCCTTTTTCATTTTCCAGGCAAGAGGACGCTTCGGGTGGCGCCCCGGCGGCAGACCTCAGTCTTCCTTGCCAACCTCCTTCAATTCAAGCCCGGCCGCTTTTAATGCTGTTTACCTTGGTAGCCACCAAATCTTCCAGGTTCTCGGCCATCAGGGGAGAGATATAGGTGCCGCCTTCCCGGATGGTTTTGATGGCGGCGATTAAATCTTGATGGGTGTCTTCTTTGAGCAGGTATCCTTCCGCGCCGAGGGAGATGGCGCGCAAGAAGTGCTCCTTGGATTTATGCATGGTAAGAAACAGCACCTTGACGCCGGGGTAGCGCTGCTTGATCTCTCTGGCAACATCCAGGCCCTGAATCTTGGGCATGGTGATGTCGAGCACGATCAAATCCGGGGCGGTTCGGGAACTTTGCAGAAAGTCCAATAACTCCAGGCCGTCGCCCGCTTCTCCCGTGACTTCTAACCCGCGGGAGTTTTTGATGATCCTCTTTACCCCATCCCGGAATAGAGAGTGGTCATCCGCCAGGACAATCCGATAAGGGGGAGCCATGCTATCTTCCACTCGGACGGGATCGGGTCGGCAATGCCGCGCGTCTTCCAAGACCTCTGCCATCGAATGAGGACCCATTGTGCAACAAAAAAACCGGCAATTCAAATAAAAAATACAAAAGTAATATTTTTTAAATCTTTTTTCGTTATGAACCTCCTGGTGCCTGGAAATTAAGAAAATTCTAATTTTTCAGGTGTTGGACCCTCCGGCCAAGTTTTAGCGGGGTAGCCGGTTACAGAAGCGTCCGGAAAAGAATTGGCCCCGGGCTTTACTGTGCAAGTCCACCTCAAAACCCCAATAAATCCCAGTAGTGTCCGGCAGGGTATTTGCAAGAACTCGTTCCCATCTCCCGCTTGGGAACGCAAATGTGGCCCAAGCTTCGCTTGGGCACCTTGGATATTACTCTTAAATGTCAACAATGTGGCAAAGCCGGAGCTTTGCCTCCAGAGAGGTTCCCAAGCCGGAGCTTGGGAACCAGAAATACTTTGCCGTCATAAAGGGAGATTTTCGGGGCACAGGCTTTCCAGCCTGGGCTGGCGCAGGCTAAAGCCTGCGGCTACATTTTACCGGCTCTAGTCAAACCGGCGGTGTAATATCCTTGCCGGACACTACTGGGGCAGGGGGGATTTTCATTTTCGGGGGATGGCCGACAAATGTCGCGTGGGCCCCTCGCTGGCGCCTACTACCAGGGGAGACTGTTCCACATCTTCAAGGTTTAGGGAGGGCCGCTGCCCAAGATTTAAGAAAACGGGTGAGAGGCCGGACCGCTGGTTCTTACCGGGTGGGATTTTTCTGAACGCCGGCCAGGATCAAGACCCGGTGGAAGTGTAGCCTTTTTCGATGGCGTATTTCACCAGGTCGGCGTTTTTCTTAATGTTCAGCTTCCTCTTGATATTGGTGCGGTGATTTTGCACCGTCATCATGCTGATGAAGAGCAGATCGGCGATCTCTTTGCTGGTTTTGCCCTCCGCCACCAACTGCAAGACCTGGATCTCCCGGTTGGTCAGGGGCCCGGTGGGAGACTCCAGTTTGCCCCGCAGTTTCTCGACGAAAATGTCCGTCATCTGGTCGCCGATCAAGGGCGAGATGTAAGTCCCCCCGGCCTGGATGGTTTTGATGGCCGTGATCAGGTCGGTATGGGCGTCCTCCTTCAGCAGATAACCTTCCGCGCCGGCGGAAATGGCCCGATACAGGTGTTCCTTGGACTTGTGCATGGTCAGGATCAAGACCTTCACCTCCGGGCAGAGGGTCTTGATCTCCCGGGTGGCTTCGATGCCCTGGAGGTTCGGCATGGAAATGTCCAGGATCACTATCCCGGGGGGCGATATCTTCAGCAACTCCAACAGCATCAAGCCATCGTTCACCTCTCCCACCACCTTTAATTCGGGATAAGCCTCGATGATCCGCTTGACCCCTTCCCGGAAAAGCAGATGGTCATCCGCCAGGACGATTTGATAAGGTTGCACTACTGCCCCCTCTCCTCACGAAACGGGATGCTGAAGGTTATTTGGGTCCCGGCCTCCGGCTTGCTTCTGATTTCCAGGGTGCCTCCCAGCATCCGCACCCGTTCATCGATGGAAAGCAGCCCCATGCCCTTTTCCGAACCCGGTCGGGAGAGCATTTCGTCTACCGGAAAACCTTTGCCGTTATCTTCCAGCCGAAAGGCCACGGCCTGATCCTGTTTCTTGATGGTCAGCGAGATCTGACTGGCCCCGGCATGCTTGCCGATGTTGGTCAAGGATTCCTGGATAATCCGGTAGATGTTGACCTGGGCCGTTAGGGGAAACAGGCCCTCGATTTCATCCGGTTCATAGTCGCATGCTGCAATATTATAATGTTTAGAAAATTCATTGAGTAGAAATTTTATGGCCGCAGACAGCCCCAGTTCCTCCAGGGTGGAGGGACTCAGGTCCCGGGACAGACGCCGCACATTGTCAATGACTAAATTTAAGTAGTCCAAGGACCGTTGGCAATCCTGGTTCAAAGATTTTTGGTCCTTTCGCAGCTTATCTCGAATGGCGCTCATTTGCAGTTTCAAGACCAGCAGTGCCTGCCCCAGTTCATCGTGCAACTCCCGGGAGATGCGGCGCCGCTCCTGCTCCTGGGCGGTCAGGAGCTGCGAGGTCAGAAAGCGCAGGGTTTGCTCCGAATCCCGCAGCGCTTCCTTGGCCTGCTTGTGCGCCGTGATGTCGATCCCCATCTGCAAAAGCAGGGGAGACCCATCGCCGTCAATAAAGGGATAGGCGTAACGCTGATAGGTTTTCTGATCCCCCCGGGACGACTCCCATTCCTGGGGCTGTTGGGTGGCGAAAGCGAGCTGGGCCTGGCAATTTTCGCAGGGGCGGTCGCGCCCTTGCAGGATCTCATAACAGCGTTTTCCCCCCGGCTCGCCAAAACGCTCCCGAAAATCCCGATTGACAAAAGGCAAGGTGTAATCCGGGGCCTGGAGATAGACGAAGGCCGGCAATTCTTCCAGCAGGGAAAGGAAGCGCTGCCGCTCCGCCTTCAGGGCGTCTTCTGCCTTCTGGCGCTCGCTGATGTCCTGGCCCACGGTGAGGATACCTCCGGGGTGCCCGGCGACGTCACCCTGGATCAGGGTGGAATTCCACAGGAACAGGCGCTCGGTCCCATCCGGCAGCCGCAAGGGGACCTCAAAGCTCCTGCTGCTCCCTTCGGCCACCACCCTGGCTAGCTCCGCTGCCACCTGGGGCCGGTCTTTATCGGGAATAAACCACGTCAGGGCATCTTTGCCCAAGATCTGGTCCTTTGGCAGGCCGCTAAGCCGCTCGGCTTCCTGGTTGACTTCGAGGATGCGCCCTTCGGGCGATAATAAGATAATCACACTGCCCGCGGTTTGGAAGAGGGCCCGAAACCGTTCTTCACTCTTCTTCAGGGCCGCCTCGGCTTCCTTACGTTCTTCTATTTGCCATAAGAGCCGCTGGTTGGCCAATTTAAGCTGGATGGTGCGGGCTTCCACCCGCTGCTCCAACTTTTCGTGGGCTTGGCGCAACTCTTCCTCAGCCTGCTTGCGGGACGTGATGTCCTCGAGCACCCCCATGCTGCCGGTCACGTGGCCGGCCGCATCGTGCAGGGGTGCGGTGGAGAGGCTGATGTCGATGAGGGCGCCGTCGCGCTTGCGCCGCCGCAGTTCCAGGCCGGTTACCGCCTCACCCCGCACCCGCTTCTTGAGATCTTTTACCTCCGCCAGGGCGTCATCCCCGGGCAGGATGGGCAGCAGATGCCCCACCACTTCTTCGGCGCGCCAGCCAAAAAGGCGTTCGGCGGCGGGGTTCCAGTTCATGACCTTGCCATCCGCATCCACCGCGATCATGGCCAGGGGCGAAGCCTGGATCAGGGCCCAAAGCTTCTCATTGGCTTCCCTGACGGCCTCCTCGGCCCGCCGGCGGTCAGTGATGTCGTGGATGATGGAATACAGGAGTTCCTGCCCGCGGATAGTGATGGGCCCGCTGAAAACCTCGACATCCCGTATTTCGCCGCTGGCTAAGCGATGGCGAAAGTCAAATTGCCCGCCTCGCCTGGACCTGGCCTCCTGCATCTTGGCCGCTACCTGTGCGGGCGCAAGGGTGTTGAGATCCGTAACCTTTCTGTTCGTTAATTCTTCCTTCGTAAAGCCATAAAAGGCGCAGGCCGCCGGGTTGGCGTCCACGATGCTCGCAGTCTCCGGATTTACCAGCAGCATGACCGCGTGGTTGTTTTGAAAGAGACTGCGATAGCGTTCCGCCGACTCTTGCAATGCTTGCATGCCGCGTTTCCGGGCGGTGATATCCACCCCCGCCCCCAGGATAAACAGGCTGCCATCTTCAATGAAAGACAGCGGCTGGTGCCGCCACTCGATGAGGCGTTCTTCCCCGCTCTTGGTGATCCAGGGAATTTCGTGGGGGAGAGCCATTTCCGGAGCGTGGGGATCGGCAAAGAGTTTCTGCACCAAAGGCGCCCATTGGGGCGGCAGGAACATTTCCAACAGGTTTTTACCCAGAACTTCCGGCCGGCGGTAACCCGTCAGCTCCTCACAGGCCCGGTTGAACAAGGCGATGCGGCCATCAGGCGCCGCCAGGACAATCAGGCCGGGGACCATCTCCACCACGGCTTCCAGGAAGCTCCGGCTTTTTTTCAGAGCCTCCTCGGCCTGAAGCCTCCCGGTGACCTCGATGGCCACGCCGCCCACCAGGTTTGCGGCCCCGTCCGGCCCCGGGATGGGAAATCTATGCACCAGCCAGTAGTGCGGGCTGTCGGCCAGCTGCATGGTTTCCAGGACCTGCAGGGGCCTTTGCGCCTCCACTACCTGGCGGTCATGCTCCTTGATGGGCCCGGCCACCTCGGCGGGCCACAGCTCATCATCGGTCTTGCCGAGCCAATCCTCCCGCCGCCGGCGAAAGGTCGCTTCCCAGGTTTCGTTGACGTACGCATAGCGGCCTTCAGGGTCCTTGATGAAAGCCGCTCCGGGGAGATGCTGCATAAACAGGGGGAAAAGCTCCAAGACCTCACGGGACTTTTGCGCTCCCCGCCGTTTGGAGCGTCGCTTGGTCCCCGGGCCGATGGGCGGTTCCTTTTCAGGGAGCTGCTGCGGCATGTGGCTTACCCCTTGAATCGGTTACAGCATTGGGCTTCAGACCGGGCGGGGCAAGTCTCCTGGGCTGCCGCGGTTCTTCCCGCCAGGGTAAAGATACCATTCCTCTTGAGCCATGGCCGGCAATCGCGCCTGGAAATATTTACAGGTATTATAGCCGTGCGGTGCGGCAAATGCCAAATGGAAAGACCGGACCCGGCAGGAGTGCACCACACCGGGTCGAACACGCGCCGGTATGGCCCCGGGGCGGCTGCGCCAGGGTGATGGGGAGCAAAGAACTCGGCTGATTCTCCGCCCCGGATCCTGAGTGAATCATTCCACCCAGTAATTCGGAGCCTCTTTCATAATGATGACGTCATGCACGTGGGATTCCCGTAAACCCGCGGGAGAGACGCGGACAAACCGGGCTTTTTGGTGCAACTCGGCAATGGTGCGCACCCCGACGTAGCCCATGCCGGAACGCAGGCCGCCCATCAGTTGGAAAATGACATCCGGCAGCTTCCCCCGGGACGGCACCCGGCCGACGATGCCCTCCGGCACCAGCTTACATTCCAGGTCCACGTCTTCCTGGCAGTACCGGTCCCGGCTGCCGGCCTTCATGGCCTCCAGTGACCCCATGCCCCGATAGATCTTGTAACTGCGCCCCTGGAAGATCACCGTCTCTCCAGGGCTTTCCTCGGTGCCGGCAAACAGACTGCCGATCATCACCACGTCAGCCCCGGCGGCCAGCGCCTTGGTGATGTCTCCGGAATATTTGATGCCCCCGTCCGCCACCAGGGGAATGTCCGCGGCTTTGGCGGCCTTGGCGCAGTCCATGATGGCGCTGAGTTGCGGCACCCCTACCCCGGCAATCACCCGGGTGGTGCAGATGGAGCCCGGCCCCACCCCCACTTTCACCGCATCCACCCCGGCCTTGATCAGGTCCCGGGCGCCTTCGGCGGTGCCCACATTGCCGGCAATGAGTTCCACCTCGGGAAATTCCCGCCTGGTGCTTTCCACCGCCTGGACCACCCTCTCGGAATGGCCGTGGGCCGTGTCAATGACGATCACATCCACCCCGGCTTTAAGCAGGCCGTCGATGCGGGCCTCCCGGTCGGGGCCCACCCCCACCGCCGCCCCCACCCGCAGGCGCCCGAATTCGTCTTTGCAGGACAGGGGGTACTTCCGGATCTTCTCAATGTCCTTGATGGTGATCAGACCTTTGAGATTGTATTCGTCGTCCACCACCAGCAGCTTTTCGATGCGGTACTTGTGCAGCAGCGCCTTGGACTCCTCCAGGGTGATGCCCGCCGGCGCGGTGATCAGGCGCTCTTTGGTCATCACCTCCCTGACCTTTTGGGTCATGTTGGTTTCAAAGCGCAGGTCCCGGTTGGTGACGATCCCCACCAGGCGGGGGCCCTCCACCACCGGGATGCCGGAAATGCGGTAGCGCTCCATCAATTCCAGGACCTTGGCCAGGGGCGCTTCGGGGCCGATGGTCACCGGGTCGATGATCATGCCGCTTTCCGACTTCTTCACCTTCTCCGCTTCCAGGGCCTGGGCAGGGATGCTCATGTTCCGGTGCAGGATGCCTATCCCTCCCTGGCGGGCCAGGCTGATGGCCGTCTCCGCCTCGGTGACCGTATCCATGGCCGCGCTCAGGATGGGAATGTTGAGCTGGATGCTCCGGGTCAGGCGGGTGCTCAGGTCCGCCTCGCTGGGCAACACCGCCGAAGGCCCCGGCACCAACACCACATCGTCAAAAGTGTAGGCATAAACAATCGCCTCTGGCGCCATCAGTTCACTCCCATTAAGAAGATTGATTTGGGGGAGGGCCAGGGATGTAGGGGCGTGATTCATCACGCCCGCTAGATGGGCGCAATAAATTGCGCCCCTACATAGCCCCTCCCCCAAAATTCACCACTTCTTCCAGCACCCCCTCCAGCAGGCCGGCGTCGATGACCACCAGGGAGTCCTGGCGGAACACGTCCAGGATGGTGAGGACGATGAGGGCCCCGGCCACCATGACCCCGGCCTTGGCGGCTTCCATGCCGGGCAGCCGGGCCCGCTGGGCTTCGGACAGGCGGGCCAGCCTCCCGGCCAGGTCTTCCACCTGGCCCCGGGTGATGATCATATTATTTACCCGATTAGGATCATAAATGCTCATTTTTAAGACTAAGGCCGCCAGGGTGGTGGCGGCGCCGGCGGTGCCCACCAGCCTGGGGCCGGGCCCGGAGCCAAGTGGCACCTGAAAATTTTCCTGGTAAAAAGCGGTCAGCTCTTGAGCCAATGCCTGGCGCAGAGCTGACACGGCTTCGGGCCGGGGCGGATCTCCCAGGGGTTGGGTGGTGCTGGCGCTCAGGACCCCCAGGGGCAGGCCGGCGAAGAAGGGCGCCTGCCCGGGCCTGAGCAGGGTGAACTCGGAACTGCCGCCTCCCACATCAAAGACTACCACGGCCGGGCCCGCCAGAAATTCCCGGTTCAGGGCGGACAGGACCCCCTTCAGGGTGAGCCGGGCCTCTTCGGCGGGCGTGAGCAGGCGCACCGTGATGCCAAGCTCTTGCAGCCGGGCCACAAAGACCTGGCTGTTGGCCGCCTGGCGCAGGGCCTCAGTGGCCACCGCCTGCCAGCGCTCCACCCCCAGGCCCCGCAGCTCCGCCACGAACCCCTGGAGGGCTTTCAGGGTGCGGTCCATGGCCGCCTCGGAGACCACCCCGGTCCGGGCCAACCCCTCCCCCAGGGCCGTAACTTCCCGGCGGTGCCGGATGACCCGGAAATGCCCCGGACCTGTCGCTTCGGCCACGGCCAGCCGCACCGTCAGACTTCCCAGATCCAGGGCGGCGATTCGCCAGGGCATGGTTGATTGGGAGAGTTTTGGGGGAGGGGGCCAGGGAGTTTTTCGTAAGTGCTCCCTGCACTCCCCCAAGCCCCCTCCCAACCCTTTAAGGGGTTGGGGGTGGGGTTTGGGGAGGGGGTAAGGGCCTGCGGCCCCTCGCCCCCTCCCCAATTACAACAACTCATAAATCTCCGGCAGGCAGCGGTTTTTTTCGCCGCAGTCCAGGCCGTAACCCACGAGGAAGCCCCTTTCCAGGGTAAAGCCCACGTAATCCAGGGGGACTTCCACTTCCCGGCGCTCCTTTTTGTCCACCAGGCAGCAAATCTTCAGGGACCGGGGTTGGAGGGAGGCCAGGTGGCGGCGCAGGAAATCCAGGGTGAGGCCCACGTCCACGATGTCCTCGACGATCAAAACGTCCCGGCCCTGGATGGGCTCTTCCACGTCCTTGGTGATGTGGACTTCCCCGGAGGTCTGGGTCCCGGCCCCATAGCTTTTGAGGCGGATAAAGTCCAGCTCCGCCGGGATGCTGAGGGCCCGCACCAGGTCCGCCAGGAAAATAAAGGCGCCTTTCAGGACCCCGACCAGCACCAAGTCTTTATCCCGATAATCCTGGCTGATCTGGTGCGCCAGTTCCTGCACCCGCCTGGCGATGTCATCCCGGGAAATAACCAAGCGCCTGTTTCTGGTCACGGTTACTCCTTTTTGGGTTCAAGATACGAGAGGGAAATCGCCTTGTCAAACCCTATTTGGGGGCTTCGATGTCAAAGGCTGGCTATATTCTGGTGGATCTTGTTCAACAGCTCTTTCAAGAGATCGATCTCTTGGGGAGCCAGGTGTTTCGTGACTCGCGCCCGGAGCTCTTGGGTGAGGGGAAAGAGGCGTTCGTGCAGTTGCCTGCCTTCCTTGGTGAGGTAGACGCTATATTTTCGGCGATCCCGGGGATCGGCCTGGCGGAAGATGAGGTGCTTTTTCTCCATGGCATCGAGCATCCTGGTGATGTTCGGCTTGTCTTTGGCGACCTTTTCGGCGATCTCCCTCTGGGAGAGCCCCTCTTCCGCCCCCAGGTGGCGGATGATGCCCCACTGTTCCGCCGTAATCTCATAGCCGTTGACTTTCAGAAAGCGCTGGAAGGCTGCCTTTAAGGCCAGGGCGGTCCGGTAGATGATGAAACCCAGGGAATCTCCGCTAAGCTGGTGCTCGTTCATAAAAATAGTTATAATATTAACTGGTAAATATGCAACTAGTTGTCGAAAAATTTTTCTCGCCAGAAACGTTTGGGAAGGGCGCGCATATTTTTTTCGATTTTGCCGCGCCGGTTCTTGTCCGGAAAATGGTTAAACAATTAATATGGTAACGATAATTTTGACCGCGTTGACAGTCTTTAGGCTTGAATTCATAATAGTCTTGAACTTCCCGGCCTGTATGCCGCCAGGCTCCTTAAGCCTTGGTGGGTGAGAGCGGAAAGGCTGGTAATTCCACGCCGATTAGGAAATCACCGGACTTAACATGATGAATCTTTCCTTCAGAAACCTGAACCTTCCCCGCCGGCGGACCATTATTATCGCCGTGGTGGCGGTGATGGTGGTGGCGCTTCTCTTTATGGGATTCTTACGGCGTGGCGGCCGCAGCGCTGAGGCCTTCCTCACCGTGCCGGTCAAACGGGGCGATCTGACGGCCACCATCAGCGCCACCGGCACCGTGGAGCCTGAGGAAGTAGTGGATATCGGGGCCCAAGTCGCCGGCAAGATTGTCGCCTTCGGCAAGGATAAGAATGGCAAGACGGTGGACTACGGTTCGGTGGTGGAGGCGGGGACGGTGTTGGCCCGGATCGATGACGCCCTCTATGCCGCCGATGTGGACCAATCCAAGGCCCAACTGGGGCAAAACCGGGCGGCGGTGCAGTATGCGGAAGCGAACCTGAAGCAGCTCCAGGCCAAGCTCTACCAGGCCCAGCGAGACTGGGCCCGGGCCCAGAAATTAGGCCCCTCCGATGCCCTGTCCCAGGCCGATTATGACGCGGCCAAGTCGGCCTATGAGGCCGCCATGGCGAACGTGGAGGTGGGCAAAGCCTCCATCATCCAGGCCAAGAGAAACGTCGAGTCGTCTCAGGCGGCGTTGCAACGGGCCCAGCAAAACCTGGATTATTGCACCATCGTCTCGCCGGTGAAAGGGGTCATCGTCGACCGCCGGGTCAATATCGGTCAGACCGTGGTGGCCAGTCTCAGCGCCCCCAGCCTCTTTTTGCTGGCCAAGGATTTGACCCGCATCCAGGTTTGGGTCTCGGTCAATGAAGCGGACATCGGCCACATCCGCCCGGGCATGCCGGTCAGCTTCACCGTAGATGCCTTCCCCGGCGAGGTATTCTCGGGGGAAGTGGGAAAGGTGCGGCTCAATGCCACCATGACCCAAAATGTGGTCACTTACACGGTGGAGGTTAATACCGACAATGCCAACGGCAAACTCTTACCGTACCTGACTGCCAACGTCAAGTTTGTGGTGGGCGAGCGCCGCAATGTCTTACTGGTCCCCAACGCGGCCCTGCGCTGGATTCCCCAGCCGGAACAGATCGTGTCGGCGGCCCGAGGGAAGATCAAGCAGGGGACCGAGGGAGCGTCCCGGAGCCAGCCGTCTGCCGCAGCCGGCAAGGCAGAGCCGGTGCGGGGGGTGGTTTGGGTGGCTGAAGGACGCCTGGTGCGGCCGGTGCGTCTCCGCCTGGGTTTGAACGACGGCTCCATGACTGAGGTGGAAAGCGGCGAACTCCAGGAAGGAACTCCGTTGGTGATGGGCGAAATGGAGCAGCAGGCCGGGAAGCCGGCGCCTGGAGGCAGCCCCTTTGCCCCCCAGCTTTTCAAACAAGGCCAAAAGAACGGCGGACGCTAAGTGCCGGCGTCTTACACACCATTAAATCCGGCCGGTGGCGGGCGAGGACGCCCGCCCCATGGAGCTCTTCGTGGTTTTAAGGGTGGGCAAAGGCCATGAGGAACTGCTTCGAAGAGTTTGTGACGGGCATTATAAGGGCACGGCAAGCCGTGCCCAACCAAAACGTTCTTGGTTTTCGGGTGTGCCTAATGCTCATAAATGAATGACATGAGGATTAGAGATGTAGGGTGCGCAGCGCGCACCTCTGGATCGCGCCGGAGGCGGACGAGGACGCCCGCCCTGCCGATATTTTCACGCTTTATGAGTGAGCCCAGGGCTCATCTTCACTTACTTGATGAACATAGACCTCCCCCATGGAACTGATCGAACTGCGGGATCTGTATAAGACCTATCAACTGGGCGAGATCGAGGTGCCGGTGCTCCAGGGCGTCTCGCTGACGGTGGCCCAGGGGGAGTTTGTCGCCCTCATGGGCACCTCGGGTTCGGGCAAAACCACCCTCATGAACATCCTGGGGTGCCTCGACCGGCCCACTTCCGGGGAATATTGGCTGGAGGGGCAGGATGTGGTGGCCCTCTCCGCCGATGATTGGGCCCAACTCAGGAACCAGAAAATCGGCTTCGTCTTCCAGACTTTCAACCTGCTGCCCCGCACCAGCGCCCTGGAGAATGTGATCATGCCCGTGTCGTACAACTCGGGGCATCTGTCCGACCGGGAAGCGCGCCGGCGGGGCGAGGAATTGCTCCGCCGGGTGGGGTTGGGAGAGCGCCTGGATCACGAACCCTCCCAACTCTCCGGCGGCCAGCAGCAGCGGGTGGCCATTGCCCGGGCCCTGGTCAATCATCCCTCCATCCTGTTCGCGGATGAGCCTACCGGCAACCTCGACTCCCGCACCAGTGAAGAAGTCCTGGAACTTTTCCGCCAACTCAACGAAAAAGAAGGGGTGACCGTCATCCTGGTCACCCATGACGCCGACGTCGCCCGGTTTGCCGAACGGATCATCACAATTCAGGATGGGATGGTGACTGCCGCGGAAGCCCGGCCACCACAGCTCCGGAGACAGGAACCGGCGCCGGCTGCGACCCCGGGCAGACTCCGGGCCGGATTGGCGTGGCAGCGGCTTCAGTGGATGGTGCGCACCGCCATGAACGGCCTGCGCCGCAACGTCCTCAGGGCCGCCCTGACCACCCTGGGCATCATTATCGGCGTGGCCGCAGTCATCGCCATGATGGAGATCGGCCGGGGTTCTTCCACCGCCATCCAGCAAACCATCGCCAGCATGGGGGCCAATAACCTGCTGATCATGCCCGGCACGGCCTCCAGCGGCGGCGTCAGCTTCGGAGCCGGCAGCGTCATGACCCTCACTCCCCAAGACTCCGACGCCATCTTGAGCGAGTGTCCGGCGGTCAAAGGCGCCGTGCCCGTGGTTCGGGTCCGGACCCAGGTCATTTATGGCAACCGCAATTGGGTGCCCCTCTTTATTTACGGCACCACTCCCGACTTTCTGGACGTCCGAGAGTGGGGTCTGTCCGAGGGCGACCCCTTCACGGATCGGGATGTGCGCAATGCCAGCAAAGTCTGCCTGCTGGGGCAGAGGCTGGTCCGGGAACTTTTCCAGGGCGATTCCCCCTTGGGCCAGGAAGTCCGGGTGCAGAACGTCGCCTTCAAGGTCGTGGGCGTCCTCAGCGCCAAAGGCGCCAACATGATGGGCATGGACCAGGATGACATCCTGCTGGCTCCCTGGACCACCATTAAATTCCGGGTGGTGGGCTCTTCCGCCATGACCGCCAACCAGAGCGCCGCGGCCACCGGCACCTCCTCCACTTCCGGGTCCGGCGCCTCCCAGACGGTGAACACGCTGAACCAGATCTACCCCAATGCCCAGAACCAACTGTATCCCTTGCCCTCAGCCACCCAGGCCGCGGACACCCCCCAACCGGTGCGGTTTGTCAATGTGGACCAGATCCTGGCCGCGGCGCGCACCGGCTCGGAAATCCCCAACGCCATCCGGCAAATCACCGAGGTCCTGCGGGAGCGGCACCGGATTCGCCCCGGCGAGCCGGAAGACTTCAGCATCCGGGACATGACCGAAATTACCCGAGCCCTGTCCTCCACCGCCACCATGATGACCAAGCTGCTGCTGGCCGTGGCCATGATCTCCCTGTTGGTGGGGGGGGTGGGGATCATGAATATCATGCTGGTGTCGGTGACGGAGCGGACCCGGGAGATCGGTCTGCGCATGGCGGTGGGGGCCTGGGCCCGGGATATCCTCCAGCAATTTCTGGCCGAATCCGTCATTCTGTGCTTTTGCGGCGGGCTTGCGGGTATTGCCGTGGGCCGGGGGATTTCCTATTTGGTCAGGATCATGCTGCGTTGGCCCACGGAATTGTCCCTGGAGGCCATCTTCGCGGCCTTTGCGGTTTCGGTGTCGGTGGGCATTATCTTTGGCTACTACCCGGCCTGGAAGGCCGCGCACCTGGACCCCATCATCGCCTTGCGGTACGAATAATGGGAGTAAACCAGGATAGTTTATAGATGTGCTTATATGGCAGCCGGAATTTTCGACTTAAATACACCTTCGCAATTCTTTGATTCGATTCGCAGAATATTAGACCGCTATAAATCAAGCAACGCCAAAGATATTGAGGATCTGCTATATGTATTAATGGGGCTGAATCATTTGAGGGAATGGATTTCTCCTGGTTATGATCCATTTAAAAGACAGCCTCAAAATCCGCAAGAGCATTTTTATAATGCAATATGGGAGAATCACTCCTTTAAGAAAATTAAAGCGCTCTGCAATCGTACAAAACATCTTCAGCCCATCAGCGAAAAAACCTCTTCAACGCATGGAATACCATTGGATGATTGGCCTAATGTTGACGCAGTAAGAAACTTCGACCTTGGTCCTCCTTCTAATTATTTCGTAGATGGGGAAAATGTTATCGAGGTAATAGATGAGATTGTAAGATTTTATCAAGATAACTGGTTCAATCTCTTCAAAAGGACACGATAGCTATTGATATATTTAATATTTAGTAAATCAAGTTGTAATGCCGCCCACGGGTGCCTGAAAAGGACAATGCACAGCCTGGAAAGGCTGTGCCACAAAGAAAAATGGCTGTATCCTAAGAAAATAGTATGAAAGAGGAAGGAAAAACTAAAGAAGCCGGTGGCACAGGCTTTCCAGCCTGTGCTCAAAAAGAGGAGTTGTTCATTACTCGGCGAAATCTGCCGCATTGGCAATTACCCGGAGGCACTTACTTTATCACTTTCCGTCTTAGGCAAGGGATTATTAGCGAATATGAAAGAAGAATCGTGATAGATGCTATAAAACATTATCATATAATCAGGTATTGGGTGACAGCAGCTGTGGTAATGCCCGATCATGTCCACATGATGTTGAAACCAGTTATATCGAAAGCCGAAGCTGAATTTCCTATAGGTAAGATTTTGCAAGGTATTAAAGGTTTCACTGCTCGGGAAATTAATAAGATCAGGGCTACCAAAGGCCACTTATGGCAGGATGAAAGTTATGATCGCATTATTCGGGATAATGAAGAATATTTAGAGAAATGGAATTACATTCGCGAAAATCCGGTTAAGGCCGAGTTGTGTCAATCTCCTGAAGAGTATCCTTTTCTCTGGGAACCAGGAGAACCTTTAGAGGAGCAGGCTGAGAATAGCACAGCCTAGAAAGGCTGTGCCACCAGTTTATTCTGTGAATTTTACGGAAAGCGGGTGTTTTCATGATGACATGGGCCAGCGGCAACCGGAGGCGCATCATTTTATGCTTCGGGCTGGCGATATTCTGTCTGGCCACCCTGGCCGGCTGCATGGTGGGGCCGAACTTTCACCCGCCGGAAACCAAGGTCCCGGAATCCTGGAACGGGCAGGAGGTCGTCACCCCGGCCCAGCCGAGCCAAACCACCACCGCCCCGGTGACCCTGGTGGATTGGTGGCAGGCTTTTAAAGACCCCACCCTCACCGCCCTGGTGGAAATGGCCGTCCACTCCAATCTGGATTTGCGCACCGCCGAGGCCCGCATTCGCCAGGCCCGGGCCAGCCTGGGGGTGGCGGGCGCGGGGCTCTGGCCCGAGGTGGATGCCTTAGCCAGCTACCAGCGGAGCCAGGGTTCCAGTGAAGCCGTGGGCCCCACGGGGACAGCCATCGCCACCGCCGGTGGGCTCCGGGAATTATTTCAGGTGGGCCTGGATGCTTCCTGGGAACTGGATATTTTCGGGGGCACACGCCGGAATATCGAGGCCGCCGGGGCCGATCTCCAGGCGGCGGTGTATGACCGCCGGGACGTCCTGGTGACCCTGGTGGGAGACGTGGGGACCAACTATCTCAATCTCCGGGGATTTCAACAGCAGCTCGCCATCGCCCGCAAAAACCTGGAAGCCCAGCGCCATACCGCCGAAATCACCCACAAGCGCTTCGCCGCCGGCTTTATTGGCGCCCTGGACGTGGCCAATGCCGACGCCCAGGTGGCGACTACCAAGGCAACCATACCGGTCCTGGAGTCCTCGGCCCGGGCCGCCATTTACCGGCTGGGGGTGCTGCTGGGCCGGCCCCCCGCGGCCCTGGAGAAGGATTTGATCAAGGAATCCTCCATTCCGCCGACGCCGCCGCAAGTGCCCGTGGGGCTCCCCTCGGAACTGGTGCGGCGGCGCCCGGACATCCGCCGGGCCGAAGCCCAACTCCATGCCGCCACGGCCCGCATCGGCGTGGCTACCGCCGACCTCTTCCCCAAGTTCTCCCTGACCGGGAGCTTTGGCTTTTCCTCCAGCGACCTGACCAAGCTGGGGAACCTGGCCAACAGCAAATTCTGGTCCTTCGGCCCCAGCGTCACCTGGCCGATTTTTACCGCCGGCCGCATCCAGTGGAACATCAAGGTTCAAGACGCCCTCACCGAGCAGGCCTTGCTGACGTATCAAAAGACCGTGCTCACCGCCCTGCAAGACGTGGAGACCGCGCTGGTGGCTTACGCCAAGGAGCAGGAGCACCGCCAGTCCCTGTCCGAGGCAGTGGCCAACAACCGGAAGGCGGTGGACCTGGCCATGAAGCTTTATATCGCCGGGAAGACCGATTTCTTGAACGTCATCACGGCGCAGCTCAACCTATACACTTCCGAAAACGCCCTGACGCTAAGCACCAGCACCGTGGACACCAACCTGATCGCCCTCTACAAGGCCCTGGGCGGGGGCTGGGAAAAGACGCCCTACCGCATCGACTGAGGTGGGGAGGCTGCCGGCCCGGGGAAAAAAGGCCATTCCCGGCAAGTCAAAGCGATCGCAATTGATCAAGATGTGGTTTCCCAGGTCCATATTTTCCCACAGGAGTGCCCGGGAGGGGGAGGTCAAAAAGGCGGTCGAGGGCATGAGGGCCTACAAAGGGCTCTTGACGGATTGCGTCAGGCGGTGATCTCTTCGGTTATCGGGTTGAGAATCCAGGGGCCCCAGGACCCTTTTTTTATCCTTCTGCAAGCGCGGTGGCAAGTTGGTCCATGAGGCCCTGCCCATGGGCGTTCTGTTTCTCCGCCATGAGAAAGAGTCCCTTGCCATCGCTTTTTTCCGCCCAAAGCTCGCCGATGTTCTTTTTTTCCTTGGCGTCCTGCGTGTCAACGAGGTACGAGCCTTTGTATTCGATGACCATAATCCGCCCATCCTGAAGCTCTGCCACAAAGTCGGGATAGAAACGGCCGGTTGAGGTTGGCAACCAGAAAGACGTTTCCGAACGGCCAGGCCCAGCAAGATTGCGAATCCAGTGTTTTACCTGGGGCAAGGTGTCGATCAGCTTGGCGCACTCGAATTCTTCGCCTTTGGAATCAAGCTCTCCAACCATGTTCGGTCCAAAGAAGTGATTCTTGAACTGATATGCGCCCTTATAGAACCATGCGGCAGGATAGGGGCGGCTCTTCTTGAAGGCGAAGTCGCTGGCGAAACTGGTTTCAACATGGGCTTCCGGGCTAAATAGAAAGGTTTGATAGCCCGTCGCGTAGGCCTGTCGCCGGTAGGTCGAAATTTTCTCTTGCACGGCCTTGGCTATCTGGTATTTGAAGCGAACCAAATCATTCAGGGGAATGCCGCGCTGTTCCATGAGATAGGCCACCACCTTCCGGCAGAATTCCAGAAGCACGGGTTGGGTGATATCCTTTTGGCGGCATTCCCGGTCGAGCCAGCGTGAAAGCTGCAAGTCTGTCCAGTCCAGCTTAAGCAGACCGATTTCGAGTTGCATGTGCTGGTCGAGGTGGTTATAAACCACTTGCTCGCCTTTCAAATCGACTTCCCAACGCTCGGCAGTCTCCCGAATGGCGAATTCCGCCGAGGTGAGTTCCGGCGCATAGTCATTAAGCGTCCAGCCCCCGAGATCAAGGATGAGTTCGTCATCGACAAACTCCAATTCCCCTTGAACATACAGAAATAGACGGGGAACCGCGAATTTCTCGCCCCGGGCAGCAGGGGAAATGCTGTTTCGGTGGATGATCCGATGGCGCTGAACCGCGGCCCGCATAGCTTCCCGGCGCTCCGGTTTCGTCGCTATGGTAAGTCTTCGTTCGAGTTCGTCTGGTATATCGCCGTGAATGGTCACGGCTACAGTTCCATCCGGTTGGTTCTGGACTTCAACCCGTGCCGCAACCTCTGCATCAAGACCGGATAAATCCGGCGCCACGTCCAAAGTTTCAAGAAGAACGGGCGGCAGGCGAAACAGATCGCCGGGTGTATCGAAATCAGGAAGCAAGGTCTGCCGTTGTTCTACCACTGCTGCGGCTTCGTCCGGTTCAAATCCCATTTTCTGAATTAGGGTGTCGGTAAGTTGGCGCGCCCCTTCGCCAAAGCGGGGGCTGGAAACGTGCGTATAAGCTCGGTTCAAGGCCTCCTGCGAGCGGCTTTTTGCATAGGGCATCCGGAGAACGCGCCCTAAAAGCTGCTCAATATCGGTCGCGGAGCCGATATTCGCTACGGAGCAAAGGACGTAAGCGAAAGAGCAATCCCAGCCTTCCTTGAGGGCCTCTATGGTGATGATAAATTCCACCGGGCAAGTGGGATCGAAAAGATTGATGGAATCAAGTTCGCGCTGCTCACCGGTGGCCACGGCGATGCGTTCCGGGGGGATGTTCTCGTTCTCCATCAGGTATTTTTTCAGGACTTGGACGGTCACTTCCTGCCCCTTGTCCTGCGCCTGAAAAAGCGCCAAGGGGCGGATATAGCTCTTGTCGCTCTTGGCCGTGTCCGCCAGCCGCGCCCGCGTCTCAATGGCGTCATGGATGGCGGCCCGCCAGTCGGGGTGTTCGGTTAGAATGATGGGGAGCTTAATCATCTCCGCAGCCTTAACCTCGGCGGCGGAAGCCCGGAATAGCACGTTGCTGCCGTGGCGCGGATCGGTGTTCGGCGTGGCGGTGAATTCCACGATGCAGGATGGGCGTAACGCGGCCAGCATGTCGAAGGAAAGGAGTGTTCCGGCCTTGTGGGCCTCGTCCACGATCACCAAAGGATGGTGCAAGGCCATGAGATTGACGAAGGACAACTTGATCCGCCCATCCTCGAAGCGGTCCAATCCCGGCGTCGTATCAGAGATATGGGCAAAATGAGGCTCGAAGGTCTCTGAATGGGCATAAACCCTGCGACCTTCGGGATTGGTGACACGCAAGGTCTGAATCGTGGACACGATGATAGAGACGCGCTCAGTCAAATCCTGCGGCCTGATCTGTCTTACTTCGGAAATGTCGAACACGGCCACCCGCCCCTGGTAGGCCTGGTCAATGGCGGCGCGATAGGGATGGGAGGGCTTTTTCAGGGCCTCCGCCGTCTGTCTGCGAATGGTGTTGGTAGGCACCAGCCACAAGACCGTCGGGTAGTCCCGCTCCAGATAGGAACGCCCGGCCTCGGCAATGGTGTGTGCCGCGAGCAGAGTTTTGCCGGCGCCCGTGGGAAGGCGGAGGCAGACATTGGGCACGCCCGGAAGCCCTTCAATATTCCGGTAGGAAGGCGGGGGCCGGTCCGGCTCCCATTGCCGCAGAGTCTCAAGGAAGGCCTGTTGGGGGTCGCCGATGATCCGGGCGCGGTCTAGGTAAGTCCTGAGCCTGTCCAGGGCGGCGCGTTGAAAAGTTTTGAGCTCCATGCGTCTCTCCTATCGCGCCTTGATCTCGTAAGGAATCTGCCGGAAGGTTATGCCTTCTCGTTTGAGCCTGGCGGCGCTTAACCGGCAAGCTTCACCGAAAATAACCTTCGGCCCGTCGAAGGACGGCAGCGCCGCCAGAATTTTCGAGGTCAGGACGTTCCCGCCATTGGGCCGTTTGTCGCCCAGCACGCCGTTGTAAAGCAGGTAATAGCCAGTGCCCTCGTAACTCCCAAGCAAGGATGAATCCGCCCGGCCAGAGAAGGGAAAGCCGGTCTCCACGAACCAGAGGTGCGCGGCCAGGGGGGCAAAGCGGATGCCCGGGGCCACGCGGCCGGTCTCGTCAAAGACCGGCTCTCCCAGGCGATAGAAGCGGAAGCCGCCGCCGCCCTTCCAGCCCTCGGCCCCGGATATGCCGCCCTGTTCGCCATCGATCACTTGGCGAAGCCGGGGGACGCAATGTGTCTCGGCATGCTCTCCTAACTCGATACCGATATAGCGGCGGCCCATTTTGTGGGCGACGGCGGCAGTCGTGCCGGAACCGAGGAAGGAGTCCAGAACTATGTCGTTCGGGTTGGTGGCGATCTCTATGACACGCTTCAATAGTCGTTCCGGTTTCGGTGTATCAAAAGCATCATCAGCTCCGAAAAGGCGGTTGATCTCTTTTTTTGCTTCTTGATTATGTCCAACTTCGGTATTGGGCCACCATGTCCATGCGGCAATCCCCTCAACTTCCGACAGGTAGCGCTTCACCCTCGGTTTGGAGTTCCCATTTTTACCAAACCAGATGCGTTTTTCTTGAACAAGTTTGTAGAACGAGCTTTCATTTAAGGCCCAGCAACGTCCGGGCGGGGGTGGAAATCGCTTCCCCGCGGGCGTAATGATTGTATAAAACTGATTTGGCGTTGCGTGACCAGTTTGACCTGTAAGATCAGTTGATGCCCACGGCCCCCTGGGGTCGTTGTCCGGGTTAGTGAACTTTTTTGCCCTATCTCCTGAGAGGGGAATTTTATTTAGGTGTAGCTTATCCGGGTCTTTGGCATAAACAAGAATGTGGTCATGGGCGGCCCCCAACAATAAGCGTGCATCAGGCGATGTTCGCTTCTGCCAAATGACATTTGCCTGAAAATATTTTCTTGGTTGCTCAAATCCCTTCCGACCAAAAATCTCATCCATGACGACCTTGAGATAATGCGCCTCATTGTCGTCAATCGAAACCCAGATACTACCGTCCTCGGCTAAAAGGCTGCGCAAAAGCTCCAGGCGCGGATAGATTATCGCGAGCCATTGGCTATGCTCCAGGTTGTCGTCATAGTGTTCAAAGGCGCTCTTGGTGTTATAGGGCGGGTCGATATAGATGCACTTCACTTTTCCTGCATAGTAGGGCAGGAGGGCCTTCAGGGCGTCGAGGTTATCACCCTGAATGAGCATGTTCCCGGTATCTCGGTCGCCATAGGAAAGCTCCGGCGCTTCTTCGAGAAGACGGTACGGCGCACGTGCAGCGCGGTGGATGTCTTCCTCACGGGTAAGCCATTGCAGGAGCGGCATTTTTTATCTACGCAACCTTTCAAACCATGCAGATTTATTACGAAGCCCTGATGGGGTTGATTTTGCTAACAAACATGCGCTCCTTAACGAAATTTGAAGGCGGTATCGCGGATAAGCGTGATGAGCGGCTGGGAGATGAGTCCTTCATTGTTACAAATATAAGGGATATTGGGACGTTTCGGGCTGCCACTCAGTGGACCTTCCTCGGTCACGATAATGAGGGGAGGCTTAGAGAGGGTCGCCAAGGCAATGACGAAAGGGTCGGCTTTATTTCTACCAGTGGCAACCAGCTTCGGATATTTAGCCACAAGGGCGGTTACGGCGTCTTGCAGCTCCTCTATAAGATCGATGAAGAGGTCGTCCTCACGAACCTTACACCAGCGATAAAGATCATCGTCCTGCTTTTCCAACTCGGTCAAAACTTCGCGGGAAGCTCGCACAATACCCTGATGAATAATGGTATCCATATGGTCCCACACCGGCCCGAATACGTCCGGTGGATAGTTTCGACTCCATGCGGTTACAAGAGCACTGGTGTCAAGGCTGTAACGGGCTGTTGTGGGGATAATCATGCGGCACCTAAGGACCGCTCCAGTTCAGGTAGGTGGCGCAGTTTAATACCTAAGTAGCCGGACACATCGGATAGGGTAATGCGGTCACGATAATATGATTGGAGCACAAGGCGAGCGAAGTTACCAAGTATGCTGGCGCGCTTGCGGCCGTAATTCTCGGCGAAGCCTTCCTGTTTTTCCTTGTATGCCCGATACTCAGCGAGGTATTCGGCGCGCTTGTGGCGGTAGAACGCCTCGCTGGTTCGTCCGAGGGTGAGCAGGCGCCGAACGATCACCTCGCGGCTGACGCAATAGGTTTTGGAGAGCGCCAGAATAGCTTCCTCAGGCCATTCCACAATACCTGGTGAAGCTTGGCGAAGCAGCGGTTCATCCACCAGGTATCGGCGGGGCACGAGAGTTTCAGCAGCAAGATGGTTGCAAAATTGCTCGGTACGTTCGTCCTGGTCTGCCCGGTAGCCGTTCTCCTCAAAGTCACAGATACTGCTTTGGCGAAGCATCAAGTGACCAAACTCGTGCAATAGCGAGAAAATCCGCCCATTGGGCGTCTCGCCGCGATTCACAGCAATAACCGGCAGAACGGTTTCGGCAAGCGAGAATCCACGCATTTCAGAGGAAGGAATGCCTGATATCTGGAATACCAGCACATCCAGCGCCTCAAGACGCGTCTTCCATTCACGGAAGGCATTGTAAGAGTTGCGCCATCGGCACTGCGTCTCATAGGTAACGCCAAGGGCTTCGCGGATGCGATCAGCGACGACCTCCGGATTTTCGGAAATGGTTGTGGTTAGCGGGAAAGGTTTTGGCTCATCGCGTAGTTCCTCGTACAGGTCGAGCGCAACCTCGCGGCGCTCGCTTGCCTGGCGTAACTCAAACCGGAGGCGCGGCGAATAGATGAATGCAACCTCTCCCGGCAACCGTCGGAAGTCATGAGGGATTGTGAAATCACGTGGCACTTCTGATAAAAAGAAGGTACTGAGTGGGCGTTTGTACACCTGAACTGCCTTGCGGAGCTGCACAACCGTCGGCTTGTCTTCGTTGGACTCCCAGGCCTGGATTTGCTCTTCTTTGACGCCAATCTTCTTAGCGGCTTCTGGAATAGAGAATCCCGCCGACGTACGAGCCCACGCCATCAACCTTGGGTTTGCCTTTGCTTTAATTGAAGACATAACTAGTTGCCCCTTGGTTCGCAAGGACGAAGCCGCAAGCGTGCAGGAGCGTTCGCCATTTTATACTATCATTTTTCGATGAGACCAGTTTAGGGCGAAAAAGCTGGGTTAGTCAATCAGAATAATCCTTGGGGGAATGCAGGATGAAGGGACTGAGGGGGAGGGTTCACTGACAGTTTGCTGACAGTCAATTTATGGGGCCAAGGAGGATGAAATGCAGGAACCATGCGGATTTTCCTGGTAGTCCCAACGGGAATCGAACCCGTGTCTCCGCCGTGAGAGGGCGGTGTCCTAGGCCGCTAGACGATGGGACCACGGCAGTTTTTATATCCGAATGACGGGAGGGTGTCAATAAGCCGAGGGGGGAAGAGGAAGGCTCATGAACCTGGGCCGAGGTGCCGGCGCAGGTTCACCCGGAAAGACCGTTGGCCCATTTTAATACCGAGTTGCATTCAAATGTTGCTTTGGTAGCCGCATTCGTTAGCCTGCGCTGCACAGGCGAGACGCCTGTGCCACCCAAAAATTGGGAGAAAAACATTCGATTAGCCGCACCTCGGTATAAAAAGAAGGCGCTTTTTCAGCAACCCGGCCAGTGTTTTACTGCCTTACCTTGAAAATTCAATCAACTTCCCTCGTAACTTATTGACAATTCTTATTTATTTTTATTTTAACCGAAAACCGAAAACCGAAAACGGTATCAGTCGGCCGCGGCCGCCAGCCATCTTTCCGCTTCACGCCAATCCGCGGCAGTATTGAGATTAAAGAAACTCCGTTCCTCAGGATCCCACCGCCTCATCTCGTCTTCCGGCAGCACTTCCGGGGCGCTCCTTTCCACAAAGCGGATCAGGTGGCGCTCGGTCTCCAGGTATCCGGCCAGGGGGGTCAGCAGGCGGACCGAGTACAGCCCCGGAAAAGGTTCCAAACCCTGGCGGGAACGGCAGACCACGGCGGGCCGGGCGGTTTTGGCGGCCCGGTTGGCCAGGGCGGCAATGAGAGCCGGAGAGAGGAAGGGGTTGTCCACCGCGGCGGCTAGGACCCAGGGGGTCCGGGCGTAAAACAGCGCTGTGAGCAGCCCCCCCAGGGGCCCCTGAAAGGGCCGCAGGTCGCTGACCATGGGCAGGCCGAAAGGCAGGTGGGCTTCAAGGTGATTGGTGACGAGCCAGAGTTCCGACACCAGCGGCGCCAGAACCGCGGCGACCCGCAAGACCAGGGGCTTGCCGGCCAGTCTTAAGGCCGTTTTGTCCCGGCCCAGGCGGCGGCTCAACCCCCCGGCCAGGATGGCGCCGGTGACCGTGGGATGAGCGGCCGGCGAGGAAACTGCCCCGGCCCGGACCTCCCTTGACCGGTTGCTGTTCTCCGCCATCAGGCCACGCCCAGGAATTTTCGGAGGAATTCTCCCAGTGCCGCTATCTGACCCGGCCGGAAGACCGGCACCCCCCCCGCCGAGTTGGCTTCAGGACTCACCAGGGCGATGATTTGGGGATAATCAAGCGTAGCGTCCTGGCCGGGAGCGGTCAGGACCACTTTGGGCAGCGGGCCGGATTTATAGCCTTCCACCAAGATCAGGTCTGCCTCCGGGGCCATCAGGGCCAGGATCTCCTGGAGAGGGGCCTCTTCGGCCAGAGTCCGGGTAATTTGCAAGGCCCCCGGGGCGGCCAGGGCCACCAGGCGAACCCCGGTCTGGCGATAACGCCAGGTGTCTTTGCCTTCGTCTCCCAGAGTCTCCTTATGGGTGTGCTTTAAGACGGCCACCCTGAGACCGCGGTCCTGGAACCAGGCCGACAGCCGGCAAATTAACTCGGTCTTGCCGGAACCGGATGGTCCGACAAACGCTATGGCTTTTACCATGGCCCGGGATGCTTGGTCGAGACGGGGATGGCGGGGAAGGATCACCCTCCGGAAGGCAAATCTGCGAAGTTGAATCTTTGCAGGACCTTCTCCTTCTTGACGTCCCGATTAAGATAAACCGCGCATTGGCTGCAAGGTCCCCGGCACAAAGTCTCTTTGTACTCCCGCACTTCAAAGCAGGGGCGCCAGGGCAATTGGTAGGCTGGGCAGTTGTCTCTGTCTTTACAGTCGAAAATGTTCCAACAAGGGGCCAAAACCATGAGGTTCCTGAGACAGGCCAGGGTAAAGCCCCTCTCATGGATTAGATGATTGATCTGTTGAATCTGGGCGACATCAAAGCCGGAGTAAAGGCGGTTGTTGGTATTCCTTTCCCGGATGGGCTTGATAAAGCCTTCCTTTTCATATTCCCGGATGCGTTTTTGGGAAAGATTGACTAACCGGGAGACATCATTGATCAAGTAGAGGTCCCCCACCTCTTTGACCTGTTTGTTCTTCCCCCGAGGCATTTCCTCCACCTATTCTAAAAGGAAATAAGTTTAAACAATTTTTACATAACACAAAAAAAGGAAAAAATAAAAAAATTTGTTAAGAAAAAATTTATTAAAGATAAAGCCCCCGCGAGGCTTTCCGGATTCCCATGGGAGGAAGGCACTTGCTGGGTCCCCAGGCTAAAAAGGTGGAATTACGAGCAACCCGGGTTCCGCCGGCGCTGTCGGTTAGCCGCCATTTCCAGTACCTGCATCGACAGCCGGTCTGGCAGTGATTAATCTAGAAGCCGTCAAGGGCTAAGCAAAAACCTGAGGCGCAGGGGCGGCGAGAAATAAAATGGGAAACCTTCTCCTCTCCCTGGTCAATCCGAATCCCAGGAGGTGATGGCGATGCTACCCCAGGATGTGCACATCGAGGGACAACACCTGGAAATCTTGCCTGAATGGCGGGCAAAAATCGAAGAAGAACTGGCCCGGTTGGCGAAACACTCCTTCGACCCGATCCTGCATGCCCGGGTCGAGATCATCGGCACGGCCCACCACCGCCATGGCGCTTTTGAAGTCCACGCCACGCTGACCCTCCCCAAAGCCGTGCTGACTATCACCCGGCAGGGAGAATTCGTGCCTCCCCTGATCGTGGAGGCCTTCGACGCCCTGGACCGGCGACTGGAGGAACACGCCCACGTGCGCCAACAGCAGGTGAAGGCGCATGCGGAACATGCCCAGCCGGGACAGGTCCTGCGCCTCTTCCCGGAAGACAGCTACGGGTTCATCGAAACCCCGGACGGCCTGGAGGTTTACTTCCACGCCAATGCCCTGAAAAAGGGCGTCTTCGAGACCCTGAGGCCGGGAACCCGGGTGGAATTCGGCCTGGAAAGCGGCGACAAAGGCCCCCAGGCCACCTGGGTGCGGGTGGCGGAGTGAGGGGAAAAGAAGATCAGTTGAGGGGAGGCCCGGGGGAGTTTTTTTGTAAGTGCTCTCCCGCCCTCCCCTCAAGCTCCCCTCCCCGATGGGGGATTAATGAGCTGGAAAGTTTGGGTCACAGGCTCGCCTTTCCAGCTCTTTTTTTTAGGGTTGGGATGGCGCTTGGAGGGAGGTCCAGTAGCCCAGGCGTCCCGTCTGTGCTGAGGCTCATGGCCCTCCCGGTGGCGCTCCCCTATGGCCGGAGGACTTCAGCCAGATCCGCATCCAGGCGCCTAGCCCGAGGTCGGGGAAGGAGTCCGGCAAGGCATAATTTTGATGGATTTGCGCCCGGGAAATGATTTAGAATGACTTCATAAAATTAAAGTTCTGCAAAAGAGAGCGCGATGCGAGAGACGAAAATAGGGTTCGTGGGCACCGACGGCAGAACCTTTTTAGCAGCGCTTGAGACCAACCGGTCCAAAAGCGATCTCTACCCCGGTGCTTATCAGGGGATAGTCGTCAGAGGCACCGGGGCCATGCCCGATTTTGCCGCCAGAATGAAATGGCCGCTGCAATTTCTCCCCGTCGATGACAACTCGATGCCGGCCTATGCCGCGGCCCTTATCAAAGCCTTTAAGAATGGCAACCTTGATATTGCCATGGTAATGCCCGAAGGATTGCTGTTTGAAGGACTAGTAAATACGGTGAAAAAAGCCGGGTTTGGCGACAGAGTAATTGGTTTAGACAGAAAGGGTGCGAAATACGAGGCCGATAAGATAGCTTGTAAAAAGTATTGTCGGGAAGCCAAAATCCCGGTTGCTCCCGCGTGGCAAGAAGTCAACGCCCAGGATTACGCCGCGGTTTTGAAGACCTGCCTGAATTACCTGCATAACTATGGCGGCGCAGTTTTAAAATACCCTTACAGCGCCGGCGGCAAAGGGGCCCGGATTATTCTCAATACCTGGGAAATCAAAGATGCTTATGCGGGATTAATTAATGATTATCATGCTACTTACACTCAACAATGCGGCGGCCAATCAAAATGGCCCCTTCTGATCGAAGCCCGCATGTCCGGGGTGGAAATAAGTTTTACTATTTTGGTGGATAAAAATGGCCACTATCAAATTCTGCCGACGGCCATGGACTATCCGGAAAGATTTGCCGGCCCTCCCGGCATCGACAATCCCATCACCGGCGGCATGGGCTCCATCTCGCCGCACCCTCTGGAGTCGCCCGCATTAATCCAATTGGCCGAGAACACCATTGCCAGGCCTTTGATTAAGATTATGAAAAACCAAGGCGCATTACGCCCCTGTGTGTTATATCCCGGCTGTTTTGTGTCATTTGCCGGTAATTTCAAGCCGACGGCTATCAGGGTCTGCGAAATTAATATTCGCCCGGGGGAGCCCGAATTCCAGCCCATCGTCAAAAGGCTTCGCAACCTGGGGGCCCTGGTCAAGGCCATGGTGGAGGGCAATCTGCACGAGGTGCGCCCGGAAATCAGAGAAGACCAGGTTTCCCTTTGTGTGGCTTTGGTGACCGGTCCGGGTGGGCCAAAACAACAGAAGGGCTACCCCTGGTCATTAACCAAAGGGGAACCGGTGGAAATTGACTTTGACTATTTCGAAAAGAAGAAGATTACGGTGATCCCTTCAGCCATGGATTACGCGGATGGCGTGTTCAAATCGGATGGTTCCCGGGTCGCCTATCTCGTGGCCAACGCCTCGATCCGGGAAAATCAAAGCAGAGGCCAGGTGGTGGAAACCCTCAGGCAGAAATTGCTCAATGCCTTTGATAATGGCAAGATCAGGGTCCTTCCCCGGGAGAATATGCACGGGAATCGGCTCAATTTGAGAAGAGATATCGGCAGCCATTACCAAAAAGCCGAATTATTGGCAGCCGAGCCGGTGGAGCATATTTCTCCGGCTCCCCCCGCTGATCTAAAAGCCCTCCCCCACATCTCTTTCGGTTAAACGCCTCACCAGGAACCCTTAAGTTTGTGGCCGGGGACGACAGGAAGATGGAAGGAACTGGTTTCCCCCGCCCTGCCCCGGTTCTCTAACTATTGCAACCGGTTTTCGTCGGGTTCCACCTGGAATTTCAGGACCGCGGGGCGTTGGGTGCGGTCGATGTACCGGTTCCACACGTCCCGCAGGTCCTGGATGGCTCGTTTGACGTCCACGTCCAGTTCTTTGGCCTTGAGCTGGCCCAGGCAGAAATAGAGTTCGTTGAGCAGGCGAATCTGAGTGATGCCCACTACCTGTTCCAGGTCCTCTTCTCCCAGGGAGTTCAGGTCCAGTTTTTCCAGTTCGGACAGTTCCCGGAGAATCTCCTGGGCGATGCCGTTCAGCATATCTTCATAGTAGGTGGGACTGCTGAGATCGAACTGGCGCCCCCGGCTCATGCTGATGGTAGCGGCGGAAGTCGTCATCAGCAGGCCATGGCCTTATCTTCCAGGTAGCGATAGATGGCCCCGTCATATTCGTGGGTGAGCTTGAAGACCTTTTTGGCCAGCCTGAAGCGGGTGGCCAGATTGGTGGCCCCCTGGTTCAGCTTCATTTCTTCCAGGACGCTGGCATAGTCGGCCGGGTCCGTCACCACGGTTACCGCCTGGTAGTTTTTAGCCGCCGACCTGAGCAGGGTGGGGCCGCCGATGTCGATGTTCTCTATGGCATCCTCCAGGGTGCAGCCGGGTCGGGCGATGGCCTTTTCGAACTGGTAGAGGTTCACCACCACCATGTCGATGGGTTGGATCTGGTGCTTGGCCATCTGCTCCTGATGGCCGGCCAGATCCCGCCGTCCCAGGATGCCGCCGTGGATTTTGGGGTGCAGGGTCTTCACCCGACCGTCCAACATCTCCGGAAAGCCGGTATAGTCCGAAACCTCCACCACCTTGAGACCTGCGTCCCGGAGCATTTTGGCCGTGCCGCCGGTGGACAGGATCTCCACCTGAAACTTGGCCAGGCCCTGGGCGAACTCCGCCAAACCGGACTTATCGGTAACGCTCATCAAGGCCCGGGTTATGGGCTTCATGGCTTCTTGCCTCCTTATGGTCGCAATGATCAGGAATAATCCCTTCTCCCGGTTTGAGAAGGCGGCGGGAAATTTCCGCGGATGCCGCGTAAATTGCTCCAAATTACCAAACCGGGTCTCCCGTCCGGCTAAAATTAAATTTGTGCTATTCCTACTATAGGTCTAAAATTTATGCAAGACCGGAAGTCCAGCGCGGTCTTTTTCCGGGAGGGCGCTTAAACAGCGCAGCCACTCTATGCGGTATGTCATTATCGGCGCCAGCGCCGCCGGCCTGGCCGCGGCGGAAACCCTGAGGCGCTGGGCACCGAAAAGCCCCATCGCCCTGATCAGTGAGGAGCCCCACCTCCCGTACAGCCGCCCCCTGCTCACCTACCTGCTGGGGGGCCGGGTGCCCCTGGAGCGCATCTGGCTGAGAGGCCCTGACTACTTTCATCAATGGGGCTTTCAGGCCCTGCTGGGGGCCCCGGTGGTGCAGGTGGACCTCCAGGCCCGGGAAGTGCGCCTGGCTTCAGGCCGGGTCTGCCCTTATGAGCGGCTGCTCATTGCCTCGGGGGCCGCGCCCCGGCGGCTGGGACTGCCCGGAGAGGACCTGCCCGGAGTATACACCCTGCGCAATCTGGCAGATTGGCAACGTCTGGCCGCGGGCTTGCCCCCGGAGGGCACGGTGACCGTGGTGGGAGCGGGGCCGGTGGGGGTGAAAGGCGCCGAGGCCCTGGCCCACCGGGGCTTGAGGGTGAACCTGGTGGAAGTGGCGCCCCGGGTCCTGCCGCATCTGCTGGATGACACCGCAGCCTCCCTGGTGCAACAGACCTTGGAAACGATGAACATCCGGGTGTTGGTGCACAACCAGCCCCAGGCCGTGGTGGCGGCTAAAGACCGGGTCCGGGCCCTAACTTTGGCCGACGGCCGGGAAGTAGCCACTGATGCGGTGCTGATCGCGGCCGGCGTGGTGCCCCGGGTGGATTTTCTGGCGGGCACCGGCCTGACCGGCCCGGGGGGAGTGGGCGTCGATGCCTGCCTCAGAACCAGGCATGAAGAAGTGTACGCCGCCGGAGACTGCATCCAGACCACCCATCTCCTTACCGGCCTGCCCGGGGCCTACCAGATCTGGCCCGCGGCCGTGGCCCAGGGACAGGTGGCCGGGGCCAACCTGGCCGGGGCCGGACGGCGCTACGCCGGAGCGCTGCCCCAAAACAGCATCTCCCTGGGGAATTTCAAGGTGATCGCCGGGGGCCTGCTCACCCCCCTGGCAGGAGAGGGCGAGGTGGTGTGCGAATTGGACCGACGCCGGGGCCATTACCGCCGCCTGGTGTTCCAGCAGGGCCGCCTGGTGGGCCTGACCCTGGCGGGAGAGGATGTCACCAACGCCGGCATCTACTTCCAGATCATGAGCCAACAACTGCAAACCCAACAACTGAACGCCGACCCCCACTCCCCGGACTTCCACCCAGGGCGGTTGTGGGGGTGAGAAGATTTTGAGGGGAGGGCGGGGGACCGCAGGTCCCCCGCCCTCCCCTCAAGCTCCCCTCCCCAACCCCCTTTAAGGGGTTGGGGGATGGGGTTTGGGGGAGGGGGTAAGGGCCTGCGGCCCTTAGCCCCTTCCCCCAAAACCATACCACGAGGTTTTGCCATGAAAACCGTGATTGTCCGGCCGGAGCGGTGTGTCGGGTGTCTGCAGTGTCGCCTGGCCTGTGCGGTTGAGCATTCCCGGGGGAAGGAGTTGGCGGCGGCCATCCAGGAGGAGGTGCGGCCCCGGGCGAGGCTCAGGATTTATCCGGGCCGCCTCAATCTGGCCTTTCCCAACAAGTGTCGCCACTGCGAGCCGGCTCCTTGCCAGCCGGTGTGCATTGCCGGGGCCATAAGCCGGGCCCCGGGAGGCACGGTGCAGATCGAGGCGGAGCGCTGCATCAACTGCGGCATGTGCGCCATGGCCTGTCCCTTCGGGGTGTTGGCGTATGCGCCGGCGTACCAGGTGCCGGACAGGGGGGTGGTGGCCTTGAAATGCGACCAGTGCCCGGACCGGGAGGCCGTGGGGAGAACCCCGGCCTGCGTGGAAGCCTGCAAGGTGGGGGCCCTGACGTATGGGGAGGTGCAAGCATCCCAAGACGAGAAAGGCCGGGCCGTGGCCCAGGCTTTTTTTGCCAGTCTCCGGGCCGGGGAGGCATCCGGGCCCGGGCTGCCCGAGACAGTGCGCCTCTGGCGGCAGTTGTGATGAGGGTAGCAATCAGCAGTCAGCAATGTAGGGCGCGTCTCACGCGCCATTTATGTTGCGTGAGACGCACCATGCGGCTTAACAGGTTATGAGCCTGGGAAAGAGCCAAATCCCGCTCCGCCCCTGCCTCCCATCCTGCTTAATCGGCTCACCCGATTTAACCCCTGCCATCGTCTACGGCTGTCCTGCTTCCGCGCCCACCGGCAAGGACATCATTACCCAGGTTCGCCCCGGGCGGCTGGCAATTTGCAGGATCCCCCCGTAAGGGGCCAGCAGCCGCCTGGCCATGAACAGCCCCAAACCGGCGTGATCGGGCCGGTCCGGCGTGTTTTTGGTGGTGAAAAAGGGCTCGAAGACCCGGGGGAGGTTCTCCGCAGGGATCCCCGGGCCGGTGTCGCCGATGCGCAGCCAAATCTGGCCTTCTTTAACCCCCGTCTCCACGGTAAGCACCCGGCGGGGCGCCGCCTCCATGGCCTCCAGGGCATTGTCCACGAGGTTGCGAAAGCTCTGGCTGAAATCGATGTAATGGCCGTGGATGGGAGGCAGCTCTCCCTGGAGGCGGAAGACTTTCTTGACTTCGTGGCGGAAAAACAGGTCGGCCTGGTAAAGCTCCAGTTCATCTTGCCAAAGGCGCTTGAGGTCCAGAAAGGCTTTTTGCTGGTTCTCCTCGTGCAGTCCCTGGGCGATGATCCGCCGGGCCAGGTTCTGAAAGTTATGCAGTTCCTGGCGAACCTGCTGATATTTCGCCAGCCGGTAATCACACCAGGGTAGCAGGGTCCGGCTCGCGGGAAAGGGGCAGTCCTGTAAGTATTGATGTTCTTCCTGGGAGCGCATTTCCAAAAGTTCCAACTGGAAGGACAGGGCCTGGAGGGGGGAGTTCATCAGGTGGACGATGCCGGTGCAGCGGCGGCCGGTGGCAGCATGACGGTAATAGCGCACCAGTTCCGTCAGGCAGGTCTCCATTTGCTGGTGCAGCAGGACCGGGTCCTGGGCGGCGCTGACGGGCGGGCTGGCGTGGCCTGGCCTGGGGGCAAGTCGGCCCTCATTACCTCGGGATATTGCCGGGATCAGGACCGATTGGAGAGATTTGGGGGGGGGCAATGGCGCACCTCGGCGTTGATTTTCCGCTTCCTTCGCTCTTATCGGCACTCCAGGAGCAAAACATTACTTAGAAGTTGCTTTCTTAGCTGGCCCCCTCCTCATGCCCACCCTCCTATGCGCAATTGAGAATCCTGTTCTGGTCTGAAAAGTTCAAAGTTGAGACCTCTGCGAAAATCTAAACATTCACTTATGTAATCAAAATGTAGCGTAGGCGCCCTCGCCTGCGCCTATATAGCGTATGACACCCGAGGGCGGGTGTCCCACATTTAGATTTTGGCAGAGG
>Ga0315281_10001165_pt1 | contig 38528 bp, 44 predicted proteins | sample YL17G07_0_MG_FD_204540 | JGI IMG/M metagenome (GOLD analysis project Ga0315281, IMG submission 204540) | Sediment microbial communities from Yellowstone Lake, YNP, Wyoming, USA - YL17G07_0 | ecosystem: Environmental > Aquatic > Freshwater > Lake > Sediment | place: USA: Wyoming | collected...
CGCGTCGGTGACGAACTCGTTTCGGCTGCGGTAGCCGTGGTGCTGCGACTCGACCATCTTGTCTATCTTCTGTATGAGCTCTTCGGGCAAGGCTATGGTCTTCCATCCTTTAGCTTGAGGCATTGCTCATCCATTACTAATGACTAGGTAAAGGCTTATATGGCTTGCGCTTGCCTAAGTATTACCTAGTTGTAGGCAAATGCCACCACTAAGACGGACGAAGACTCGCTGGCGAACCACAGCGATTCCTGAGGATCTCTATCAGCACATCAAGAAACTCGTGGAGAGTCATGGCTACACTGGCATCTCCGACTTCGTGAAGGACTCCTGCCGACGAAGAATCGAACAACTTGAGCTGGTTCACCCGCGGGAGGTTCATCCCTGAATGCGGGACCGATACGTCTCCGTGAGCCTCCCCAAAGGGCTCGCCCGTCAGCTCCGACAGTTCGTAGGAAAGCGTGGCTACGCGAGCCTCACAGAGATTGTGAAGGAAGCCTCTCGCTTCCGGTTCGAGCAACTCGTTAAACACCAAAGGAGGCTAGCTCGATCATGAAGTTTGATGATTTCCTAGCCAGCCTCCTTGCACTCTGCGAGAAAGAAGGGATCGTACGAATCAACCGTGAATGGCTGGCGAAGCAACGCGGTCGAGCCGCGAAACCGGGGGTGACGGCCTAGTGGAGAGGAAGAGAGTTCACACGAAACGCTGCGGCATGGCGAAGCGTGAGAAGTGCGTCTGCATCTGCAAAGGCGCTCGCCATCAGGAGCTCATCAAGAAACCTGCGCCTGAGGAGGATGAGGATGAATGAGGTCTTGGGAAACACGCCGAGGTTCTGGCTCGGTTGCGTACCTCTTCGACCTCATCAGAAATCTCAGGTCAGGCTCTTGGATTGAGAACTGTCCTCAGACGGACATGCCGAAGCGGAGGCCGCGCCACTGAGCCAGACGACCCTGACGGATTTCGCAGGTATGCTCAGCGAAGTTCGCGATCGTGTTAAGAGAATGGAGAACGCATTGAAGACAAGTCAATCAACAGCGAGTTTCTATCAGACTCGTTACGGGGAAATCAAGCAAGCCTTCATGAGTCTGAAAGACGAAATCACGCGGCAACATCAATCTCTATCCTACGTGGACAATGAAAGCCGCTTCGCAACTCTCAGACGTCAACTCTACGAGCTCATCAGAGAGAGGCTTTGGGCATCATGGAATCCTGAATCCGAACCTGATGGAATACACTACAAACGAATTGTGGCAGCTTTCGTTCGAGCCCATCCCTACGCAGCGAGATTCGGTGACTCAACTTTACGAAGACGCCTGAACGAATTGGCCGATGAGCGAATCTGTAAGCCACCGCCGCTCGAATGGAAGAAACCCGGCTACTACCTGCTGCGACATCTCTCGATCTCTCCCATCGCCCAGGAGGCGATCTGAGCTTGCCCCAGAAATATGAATACAAAGTTCTCCGAGTCCTCGGCAAGCGGCCTGAAAGTCTCGAAGCTGAATTGAACAAACTCGGCGCGGACGGTTGGATGGTCGTCTACGCTGGCGAAACTATCATCATTCTTGGCAGGTCGAGCTAGGGCAAATGGGTCGCTATGATATCGAGGCAGGATTGGAGCGAGCAATCCGGGGACACTTCGAGAATGAAGGTTACTTCGTCGTCCGAGCGGCAGGCAGCAAGGGTCCCGTGGATCTAATCGCTGTCAGGAGATCTTGGCTTCAGCCTGTCGGGAAGATCGCCACGGTCCTCTTCATCCGATGCAAACCGCCGAAGCGCCAACGAGGATCCTTCGAGCAGAAGGAAAAGACGGACCTGATTGTTTTGGCTGCGCAATACGGAGCCGTACCCGTCTGGGCTGAGAGAGTCGGAACCAATCTGACGTACAAATGGCTGGGTTACATGAACGAGATGAGAAAGAATGCCTCTCTGCGAAAACTGCGGCATTGAGCTCCCACATGATCAAACATGCTGGGCGCTCTGCCCCAAATGCGGCCATCGAGATGAGATATGTTGAGTGAGAAAGAGAAAACTGGAAAACTTGAGAGGATAAGCCTCTCCATAGGACGCACGGAGCAGACGGGACCCTTCGAATTCGCGAAGATCAGCCGAGACATCGCGCCTGGTGAGAATCCTCTTGACGGATTACGAGGACTCGAATCCCTTCTGGAGCATTTCATGAAAGAAAGAGCGCAGAAAGCTCCGAAAGAGCAAGTGGTCAAACCCAAGGAGAGCCCTGAGCTCTACGCTTCCCTTCTCGAGTCACTAGAGTGGACGCCAGGCGCAAGGGTGGGGCGAGAGTGGATCCTCATCTCCAGGAATGAAGAGAAGCTGCGGCCTGTTCTCAATCTGATGCGCCAGATCGACCCGAACGGATACCACGCAGTCGGCAAATGGAAGTACCGCATCGAAGGCGATTTTCTCGCTCGATATGGAAGCACGAAACCAAAGCAGACAGCACTCCCAGGAGCGTGAAGATTCAATGAAGATCAAGATTGTCGGATTCAAAGTCGGCAAGTCTCGTCCAATCACAAACAGAACCGCCACGCTTCCAAAGCGCCAGCCCGTCCCTCCCTACGATCGACCGAGAGAAGTCGCAGCGCTCGCAATCGGTTATCAAATCATCGAGGCCTGCGACCTGGGCAGCGACTTCATCAGCATACGGAGAGTAGACGAATGAGTCAAGGGTTCAGGATCGCGCCGAACCTGATCTTACCCGCGAAGATCGCGAAGCAGGTCACGGGCATCGTTGGCAAGCGCGAGTCTGGCAAGACGTACAACGGCTGCGACTTGGCCGAGGAAATAGTCAAGGCAGGAATCCCGATTGTCGTCATCGACGGCATGGGAATCTGGTGGGGCCTGCGAGTCGCGGTCAAATATGTAGGCGGCAAGCAAGTTCCGGATCCTGACAAACCGGGCCTGCCGATCGTCGTCTTCGGCGGCGACCACGCTGACATACCTCTACCCATGATGCGCGGTCAGAAGATTCCCCTAGTGCCGGACCCAGCGAAGATCAGGCTCATGGCAACGTCAATCGTGGAGTCGGGCATAAGCGCCGTTATCGACACAAGCGCGTTGCCCTCGAAATCTCAAGAGATGATCGTCGTAATAGAGTTCATTCAGGCGCTCCAGAGAGCCAACCGCGACTATGGCGTTCGCACGATCTTCCTGGAAGAAGCGGAGGTTTGGGCGCCTCAAAGCCCCATGCACGACGAGGTTCTCTGCCTCCACATCATGAACAATCTTGTCAAGCGAGGCGGCAACTGGAACCTCGGCTGCGTCATGCTGACGCAGAGAACAGCCAGCATCAACAAGAACATACTCACGCAGTCGGACGTGCTGATGATTGGGCGTCTGACGGCGCCGCAGGACAAGAGCGCGATCGAAGACTGGGTGAGAAAGGCCGCGGCAACCGACGAGACGAGGAAGCAGCTTGAGAAATGGTACGACTCACTTAACGAGCTCGATAGAGGCGAGATGTGGGTGTGGAAGCCGGACCCGCCCAAGATCCGCGTCAAAGTCAAATTCAGGCTGAGAGAGACGCTTCATGCAACCCGCGAATTCCTGGAATCGCCAGACGTTCGCAAGGTCAAGATGCTCGACGTCGAGGAATACAAGGCCAAATTCCTGAAGCTCTTCGAGCCACCGAAACCGAAGCCAGTTGAGAAACCGAAGCCTCTGATTTCAGTAACGCAAGCAGCTCAAGGCCCACCTTATCTTACACCGGAATCGAAGCTGCCGCCCCTAGTTCAAGAAGCAATGCGAGAGCAAGAAATCGCTCATCATCCCGACGCCAAGGTGATTGCAAGATGGCCGCCGGAATCTCAGCAACCATCGAACCCGCAAACCCTTGTGGTTCAGCAGACATTACCGAACGTGATCTATCAACGTAACCGACCGGATTTACTGGTGCCTGATGAACCATCCTCACCAATCGGTCGAGTGTTGAATGTTCTGATGAAGGAGACTGACAAGGCAGGCAACAAACTGTGGACCGGGAGAGGCATCACGGAAGCCTTAGCCACCTACCAGTATCCGGCTGACGGATTAGAGGAAGCAATCCGCACGTTGATTCATTGGGAGTTCCTTGCGCCAGTCATGAAGGGCACCGTGCTCAGCTACCGATTCCAAGGCCGAGAACGAATCCAACTCCAAGACATCAAGCAAACACTACAGGTGGTTTAGCGCACACGCACGAGCTCGAGGCTCAATAATGAGTCGCAAGAAACGGCAAAGACCCTGGAGTACGCGGCGCGATGTGTTACACTTTACGAGAGGCAGCCCCGTCCGCTCGATGAGATGGAAGAGCATGACCTGGGATCGGCTCTACGAAATGGAGCACGATCATAAGCGCAAGGTCAAGGTGAACCGCATAGCCGAGGTTGCCGTAAATTGGGGCTTGGCTTTTCTCCGCACTCTCGATCCTCACCTACAAGGGCGGATCCTCGGAGAGAAAGGCGAGAAGCCTCTCACGGTCGAGGAACGGGATAAGCTTCGCAGCGATCTTGAGCGAAGGCTTGGAACTCAAGCTGGAGCCTTTCGCCTAGACAATCGTCTGGCCTTCGCGCTTCCGACGCCAGCGAAACAACTCATTCGGGAAGAGGCCGAACGCGCCCAAGTCAGCATGAGCGCGATCGCTCGCAAACGCATCATTCTCCAGGAGGCTGCTTGAATGTATCTAAGAGATTTCGTAGGGCTTCCGGGGAAGCTACGATGCTCATTCTGTCACGCCGTGAGGGAGCGCATGACAATGTGGATGCACGATTCAGGGATCGTAATCTACATCTGCTTTCATGGATGCCAACACTTCCCGGAGCCTTTCCGGGACACTGGCCTATCCGATAATTGGGATCGTGTGGATCCTTGGCAAGACTACAAGAGAAGTCAACCCCGTCTCCGAGGTCATGCCAGTCAGAACCCGGACAGCCAGTCGTGGGGACCCCTACCCTACCCTACTCCTACCCTACCCTACTACTACTCTACTACTACCGGCCTCGATGGTAACAACAAGGTAACAAGTTACCAAGGAGTTACCAACAGATCTCCACATGCGAGAGATGGCCTAACGCACTTTCCACTTGAGGCAGAGGGGGGCCGACGCTGAAGGACAAGCACTTCAGGATCCCCGAAGACCAGGCCACGGACTTTGAGGTTCTCTGCAAGCTCCTAGGCATTCCGGAGAAGCAGGCAGGACAGATCGCCCTCCGGGAGTGGGTCCGAAGAAACAGAGCGCAAGTCTCGCTTGAGGTCTGGACGGAAGCGCGTGGGTCCGTAGCCCCGATGAACAACGCGCTGATCAAACTGCATCTCACCATCCTGAAGGCGGACCTCCGTGAAGTCAACGAACTCCTAGAGAGAGTCGCACCTGAGCACCAGCTCGAGTTTCTCCGGAAAGCACAGAAGATGATCCCCACTGCGTTGGCACTGATCGCGGAGACGGACGATCAGGAACTCAGGCAGATAGTGGCGGAGATCGTACAGAAGGTCAGCAAATGAAAGCAGAAGGACACGCTGTATGCACTCACAGTCTAAGAGTGCGTCCGGGATCGCTGACAGTGAACCGAGTTATACCATGGAATGTGCGAATCGTGACATGATCAGAGCGACAATGATGTCTGCAACGACTGCCACGATCAAGCTAATTGGTATCGCACGAAGCCATTCGTCGGGTACTTTCGGAAGGACCTCCATTTGGGTCGCGAAATCACTCTTGCTGATCAATACAATGGTGGTCTCCCCTGGATATTCGAACTGAGCGCGACCGTTCGTATCGGTCATCAGATCTATCAAGTGGGCCCCATCCTTTGAGATGCTCACCGAGGCCCCCTCGACGGGCTGTAAGGTCTGCGCGTTGGCCACTGTGATCGTGATCGTTTGTCCTTTGGTGATCGGAACTTCTGGTGAGACCGAAACCGAGAGACGGGCTTGTGCCAGATTCAATGGGATCTGTCGCTGAAGCCAGTTGATCGGCACGCCTTGTGCCGTAGCTGCAACCATGAAGACTACTCCCGCGAAGCAGATCATGACGAGAACAAGAGCCAGTGCATTCATGACGAGCTTTGCCACAAAAGTCGCTTGCATCGTAATAAGATAACACTTGCGGTCGTATGGCGCTTTTTGATCGAGTCACTAGATGCGTAGTTTTTTCTCCGTGTCGGTGCTGTCTCTAAGCTGCTTGTAGAGTCGCACGATTTCTCGCCAGTTGATGATTCTGATGTGGGGCTTGATCTCATGGAATGTTCCGCCGAGTAGCTTCTTAGCTTCTTCTTCATACCTCTCGGTCGTCACGAGGTAAGGGTCGGCCTTCCAAAGATCCCACGCATGTTTCAGCTTTGCCAAGGCCTCGAAAAGTTGCCCCCTATCTGTACTTCCCATGCATGATCAGGATTCTGTCTGACCGGCATTCTCCACGCGACATCCAGCCTCATTCCATTGATTGGATATTCAGTGTCTACCGAGAGATTCTTCATCAAGCCAATGTCTCTGATCATGTCCCTGAGCTCGTTGTGGCTAGGGGGTGATCCTCGAAGCTGGGGAATCTTTCCCTTTCTAATCAGAATCTCAGCGATAGCGGGGGGTTTTCGTTTGATCGCTGTCTTCACTTGATAGGATATGGGTGGCTTGTCCAGTTCTTCGAGAATGAGTTGGTAGTCGCTCTCGAGAATGGGCCTTCCGAAGTTCGCTAGCGAGCCTATGAAGTATGCCGACCACGCGCCTTTGTTCAAGTCATACAATATGCGCCGCAAGGTTGGTCTGATAGAGTTCGAGTTGCGTTGCCGCGACGGAACTGACTCTTCACGAGACCTCTAAGCGTGTGTTGATTTAGCTTCTGTTGAGGAAAGTGTTTTGAAAACTCTTCCAGTCTCATGGCTTGGCGGTAGAGGTCTTTATGCCTAACGTACAGGGCTTGCCATCTCGGAATGTCCTGGAACGGACAGATGAAGCAACCACTCTTCACGGGAATCGGCAGATGGGCGCTCCTAATGACTTCAATGCAATCCTCGCGCGTCATTTTCATGTCCACTAACGGAAACTCGCTCGTGACATAAGACTCTCTACTCGGCTTGATTCGTTCTACTTCGTCGTAAGCAATTCCAAGATACTCCGTAATGTGTGTCCCGAGTGACCGATAATATCTGTGAATCGGAGTTATCTTGTAGTCCCGTGTTGACCACCGCCATATCTTCGACGGAATTACACTCCGACGCTTACAGGTATCGTACAAAGTTCCGTTTCTTGATCTGACAGTTTTCAACTCGATACCATGCTCATTCAGATATCTAGTCGCTACATCTAGGTACGCGTAAGTCTCCGGAAGCTCCGCGCCCGTATCGGCGAAGACAGCCACATCGAATGGCATTCTTCTCTCGATTAGAAGAACCATCAATGCATTTGTATTGACGCCGCCGCCGTAGGAAAGGATATGTGTCGTTTGCGTCGATTCTCCCTGCGCATATAAGGACTTGCCCTGCTATTTATGCCCTGCGATGCCCTGCGTGAAATCGGCAACCTCGAATCATGATTGTTGCCGAATATAATTATCCGTCTTTCTTGCCCGCATGAGCCCCCCTCTTTCCCTTGGCTCACCAGCGCAACTCTTCATTCTCTATAATCTGCTCTACTTCCTCATGGCTTTTCACTCTGATTGCTGTCGGCTCTATGATCGCCAGCTTCCATTGCCCACCCACATCCCCATCGACTCGTGCCGTGTCAAAGAGGCATCGCGCAACTAACTTGCTCAGATTCTGAATGTCCATATTCGGTTGATAGTATCGCGCGAAAAGATAACGCGCAATCATTGGTTTGCCATCTAGAACAAATCCGTTTCCTCCCAACTCCAGCCTGTATCCCCTCTGACTCGAAAGTCCGTAGCATCTGGGCTCCGAAAATCCAGTACCGATCTTGTTGAGTCCTCCCAAGATGAATCCGATATCAGGGAAATATTGGTAGGTGGGAGAATGAAAGGAAAAGGTCGGAACATTGCTCAGCCTGATGGCTTCTGCTTGGCAAAACGAGGCGAAGCCCTCTGTCAAGTCTGTGACACCTAACTCTGCCGCGCCTGAAATCCTAGCCTGATACTTGGCGACCAGATGTTGGGCATATCCAGCTTCTCCGCAAAGGAGAACCGCGGCATGATCTGTAAGCCTGATTAGTTTCTCAGCGATGTTCGTCTCGACTCTAATCACCCCAACATCAACTGTCTCTCTGCTGTCCGCACCAAGAACCATGAAGTCCGCTCCCTGCGCGGCAACTATGAGAGTCATTTGCTCGATTTCCTCCCTCCAAGCCATTCGGAGACTATTTCTGAGATGATTCCCTCAATCGGTTTCTTGGTCTCTCTGCTTGCTCCCTCAAGAGAGCGGTATAGTTCTTCGCGCATTGGAATTATGAGAACCCTCAGATTCTCGCGCTTCACCTGTTCTCCCGTAACCCTCTTTCGATAATCTAGCAAGTCGGTATGCGGGAATCGTAGAGCATGCTGAATTATGTCTCTCTGTTTCTTGTTGGAGATGCCCACGAGCATCTTCGCCACATCGTACTGCCTGTCGTTTGGTTGAATTGGGTTCAATCTTTGTGCGGAGTCGAAGAGAACAAGACGCTTTCTTACCAGTTCCTGAACTCTGGGGTCGAGCTTCTTCAATCGGAGAATTGAATTGAGCAGCGAAGGAGACACCCTCAACTTCTTCGTCGCATCGTTCACCGAACCGAAATCCTCAACAACCTCTGAGCACTTCTCTGCGATAGTCATCCAATCGAGACGTTTGGTCTTTCTTCCCTTCAAGTCATAGTAGAGCTCCGCAAGGAGCTTCTCGGTTCGCTTCGAAATCTCACGCGGCACTTGTAAAGAACCTCTTGATGGCAGCATGGATTAGCTCGCTGACCGTGACCTTCTTTCCGAGCTTCCTGCCACGCCTCGCAGCCTCGGACTCAAGCATGTCGGCTTCATTCCGGCTAACCGTGACTCTGAATGTAACAAGAAGAGAAGGTTTCTTTGCCTCTTCGATTATTCCCTGTACCTTTTCGTTCGGCTTTTCTCTCTTGATTTGAAGTGCCCGCTTGAATTCGGCTGCGGTCAGGCCGCCCATTTGATTCGCTATCGTGAGCATTTCCTTCTCGTCGGGCCAGAATGCTGCTGTTATGTCGTGTGCTTTTTGATCCGTGAGTGTGCCATCATCTACCATCTTTTGCAGACTCTTCGGAACTAGCTGAGCTGACAGATACTCAATGACATCTTCCTTGGGCAATCCCAAGTCTGCTAAAATCTGGTTGACTTTCTGATCTTTTGAACCAGAATAAGCGTCGAAGAGCTTGCTCACAACGTCAATGGTGTCGCTGTATGGAAGCTCCCTACGATGAATATTCTCGCCGAAGGACACAAGGGACTTGGCAATCTCGCTCATGTCGTCCATGATTAGGGCTGGAATGTACTTCTTTCCCAACGCCTTCAGCGCGAGGAACCTTCTCTGACCCGCAACGCACTCGAACTTGTCGCCCCTTTGTATGACCACGATTGGCTGAATTAGTCCGATTCTGTCGATGCTTCCCTCAATTTCTGGGAGTCCGTCTTCCTTCTCTGTCTTGCGGGTGTTCTGGGGCGAGATGTAAACCTGTTCCATAGGAAGATCCTTCCTGAAGTCCTTGAAGAGGACTTGACCGATTTTCGGTTTAGAACCATTTGTCATTCGTTTTTCCTCGGCCACTCCATTACCAGTCTGCGGTAATCTTCTGCGGTGATTAAGCCTTGCTTCAGCTTTCCCTGAAGCTCTGTGACGTATTCCGCGAACCGTCTCCGCTGCTCTTGCCGTTCTCCCACCTTTTGAAGGGTTTGCATAAATTGGTCAATATCTTCAATCTCATGGACAAACCTGAGATGGTACAAGGTATCTCCGACCTTCTTGCCGCAGAAGGGGCATAGCCACAATTCCTGTCGCAGGGAGTATCATTGAACCTTGCCTTTTAAGGCACATCTCGCCGCTTGGCTACGAATCATGAACTACAAGTCACACCCCGAGGCTGAAGATGAGGTCGGCGGCTATTTATCGAGCAGACGGTTTGTTATAGCCACACGAAACCTGCCTAGCAGACGAGGACGTACGTTACCTCGCACCCCTAACAAGTGCCATGATGAGTCGCTCAAGCGATTGGATCATGCACTCGAATGCGATGTCGAAATGGGTTCAAATAGAAGGTGGAAACGACTGGTTAACGCTGAATCAGAATGCATCCTGACGAGAGTAAGAGTCAAGAATCCAATCTTGAGCACTTTCATTCTGCTCTGAGATCGGAAGCCGAAACCTCATGGCAACGGAACAACTACTTCTTGGTTGTCGTAAGTATTCTGCTGCTAGCATTCAGTCAGTTTCACCAGCGGGCCATTCAAGAGCTAGTGGTCATAGTGGGAATCGTCGTTAGTGCAACATGGATAATTGCCAATGACCGAAGTGCTTCCTATCTTGGATACTGGAAGCAACAAATCGGAACTCTGGAAACGAATCTAGGCCACTTGTTGGTATACCCAAAGAAAGATGTTCAAGGCATGGAAATGCGCAAAGCGCTCCGCATTGTGCCCTTAGCCTTTCTGTTGCTCTGGATTTCGCTGCTATTCCTTGTTCCTTTGGGTTTGTTGCAAAGCTGAACGACAGCCCCTTCCCTCATCACCCGACGGTTAACAGCTCTAGCCATCGCCCAAGGACTTAACAGAGCCCGGTCTCGCATCTCTCAGGGGTGTCTGCCATAGCACTCTGTATGTCATTTGAATCCGAGCCACTTGAGGAACGAGAAAAGTCTGACCGGGCGGTCGCTTAGCTAAATCGTGACTCCAAGGGCTTTCTTCTCTTCAGCATCCAGGTATGTGTGTCTTGCATAGAGTTCTTTGAGGGCTCGCCTGATTACGTCACCCACAGCACAGCCCCACGCCTTCGCTATTTTCTTCGCTCGCATCGAATCCTCTTTTGTCAATCGAACAGTGTGATTCTCGCTGAGTTTCTCGCGTTCTGTACTCAAACAGAATCAATCCGCTTGCATTCGCCTCGATTCGCCTCGTTCAGACTCGTAGCGAACACGTATGAGGCTAATCGCACGCGCACCGTCTTAAGAAACTTCTGATTCGAACAAACCCAAGAAGGCTTCGAAGCTGTTGCCGCTCCGCAAGGGGCTGGATAAGCGTAGCCTATGGCATGAACGACGCAACAATCACGCTGACGCCAAGAAACCCAGCAACCATGCCGCATCGCTCGATGATCTCGAGATCCAGAGGGAGAGCGCCGCCCAAGGTCACAAGAAACCATCCAAGCTCTTCCACGACCTGATCCGCTGGGAGCTCCATCGCACCAAACAGATCATGACTCAGATTCGCGCAGAACAACTCGACGCAATCTCTCGCGGCCAATATGATCCTCTCACTATCGAGACGATCAGCAAAGAAGACGCGGCCCTTTCGGACGTGCAACGTGGCGATGTTTTGCGTGATGTGAAGATTCGTCCAACTGGCTACGTGCATCCTCGGCTTCGACCGCCTTCGATCAAAGAATTGAAGGAAAGAGAAGAAAATGTCGTTAGAAACGGTTAGGAACAAGTACCAGAAATTCCTGATAGCGCTCGGCGCAACCTACATCACTCACACTCGAATGAAGATCATCGGAGGCAAAGAGACTAGGATTCCCTGTATCACAATCGGCTTTCCTAAGAAGGTCGAACCCGTTGCTCTCATGACCGAAAGTGAATTCGGGAAACTCTTCGAGGAATTCCAGAAAGGCAAGTTGCCGGGGCCAGAAAGCAGAACGCGAGTCGTTGATTCGCTCGGCCACTCTCTTGAAGTCGCTCCCGTCATGATACCCAAGATCCTTGACGGAATGCACACCGACATCGAAGCGAGACCGCTGATAGATATTCCGAAACCCGTCAGCGGCCCCGCTGAGCACATGAAGAAATATCGCCCCGTCCCAGGAGGCGTCTCACTAATCGCCTGCGGCTCCTCGGCTTGCAGCTCACACTTCTGGGTTCGAGGAGATCCAACACACAAAGCCCACAAGGATTGTCTGAACTCTGGCTGGTATGGTACCATAGAGCTCGCTGGGAAGAAGTACACAGGCTGCTGGCATCTCGCCCAGAACTACCACTGCGGAATGAACTTCAGCACTGACGGCTCGCCCTATCCTGCGGGCCACGGATGGGCTCAACCTTCCCCCTATGATGGCGGAATCTGTCCGGCAGACATCGTTGCATATCGACATAGTTTCATCATTCCTGTTCAGCCATACCAGGAGAACGAATTTGACTATCTACTGACGAACGCAGCCGATCTGAATTATGTCAGCGCTGATGTTCTAGACTTTGGCGGAATCAGCATCGTCTATTGGGAACCGCAGGTCGATTGGGAATGCTGGAGCTCTTCACGGACAGAAGGAACCACTTCAGGTAAGATCATAGCCACTGAAGTCACGATCGGTGTCAACTATGAATTCTTCATCGCCTATGTGAACCATTGCATCGAGCATACAGCGAAGATCTCTGGCGGAAGCTCAGGCTCGAGCTTTCTCGCCAGGCCGTCGGGAGCAGCCATTGGCCTCGCAGGAGTCAACTTCGCAGGATCCTCGACAACGAACTACGCTATCGCTCTGCCTGCCATCGCTCGAGATTACGGAGTCGAGTTTGATTGGGCCGCTCATCCTGATGGTGAGCAGCCTGAATGTCCACCCGGCCAGCATTGGGATCCAACACAAGGCAAATGCGTACCTGATCAGCCTGAATGTCCGCCAGGTCAACATTGGGATCCAGACCAGGGCAAATGTGTCCCTGATGAGCAGCCGCCGACCGATTGCTGGACACCATTCCTCGAATGCATCTCAGGCTGGGACGGCTCTGATCTAGACTATCTCATCAACTGCATCGTTGGCCTAGTCGTGTGCCTAGTAGAGCAGGGCATGATAACGCGCAAACAGAAGCAGGCAATAGTCAACCTGGTGTTGAGCAAGGCCCGAGATAAGAAGTCGGTGACCAAGGTCTTGGAGAAGTACCAGCTAAAGGAGAAAGACTATCGAGGAGCATTCGCTCTCGGAACTCTGCTCGCATGCGGCATCTTCGGTGCCCTTTCGATCTGGTTCCCGAACGCGCTCGCGATATTCACTTTCTTCGGCGGCCTCACAGCCCGCGAGATCGAACACTACTTCAGCGCCAAAGGCAAAGAGCCGAAGGCGTGAAGGCGTGTTAGATTTCGTTTCCGACCTAGCGGTGAGCCTCTTCGAAGGGAATCAGGTCGAATGACAATCATGGCGGTTAAGATCTTCTGTTCAGGATGCGGTCAGACCTTCGATGAGGGTGCCGTTCCAGAGTTCTGCGTGAGACGCTTCCTTGGCATATTCAAATGTAGACATTAGTGACATCAATGACGTCCTTTCGTCCGCTTCGTCTACACACAGCGCTAAGGATAGTCAAAGGCCTTGGCAGATGGGTGCTTGTCGTAGGGCTGCCAGGGACAGGCAAGTCAACTCTGCTAAGCAACTTGCGCCGAAGATTTCATGATCCTCTGACTTTCTCAATCGGCATCTTTGACGCTTGGGAATTTGACGAGCGAAAGGCGAAAGGAAAACGAGTTGTCATCATCGAAGATTTGCCGCAGCTCGTAGACGATGAGAGAAAACTGAGGAGACTGATTGGCTGGGTCTCGATAGCCCGCCATGCCACGCAAAACCTGATCATCAGCACTCAAACTCTGAGCCTATTCGAATCATGGCTGCCCGAGCAATTCCAGCTCTTCATTCTCTTCCGCTCTGACAAGAGCAGCCTCGCAACAATCGGGCTACCTGATGAGGTAGCGTCAGCAGCGAGCGAATTAGGCCGCTTCCAGTATTTCATATTCGATCGAGAGAAGCAGGGTCTCACAAGACGGTACACGGATCACCAGGTCAAACCAGTACGAGGGATACTCTCGTGACCTCGAAAGGCCCAAGGCTCGAATACCTAACAAGCATGATTGTGACCCTGACCTTCGCGATACTCTATGGCGTTCTGGAATACTATTGGATAATCACGGACCGAGATGTGCCTTTCCGATATGGCCACACACCGATCTTCATCGGCTTCCAACTCTACCATATCGCGGTGATGATGCCGATCCTGTTTCTGGTCGGCTTCGCTCCTTTCATTGATGATCTGATAGGCGTGAGTCAGATAATCGAGAAATGGTACACGGCTGCGCTCGGTTTCGCAACGACTGTCTTCGCTGTTATGCTCGAAGATAGCGTGTGGTTCCTAGCAAGAGTTCTGAATCCGCTCTCAATGGATCCGCTGGGCGGCCAGTGGATTCAGGCTACAGACTGGACCGCAAGATGGAATTCTATTCCATTTCCTGGCGGCGTCATTCCAACCTGGTACTGCTTGATCGCAGTCTTCGCAGGTGTCATGTGGATATGCGTCTTCAGACACGAGGCGATAAGATCTGACGCCCGCTGAAGTCTTCTGGGCAACCGCTTTCTTATCCACTCTTTTGATCCGACTCCTAGCTGACTATGTGAAGGTCAGACTCTACTGGAACTTCAAGAGTCACAAGATCACGATCATGCAATACCAGAAAGCAATCAAGAGCAAAGGCATCCACGTCCATCACTTCGTCTGGGGAATCATCTGCGCCTTCGCTGCAATCGGAGCGCTCTATTGGAATCAAGTTTATCCTGGAGCCCTTCTCGCGGCGCTCGCAGCCAGCCTCATCGCTTCAGAAGGAAAAGAACTCGTTCTGCAAAAGTGGGGGCCATAGAATCTGACACTGAACACCTATGCGAAATATCTCGGCTACTTCACGCTGAAGCCAAGGCAGAGGCTCATAAAGAACGATGTGATCACGATCGAATTTCCGAAGGCCGTAACTCTCATTGCTGGACGCGTTTGGGTAGGATATGATCAGGGAAGCACATTCGAGGCCGCCCTGTCAATCTGGCTTCAGCCTAAGGTGAATTCATTACGGCGCTATCTCAGAGCGCTTGTGCGTTCCCTAAAGAGACTGCCCCCTGAAACCCCTGCAACCCCATACAGCTATGATTCATGCTCAGAAACCGACGCAGATATCGGAGATCTTCCAGTTGGTGCAGTGCCGCCTAAGGATCCTGGCAGCGCCTTCAGTGGCAACGTCTACATCGGCGGAGTCTACATGCACAGGCATACGAGTGCAACCTCTCAGCAAGACTACTATCCGCTCAATGAGCTTCATGCGCTCAAACCGATTCGGGTCAACGCAGGCAGCAGGGTCATCGTGAACCGAAACATCTTCAACATAGATCCCGCGAGAACCTTCAACGCTTGGGACTGCGAGCTCATCCTAGTCGTAGATGAATAGCCTTGAACAAGGACCTTCCCGAAGAGATACAAGCCGCCCTAGATGATCCCAAAGAAGACTGCGGCCCCTTCGTCACGCAAGTAGCCTGCCTCAAACAGCAGCTTAAGCTAGAGAAGAGGCTCACAAGGCTCGAATCCCTCAACACAATCAACATACTCATCTCCCTAGGAGCCCTTGCTAGCCTGCTCGCGGCGCTTTGGAAACTCTTCGGAGGGTAAAGAGAATGAACAAAACATGCGCGAGATGTGGACACAGCCTCGCAGCGCATGACGACTCAGGCTGTAGAATGTGCTACGACGAGAAATGCCGCAGACGCGGAGCAATCCTGGCAAAAGCCCAAGAACCGTGAAATGAGCCCCCATGACCAAGAAAAGACGGAAACGCGGGGGTCGTGTCCGAAAGCGCCGGAAAGAAAGGGGCCATAGCCACACCCCCCCTTACTCTCCGCCGAGCGTGGATCCGAAGATTAAGGGTCAGTATCTGAAGGCTCAGATTAGGAAGATCGAACGGCAGCTCGCTCCTCTCGGCATCAAGATTAACATAAACTCGCTTGAGGATCTCAAGGCTTTCGTCAACAAGCTGATGCAGCTTCAGGCGGACAAGAAGATCGAAAGCCACGAAACGAGAGTCCTGAATGATTCATGCGAGATCTTGAGGAAGATCTATCAGCCAAGCGATCTCGAGGAAACCGTGAATGAGCTTCTCAAAGAGGCGCAAAGTCTCCGAGAAAGTGTCTCTGATCTTAGGAAGCATGGCGTCGGCCAAGGCGGAGCTCGAGGCGGTACGCAACCCGATTCCTCAGGATCCAGTCCAGTGGGCTGAACGCATCCGAATCCTCAAGGGCGCTCCGTTCAGCTTCCAGGATCGAGACTATCTGCTTCCGCTCTACCGCGACAACTCGCACCGAGTCATCATCGTGAAATCTCGGCAGATGGAGATGACCGAGTGGATCGTCAACTGGCTTCTCTATAAGCTGACCACGTATCCCTTCATAACCGCAATCTACACCGCGCCGCGAATGGATCAGGTTTCAAGATTCAGCCACGACCGATTCCGCAAAGCCCTATTCGACAGCCCAGAGCTCCGCGACTATATCAGCAAGGCGCGAGAGGCAGAGCTTGGAGAAACCGCGATCGGCAGAATCCCCTTCTCGAACGGCTCAATCTGCTATCTCATCAGCGCATGGGGAGACTTCGACGCTCTAAGAAACATTCCAGCAGACTTCGCAGCCATAGATGAAATGCAGGACGTCCAGCAAGAAGCGATCCCTGTCCTTGAAGAGACACTCAGCCACAGCCAATTCGGAACAATGATCATGGTTGGAACCGCAAGCGATGAGGGCTCGGAATTCTCGCGACTCTGGCAACAAAGCGATATGAACGAATGGGATCCAGAATCAGGCGCATGGATTCCGCAGAGACCTCAGAACCGATTCTACTCAGGATATCACATAGATCAACGCATGGCTCCGTGGATCAACAGCCTCCCGCCCACTCATCCCAACAGCATAGAAGCCAAACGCATCCGCTACCGAAGCGAGCGCAGATTCCTCAACGAAGTTCTCGGCCTCTTCTATCGGGGTCTTGCTAAGCCGTTGATCTCTGAGGATCTTCTAGCTTGCAGAGACTTCCAATTCGCCCTGATGGATCACCTTGATCCGCCATACGTCTCGTATGCTGGCATTGATTGGGGCGGCGGACAACACGCCTTCACCGTCGTCTGGATCATGGCGAAGGACGATAAAGACCGCTGGCGACTCATCTACGTTCGCAAATTCGATGAACGCGACCCCATGAAGCAAGTCCAGATCATCAGCAACCTCATCCCGCTCTTCAATGTGAAACAGGCCGTGGCAGACATCGGATACGGTGCCGTACAAGTCAGCGAGCTCCAGAAGAAGTTCGCTGATCGACTCCTCGGCTGCCAATACACTCGCAGACCCGAGATCCCTCTTGAGCGTCGAACCTCAGACGAGTATGGCAAGCGAGTCGCGCAGATGCTTCTCCTAGCTGACCGCTCATTCTGGATTGAGACCGCTATCGAGCTGATCAAGCATAAGGATCCAACTGGCGCAGTCAATCCGCTGCTAGTCATTCCATGGGCTGAACCGCTCGACGTCGAATGGATCATTGAGCAATTCACCTGCATCGAGATGGAGGAGCAGGAGACCGTTAGCGGCAAGAAGTATCATCACTACACGCATCCAGAAGGCGAACCTGACGACGCGCTTCACGGATTCATCTATGCGCTGATCGCTGATGCCTATGGCCGCATGGCTCCGCCTCTAGTCGTACAAGACCTATTCGGATGAATGAGAAAGAAGGAGAATACGCCGTGCCAAGTGGTGTCATATCGTTCAGTGGCAGCGACGAAGATAAGCAGAGGCTACGAGAATACTTCCGCACGGAAATCAAAGGGCACTTCCATAAAGTCCACATGAATCGTCTGCATTGGGCTTTCTATCGGTTGCGATACAAGCTGATGGGCAAGCCATGTCCACGATGCCAGGCCAGCATCAATTTCTGGAAGAACCGCGAGCGTCCGCCTTTGATGTTCTGTACGCCATCACGATGTGCGATCTGCGGCAGATTCTCCGTTTAGGCCTTGATCGTCTGCGAGCGCAAGCGGGAGAATCCCTCTCTCATCCAAAAAGCCCGATGATGGGATACAGACCTCAGGTCCCAGGTCCGGAGGGTTAGTATAGCATCCCATAAGGCGATGACGCCCGCGAGGGCTGAGCCGAGTTTTGTCTTTGTGAGACAGAGACCCTTGCCTCGAAAACAATGCCTCCGTTGCTACATGGTCTACGACACCAACATGAGAGAAGCAGCCTGTCCACATCGTGCGAAGGTGCACCTTTGATGAAACTGCATGTAATCAACACCCTCGAATCTGGCCGCCATTTGCGTGAATGCCCGCAATGCTCTCTGCTAGGAAGACAGTTCACGTATCATTTGAGCATCCGAGGAAACGAAGCCACATTCTCAGCCGTTCTCCAGACTTGAGACTTCGGACGCGGTTGACTTGAAAGAAAATAAGGTGCCTGGTCTTTGGTGTCCGCGTTGCGGAAAGAAAGGCTTCATAGTGCAAGTTCATGAAGGCATCATGACGCCTCGTGGCAAACTGGATTTCCCACATTACAAGTGCGGTAAGTGCCTTCAAATGTGGTACGAGCAGGCCGATGTGCTCGCGTACGTGTTTGCGACAAGCGGTCAACAGGCGCCGATAGCTGGCCCCGAAGTCGCACTCAAGAAACCAGCATAGTCACGGTGAGATCAAGTATGGAGAAATGTCCAGGCTGCGGCCAAGATGTCGCACAGCCTAACAAGGAATGGGACATGAAAGGCAACCCTCACGGGCCGCCTCTACATGTGAGACACTACATCTGCCCAGCTTGCGGAAAACGGTTCAGACGAGCAGAGAAGATCCCGACATGAGCCGCCGATCAAGAAAGCGATTTGAGAGGATTCACACGAAGCGAGCGAAAGCTGGATTCCCCCGTGTCAGCCCAAGCATTCTCCACAAAGACGGAACCATTGAACCCGCACCACGACAGGGATACAGAGTCGTTCTCTCCCCGACATTTCAAGAGCAACTGCGAGCTCTAAGCTCAACGGACCAGCAGGAGATCATGCAGGCTGCCGAGAAACTCGCGGAGAATCCCTACCGAGGCAGACGAATCATCGCCTCTCCGATCGAGCGTATTCATGACTGGCTTCTCTGGCTCTGGCATGAACTGAGATTTCGTCTTCGAATCTGAAATCCTAGTTACGCCTTCCATTCTTGCACGAGTGTCTTATTGGATTGAATGAGGCACGGTGAGTCTCCCGCAGCCCAGCGGCGAACATGCTGTGGCAACCGTCGCAGACACTTCTCCGTTAATTCAAGCAAACCAAGTTGAAGAGAAATTGGTGTCAGCATTACGCATAGTCTCAGCGGATCCCCTAGTTCGGGATAGGCTCAATCGCCTAGAGGACAACACTATCACGAAAGGCGTCATGGACACGATCTATCCCTGGTGGTGGGATGAGAGAGAGTTTCCAAGACGCGCCGTCATGACAGAGTGGTTCTATAATCCGCTGAAAGGTCAGCCTAGGTACATAGATGTCTACCGTTACCGTAGCCTAGCGGCTTCTGAATGGGTAGCCATGTGCGTCATGACAATCATTGAAGAGGTCGCGCAGATTCCGTGGGAGATCATCCCGAAGGATCCTAAGCTCCGCGAGTCTCCGCCGGAAGATATTCTAGCGGACATTGATGAGGCCACATACTTCTTCAACAATCCGAACGACAACAAAGGCGAAACTCTGAACACTCTCCTGCGAGCTCTCATACGGGACAGCCTAGAACTTGACGCGGCAACGCTTGTGAAAGGCTTCTCACTGAACAGCTATGTGCAGCATCCCGCTGGCGGATTCGAACTTAAACCCCGAGGCCAAAGACAACTCAGCGAACTCTTCTGTCGAGACGGAGCTTCCTTCTTAAAAGAGACTGATGTCAACGGAATCGAATACCGCTACTGGCAGTACAGCTATTTGCATCCCGCTGTCGCACCGATCGAGTTCGACGTGAATGAGATCGCCTATGCGATGCGTTACAACCGCTCATACAGCGTCTACGGCTGGGCTGAGACTCAAAGCGCCGAGACAATTCTGAACTGTCTCATCAATTCGGCTTTCACGAATGCCAGCATGTTCCAGGAATACGCTGTGCCCTCAGGCGTCGTTTCCTTCACTGGCAGCGAGGAAGATGAGCAGAGGCTACGGGAATACTTCCGCACGGAAATCAAAGGCCGCTTCCACAAGGTCGCCATACTCAACAAAGAAGCAAAATTCACACCGCTAACCTACACGAACCGAGACTTGGAGTTCATCAAAGGCCAAGAATGGTTCGCAAAAATCATGTGGGCGATCTACAAACTCACACCAAGCGAAGTCGGCTTCACCGATGATATTCGAGCTACAGGCGCGGCGATGTCCGCTCAAGGCACGATCCAAAAACGCAAAGCCATCCTGCCATTACTCAGACTCCTAGAACAGATCCTTAACAATCAAATCCTGAATGAAATCTCTGACCGCATAGTTTTGTCGTTCAAGTATGTTGACAAGGAACAGGAAGCTCTCGAAGATCAAATGGACTTCCAGAAGATTCAGCAAGGCATTATGAAAATCAACGAGTACCGTGCCAGAAAGAAGCTAGGCCCGTCTGTTCCATGGGGTGAGAAACCGCTTCAACTAACCCTCGCCGAACTGAAAGGAGGCCAACAGCCCGGCCTCTTCGGAGCTCCCAAGCCACATCTGAACATTCCAACAGGACCAGAAAAGGGCATACCGAAGATACCGCTCACAGCCGAAGACCAAGCCATCGTTGAAGGCATGAAAGCATGGGGCGGCGTCCCAACTGAAGGCTACGATTTCGCAGAGGGCTCACTCGGCGGAAACAATCTCTACGCGGCTCCAGTTCTCACCTATGATAACAGAACCGGCCAGGTGAAAATTCTCCCACAAGGCGCAATGACGATCCCAGGCCGACGCTACATAACCCGAGATGGAAAAGTATTCTATGTTCCACAACGGAAGCCGCTGCCCGTTAAACCATCTCAACCAACGAAGACGATCCTGCGTTCACCGAAGAACAAAGGGTTCCGAGATACCTCAGCCGATGTTCTGAAACAATACTTGAAGCCGACTCGAGAACCTTTCATCGGCCCCTATGAAGGCGACCGGAAACCGCGACCTAAGCCCATGAGCGGAGTTGGCGGCAACCCAAAAGAATCAATCCGGGACGGCATGATGCTGCCTGGAGAAAGCCCTGAAGAAATACGTCGAAGCCGCGATGCAACCGGGCCTAAAGCTGGGAGACCAAGAGCACGCCAAAGCGGCGGATCCGACCAGGACTACCCGATGGGCGCGTTAGCGTACAGGCCCGACGAGCCCGTTAGAGACAACGACCTCAGCCCAGAGCAAACCCCTGAAGGAATCGCCCGCGCTCGCGTCAGCAGGGAATATGAGCGGCCCACGAAACCCTTCGGACCAATCCATCACACTGACACGCAACGCACAGGACCAAAAGATTCCTATCAAGGCGGACCTGGCAACATCGGCGGCCAGTACAAGCGCAGGCAGGGCGGGCGCATACGCAAGATCGGCCATCCACCGCCCGGCGAAGGACCACAATCTACAGGTGAAGTTTATCGTGGCAAACAGCAGCGGAAAGAGAAAGTTGACCTGCATCGAGGCGGGATGGGAGCTCATCGCTGGGAACGTGACGAAAGCAATGTTCCAATCGCAACCGTGACAGAAGAATCCGGCGCTCACATTGATCCGCACTACATGAAGAAACCTTACCCGGGCAGACATCGAGAAATCACTGAAGGCGGCGGTTATGATGTTGAATCACGAATCGTTCCCACACGGGCAGGAACTCCGAAAATCATTGACGCTTCAATTCCTCATGATGACCGCGCCTATCTAGATCGTAAGTTTGTTCGTGTGAAGCTGTCTAAAGCTGATTTGAACATTGACAACGTGTGGAAAACCCATGACATGTCTGAAGCGCGAATGAACGAATACTTTGACATGTTCGATGAAGAACGGAAGGAACACCCAGGTTTCACGCGGGAGCAGATTTGGCAAATCGTCAAAGACCACATGCGGGAGAAAGGTTTAGCGCCGAAAGCTCGCAAACGACCAACACAGCCAGATAACGCTCCAATCGCCCCGCTCGCCCAGCCAAGAGAGAACTTGGATCCTACAGGGGGCGCAAGCACCGAGCAGGCACCAAGGCTGAAGCCTACGCCCACGATTCCTAGAGGACCGAAATATCCGAAAGATGTTCCACCAGTTCAGCCCGATACAGGCGCAATAGGCGCTATGAGAGCAACAGCTCCAAGCGGAGCAAAATATGTTCTACGGGATAAGCGGGGAGCTCCACCACCCTTCAAGAAATCTGAGAGCACGGATACGGGCAGCCTCGGCCCAGACCACCGCGAAACCCTCGGCTACACGGAACGTGACTTGTCGAAAGTTCACGATAATGTGCAGCGCAGCGCATCAGCCCCAGAAAGCAAACAGGTCAACGCCTACGATACTCGAGAGGAATGGAAAGGCGGACGACTCGAGACGCGCCTCATATCCGCGCCCAAGAAGGCTCAGATCCGCGAGGCCGCCCGACTCGGACGGAAGCCTCTCAGCAGCTCAGCCAGTGCGAAACTCAGCCCCCTAGATGTTAAGATGGTTCCGCCAATTCCTAGCAAGGCAGGGGGCAAACGACGCGAAGCCTCATTCCTCAAGACGCTCATTCCACCGCATGATTTGTACGTGGAGCCGTTTGCAGGCGGCGCAGCCCTATTCTTCATGCTGGACGATCCTGGGAGAGTCGTTCTAAACGATGTAAACCCAAGATTCACTAAGGTATGGCAGTGGATCAAACAGGCTACGCCCGAACAAGCAAAATCCATGATGAACCGACCTTGGGCAGCGACAAGAGAAAGATGGTTCCATGTACGAGATCAGTACAAGCCCAAGACTCTGGACGATGAGCTTTGGCAGCTCCTCTACGTGACCCGTCACAGCTTCATGAACCGCGGGGATACTTGGCGCGGGAATCTTGGTTCTCCAGATCGAGAGAGGTCGCAGAATAGCGCTCCAAATTGGCTGAGCAGGCTTGATCAGTACAAAGAGCAGCTATCGCAAGTCAAGATAGAGAACAAAGACTGGAAGGAGATTGTTCATCAGTACGATTCACCAAACACGTTCTTCTACTTTGACCCGCCCTATGAAGAAAAGTTCGTGCCCGATCTCATCAAGACCCTGCCCACTTTGAAGGGGAAGTGGCTGCTTAGTTTCGGCGAGAACGAACGGTTAGCACGTGGTTTGTCTTCAAAGGGAATGCATACCTTCATTGTGCCTGTCACGAACACAATCAACAAGCCAACAGGAGAAAGGCGCACGATGCGCCGAGAACTCATCGCCGCCAATTACCCGATCGATGTGCCGAAAGATCTGGTGTTCAAAGCGGCTGCGATTGGTTCTGAGCACACGCACTCCGACACTTTCCGAGGCCCCGTCAAAGCCGAGTATGGCTTGGCTAGGCGCCTCACAGAAATCATGAAAGCCTTCATAGCTGGCCGGTTGACGCGAAGCCAAGCCCTCACGGAAGGCCACAAAGCCATAGATGACAACCAAGCCCGAATCGCAGAGATCGCTAGGAAACATGCAAGGCGAGCTATCGGCAAAGACGTTGTTGAGCTCGCGCCAGAGGTTGCGGGCCGCTTAGAACAGATCCGAACCCAATCCCTCAGCGACTTCGACAGGATCCTCGAGGACGCGAACTCATCCCGTATCGCGGGGACGCTTTGAGGAAATATTTAAGCCATCAGAACCATCGCGCACGAGAATGGTTCTGCCTGTAGCCTCATGCTCACGCAAAAGAGAGATGGTAGGGAAGCCAAGTCGTTGCGTGAGCCCTACCATCCTCACCCAGGATTTTCCATGAGGATTTATCATGAGCATCGCAGCGGAAGATTTCTGGAAAAGCCTCAAGGGCCTACTTGCTCGCCTAGCCGACCTGTCGCATCACCTCACATGGAGCAGCCTCAACACAGCCATCCGTGAACAATTCGCCGTAGTCGAAGATGACTATCAAACCGTAACAGGCGAGCCGTCAGGCCGGAAACTTGCATGGACCACCATGGGCGATGAGAAGGTTTGCGACATCTGCGAAGGCAATGAAGGCGAATATGATCCCGCTGAAGAATTTCTACCGACCATGCCCGCTCATGTAACCTGCCGCTGTTGGTGGCAAATAAACGAAGGCGACTAAGAGCGAAATGCCTTCCTCGAGACGAAACTGGCTTGTTTTCTGACGTCGGAGAACTGGCGAGTTTCGAGGATCCTTCCAGCTGGCTAATTGTGACGATGTGAATGAATATTGATCAGCGAGCAGCTAATCGAGGAAATCCTAGCTCAGAAGAGCACTCCTCGCACCAGTCCGCTATTCGTATTGCCAGCCGATGATCAAAAAGGATTGCTGAACGAAAATCCATCGAACTCTTCCCGATCCCGAATGTATGTGAGAAGCAAATTTGGAAATGGCCTAGAAACGGGTTGCCTCCAATCGTTGAAGTACTCAAGAAACAGAGTCAAGAAAGCAGTACAACTCTTGCGAAAGAAACACTACTTAGTATTGCCGCTTGATGGAACCTGTAAAGTAATCAATCTGATTGCTGTGAGTCCTGACTCGCAAAGACTTGTCATACAAGTCAAATCAGGGAACGCGAAGCCGACGCAGCAGGAACGAATCGCATTGAAGTTTCTGGCTTCACGATTTCAAGCTAGAGCAGAGGTCTGGACATTCAAGAAGAGACAGCCCCTCAAAGTTGAGACCCTATGACGATGACTGTACCAATGGCCCGCTGTTTCATCTGTGGGCGAGTTGAGAACGATTTCAAAACTAAGGGGCTTTGGGTTGCTGGGAAATGGCATTGTCCTAACTGCGTGAAGCGGCTTGCAAATCGGCGGGAGAATCTCTGGGCCTATCGGTCAGAATGTTACACTTGTGAGTTCTACCGTATGAATATGTATGGCGGCCTCAGCTTACCTGATGAGCCTGAAAACCCACGCTATATCTGTCTCAAATTCGAAGCCAAACAGAATTGCATTTACGATGAGCCTGAACCGCCTAAGCCTCAATCATCCATGCCCACTCAACCAACTGGCACACCGCCAGCGCTTCCAGTTCTGAAACAGGAAACGAAACCGACCACGCCTGAGTCGCTGCCACCGAAGCCGCAACCTATCAGTTTGCTTGGAGCTGTCTCAAATCTTCCCGCTCGACCTCATGCTGAAAGCCCAGCTCTGAAACGGAAGCCACCGCCCAGAAGGCAAAGGCGCTAAGACAACTTCGGCTTGAACCAATTTGGGCTATTGCATCTTTCGTAGGAAAAGACCGGAGAGCCACTTTGGTTGAACTGAGAGTCTCACTTCGGATGTCCACTGATAAGCAATCAAGGGATCGTTAGGCATGGTCTTGAACTCTGGTGTTGTTGTCTCTAACCGTAGAAATCGCCGAAGGAACTTCGTAAGTCGAATATGACGAACCCAAAACGGTTTCAGTCTAGTGCGAATGTAATCTTCCGTCTGAGAATAGGTCTTGATTGCGGCTTGCCGTGACAGGTCGTCAACTAACTCAGGCCAACTCATCGCATTATCCTTACCTTTCACAAGTATTCTTGCCAATGGATTACCAAATAATGAATCACTCGGTAAGGCTTGCTTAATATGAGTTTCTCGGATCGGCGTCGGAAACTCTCAACCCGAGATTATGTAACGCTGAAGCTGGCGAGCGAAAACCACAGCATCAGGGAACTCAGCAAAATCTTCAACATACATGAGAACTGGGTTCGCAGGATCCTACGCACCCCGAACCTGCGCTGTCCAATCTGCCATAAATGGAAGTTGCGAGGAAGCATACTCAAGAGTGAAACAAACCCCGAGTATTTCCTCTGGATTTGCCAAGACTGCATCAAAACGGAATGCGCTTGACGTTTTCAGCCTAATAATAGTGTAGTTAGGGCAACCTCGCTGCTACCTTCGTTCGAAAGAGAGCCCTCTAGAGGATAGGTCAGGCCATGCCGAAGCGTCCGCCGAAGAAATGGTTCGATGAGAAGTATCGTGAGATAGGTGCGGGTCTGCGTAAGGCTCATCCTGACTGGTCTAAGGACACACTTGCTGAGCGTACTAGGGCTACTGTTGGGAACATTTGGCATAACGTCATGAGTGCAGGCCAACGGAGAGCCCGAGTCTCCGAAGCTGAACGCAAGAAAGCATTCTATGGGATTCTTCGGAAAGCTGGGCTCGGTAAGACCGCAGCGTACAATCTTGCTGTTAGCACAGTGAAAGATTTCGGCGGCTGGACCTCGCAGAATCTGGATTGGGAGCGCGGATACCGGGAAGGCGAACGAAAAGAGGAAGATCGCCAGAGAGGAATCAAGGTTCAACGTTCAAGACAGGCGCAACTGGACAAGAAGCAGACTCACCAACTTGAACGATACACGAACCCAGACAATCCCGTTCGGATTGAGCAGCGTAGAGAAAGACGATCTGGACTAGGCTATCGTGCTGGGGAACGAAAAGAGCAGCATCAAGAACCTGGGACAGTTGTAGCAAGCGTGGCCCGGGGCAAGGACCATCTCGGCCCCTTAGCTGACCCTGAGTTTCACGGCGAACCATTCTACGCCGACGCAGAGGAAGAGCCAACATACGTTGACTTGGGCGATGTGGTTGAAGGCAAAGGTGAAGTTCACCCTGAAATGGCGAAAGTGCAAGACCACCCAGGCCAATCATGCGACGACGCTCACACAGGAATGAGCCACGAGCATTTCATGGCTCATCAAAGCCAGAAACAATTCTACGGGCGCGGCCCGGTTGTTCTGCCGCTGAAGATCAAACGATACTCACTCTTCATGCCCTTCGAAGTCAAAGTTGCCACAAAATCATTCGGCGAAGTCAAAGCAGGCGATCTCCTGGTTGAAGGTTTCGTAAGCGCACCAATCAAAGACCTACAGGGCGATGTGCTGGAAACCCCAGCTCTCGTTGAAGCTAAAGAGGCGATGGTTCGAGCCCCACACAACCTCATTTGGTTAGATCATGAGTCACCGTATGCGAAGCCGATTGAGAATCAGGGCACGCCTCCGATTGGAAAATTCATTGAATCCAAGATTCTGAAGATCGGCGGATTGCCCGCCCTCTGGGCTCGGTGGCTTGTCAATAAAGCTCATCCGAACTTCAAGCAGGTCGCTTACGAGCTGAAGAACGGATTCTACAACGCCATGAGCATGGAGTTCGTGCCCATTCGTCAATCGCAGAAATGGATAGGCACGAAACTCGTCAATGCGATTTCCAGCATCAAATATTTTGCGACTAGCCTGGTGCGAGCGCCAGCGAATGAAGTCGCAACCATAACCCGAGTCTACGAGAAGGCGTTCGCAAATTCTTCACGGTTCTTGCCCATTCGTGTGAAGAGCACGCTTGGGTTTGGACAAACCGTAATAACAAAAGGAGAAAATGGAAAATTGCCAAAAAGAAAGGAAGCGGAACCCGAAAACGAACCAGAACCAGAACTTGAACCAGAACTAGAGCCAGAACTCGAACCTGAACTAGAGCCCGTACCTGAACCGGGACGCGCAGCCATCAAAGAAGCGGAGCCTGAACCTGAGAGCGATTCGGACGATGGAGATGGCGACGATGATGACGATGACGAGACACCAGAATTTCCCTACTCGCGTAAGGACTACGACCGGGAAACCGGCTACGTGGCGCCCGAGAGGGCTACAACCGCGATAGGTGAATGGGGAGATCCCGCCCTCGAGAAAGGTCGCGCCGCTATCAAACGCATCGAACGCATCGAGAAGTATCTCAGCGGTAGCAGCAGAGCCCTCAACAAAGGCATGAACACTCTGTACGGCAACGAGCTTTATCTACGGTCCCAAGGTCAACGGCACACTGCATTCTTGAAAGCCATCGCGAAAGCGGTAGGCGTCGAGACGAAAGGAATTGACGAGGACACCCCTGAGACATTGGGTGTCTACGAAGATTTCGCCACGATAACCGATGAGCAGAAGCCGCCTGAAGTCAAGCCGGGCAAATTGAAGCCACGCCCGCAACGTTTCATCAGCACCTTCCCAACAGACGACGAGGACACTGAAGAAGCAGACGACCAAGAAGTCGGCGGAGAACCCGTCGGCGTCAAAGGCCTACAACGCTACGTCAAAGGACTTGTCAGGAAAGTTGTTGACGAAACTGTTCAGAAGAAGATCGTTGTCCGGAAAGGTTACGCGGAACACGCTGGACCTGTGCCGGAGAGCGTTCGCAGAATGCAAGCCATCCAACAGGACGACGGCAGCCTAGACTCGCAGCTCGCAGTCATTGAAGCAGGAGGTCAATAGAAATGAGCCACCTGAAATTAGTTGACCCCGAACAAGGCAGAGCTACAGGAGCAGGCGGAGGAGAAGCTGCTCGACCATACTACTCCACAGTGGACAGAGCACTTCTAACACCGCCCGTTCAAGGAGGAACACCCGCAGGTATCCTTGCTGGCCTAGTTGGATTAGCAGCCTTCCCTGAAGGCACCGTAATCTACGAAGGCTTGAAGGATAACGGGGAACTCGGCCTAGACCACCGCCAAATGTACCTCGGCTGGATTCGCAAGAAGATGCGTCTACGCAGCCTACGCACCAAAGGCTACTTGGACTCAACCAGCGCCATCGTTCACACCACAACCGACCAAGAGATCATAGATACCACACGCCGAGAAACACCACTCTTAGAGCTCATCGCCCAAGAAACCGCCCGAGGCAAAGTCGCCAACTACGATGTACTAACCGCCAGAGCATCGGCTTTTGGTGTGAGTGAAACAACCGCAGCCAAGACGCCGGGTAGCGACACCTATGTGAACGCCTCAAAACCCGTCAACATTTTCACAGCATGGGGTGGATGGACTGACTTGGGCTTAGCTACAATGGCAAGCCAGTACCCAACCCGTGACGCGAGAGCCATCGAAATCCGCAACAAGACATGGAGCCTCAACGAAACTGATGAGAACGAAATCCTCAACGGAGGAACTACACTTGAATCAGCTTTCAACTCAGGCGGAGACAACTTAGGATTCATTGGCATAAGAGCTGAAATCATCGGCTCATCCGGAACCTACGCACAGCTACAGTCAAACCTGAACGGCGCAGATGCCTCAGACACTGACATAGACAACATGATCGCGCAAATGGTCCTGTTGAACGTCAAACCCAACTTGGCCGTCACGGACTTGATGACATGGCAGAAGATCAAGCAGCTAATGATGTCCATTGTCCGGTACGCGAACCCTGAGACTGAGATCGCTTGGGGTCTCAAAGCACTCGCATGGGCTACGCCTTACGGTGTCATGCCGTTCATAGGCAGCAAGTTCATGCCCGCCACAGCAGGCAGCCGAGAAATCATCTTCCTCGACACCAAGTTCCTCGCGCAAAGGCTACTCTTGGACAGCACGATGGAGATGCTTGCGAAAGTCAGCATACAGCAACCCTTCGTCATCAAACGATTCTTCAACTCCATAGACAAGACAGACTCGAAGCCACCCAGCTACGTCTACAACACAAACCCGACCTCAACGGACGCCACGTCGAAGATGGGCCGCATCTACAACTTATCATAGGAGCTGAACTGTAGATGCCCGGCTTTGTTCGTGGAGCCCGATTCTTCATCCATGCATTCGCCTGCCTGTTCTTCACAGGCACATGGGCAGCAACACTAGCCTCATACGTAGCCTTCATGCGAAAGACCGCCGCAGCCCAAACCTCAACAGTCGTCATACCTCTTGAAGTGCAAAGCAGGATTCGCCCAGGTTCCAAACTGAAAGTGAACCGGATACGATTCTACTACACCGTTGGAACCGCAGCCCTATCGTCAGCCATTGTTTTCCGACTTAGAGTAGGAACATTGCCTGCCGATGGAACCGCTGTGTCAAGCGCAGCAGTCGCATCAACAAAGGACATCTCTGACGCCACAAGTCTCGCCCTTGGAGATCACACATGCATAGTGACGCCCAGCGTAGACGTTTACATTCAAGACGGACAGTGGATTCATCTGGAAGTAGATTTCCCCGCAGCCGCCACAACAGTTCTGGATTTCAAAGGCGCTCTGGTCGAGTACACCGAGCCACCGCAATACTAGGCTCAGTAAATCATTCCCCGCTTTCTTCCCGAAACTATCGGGGCTTTACGCCCAACAAAGTAAGTAAGTAGGTAGATGAGAAGATGCCAAAGAGTCTGATCGTGAGATCACGTAGCGAAGCATGTGTAGACAGTGGAAAAGGGTTCGTCTGCGCGACAGGGCCGAAGGCGGTCGCAACCGGCAACAACTATCTCTTCTTCATGGCGTCGGGCAGCACGAAGGTCATTCGCGTCACGAAGATCATCGTTTCTTGCGATGCGACAATGAGGGCAAGGATCACCCAAGCGCCTACAGTCTCAGCCAACGGGACAAGTCTAACCATGAAGAATAGGCGCATGGGCAAGGGCCAAAGTCCTGAAGCAGCTTGCTACACAGGCCCGACAGTCACAGCCGAAGGCGATGGTGTCTATGATCATTGGCTCGGAGCAGGAACCACAGTCATCTTGGATATGAGCGGTTCTCCTTGGACGGTTGATCCAGGAAACAGCTTGCTCGTGAACATGGTCGCAGGCGGATCAAACAATGCCTCAGTGACTTTCGAATGGGACGAAGAGCTTCGCTGAAAGACTGAAATACGATCACGTACCACTCCGTTACTGGTAGGAGGTCGCTCAGGGAATGAGGCGAATGAAGTTAATCGGGATCCTAGCCCTGATGCTGATTGTTCTAGCTTCAAGTTTCAATTCAGCGGAGGCCGCTCTTCCAAGTTCGACGTCGAACTCGTTCCTTTCGAATGCTGCCACAACTGCTGTCGCGAATCTGTGGGATTCGAGCAGAGGCGCTTTCAAAGCCTCGCCTCTCACTGAGCCGTACAATTATTGGGTTGACGATCAAGGCAAGATGCTTGAGCTTCTCGCTGCAAGTCCCTCCCATTGGAGCTATGCCTCTTCTGTTCGCTCATTCATCTCAAATCATGTTACGAGCTCGGGAAGCGCGATCAGGCGAGACGTCATTCAGAAGCCCACGATCGAGAGCCCGAATCCGCTTTCCTTTGCGGTTCAGAATCGCCTCATAGAAGCCTATGGAGATCTCAGCAAGGCCAAGGATCGCAGTTTCAGGATCCTCTATCTCCCGCAAGGAACTATGATGACGGCCATTCAGGGTCATGTGGTTTGGAACGGCACAGCAGACCTAGACTTGAGCTATGTCTATCCTCCCACTGACTACACTGTGACGTCGGGAACAAGCGGCGGCCTCGAATATGCTCGACTGACTCAGATCTGGGATCTCACAGGATTCAGGATGACGATAGAGTACACGTTCTGGGAGCATCGCGCATACCTCGAAGTCGGATACACCTTCTATGCGAAGTCAGCCATGAGCGACGTGAAAGTTGCCGTTCCACTTGATCAGCTCGATTGGTTCGGCTCCACAATGTTCACGGGAGGGCCGCATTTAGGCTATCAATGGGTTTGGATGCCCGGCTATGCAGATCAGGAGAGCAACGACACAGCGAATCAGCACTTTCTTCCGAATGCCGCTCAATGGAATGCGACATGGTTCATGGTTCACATGCACGACAAGCCTGACGGGGTGAGCTCGAGCCTCGCAATCGTGGCGGATTGGGGAGTCAACAAGACTGCTCTCGGAGCCGTAGATAACGCGCTCACAGGATCCCCGCTGCCGCCTCTGCGAAACTCTCCGAACCTTCATTGGCTCAAACAGTACGCCTTCCTCGGAGCGATGACGCTTGGGCAGACGAAGACTTTCAGCTTGAAATACTATTTCTTGGACGCGCATGACTGGACGAATCTCTCCCCGACATACAGGGAGATCTTCAATCTGTGGGATCTAGCTGACAAGGATCCAAGTCAGGTGTATCAGTATGGAGCTCTCGTCTATGGCCTCGCGAAAATGTATCAGGCCACAGGCGATTCGAGCTATGTCACCTTGGCTGTGAAGATCTGGGCAAACTGGGATCGAATGTTCCGAAGTGCTGGCACATATCCCCATGTCGCAGGAACCTACCTCCAGAGTCTCCCCTTCATGCTTCGCGGAGAGCTCCTTCTCTTTTCCTTGTCAAGCGACCCCGGATTTCAAGGCCAAATGAATCAGGCGATAACTCGTGCTCTGGACAAGCTGCTTGAGACGCAGCAGCTCAACCCTTCGATGCCCAACTATGGAGGCTTCCAAGAATGGCGCTGGTACAATGAGACGTCGGGAATTCAGTATTGGGGAAACAGCTATCTCGACTTCACCGCTCCCGCGATTCGGGCGCTCGCAGATTACTACAACGCACGAGGAAACTCGACAGTTCTCTCTCGAATCACGACTGCGACAAATCACTTCAAGGTCGCGGATGGAACAAGCAACTATCAATATGTGGAATGGGATCCCATCACTCAATCGGAGCGATACCACATCATCCCCGCCGGGATCATCGTGGGCGGCCAGAATACGACCGCCACAATCTACGATTGGGCTTGGCCGTCCTACAAGTCTGCGATGATAGCTCAAGCCTACGCGAGCACTCTTGATAGTCTCGGATACAGTCAGCCGATTGCTCTGCGAGCGATCTCTCAGCTTTGGTGGAAAGCCACTCTGAATTCGACGCGAACCGTCGTCTACATCTTCCCTGACAAGTATGAGACGAACAGTGAAACGGAGCCTTGGGGAGCTATCGGTTGGAAGGAATGGATGGATGCAGCGACCGCTCTCACAGGATCCGCGCAGATGGCTCCTGCCGCGATTCTCTCAAGCCTTCGCGTCAACATGACCGCGATATCATGGGGCGCGAGCATTTTCAGCGTTCAGATGTCAGTCGCGTCAGGAGAGACGATTAAGGTCTCAGTGGCAAGCGGGAAAGAGATCTCGGGAGTCTATGTCGCAGGAGCATCAAGCTATTCATACTCGTGGGATTCATCTCGAAAGGTCGCAGACGTCTCAATCGCGGTGCCTTCCACAGACACGTACACGCTTCAAGTCTGCTATCCGACCAACTACGATTTCCATCTCGAGTATCCATACTTCAGGATCACATGGACAGGTTCGGGAGGCACGAAGAACTTCACGGGCTTCATGGTTGCGAATGAGCGCCTCGGAATCGTGAACTCTTCAAGGACAGGATACAATCTCGGCTGGACACATCCCTCATGGTGGATCTTCCTCAATGATACAGCATCAGGCGAGAATGAGATCTGGGCTGTCTACAACAAGCCTCTCGGATGGGTCTTATCGAATAGCCCTATGCCTAGAAGCATCTACGGTCAGCAGAGCTTGATGGGCAACTTCACTCTCAACGGGATCCTGCATGTGAAAGCTGATTCAGGCGTCTTCGGTTACGGCCCGAGAATGGCGCAGATCAACGGTCTCACAGCGCCCTACGGAAACGGGACATGGACTGGATACCGATATGATCTGACGGTTCAACCGATCCCGGGCTACGCATACGGGCAGATCTACATCACCTGGGAGCAAGCTGGCCCTGGCACAGCCACGATGATCATGATCGCAATCATCTCGGTGACTGCTGGCGGAGTGGTCTATGTTGCGAGGAAGAGGATTAAGAAATGAGTCTAGCTTTCCAAGACACTAACGGCCTCTCATTGGAGGCTCTTCGCCTTGACGAAGTGCAGCCGACATACCGAATCTTCCGACTCAAGAACACAGCATCCTCAAACGCTGAGAACGTCAAGGTTCGCTTAGAAGAAGTCGGCCACGCAATCGCAGACGCTTCGCAACTAGCGCAGCGAGCCGTCATTCAGATGGACTACACTCGCCAGAGCAGCGGAGCTCCTGAGCAGCAGTTTCTCGGCGCCGGGCCGATCTCAGTCATGACGGAGGATCCTGAAGAGCTCGAAGCTGTTCTTATGACAGGCTGGCTTCAACTGAGCGCAGACACTTTCCGATGGGGCAGCCTTCTCGAGATCGGAATGTTGGAGCCAGATGAGTTTGTGGATCTCTACGGGAGATATCAGAAGCCGACCTATGTTTCAGAGCAAACTTTCCAATTCTCAATTCGCAACGTTGGAACCGACACACTTGAAAGCGTAGTCCTCACACGGCAGGCCTCCGACACTCTCAGCTTTGACGGTTTGGCCTTCTCGAATTCTATCAGCCTTGGAGACTTGGCTCCGGGCGCAATCAAGACTGTATGGATCCAAACCTCAAGCATCGCTCCGCGAGCCGTCAACGGCAAGATCGAAGCTCTCTTAGGAACCGTCTCGAGCGGAAGCATCCGTTTCGATGTCGCGGGAGGCCGAGCCTACTGTACAATCCATCAGATTCGCCAATATCTCCAGACGATTGATGTCGATGTGATCACGACAGACGAGGAAGTTCTCGATCTAATCTACCGCTCCGCGAATGAGATGGACCGAGCGACAAGGCGAAGATTCGACACCGTGACTGTAACCGAACTCTATGATGGCGTCGGCCAACAGAAGCTCGTCCTAGACAACTATCCCATCGTGAGCATTCAAGAAGTCAAAATTCGAAACCCAGACAATCAAGTTGTGACGGACATTAAGAGCACTGACGCCAATTTTGTAAGCGAACTCATCATAGACGCCCAGAACGGTTTCATCACGTTACCCTCAGCAGGGATTCCGATGTTAGCCTCGCAGCTTGGAGCTTTAGGTTGGTATCCGCCCATCTATGCGTATCAGCCTTTCCCAGCCGCGGGCGTACCCTTCGATTACACAACCCACTTCGGCCGTGGCATAGCGAACATTGAAGTCACCTACAGCTACGGCTTCGCAATTCCGCCAAGTGGAATTCGAGACGCCTGCATGAAGATGGTTGTCATTGAACTGCTCAAGAAGAAAGGCGCATCGGACACGCAGGGAGCCACAACGATCGGGGTTGCGGGGATGACTGAAACTTTCGCAACACGTGGAGGAGCAAGCGGCGGAGCAGGACCATTCGGACATGTCATTGACGAGCTCCAGCAAGATATCGATGCCACACTCGAACTATTCAGGAAACGGAGATGGGGAGTCGTATGAGCAGCCAATTCCTTCAGCCTGATATGGCGAGCCAATTCTACTCAGCCATAGCGAGCGATTCAAAGATCAAGGATATGAGCGTCAGAATCGATCTCGTTCTCGACCGGAAAGTGATTGCGACAACGAAAGCGGGCGGGATCGGAAACAAGTACGTGGCAGTCACGAAAACGCGCTGCGGACCGTTCCAATGGAATTGCGGCGGAATTGCAGGGCAAGGCCGAGAAAACATCAAGATCGACATCATAGCGCGAGCAGTTGAAGGAAACGAGAACTGTCGAGAGCTCTGTCAGCAGATCAAGGATCGCATCAAGACGCTGCTCTTCGATGCTGAATTTCTCGGGACAGGCTGGCTCTTCCACAAGATTGTCCAGGACGGATTTCCGAGTGCGCCTCTGAAGTCAATGGCGTACTGTTCCCTAGTCTACGAGGCTATGGTGAGTGAAGGTCACACGAAGATTGTGTGAAAGAGAGGAGGATGGAAGAAAATGGTGTATAGCATCAGCATAGGCGGAGACGCCTCAGAGCAGGAAGAGAAAGAGATTCTGGAAGCTATCAGAGCTTTCGTCAAGAAATATCGAAAGAACGTTGCAGGAGCCGTATGGAGCGGCACAACGACAGGCAAAGTCCAACTCGCGGAGTAGTGAGATAAGGAATGGTCGGAGAAGCAGGAACAGAATTCGTAGCCAAACATGCGCTTCTCTCAGTGAACGGCGTCATCATGGCAGCCGCGAAGAACTGGAGAATCCGTCATGGACTGAAAACCCATGAAGAGCCTGTATGCGGTACAGACATTCCTCGAGTCCTACACGGAGTCTTTCACGGAGAAACTGACTGCGAGTCAATCTATGTCTCGAACGATAATTGGGCGAGCCTAGCGTCAGGGCGAGACACACCGATAACCGTCGTCAGCACCGACAAGGACACGAGTTCGCCGCAAGGAGTCAGAACCACGACATCAAGCATCAAAGTAAACGAGTTCGAGAGACAAGGTCCAGCAAACGCAGACGGAGTAGTCAAAGCAACACTGAAAGGCACCATGGTCACGGAACCCACAATAGCCTGAGATCACGAATTTGTCTATCTCAATCGAGGTCACAGGCCTAGATGAGGCCGCTGAGTATTTCCGAGCAGCAGCAGAAGCGCTCGTTCAAACAGTCTCAGTACGCCTACAGGCTGTCTGCCAAGAAGTCGCTGACTATGCTAGACAGATCGCTCCACGAAGAACAGGCCAATACGCGGCCTCAATCACGGTCGAACAAGAGGCACCGCTCAGATTCGCGATTAGAGCAGGAGATTCCAAAGCTGCGATAATTGAGTATGGCAGCATGCCGCACTTCATTTTCCCGCGAACCGCCAAGGTCCTAAGATTCGAAGTGGACGGCGACATTGTCTTCGCGAAATGGGTGCATCATCCTGGAACTCCGCCTTTCATGGTCATTCACACCGCCAAGAAAGACAACCTAAGCAAGATCATGGAAGCGATTCGTGATGGAGTTAGAGAAGCGCTCGCGCAAGGAGGGAGATAGAATGAGCGAAACAGACAAACTCTTCAAGGCGATGGAAATCGATGAGAAGCAAAAGGAAGAGATCAAGGCGAAGCTGCTCGTAGCACGCGATAGGCCGCTCCAAATCAGAATCCTCAGACCAGGCATGGACGACGTCGTGATTCCCAGCCGCAGACTGAGAGGAACAGAACTCAATGAGATGACGCGGGAGTTCAACAAGATAAATCCGAAACTGACGACACCGAATGAACTTGAAAGCGTAACTCTCACGCCGGATGAGAATCAAACAGCCTACGAAGTTATGGATCGGTACATCGCGCTTGCGACAGGGGTCGAGCAGGAATGGTTGACAAGGGAGTTAGACGATGTCCGAATCCGAAGAGCGCTCTTGACGGGAATAATTGACGGCAGCGCATTGAATCCTGGAGATAAGGATATTCTCAGCAAATTTCATCCTCGATCCTGAAGGCTATCAGCTAGGAGAAATCTGCGAGCTTCTAGGTCGAGCTCCAAGCGAACTAGCCGACGCTCTCATGATGCCTGACATTGATTTCCTCAATGTCTACCTGAACGAACGAAACAAACGCATATCGAAAATGTTTGGTTGAATCTAGTGGAGGGATGAGTCTTAGCTGAGGCGCCGGAAGAAGTTCTGGTAAATATTGAGGCCGCTGATAATGCGACGCCTAGTTTGACAAGTGTTGGTCGAAGCTTCAGTGTGCTAGGTTCAACGCTGGGCATAGTCACGCGAGATCTTGGGATTCATAACGCAGCGCTCGACGCAGTGATTCGAGGCATTCAAATTCTCGGCGCAGCCGTGCGAGCGGCTGGGGCTGTTCAACGATTACTAGGGTTCGCAACGCAATTCCTGACTGCCTCACAGGTTGAAAGTACGGCCGCAACTACGGCTGATACAGCGTCGAAGGTTGCCAATGCAACTGTGACAGGCACCGTCGCAGCGTCGACGGGGGCGGCGGTTGCAACGGAGACAACCTACACAGTATCGACTGGAGCCGCTACAGTAGCAACATGGAGCTGGACAGCAGCCCTTGCCGCATTGAGAACTGCACTTCTTGCTATCGGACCCGTAGGCTGGGCTATGATAGGGCTGGGCGTTCTAGGTGCTGGCGTTGGAGGCTATGCGCTCGCAGGCGGCTTCGCTCCTCGACCAGCCGCAGGAATGCCCGCTCTCGGTGGAGGCGCCTATCAGGAGCCACTTGTGAACATCAACATTCAGAATGCGAATTTCCAAACGAAGCAACAGGCTCTCGAGTCGGTTCAGCAGATGGGAACGCTCTGGTATGAGCAAATGAGGAGATATCGGCACTAATGGGAACGGTCTATTTCTACCTCTACGATCTTGAAGCGGGCGGCTCAACTCTCACCATGTCGTTCACAGAGACGGGGGCAGAGCCGCAAGGTTCAGTTCCAGATGAGGTAGGAAAAGACTACAGACGAGCAATCGTGCGGCATCCGATTCCAGGCCTTGACAGAGACATCGGCCAAGATATGGGCGCTTACTCGAGAGAATACGTGGTCGGCGGCCTCTGCAAGCAGGACGTCAGAACTGGATTAGAGGCTAAATTCTTGGCGGCTCAGATCACGGCAAGCAACCCTGGCGGTCGATACAGGATCAAGTCGGTCAGCGCTGACGGCTCAACCATCCTGGACCAATCAGGCGTCGTACTCGATTCCTACTCTTGGCGCTATGTCGCAGGCAGACCGAACTGGTTCACATACTCTCTCAGGTTCGTGGAGTTTCAGGGTCAGACTTGACCAGATACAAGCCGACCTTCAGCCTCATGTCTGGGGCCAATGATCTGTCAGGCGATTTGATCAGAGCTGAGATCGAAGCTGCCATAACAAACCTAGTGCCCGCCTTCACGATCGACATAGACAATCGATTCGACAAATGGGATGCGCTCCTTTGGAACGACCCGATCACGCTCTCAATTGATGGCCAGGGTGTCCTACGAGGCCGCTTAGACATTCCTGACCGCTCGCTCGAAAAGAAGCAGGGCAGGATCC
>Ga0315281_10001166_pt1 | contig 38501 bp, 37 predicted proteins | sample YL17G07_0_MG_FD_204540 | JGI IMG/M metagenome (GOLD analysis project Ga0315281, IMG submission 204540) | Sediment microbial communities from Yellowstone Lake, YNP, Wyoming, USA - YL17G07_0 | ecosystem: Environmental > Aquatic > Freshwater > Lake > Sediment | place: USA: Wyoming | collected...
ATGTCTTCGAATACGAGATACCTTATGTGCGCGAAGGGCAAGACGCCGTGATGACGCTTGGCTCCATACCGGGGCGCGAGTTCAAGGGGCGCATAACGTACATCTATCCGTATCTGGACCCGCAATCGCGCTCCGTGAAAGTGCGGTTCGAGTTCCCCAACCCGCATCTTGCGCTCAAGCCGGAGATGTATGGCGATGTCACCATACATTCCGGGGAAATCAGCGGCGTTGTGGCGGTCCCCAGTGAAGCGGTTTTGCGCACGGGCCTTTCCGCGCTGGTTTTTGTGGACAGGGGCGCGGGCCGGTTTGAACCACGCGAGGTGCAGATAGGGATGGAAAGCGAAGGGTTCACGCAGATCGTCTCCGGTGTGGCCGATGGGGAGAAGGTTGTGGTGTCCGCGCAGTTCCTGATTGATTCGGAGTCCAAGCTCAAAGAAGCGGTCGGCAAGATGGCTGGACACAGCCACGGCTCTATGGATAGCGGAACTAAGAAACCGTCCGGCGACCACACAGGCCACACGATACCGATGGACGAACACGCCGGTCACACGATGCCGTCCACAGGCGCGGGGCAAGGGGCGGAGCATTCTGGGCACGATGGGTCACACTCCTCTCATTGAGGCTGATTAAGCCATGCTAAAGTGGATTATCGGCGCGGCGATGCGGAATAGCTTCGTCGTCCTGATCGCGGCTGTCTTTCTCGCCGCCGGGGGGTATTACGCGGCCAGGACCATGCCGCTGGACGCGATTCCCGACCTGTCCGACGTGCAGGTGATCGTGTACACCGAATATTCAGAACAGTCCCCGCAGGTGGTGGAGGACCAGGTCACTTTCCCCCTAAGTTCAACGATGCTCTCTGTTCCCGGCGCGAAAACCGTAAGGGGGTATTCTTTCTTCGGCGCAAGTTTCGTTTACGTCATCTTCGAGGACGGCGTTGACCTTTACTGGGCCAGAAGCAGGGTCCTGGAGTATCTCAACTCCGTTTCCGAAAAACTTCCCAAAGGCGTTACGCCTATACTCGGCCCGGACGCCACCGGCGTGGGATGGGTGTATGAATACGCGCTGGTGGACAAGACCGGCAAACACGACCTGGCGCAATTGCGTTCCATCCAGGACTGGTTTTTGCGGTACGAGTTACGCGCCGTCAAGGGCGTGGCGGAAGTCGCCAGCGTTGGCGGGTTCGTAAAACAGTATCAGGCGATAGTGGACCCCAACAAGCTGATGGCCTACAAAATCCCCCTCTCCCGCGTGATGGAGGCCATACGCATGTCCAACCGCGACGTGGGCGGGTCGGTCATAGAGATGGCGGAGACGGAATACATGGTGCGCGGCTTCGGATATCTCAAATCCTCGGCGGACCTTGAGAAAGTGTCGCTGGCCGTGACTGAAAACGGAACGCCGATAATGCTCCGCGACGTGGCCGACGTCACCGTGGGGCCTGCTATCCGCCGTGGGGTAACGGAGCTTGACGGCCAGGGAGAGGCCGTCGGCGGGATCATCGTGATGCGGTTCGGGGAGAACGCGCTGGCCACGATAGACGCGGTTAAGAAAAAGATCGCCTCGATGAAGACTAGCCTGCCGGAGGGGGTGGAGATTGTGCCGGTTTACGATCGCTCCACGCTGATCCTGCGGGCTGTGGACTTCCTCAAAGACAAGCTTGTCGAGGAAAGCGTGATGGTGGCGCTGGTGTGCGTGGTGTTCCTGATGCACCTGCGGTCGGCGTTCGTGGCCATCCTTACATTGCCCCTGGGGATATTGTCGTCGTTCATCGTGATGAGATGGCTTGGAGTAAACGCCAACATCATGTCCCTTGGCGGCATCGCCATAGCGATAGGCGCGATGATTGACGCCTCCATCGTGATGATAGAAAACGCGCACAAGCATCTGGAGCGGGACTTGGGCAAAAAACCCCGGCTGGAGATATTGCTGGACTCGGCGGCAGAGGTCGGCCCGGCGTTGTTCTTCTCCCTTCTCATAATAACGCTGTCGTTCATCCCCGTGTTTACGCTGGAGGCGCAGGAGGGAAGGCTGTTCAGCCCGCTTGCGTTCACCAAGACTTTCGCGATGGCGGCGGCGGCGATACTCTCCATCACGCTCTCCCCTGCGTTGATGATCTACCTTGTGCGGGGCGATATAACGCCGGAGATGAAGAACCCGCTCAACAGGTTCCTTATCGCCACGGTAAGGCCGGTTGTCGCTTTTTCATTGCGGCGCAAGTCCATGGTCGTCATCGCGTCGCTCGCGCTTACGGCCCTGGCGTGGATACCGCTGACGAGGATCGGTAGCGAGTTCATGCCCCCCCTCGACGAAGGCGACATCCTTTACATGCCTACAACGATGCCGAACCTGTCTATCACAAAAGCGCGCGAGGTGTTGCAACAGACCGACAAGGTCATCCGCACGTTCCCGGAGGTCGAGCACGTTTTCGGCAAGGCGGGCCGGGCCGAAACGGCGACCGATCCCGCGCCGTTGAGCATGTTCGAGACGATAATAAAACTCAAACCAAAAGACAAGTGGCGCCCCGGCGTGACGATGGAGTCGCTGATGCGGGAAATGGACACCGCCATAAAATTTCCCGGCCTGTCCAACTCGTGGACCATGCCGATAAAAACCAGGATAGACATGCTCTCCACCGGCATCAAGACCCCGGTGGGCGTGAAGGTGGCCGGGCCGGATTTAAAGCAGTTGGAGAAGGTCGGCGCGCAAATCGAACAGGTTTTACGCGACATCCCCGGCACACGGAGCGTTTTCGCCGAACGTGTGGCGGCGGGCCAGTATCTGGACTTCGTGATAGACCGGGAAAGGGCCGCGCGTTACGGCCTTAACGTCGGGGACATTCAGGATGTCATCCTTAGCGCCATCGGCGGCATGACCATAACAAACACGGTCGAAGGGTTGGAGCGTTATCCCGTCAGCGTGCGTTATGGGCGCGAGCTTAGGGACGACATCGAAAAACTCAAACGCATACTCATCGCCACGCCCGGCGGACAGCAGATACCCATCACGCAGGTGGCCGATATCCGCCTGTCCGTGGGGCCGCCGGAGATCAAATCGGAGAACGCCCGGCCCAACGCATGGGTGTATGTTGACATCGCGGACGTTGATGTGGGGACGTATGTCGCCAACGCGCAGAAAGCCGTTGAGAAGTCGGTCAAACTCCCGCCCGGCGTGACGGTGTCGTGGAGTGGGCAGTTCGAGTATATGGAACGCGCCAAAGAACGGCTTAAAATAGTCGTGCCGTTGACACTGGGGATAATCTTCATGCTGTTGTACTTCAACTTCGGCAACGTCACCGAAAGCCTGCTGGTGATGCTCACCGCGCCGCTATCGGCTGTGGGCGGGCTGTATTTCATCTACTACCTCGGCTACAACCTTAGCGTGGCGGTGGGCGTGGGGTTCATCGCGCTCATGGGCGTGGCGGCGGAGATCGGCGTGCTGATGCTTATTTTCATAGACCACGCCATGGAACGCAGGAAAAAAGATGGGGAGTGGAACACCGTTGAAGACGTCCGCGCCGCCGTGCTGGAGGGAGTGTCCGAGAGGATACGGCCCAAGATGATGACGTCGGCGGCCATTCTCGGCGGCCTTGCGCCGATCATGTTCGGCGACGGGACAGGCTCCGAAGCGTTGACACGCATCGCCGCGCCTATGGTGGGCGGGATAATAAGCGTCTCGTTCCTGGCGCTGATAGCGCTACCGGCGCTGTACTGTTTGATATTGGAGTTTAGGCTGAAACGAGGGGAGGGGCAGGAGTAGGCCGAAAGTGAGGACGCAGGGGGAGGCGTCAGCTCACACCCCGCCGAGCATCCAAACATGAGATAAGGGAAGGGATTTACATTCTCTTCCCCCTTTTCCCCCATAAATTCTTGCCTCCTCATTCCTCTTCCAGGCGGAAATTATTGCCGTGTTTTTCGTTACCCCTCGCCGTTTTCTTTCCTGAATTAACATAACCGTTTCCTAACGATTAATTTTGTTTCGCCCCACGCATCAATCTCTTTGGTGATTTGCAACCATTTATTTTATAAGGCTTTATTCTAAGCCACACGCCTTTCTTCAAACCACCGTCTTCTCTTCACCAACGCTTTTCCGCATCCGTTTCCGCTCTCCGTTTCCCCCTGCGGCACGTCGTTTGCTTTCCTCATGGGAAACGCCGGGCGATACGGCTGTTTTCAAACGTTTGGTTTAATCAATACGCTGAGGAGTGTCTGTCATGGCTGGTTCGATAGGTGGTTTGGGTGGAGCTTCGATGCCGCAAATCGTTTCGGGAGCAAGCAAACGCGGCTCCAAGTCTCACGGGTTGGCGGATATGTTTAAGAGTATGGACACCAACGGCTCCGGGTCTATCTCCATATCCCAGCTTCAATCCGCTTTTGGTAATCTAAAATTGCCGCCCAGCGCCAAGTCGCTTGGCCCGGACGCTATTTTCAGCAAGCTCGATCCCAACAATACCGGGAGCGTTTCCAAACAGGATTTCGTCAGCGGATTAAGGAAAATATTGGCCGATCTCCAGGTTCAAGCCTCGAACCCGTCGCAGGATAGCTCCACCAGCCCCTTTGCTTCGTTGATGTCCAGCGCACAGCCTCAAGCGTCCCTCACAGGCGGTTCCAGCGGCTCCACCGGAACTTCGATAGGGTCGCTCATCAACACCTTCGCATAACGAGTAGCCCGAATCCGAAATTTCAAAGCGTTTTGCCGTTTTCCCGTGGTCGCGGACCACGGTTCCTTGTCCGAAGAGACGACCGGGGTCAGGCGACCCCGGCGAAGCTTGCGATGGGTGTCCAGAGCGAAGCGAAGGATAAAATAAATTATTCTCCTGGATTCGTAACGTAACGTTCGCTTCGTTCAGAATGACAAATGAGTAGCTGTCATTCTGATAGCGAAGAATCTCTCTCCAACTTCGGAATTCCTATTAGGGTATCTTTTGCGCTTTCCAGGCTGAATCCAAAACAATTGACCTGAATCTTAATGCTGAGAAGTGTTGAAAAACACTTTTTGTAAGAAGGTCGCCCCTGCAACAGGCTTTCACTTTGCCGTTACAAGGGGCTTTCGCCAAGGGGCATGTTATCGGTGGGAGGGGCTTTAAGATTGATTTTCAGATCGCGTCCCCTTCTCTTTTCGTTTTTTTTGCTTCTAGCGTCCTTATCCACATCCGCATTGGCCGCCGACCCTCAATCCACGGGCATGTTTCAACCTCATTTCGGGAACATGCCGGAGGAGCTTGCCACCGCAATAGCCGCCGACAAACGCCTGCTCGTCTATTTTTGGCAGGAGGGATGTCCTGCTTGCGCCCAAATGGAGGGGGAAGTTCTTTCGCTCCCGAAGGTTAAGAAACTCGTCGGCGAGAGGTTTCACGCCATCGAGGTGAACATATTAGGAGCCGTCCCGATAACCGGGTTCAAAGGAGCCAAGACGGATGAGAAAGGTTTTGCCAAAGGCCGCAAGGTTTCTTCCACCCCCACGATTGTTTTTTTCGAGAAAGACGGCGCGGAGGCGTTCCGGCTTCCGGGGTTCTGCAGGGAGCCGGATTTTATGGCCGTTGTCAGCTACGTTAGCGGCGGGGATTACAAAAAGACATCTTTTCAGGATTATTTAAGGTATAAATGGCCTGACACGCAAAACCAAAAGGAGAGAGGCGAATGACGAAAAAGGCGCTTCTGTGGATGTTCGTCGCTGTGGCGCCGGCCGTCTTTGCCATTTCCACCGCTGTGACGGCGCAGGAGAAAAAGGAAGGGGGGAAAGAGGCCAAACTCGGCGTCGAAGCCCTGAAAATGAGCGACGCGGAGCTTTTTCCCGACATCAACAAACCGGCCCAGAAATGGACGGAGCCTGCCGGTTACAAAGGCTCCAAAGAGAACGGCGTCAAAATATTTTCCGACGTGCAACAGGGCAACTGCGCGGCGTGCCATTGCGCCGACGGGGTGAAAGGTTGCGGAGACATCGGCCCGTCGCTCACCAAGTACAAGAAGGAACTTGGGGAGCAAAGGACGCGCGACTGGCTTTTCCAGAAGATAGCCGACGCCAGATTGGACAATCCGGAAACCGTGATGCCCCCCACGTTGTCCACCAATACGCTAAAGCTGGAGGAGGCTGTGGATTTGGTGGAGTTCCTCGAATCTTTGAAATAGCATGTTCACCTGTTTTTGGAAAGGGTGTTGAGATGGAGTCCTTGAACAGACGGGATTTTATAAAGGCCGCCGGGTATGTGGGAGCGGCTGTGGCGTTTGGCGGGCGCGGGCTTGCCTTCGCGGACGAAGCGGCGGAGCAGAAAGCAAAGTCCGACGCGGCGGTCAAGGAGATAACCGGCGGCAAGGAAGCGGCCAAGGGGTCGCTGGCCCTGGTGGCTCCTGATATAGCGGAGAACGGCGCGGTGGTGCCTGTTTCAATAGAGGCCAAAGGGTTCACCCCGTCGCGGATTGCGCTCATCGTGGATGAAAATCCTGTCCCGCTTATTTTTGAAGTGAAGGTTTCCGGGAAATACGCGGGCGACGGGGCCATATCCTCGCGGATAAGGATGCGCAGGACCTCCACCGTGCGCGCATATGCGTACGACGCCAGGGGCGTCCTGCACGGCGACATGAAAACCGTGAAAGTCACCATCGGCGGTTGCGGCTAAACTTTAAAGCTCAAAAGAGGAAAAGATGTCGGACATAGGCAAAGTGGTAGTCCGAGCGCCGAAAATCGCAAAGGGCGTGGTTGCCACGATTCAGACGCTGATAAAGCACCCCAACGATACGGGGCTGATCAAGGACGAGAAGACGGGCCAGATCATCCCCGCGTTCTTCATACAGAGTTTCAAGGTGGAATTCGAGGGAGAACCGGTTTACGAGATGAGGCTTGCGGCCTCCGTTAGCAAAGACCCGTACTTCGCATTCAGCCTGAAAGTGGACAAGCCGGGCAAGCTTACGATGACGTGGACGGACAACAAGGACGCGGTGTACGAACAGACGACGGATATCAATCCAGCGTAAATGGGAAACGTATAATGAAGTTACCGGCCATAGCTGTTTTCGCTGTGCTTTTCGCGGTGTTTGCTGGGTCAGCTCTCGCGCAGGACGCGGGCGTCACCAGCGCGGCGTCGGAAAAGGATTTGGCCCTGTACAATACCGGCATCAACCCTGCTGATACGGACACTGACGCTGGCGCGGAGTTTTTCAATAAGACGCAGGGGGAGAAAAAAACATCCTGCGCGGCTTGTCATGGCGGGGCGAGTCCGCAAAAGGATTTGAAAGGCTCCGCAGTCACGTTTCCAAAATGGTCCGGCTCCACGAAGAAAGTGGTTTCCATCGAAGACCAGATAAACATGTGCCTTGGCATGATAGGCGCGCAGAAGCTGGAGCTTCAATCGCCGCTGATGCTTGGGACATCGCTTTATGTCCGCTCGCTGTCGTCCGGGATGAATATCAACGTTGCGACAGACGGCGACGCCAAAGAAACGTTCGACCTTGGCAGGAAGGTTTTCGCCACCCGGCGGGGGGCGCGGAACCTGGCCTGCGCCACATGTCACGAAGACCTGGTTGGGACGACCCTGCGCATGCAACCGCTGAAAAAAATCGGCGCGGCGGCGGCGCGCTGGCCGGCGTACCGGATGCTAAGCGGGCAGACCACGTCGTTGCAACAGAGGTTCGTGCAGTGCATGAACAATGCGCGGTTCAAATCCTTCCCGCTGGGCGATTACAGGATGACGGCGCTGGAGCTTTACGTCACGTCGCTGGCCAATGGTTATCCGCTGGAGACGCCCGGCTGGGTGCGTTGAAGGCTTGCGATAAGTTTCCCCCTTGGCAAGCGGGGGGTAGCGACTACTTGTTCCCTGAACCTTCATGCGCCGTTCACTTGGTTTAACCGCCACCCTCATGCGCCAAAGAGGAACCGGAGACGGCCTGTCGTCACTTCTGGAAGAAGAATCGCCGCTTGCCGAAGAGATCGGCGAAAAGGACGCCTTGCAGGTAAACCTCGGAATACAGGCGGCCTTCTACCAGGCGCGCGGCCAGGGCGAACCAGGTTACGCAGGATGTTAGCCAAGCAGGAAGGCTATGGAGGCTTGAGCTTGAGTCCAGGACCTTAAGATTGCGTGATACAATCTCTGCACGCGATGAAAGATTTGGCGTGCCGGTCGGCGAAAGCCGTTGGGCGGCCTTGTCTAATTGGTGGGCGCGCGATTTATTGCGCGCCTGCCACCTGCCAATCGGGAGAATGAGGCATGAGGCTACCTAAGCCAGCGGCGGGAGATTTATGGGGTGGCCTGGCCGCGATGCTTGTCGCTTTGCCATCGGCCATCGCCCTCGGCGTCACCATCTATTCGCCGCTTGGCGCCGCCCACGCGGCCCAAGGCGCGCTGGCCGGTATAATGGGCGCCACTGCGCTCGGCCTCATCGCTCCGGCGCTCGGTGGCGCCAACCGGCTCATCACCGCCCCTTGCGTCCCTGCGGCGGCAGTGCTGTCGGCCTTTGCCATCGAGTTCATCCATGGCGGCGGCGACTTCGAATCCGGTTTGCTACTGCTGTCGCTGGTTGGGCTCCTGGCTGGCCTGTTGCAGATTTTTTTCGGTGTCGTGCGCCTGGGAAGCCTGATCGAATATATGCCATATCCCGTGGTGAGTGGTTATCTGTCCGGTGTCGGGCTCATCATGATCGTCAACCAGGCTCCCAAGTTCCTCGGCGCCCCGAAGGGCTCGCATTTTTGGAGCGCTCTCGCCGCGCCGGAACTCTGGAATTGGCAGGGGATAGTCGTCGGCGCCGTCACGATAGGCGTTATGCTCGCCGCGCCGCTGGTCACGCGGGCATTGCCGGCTCCTGTTTTCGCGCTGTTGGCGGGGGAGCTCGCCTATTTCGGGCTAGGCTGGGCGGATCCGGCCCTGCTCACGCTTGATGGCAATACGCTCGTCGTCGGCTCGCTGGGTAGCGGCGGTGGCAGTTTTACCGATGCTATGGCTGGCCGCTGGCGGGCCATGAGCGGGGTAGGTTTCGGCCAGGTTATGCGCGCCGCCGTCCCCGCGCTGACGCTGGCTGTGCTACTTTCCATAGACACGCTGAAGACCTGTGTGGTGCTTGACGCGCTGACTCGCTCGCGCCACGATTCAAACCGTGAACTGATCGGACAAGGTTTTGGCAACGTCGCTTCCGCCCTGATTGGCGGCATCCCCGGCGCCGGCACGATGGGCCCGACGCTGGTCAATATCGCAAGCGGCGCGGTGAGCCGGTTTTCGGGTATTTTCGAAGGCGCTCTTGCGCTGTTCATCTTCCTTGCCCTGGGAGCGTTGATCTCCTGGGTTCCGGTGGCTTCGCTCGCCGCGATCCTGATAGTCATAGGCGTGCGCATGATTGACAGGAACAGTTTCAATTTCCTCAAACAACGCTCCACGACGCTCGACTTCGCCGTTATCGCCGCTGTTGTGGCCACAGCGTTGACGGTTAGCCTGATCGCGGCGTCTGGCGTAGGCATCGTGCTCGCCGCGCTCCTCTTTATCCGCGAACAGATCGGTGGCGCCGTTGTCCGCCGCAAGGTCAGTTGCGACCAGACATTCTCCAAGCGCGTGCGGACACACGCGGAAATGGAAATCCTCATTTCGCTGGGCGCGTGCGCTGTTGTCGTTGAACTTCAGGGAAGCCTCTTTTTCGGCACCAGCAATCAGCTCTACACGGAGCTGGAGCCGGAACTCAAAACACGCGAATACATCATCCTCGACATGCGTCGCGTGCAATCCGTAGACGTCACCGCCGCCCATATGCTGGACCAGGTTAAAGCCATGCTTGCCGAGCGCCAGGGTTTCCTGATTTTCAGCCAACTGCCGCAGAGCCTGCCTTCCGGCCGCGACATGCAGGAGTACTTCGACCAGGTCGGGCTCGTGCGCCCGGAAAGCCCGGTGCGCCTGTTTAACGAGCTTGACGAGGCGCTCGAATGGGTTGAGGACCGCATCATCAAAGAGGCCGCGATACAACGTAGTGAAGAAAAACTGCTGGACCTTCACGAAATAGAGCTCTTCAAAAACCGTAAGGAGCAGACTTTGGCCGCGTTCGAGCAATGCATGGGAAAACGCTTCTACAAGGCGGGCGACAATATCTTCAAGCGCGGCGACACTGGTGACGAGCTTTATTTGATACGCAATGGGGCTGTCCGGATCATGCTTCCCATTTCAGGGACACAAAGCCACCACCTCGGCACGTTCGGGCGTGGCGCTTTCTTCGGCGAAATGGCTTTCCTTGATGGCGATGTGCGCTCCGCAGATGCGGTGGCGTTTTCCGATGCCAACCTTTATACGCTTTCGCGCAAGACTTTCGACACTATGGCCGAGGAGCACAAGAAACTGGCCCTAAGCCTCATGGAGGGCCTGGCCAGCGTGCTCGCCAGCAGGTTGCGCTATACGAATGCGGAGTTGCGGGCGCTGGAGTCTTAGCGCGGCATATAGTGTGGCGCGCCCCCACTGCCGCCAGGCGGTATTTCGCCCCGTTGAGGTATATACTGGTTCAGGAAGCGAGGCATTGGCGGCATGAAGAACCGGGCGGGAACCTACACGTATCAGCCACCGGAGAAGTGCCTGGAAAATGGGCGCCGCTTCTTGAGCGCATGGACAGGCGTTGAAGGGATTACATGAGGGACAAGTTCCGCGCCAGCCGGCAGTCTTTATCACAGACCGCTTTTATAGGATTGATGGCCGCCGCCATTGGCGCGTTTTTCTTCCTGCTGGGCCTGGTATATTTCTACGTTTCGCCCATCTCCCTCACCATGTACAGCCCCAAACAGCCGATACCTTTCTCCCACAAGCTCCATGCCGGGGAAAACAAAATCCCCTGCCAGTATTGCCATAGCGACGCGCGCCGGAGCGAATCCGCCGGAGTTCCCGGCGCGCAAAAGTGCATGAACTGCCACAACACGATAAAGAGTGAGTCGCCGGAGATCCTCAAGGTGGCCGCCGCGATCGAGAAGGGGAAGCCGATAGAGTGGATAAAAGTCTTTGTGACGCCGGACCACGTCTGGTTCTCCCACAAGCGCCACATCAAGAAAGACGTCGCCTGCCAGACATGCCACGGCAAAGTGGAGACGATGGAGGTGGTGGGCCGCGCGGTGGATCACAAAATGGGATTCTGCCTGGACTGCCATAGGGAGAAAGGCGCTCCCACGGATTGCTGGACGTGCCACACATGAGGGAGAGAGATGAAATGAATCGCCGCTCGTTTCTGAAGATCGGGGCGCTGGCCGCCACTGCCGGGACCGCCGCCGCTTGCGGGGCTGTGGCGCAGAAGGTCATTCCCGCGCTGATTCCGGCGGACGACGGCGCCAACCCGGTGGAGGGCCGCTGGTTCGCCACGTCATGCATGGAGTGCGGCGCCGGATGCGGCGTGGTGGTGCGCACTGTTAACGGGCGCGCCAAGAAAATAGAGGGCAACCCGTCGCACCCGATAAACCGTGGCAAGGTGTGCGCCATAGGGCAGGCGGCGGTCCGCAAGGTTTATCACGAGGAGCGGTTGGACACGCCACTTTACAGGAAAGGCGGCAAGGGCGGCCAGCTTGCGCCGGTAAGCTGGGACGAGGCGGTGGCAATCCTCTCGGAGAAGCTTGCGGCCGGCGGCGGCAAGATGTTTTACCTCAACGGCGGGCAGACAGACGCCATGGCCGGCATAGCCCGCCACATATTCGGCGGGATGCAAGGCGCCGTCATCGCAACGAACCATCCCCCCGGACGGGAGGCGCACTTTGCGGTCAAGCCCATCTACACCGATTTCCCGGCCATGCCCTATCCGGACATCGCCAACTCCAATTTCACGCTCCTGTTCGGGGCCGACCTGTTCGAGAGCGACCCCAGCCCCGTGTACTTCGCCCGCGTTTTCGGCGAGAGCAGACGCGGCAGGCCATCGTCCCGTGGGAGGTTCGTTTACCTGGGTAGCCGCCTTTCGCTCACCGCCGCCTCGTGCGACAGGTGGATTCCCGTGCCGCCGGGGAGGCTGGGGCTCGTTGCGCTCTCCATCGCGCAGGTGATGATTGACGAGGTGATAGACCGCAACCTGGCTCCCACCATCCCGCGCAACACACTATCGCACTGGGCCGACGCGCTGGCCGATTACACGCCGGAGCGTGTCGAGAACCGGGTTGAGGTTACGGCGGAGGTCATCCGCCGCCTGGCCAGGCCCTTTGTCGAGGAGGCGCCGGCCGTGGCCGTGGCGGGGGACGGCATGGCTGGTTATACCAACGCCGCCGGATCGTTGTCGGCGGTCTCCTTCATCAACATGGTGTCGTACGAGATAGGCCGCGAGAAGTTGCGGGTAAAACCGAGGCGCGACCCGGCGCCGGACTCTTTTTTGAAGTCCAGGATGGAGGAGAGCTTCGGACTGCCCCAGAACAAGCAGAATTTCACGAAGCTGACCGGGCTTGTGGAGGGAATGTCTTCCGGCGGATTCAACGTAGGGATCATATCGCACACCAATCCGGTCTTCGACACGCCCCAGTCCCTTAAGTTTAAAGAGGCGATGGGCAAGGTGGGGTTCACTGCGGTATTCGCCTCTTTCATGGACGACACGGCGGAGCGGGCCGACCTGGTCTTGCCTGACCTTCACTGGCTTGAGCAGTGGAGCGCGGCCATGCCGGAGTTCGCCCCTGGCGTTCCCCTGCTCAACACGATCCAGCCGGTCATCGTCCCTTTCACCGGGGCAAGGAACGGCGCGGACGTGCTTATATCCGCCGCGAAAAAGGCGAAGTTGAACGCGCCTGCGGGTAGCGGCGAGGAATATGTGAAGATGGTTGTGGGCAAGTTCCGCCCGGAGATGCTGGAGATACCGCCGAACATGACGGAAGCGCAGTCGTGGAACTGGTTATTGCAACGAGGCGGCTGGTGGCCTGCGGATGAAGAGGCAGGGGCCAAACCCGCCCCGTCAACCGAGCGGCTGTGGGAACTCAAGGACACTCTATCCCTTGAGAACCCCATGTTTGTGGAGACGCCCAACTCCCCCTATCACCTACACCTTTATTCCACGGTGAGCAAGGGGCGCGGCCAGGGAGCCAACGTGGACTGGCTTCAGGAGATGCCCGACCCTATCACCACGCTCATGTGGCAACAATGGGTGGAGATAAACCCGGTGACAGCCAAAAGCATGGGAATTAAGGAGGGAGACATGGTAACCGTCACCTCCTCCGCCGGGGACATCACCGCGCCTGCGTTCCTGTACCAGGGCGTGCGGCCCGACGTGATAGCCATACCCATAGGGTTCGGCCACGCAGGTTACGGCAAGATAGCGTCGGGCCGGGGCGGCAACCCGATGAAGCTATTGGCGGCGGAGGTGGATGAAAAAAGTGGCGCGCTGGCGTGGCGCTCGCAGAAAGTCAGCGTGAAAAAGGCTGGCGGCGCCGCGGCGATGCTACGCAACGCCAACCCGAAAGGAGAGCTACATGGAGACGCGTTCGGCGTGTGACTCGCCGGGAGGTAAGAGATGAAGACGTTCAACGATAAGAAGCAGAACAACTACAAGTGGGCCATGGCCATAGACTTGGACCGGTGCAACGGGTGCGGCGCGTGCGCCGTTGCCTGCCAGGCGGAGAACAACATCCCCGTCGTCGGCGAAAAAGACGTTGCGATGGGGCGCAATATGCAATGGCTCCGTATCGAGCGTTACATAGAGGGAGAGTACCCCGACGTGAAAGTCCGTTTCCTGCCAGTCATGTGCCAGCATTGCGAGGTTGCCCCCTGCGAGAGCGTTTGCCCCGTCTATGCCACCTATCACAACCCCGAGGGGCTGAATGTGCAGGTGTACAACCGTTGCATCGGCACCCGGTTCTGCGGCAACAACTGCCCCTACTCGGTACGGAGCTTCAACTGGTGGGACCCCTCGTTCAGCCCCGCCGCAGAGAACCAGTTAAACCCCGACGTCTCCGTGCGGGCGCGGGGCATAATGGAGAAGTGCACATTTTGCATCCAGCGCATCCGGCGGGGCAAGGATAACGCCAAAGATGAAAACCGCGTGGTCAAAGACGGCGACATACTGCCAGCCTGCGCGCAGACATGTCCCACCGGCGCCATCACGTTCGGCGATATAAACGATCCAGAGAGCCGTGTGCGGGAGATGGCCGAGAGCAGACGCGCCAAACGGCTGTTCGAGGATAAGGGAACCCGTCCCTCCGTATACTACCTGAAGGGAGGATCCGAGAATGTCTTCTAATAACGCGGCGGCCGGCGGGAGCCATCACGGAAACGTCGAAATTCTCCCCTCCATAGAGGATTTGCGCGCCCCGGCCCAAGGCTCCGCCCAGTCCGGTTACGACGACGCGGACATCCACCTGCCCGAACGCCGTTTCAACGACGACTCGTTGCGCCCCATGTTTGAGACATCGCCTGCGTACTTCAAGCTGGTGGCGGGGCTGTCGGCGGTGATAGCGTTCGGGGTGGGGGCTTTCTCTATCCAGCTCGTATACGGCATGGGCGTGACAGGACTGCACCAGCCGGTCTTCTGGGGCATATACATCTCCACGTTCGTGTTCTGGGTGGGAGTGTCGCATTCGGGCACTATCGTCTCCTCGATCCTGCGGCTGTCGCACGCCAACTGGCGGCGCCCCATCCTGCGCGGGGCGGAGGCGATGACGGCCTTCTCGCTGATGGTGGCCGGGCTGTTCCCGCTCATCCACGTAGGAAGGCAGTGGCGGGTATATTACATGTTCCCGCTTCCAAACCAGCGCGGGCTGTGGCCCAACTTCGTAAGCCCGCTCATGTGGGACATGATGGCCATTTCCGTATACCTCACCTCTGCGCTTACGTTCCTTTACATCGGCCTTCTGCCGGACATCGCCGTGGCGCGGGACAGGACTACAGCCTCTGGAAGCTGGAAGCGGCGCTACCTGCGGGTAATGGCGCTAGGCTGGCGCGGCTCGAACCGCGAATGGGCCGTTTATAACCGGGCTTCCACCTACATCGCCGTCATCATCCTTCTCATCGCCCCGTCGGTGCATACGATAGTGTCGTGGGACTTTGCGATGACCATGACCCCAGGCTGGCACACCACCATCTTCGGGCCATACTTCGTGGTGGGAGCCATATATTCCGGCGTGGCCGGCGTGGTGATGCTGATGATACTCATCCGCAAAATATTCAACCTGGGCCACATAATCCGCGACCTGCATTTCGACTGCCTGGGGCAACTTCTGCTGGTGATAGCGATAATATGGAGCTACTTCTACTTCTGCGAATTCAACGTCACATGGTTTTCGCACAAGCCCGAAGAGATGGCGGTGTGGGATTGGCAGGCGGAGCGGTTCCCGCACATGCTCTGGATTATGCTGGGCGGCTCCGCGCTGGCAATCGCGCTCTTGGGGTTCCGCAAGATACGCACGAACCTTACGGCCATGCTTGCGATATCCATACTCATAAACATCGGGATGTACTGCGAACGCTACCTGATAGTTGTGCCCACCTTGAGCCACAGGGACAACCCGTTCAAGTGGACCGACTATGCCCCCTCCTTCGTGGAACTTTCGGTGGTGGCCGGGTCGTTCTGCTACTTCGCGCTCCTGTATGCGGTGTTCATCAAGCTCTTCCCTATCATCACGATGGCCGACGTGAAGGAGGGCGTGGTCATATCGGGCGACATGCGGTTCGGCAGGCACGCCGTGCGCGTACAGGTGAAGGAGTAAAGGCTATGACGATTCCCCATCACTACACGGCGCTGGGGCTGTTCAATGGCGTGGAGAAGGTGACAAAGGCCGTGGACCCGATCCGCAGGCAGTTCGAGATAGAAGACGGCGAGATATCCCTGCTGTCTTCTTGTTCGTTGCCGGAGAACGCGATAGTCGAGGACCGGCGCCCATATCCCATCCACTACCTCGTGTGGGCGCTAGGCCTGGCCGGATTCGCCATCGGCGTGGCCATCGCGGGCGGAACGGGATATATCATGAACCTCAACGTGGGAAACAAGCCTACTTTCGCTCTGCCGCCGGTTGCCGTAATCACTTACGAGTTTACACTGCTCTTCTCCGTCATCGGCGCTGTGGCGGGTTTTTTGGCTTTCGCGGGTTTTCCCGACTGGCGCAAACGGGCGTACCACCAGGACATAAGCGAGGGCGCCCTGGGGCTTCTGGTCAAGGTGTACAGCGAGGAAGACCGCGACGCGGCGGCCAGGTTGATGGAGCAGTTGGGCGCCTATCTGGTGGAGACAGGGGAGAACGATTACTGATGTGGATGAAAAAGGCTTTCCCGGCGCTCCTCCTGGCGTCGGCGCTCATCGCCTGCGAGAACGTGGACAAGGACCTGCACTTCCAGGCGGCGTTCAAGCATCAGAAAGAGCCGTCCATTCCGGCGCCCAAAGGGTCAAAGCCGGTCAATGAGCGGCGGGCGGACTATTCGAGCGTGGATCCGGTCACTCTTACTAATCCGGTGGCGATGAACCAGCAGGCGTTGGAGGAAGGCGGGAAGCTTTACGATATTTTCTGCATAGCCTGCCACGGGCAAGACGGCTCCACAAACGCCACACCTGTGGCAGACAAGTACGAGCCACGTCCGGCCAACCTGAAGAACGAGGCGGCTCTCTCGCTTACCGAGGGGGATATATTCGTGAAGATAGTGAACGAACAGATGGGAATCATGCCGTCGTACCGGTATGAGCTTTCGGATGCGGAGGCGTGGATGGTTGTGGCGCACGTATTGAAACTTCAGGGCAGAAAATAAAAAGGGGAGGCGCGGCATGAAAAGCGTGGCGGTGGTTCTTTTTGCGGTGGTGGTTCTGGCTTCCGGTTTTGCGCGCGCGCAGGAGGCGGACGAGGAAAGCGTGGAGATGGGACGGCGTCTCTTCTACTCGTATTGCGCGTTGTGCCACGGCGTGGACGGCAAAGGCAAGGGCCCGCTGTCGTCCAAACTCAAAACCAAACGCCCCCCGGCGGACCTGACACAGGAGCGGTTCCAGAAACTCAGCGTAACGCAGTTGCTCGAAGTTATCAAAGGGTACAACCGAGGCAACTCCGACATGCCCACTGGGTGGGACAAAATACTGCCAGAGAAGAACCTGAGAGCCGTGGCCGTCTACGCGCTTCGCATGAGCCAACGCGACCTGCGCCTGCTGGGCGACACCCGCCGGGGCCGCGAGATATTCCGGCAGACATGCGTGGCCTGTCATGGCCCCAAGGGCGAAGGAAACGGCGTGCTCACGCAACTGCTGAGCGTGAAAATGGCCAACTGGCCGGAGAAACCCGTCTCGAAAATGCCGGACGACGAGCTGATCAAGGTCGTCACCGCCGGCAGAGGCCAGTTCATGCCCATCTGGGCCGGCCCCCTGAGCGCCGAGGAAATAAAGGACGTGGCCGCCTATGCGAAAACGCTGTTCAAGAAGTAGTCCGCCACCGCCCTTAAGCCGGTTATAATTGTTTCCCATATCGCGGCGGATGATTCAACCCGGAGCTATTCCATATCGGAAAACGCGAACCGGCTTTCAACGGCCACAAAAAAGCCGGCCAAGTGAGAATGGAAGGCATATGTTCACGCATGTTCTCCTCACCGCTGTCCTGATTGTCATTTCCGTGTTTTCTCCGGCGTTCGGCGCAAGCGATATATCGTTCAACCCGCAAGGCTCCACCAGCGCCGTCAATCAGGTCAAAGCCGTGTTCCCGGAGCAGATGGCCCCATTCGGTTCGCCGGGGGCTACGTCTCCTTTCGATGTTGATTGCGAGGCGAAAGGGACGGGAAGATGGGTGGACGGGCGGACATGGGTATACGACTTCGAAAAAGAAGTCCCGGCGGGGGTGGGGATTTATCCCCCTATCGCCTTCATCAATACTGCCTTGAAATTCTCCGTCAATTTAGCCTGATCGAAATCGCTGGCTCTCTGCTTTTGCCCGGCGATAACCTTCTCGCGGAGCGCGCCATCTTCTTTTAACATCCCGATAGCCTCGGCCATCGCCGCTGGGTCATACTCGTCGAACAGTAACCCCGCGCCGCCCATCGTGTCTTTAACCCCTGTCTGGGCGAGGGCGACAACGGGTACGCCAAACCGCATAGCCTCTATCAGCGGTATGCAGAAACCTTCGTGCCGGCTCGCGCATAAAAACACGTCTGCGGACGCGAAATAATCCCCCAGTTCCTCGTCTTCCACCATTCCGGTAAAAGCGACGCCTTCCAGGTCCCACACTTCCACAAGGTTGCGCAAGGCGGTGTAGTATTTGCCGCCACTATCGTAACCTCCGACAAGTATCAGCCGGGAATCCTGATTGATAAACTCTTTATAGTAACGGTATATGGCGATAAGGTCTTCGTGCCGTTTGTTGGGGGAGACCCTGCCCACGAAAAGGATGTTCGTCTTGCCGTCGCCGAACACTTTTCTCCGGGACGGTTTTATCCTGCCGTAATCAATGATATAGGGGACGATAGCCGTATTATCGAACCCCAGAGCCTTCAACTCCGCCTCGTTGTAAGGCGAGCCGGCCATGGCGAACCGGGTCTTTCCGGCGAATTTCCGCAACAACTCCCGACCCTCCCTGCACCATGCCGCCGCCTCCCGGTCGTACCCCTCGAAAAACCGGTGCGGGGTGATGTTGTGGTACATAAGGATCACGTCGCCAGCCCGTTCCAGCGCAAACTCGTTGACTGGCGACCCGGTGGAGTAATGGTAGATAAGCAGGCTGTCATCGGGTTCGCTGGCGTATTCGCGGTACGGCCTGGCCGAAAGTTTTTCGTGAACCTTGTGCGCGAATATCTCCGACTCGTACCCCCACTGATTGAGAAGCCGCTTAAACTGCGTAACGGTGTTGCCTATCGCGTCGCCATACCAGTAATTGGGAAGCATCTGATGGATTCTCATGCTGGCTTACAATCCCTCGCAGGCGGAAAGGAAGCGTTTGAACCGCCCGCAGACGATGTCCCATGTGAAGTTTTCCAGCACATAACGCCTGCCGCGCCGTCCCATCTCGGAAGCCTCGGACGGGTTTTCCAGCAGGTATCCCACGGACTCGGCGAACTCCGGAAAGTTCCCGAACGCAAAACCTCCTCCGCATTCTTCCACGCCCTCCTTCATCACCTCGCAAGCGGAATGGACCAGTACCGGCCTCTGCATCAGCCACGACTCCATCATCACCAGCGAGAAACTCTCGTTAAGCGACGGCTGGCATAGCGCAGTGGCGGCTGAGTAAGCGTTCTTTTTATCCTCAAGGGAGACAAACCCCAGGTCCATCACGTTCCCCGCCACGTCTTCGGGAACGCTCACCTCGCCCGGCCCGATAAGGACAAGCTTCAGCGCGCTCTTCGGGTACATCCGCGAGAAGCGGGCGAAATATTCGATGAGCGCCGGGGTGTTTTTCGTTGCGTCCCGTCTTCCGGCGTAGAGGATGAACGGGGAATCGCCCAACTTGTATTTTTCCCGGAATCCCGCCGCGTCCGGCCCGTATATCCTGTCCACACCCACCCCGATAAACGCCTGCTCGCACAGCGGCAATCCGCCGTAAATGCGGTTGGCCAGCCTCATCTCCGCCTTCGAATTGAACAAGGCCCCATTGACCCTGGCGAACATCCTGCGTGTGACATCGAGGTATGCGTAGCCTTCGTCGTGAAGGCATGGGATAAGGAACGACTTCTGCGGCACGATTGACGAGCCCTTCAGCGACGTGCCAAAAAGGTAAGGTAAAAAGAAATACAACCGGCCATGATGGTTGTCGCCGATGAAGCTGTACATCGCGTCGGAATGGACGGCGTTGATCATATAATCAACCTCCTCTGTGGAGGTGATGGGTTCGCGCGCGATGATCCTGTGGTTTATCGCCCCAAAAACGCTGGTATCCACAAGCGCCGGGTTGAACCTGCGGATGGTGACGCCGTTGAGGTTGTATATCCCCGGCTCGTAGAACAACTGGTTCCAGTGGGATGTGAAGTCGCGCAGGGTAGTCGTTAAAACCTCCACATCAACGCCGCGCAGGACGAGGTTTTCGGCCAGGCGCCTGCACAGCGTCTCCGCGCCGCCTTTGGCGTAAATCCCGTAGAACGGTATGACGAAGGAGACTTTCACGGCTCCACGCTTTCGGTTTGCGGCTGTAGCTGTGCGCCGTTCAAAGCCCATTGGTGAGGCGGGCGGAACACGCCCTCGTCCTTTATTTTCGACCGGACGTCAAAATCGTACATCTGGTCGTGATAGTCATAGGGGCGGCCATCTTTTGCGTGCACAGCCACGGAGAAGGTATATGCGCCATCCACCAGGTCTATCCTCCCGATCCGGAACGCCGCATTGCCCGAACCGTGGACGCTTTGGATTTTTATATCTTCGATGTGGGTATTGGCGCCATAACACTTCTCGCCGTCTTTCTTGTATATCGCCACGCCAAACACCGGTTCGGTCACGGCCTTCACCGCTTTATACTCCATCTCCACCGACATGGGCTGGCCGTGGGAAAACACCTTGCGCTCCATTCCATCGGAGCCGAGCAGTCGCACTTTGTTTATCTCCACGCTTCTATCGCCCCATCTGCTCAGGGACTGCGTGACCGGGTTGTCCCTGGCCTCCCCGGCCTGCAGGGCCGTTTCGTTCTCCCGTTCCGCCACGACGGTAAGATACTCGTCCACCACGCGGTTGGGTTTGCCGATCATCCTCACCCGGCCCTCGTCAATCCACACCGCCCCGTCGCACCATTTCCTGACCTCGCCAAGGCTGTGGGTGACCATGAGGATGGTTTTCCCCTCTTTCTTGAACGACTCCAGCCTGGCCTGGCACTTGTGGCCGAACGACTCGTCCCCCACGGCCAGCACCTCGTCCACAAGCAGTATGTCCGGGTCGGCGTGAACGGCCACGGAGAACCCCAGCCGCATGAACATGCCCGATGAGTATGTGCGCACGGGAGCGTCTATGAAGTCCCAAAGCTCCGCGAAGTCTACAATTTCGTCAAACCGCTCCTGTATCCTCTTTTTGGACAACCCTAGTATGGATGCGTTGACGAAGACATTCTCCCGTCCGGAAAACTCCGGATGAAACCCCGCCCCAAGCTCAATGAGCGCCGACACCCTGCCATCTATTTTCAGCGTCCCCCCGTCTGGTTTGTATATCCCGGCTATGAGCTTGAGCAAAGTGGATTTGCCGGAGCCGTTCCTGCCGATAACCCCCCATGTCTCCCCGCGCGGGACGGTGAAGGAGACATCCTTTAAAGCCGCAAAGGAGCCATCAACCGTAGCGCCTTTCGCGCCGCCGCCCGTTCCGGTGATGAACGAAAGGAACGCGCTCTTCAGCGTGCCGTAATTTTTTTTAAGCGTCACCTTGCGGAATGACTTGGAGACGCCGCTCAATTCTATCGCGGTCATTTGGAGATCGCTGTCCAATCCTTTCTTATGGTCGCATGCGGTAAAGTCAATCCAGAATTTTAACACACGAATGGGAGCGCTTGCCTCCCCCTTGCAAAGAAGAGTTTTGCGTAAGTCAGCGGTAGGGCCACTACCCCCTTATCGGGGGCGCATGCGGGGACAAAACAGTAGGGCGGCGTCCCCTTATGCTATTATTGGACAAGGAGTGTTTTCATATGCAAACAAAGACAGCGCCTGCCCAGAAACCATACGCCATCACCAACGGCAAGGTGATCTTTGACTACGGGCAGTTGTACTGCGCATCGCCGGAGCAGTTGGCCGCAAGCGAGCTTTTCGCCGAGATTGTGGAAAAATTCACCGACAAGCTCATGCGCAAAGGCGGGCCGGTCCGCGATTTTATCCTGGAGGCGGCTCCGGGCGCAAACAACGCCATGATGTCCGCGAAAATAGTGACTGCGCTAAAGCTCCTGACCAGCCACACCGCGCGGGAGATCATCGCAATCAACGAGGATTTCCGGAGCCTGCTTGAGGGCAGGGAGCTGTTTCAGGAGTTCGTCGAGGAGTTGTACAACTTCTGGCGGCGGCACGAGCGGGTGATCTGCCACACCGCCCCGGCCAAGTCGCGCTCCACCAAAAGCGGCATCCACCGCGCCCAGTTCATCGCCGCGAACGAGACATTCAAAAACGTGGCCCTCACCGCCTACAGGACGGTTGTGGGCAACCTGGCCGGGACAAACCCGGCTGTTTACCGCCAACTCCCGGCGGGCGCCAACATGGGCGCGTTGATGGAAAAAATAGAGTGGGACTGTCCATACGAGTTCTCGCATCTAAAAGACGTCCCGTTCATCATGCTCACGCTCATCGAGCCGCCGCTTGTGCTGTACACAAAGTCCAACAAACGCAAGGGCAAGATACTGGAAGTCGGCAAACTCACCGAAGACATGATCGCCTTCCGCCCTTCGGAGTGGTTCTGCTTCCCCGCAAGGATCGGCGACCTGCTGGCCTTCATATACTTCCACCGCGATTATGTGACGCTGGGGCTTTCCATGAGCAACCTTTTCGAGACGGCGGGCTACGAACACATAGAAGGCAAACGGCCCGACATCATCATGCTGTTCGGCGTGAAGGATACGTCCCTCCCGGCGGAAACTGTGTTTCACGAAGACGCCGAGTCGGGGATATTCGTGGGCATCGTGCGGCACGGCGACGATGTGGACTATTTCGGCTACTTCAAAAAGACGGCGCTCACCCTGCACAACGTGGCCGTGTTAAAACGCGGCAGGCTTCCACTTCACGGGGCGATGGCGCATGTGACGCTAAAGGACGGTAGCGCGGCCAACGTCGTGCTGGTGGGGGATTCGGGCGCGGGCAAGTCGGAGACGCTGGAGGCGTTAAGGTCGCTGGCCGACGAGCATATCGGCGACATGAAGATCATCTTCGACGACATGGGGTCGCTTGGAATGCGCGACGGCGTGATTGTCGGATACGGCACGGAGACCGGCGCTTTTGTCAGGCTCGACGACCTCTCGCCGGAATACGCTTACGAGCAGTTCGACCGCGCAATATTCATGAACCCAAGCATGGTCAACTCGCGGCTTGTCATCCCCATCACCAAGCATCAGCACCTTGTCAAAGGGTACCGCGTGGATATGGTGTTGTACGCCAACAACTACGAGCGGGTGGACGAGGAGATGCCAGCCATCGAGTTCTTTGGCTCCGCAGAAGACGCGCTGGCCGTGTTCCGCCTCGGCGCGAGGATGGCCAAGGGAACAACCGACGAGAAAGGGATAGTCCACACCTATTTCGCAAACCCGTTCGGCGCGCCACAGCGCAAGGCGGAGCATGAGCAGGTTGCGAAGGGGTTCTTTGCGCGCATGTTTGAAACCGGCGTGAAAGTGGGCCAGATACGCACAAGGCTTGGGATAGAAGGGTACGAACGCGAAGGCCCGAAGTCCGCGTCAATGGAGCTGTTTGGCGCCATAAGGAACCTGACGGTGGAGCGGGGTTCAAAAGGGTGAAGAATCTGGACGATGTAAAATGCCGCGTTGATGAAAACTTTTTTTGATGTCATTGCGAGTGAAGCGAAGCAATCTCTCAAATCAATTGGTTTGAGATCGCCACGGTCGCCAAAGGCTCCCTCGCGATGACCTTTAGAGGGTTTTTCGATAACCTGCCCGCTGGCGCCTCGGCTGGTTATGCGCTGTTTCATGTCACATCTTTCATGGGGACGGTGGGATGAAGACTTACTCGCCTGATAAAATAAGGAACGTCGGGATTCTCGCCCATAGTGGCGCGGGCAAAACCACGCTGGCGGAATCTATCCTCTACGACGCGGGCGCGATTCCGCGCAGGGGCAAAATATCGGACGGCGACACCGCCATGGATTTCGACGCGGAGGAAATCCGCCGGGGCATTTCCATCTCCACTTCCGTCGCGTCGCTGGAATGGAAAGATCATAAGATAAACATCCTCGACACTCCCGGCGATCAGAACTTCGTCTCCGACGCGCTTCTTTGCATGGGGGTGATGGACTCCGCGCTGGTTATCGTCTCCGCAGTCTCCGGCATAAAGGCGCAGACGGAGCGTGTGTGGGCGTGGGCTTGCGAACACAAACTGCCCCGCGTCATCTTCATAAACAAGATGGACGCCGACCGCGCCTCCTACGAGACGGCGTTCGGGCAGATTGACGCGGTGTTCCACCAGAAGACGCTCAAGTTCACGCTCCCCATCGGCGCGGGGCCGGGTTTTGCCGGGGTTGTGGACCTTCTTTATATGAAGGCGTACATGTACAGCAAAGACGGCGAGGGGAAGTTCACCGTGGAGGATATCCCCGGCAACCTTAAAAGCTGGGCTGTCAAAGAGCGGCAGGATTTGGTGGAGTCCGTGGCGGAGACTGACGAGCGCCTGCTGGAAATTTACCTGGATAAAAACACGCTCGACGACGCGGAACTGTTCGCCGGGCTTAGACGCGCCATCGTCGCGGGCAGTGTTGTGCCAGTGCTTTGCGGGTCGGCCACATTGAACATTGTCGTGCGCAAGACACTGGACACTATCGTCAACTTCCTTCCGTCGCCGCTGGACATGCCGCCGCGCAAGGCGCAAAACGCGGCTGGCAAAACCGTGGAGATCGCGCCAGACCCCAACGGGGCGCTTGTGGCGCATGTGTTCAAAACCCTCGTGGACCCATACGCGGGGAAGCTTAGTTTCATGCGGGTCTTCTCCGGCTCGTTCTCGGCGGACAGCAACATCTTTAACGCCGTCAAAGGCCAGAAGGAGCATATCGGCAACCTGCTAGAAGTTTTGGGGAAAAAGCAGTCTCCCACAGGTAAGGCGGTGACAGGCGATATCGTCGCCATCGCAAAGCTCAAAAGCGCCACCACCGGCGATACGTTGTGCGACCCCAAAACGCCCGTTGTCATGGACAAAGAGACGCCGCCATCGCCCGTGATGTCGCTTGCCATAGAGCCGTTGACACGCGGCGACGACGACAAGCTGATGACATCCCTGTCCCGCATCATTGACGAAGACCCGACCCTGAGCGTGGAGAACAATAAAGACACGCACGAGCTGATCCTCTCCGGCATGGGGCAGGTGCATCTGGAGGTGGCGATGTCCCGGCTGAAGGCCAAGTTCGGGCTGGACGTGACAAGCCATCCACCAAAGATAGCGTATAAAGAAACCGTCCGTGGCAAAGCCAGCGCCCACGGCAGGCTCAAGAAACAGACCGGCGGCCACGGCCAGTTCGCAGATTGTCGGCTCACCGTGGAACCGTCCGGAGACGGGGCGGTGTTCGAGTTCGTCAATGCTATCGTCGGGGGGGCAATTCCCAGACAGTATATCCCCGGCGTGGAAAAGGGCGTGCGAGAGGCTATGGAATCCGGCGCGTTGGCCGGCAATCCCGTGACAGGATGCAAGGTGACGCTGTACGACGGGCAGTATCACGACGTGGATTCGTCGGAGATGGCGTTCAAGATCGCGGCGGCCCAGGCGTTTAAGCAGGCCATGTCGGAGGCTCACCCGGTATTGCTGGAGCCGATAATGGAGACGGAGACCGTGACGCCGGGAGATTGCGTTGGCGACGTGATGGCGGACATCGCCCACAAACGCGGCAGGGTCACGGGGGTGGGCATGATGGGCGGGAATCAACAGATAATAGCCCACATCCCGATGTCGGAGCTTTTGACATACGATCAGGACCTGCGCTCCATCACGGGGGGCAGGGGCGGGTTCTCCATGCATTTCCACGCTTACGAAGAGGTTCCCGCCCACATCGCCGCAAAGGTGATCGAGGCGGCCAGGAGAGCCGTTGGCGTCAAGGGTTAGCGCGCCGTTTCGTTCCGGGCCGATGCGCAAAGTAAACCTTCTCGTTCCCGTACCGAGCATACATAACACGCTCAAGCCGGACGGCTCATACCGGAAAACCGCGTCGGGCCGCCATCCAATGGCCTGGATCGTCTTTTTGATGACCGTGACGGCGACGGCTTACGTTGCGGTTTTCCATTTCAACACGCCGGGCATGGATGTCTCAGTTGTTAACATCCCGGCTCCGCGCGAGGCGCCCAAGCCTGCGCCATATAAGCCGGACAAGGCGCCGCCCCATGCTGATGAAAAAGAGGTTAAACCGCCCGTTCCGGCTCAAACACCGCAGGCAAAAGAGCCGTCCACCGCGCTGGAAGTGAAACCTGATGAAACAAAACAGGAGCAGGCCGTGTCCGACCCTCTGCTGGCGCGGCCTGTGGCGAAAGACGCGGCCCCATCGCCCAAACCCAAAGGGGTCAAAGCCCCCCCTCCCTCCGGCAAGTGGGCGATCAGGTTCGGCCTGTGCGTGTACAAGTCCAACTGCGACAGGATAGTAGAGGACGTTGCGCGTAAAAAGATAGAAGCGTTCATAGCGGAAGGGAATGCGGAAGTGACGTTCTACAAGGTCATGGTGGGGCCGTTTCCCACCCAAACCCACGCGGAGGCGGCGTCGGAAAAGTTCCGGGCGAAAAAGATGGAGTTATCCCCGTTCGCCGTGGACGACCAGTATTATCTGGGAGCCGCCACTTTCATAGACCCAAAAACCCAGAATGCGATAATAGAAACGGCCAAGAGCTTTGAGTACCAGGCCGAGGGCGTTTCCGGCAAGGAGTCCCGGAAGGTTTACAAGGTTTACCGGAACGTCATGTTCGACACAAAACAGGCGGCGGAGAAGGCGTTGAGGTATCATAAGGAACAAGGGGTGGCCTGCATTATCGAAAGGCAAAATTAAGGATGAACGAGATGGAAGATGAAAATGTAAGTCAGGACCGTCTTTTTGAAGACCTGCCGCTGGACAGGATGTTTTACAAAATACGCGACGTGGCGAAGATACTTGACGTAAAAACGCACGTCCTCCGGTATTGGGAGACGGAGTTTCCCACGTTGAACCCGCAGAAGAACAAAAATGGCCAGCGGGTATACACCAAAAAAGACGTGGAGATGGCGATGGAGATAAAACGCCTTCTTCATGTGGAAAAATACTCCATCGCCGGGGCCAAACGGTTGTTGCTGAAGAAAAAAAAGGGTGGCGGCAAAGAGATATCGTCCCCCGCGCTGGACGTTCTTCGTTCAGCGCGTGAGGATCTTGTCGGCCTGCTGGTAACGCTTCATGCGGGGATATGAAAGCGGGGAGAATTCCCTTTTGAGCGTCGATTAAATTACCCTCTTCCTTGATGGGAGTGGGCTTTTCACACCCCTCAACCGGCCGGAGTTTACCCTGAGCTTGTCGAAGGCGCGGACGCCCCCTCTGGCAGGTGGAGAAAGGAAATCATCGCGTCTCCCTTGTCCCCATATCGGACAATTATGTCGTCTCAAACTCTTATCACCCAAAAAAGTCATAAAAATTCAAACCATTACCTTTGGCCTGATCTTTGCCTAGATATTAGTCATACAGGAGGGCCTCTCTTGAAAGGGGGCTTGTGAAAATGATTAAGATAGAAGCTGGACAAATGGCTTCCGCCGAAATACTCAACACCGCCATCTATAACGAAAAACTGGCGGCTGACCATTATCACACTATGGCCGATCTCTGCCTGCGGGCTGGCAACCAGATAGTGGCAGACTTTTTTAAAGACCAGGCTGACAGGGAGAGGGGGCATTATAACCGTCTGCTCAAACTCAAAACCCGCAGGCATGGCTCCGAAGGGCCGGCGCTGGGCGAGAATGTGCGGTGGGTCGTCACCGAGACGGGCGCTGGAAGCCAGGTTTCCCCAGACATCACTGTGGATGATGCGTTACGGCTTGTCGAAGACCGCGAAAAAGACGCGGCGGAGTTTTACGCCGTGATAGCCGGGAAAACCACCGACAAGGTCATTGCAGGCATGTTCAAGACACTGGCGGATGAAGAGGCGCGGCATCAGTATCTGGCGAAGAACCTGCGCTCGCGGATGGAGATGAAAGGGCTGGTGGAAGAGGTGGATTACGTAGACTTGGGGTTTGAGTAAGAGAGGGCTATTTAGTTGTCCCTGAAAAACCCCCCATTTTCACAATGGGATAATATCATCGAACCTTTAATGCCACATCCTTCCCAACCTTTGCTCTTAAGCGCGACGGCGTGAAGGCCCTCTCTTTTTCCTCCACTTAGCAAGGAGGGGTTTGCGTAAGTCAACGGTGGGCCTGACGGCCTTCACCCTCGCCCCGCTTGCGGGGAGAGGATGGCGCCTTACGTTTTGGCAAGCTCCACATACCTCATGCGCAGGTCGTACAAGGCGTGGGTGACAAGCTTCTGCTCGTCCGGTTCGAGGTTGCCCTTTGTCTTGGCCTCCAGTATGGCGATTATGTCTATGGACTGCTTGGCAAGGTCGAGGTTCATGGAGGTTTTCCCCGAATGCGGATCCTGAAAGCCACCCATGTGGTAGATGGCGCTCGACGACAGGGACAGGATGAATGTGGAGAAATCTATGGGCGGAGCCTTGGCGTCGGTGGGATCGGAATGGTGGTCTTCCAGGGCAGAGGCCGAAGGCTCCTCTTCTGCTGGACTCTCATCCTCCACCCGCTTGCGCTTGTCAACGACGGTGAAGGATTTGTCCGCCTTCTCTTCGCCCACGAATAAATCCTCCGCTTATTCGAAAATATCGTCCGTGGTCAGCGGTTTGTCGGGCATCTTCGGCTCCAAAAGCCCCAAGGCCACTTCTTTAAGAGCCACGTCTATTATTTCCATGTCTTTCTGATCCACCATAGCAGGCTCGCCCCTTGCAATCTGGCGCATCCGCATGGATATGATATTGGTCAAAAGATACTTCTGCTTTATTTTATCCATCGCGCCAGTGAAAAGCTCTGAGTTGAACATCGCCATTTTAAAGTATCCTCTTTGAAATAAAACCGGGATGAAAGCCAGCTGTCCATTAAAGGTCAGCTGGCCACCTTTTTCTCCATCTTGTCCTGACAGTCCACGCAATGCAGTGAGTAGGGCTGGACCTCCAGCCTTTTCCTCGGTATTTCCCCGCCGCACTCATCGCAAACGCCGTATTCACCCTTTTCGATCCGCTCCATAGCCTCGTCAATCTGCCTAAGCTCGTCCTGCCCACGGGTCTTGAGGTAAAAGGCCATTTCCTGTTCGTAGCTGGATTCCGCTATGTCCGCCTCGTCGCCGTGCCGGATATCGGCCACTTTCTTGATGTCCTGCTCAAGGCTTTTGTCCGTCTCCATGAGCATGGCCCTCTTGCGCTTAAGGACTTTTTTAAAGTCGTTCAAATCGCTTGGTTTCATGTCAGAGCTGTCCTCTAAAATGCTTTTTGCGCCAACACGGGGTTTAGCCGTGCAAAATCAAATTAGACATGCTATCACAGTGTCCGTAAATAAGGTATGTTTTTTGAAACATTATTAAAATCAATGTATTCCGAGGGCGCCGTCGCCGTCCGGCTGGGCGTTGGCGCTTCGCCTCGCAGTCGCCTCCTGGGAGCGTGAGTGATCCGCCCGCGCTCCTGCGGGAAGAGGAACCTGCTTCGCGCCACCATTTTCCATTTCTTCCATCTTGCAAAGGCCGCTTTAGTAAAGAGAGCTTTGCGTAAGCCCCGCAATTGTCATTGCGAGGGAGTCGAAGACGACCGAAGCAATCTGCATCTCGTTGATTGCATGAAGTCGAGATTGCTTCGCTTCGCTCGCAATGACAAACAAACGCCAGTTACGCAAAGGTCTCTTTAGTAAAGAGGGGTAAAATGAGGGGAACAAGAGTTTGCCCCCTATTGACTATGGTGTAAACGCTAAAATATAATAGAAGTGGAGAAGGTTGCAGGCGCTAAAAACCCTCACCGTGGGATGTACAGAGTTTTTCTCCATAAGTTAGCGGGGGGATACGGGTTGCGTCGCTTGCAAAAGGGTTCGGGCCGAAGCTGAGGGGCGGCCCCAGTGTGAAGGAGGAAACGCTATGGCCTCATCAATGAGCGGGAATACAAGCGTTATCTACGGCCTTCGGGATAGTTTGAACCTTCAGGCCAAAATCAATGAAGGCAAAACCTTTGGGCCCGAAGGAGCCAAGACCGACCTTATCCAGAAACTTGCGCTTTCCGCGCTACCTGGGGAAGACCAACTTTCTGTTTTGCGGCAAAGCGGCGCCAATCGCGCCAACGCAAAGGATAAGCCCGGTTTTACGGCTCTGCTTACTGCGGCCCCCACCCCCAAGAAGGAACCCGCCACTACCCCTGTGCAATTCGCAAACGTCTACCGGAACACAAAAGGTTTCGGGGCAGTCGCATAAAAAGGCGCGAAACTTAGGATGTCGCAGGACTCACGCCGTACTCTTTTAACAGGTTGTCCCGCTCTGCTTTGAAGAGCGCCATAGATTGGAGAATGGTGTTGGCCGCCTCGTCCTGGTTGAGGAAGTCTTTGACTATCACCTCTTTGTTCTCCAGCGTTTTGTACTCCTCAAAAAACTTCCTCAACTCGTTGCGCTGGTATGGCGGCAACTGGGTAATGTTGAAAATTTCCGCGTAAGCCGGGTCGGACGCCGCAACGGAAATAATTTTGTCGTCCACCTCGCCCTGGTCGAGCATCCGCATCATGCCGATGACACGCGCCTCCACCAACGCGCCAGATGGGATGGTCACCGAACACAAGACGAAGATGTCCAGCGGGTCGCGATCGTCGCAATAAGTCTGCGGGATGAAGCCGTACCCGTGGGGATAGTGAACCGCGCCGTGAAGCACCCGGTCAACTTTGATGATCCCGTTTTTCTTGTCCAGTTCCAGCTTAAGGCGGCTGTTGGACTCTATCTCTATAAAGGCGTTGACGTAAGCGGGCGCCCTCTCGCCGATGTTTATGTCAAACCAGGGATGATTCATGATTTCGTATCGCCTTTGAATTTGACTGGTATGGTAATGACAGGAGCCGTGAGTGTCAATGTGTTTGCTAACACCCTTTTTTGGTTTTCTTTACATCATAATAGGCCGCGTATAGAATTAAACTCTTTGCATGGTTTTCACCCTTCGACAGGCTCAGGGTGACAATTTTCTTTTATTTCCAGAAAAAGGCCGGGCAATGATAGACATAAGCAGGGTGATACCGCACCGTCCGCCGTTTCTTTTCGTGGACAGGGCGCTTGAGCTTGATGACAATAGGATCGTGGCGGAAAAACATCTTTCGCCCGGTCTTGATTTTTTCAAGGGCCACTATCCGGGGTTCCCGATAATGCCGGGCGTGTTGGCTCTGGAGGCTATTTTTCAGGCCGGGGCGATACTTATCGGAAGCAGGATACTGGCTGGCGAGGATATCCAGGGCGTTCCAGCGCTGACAAGGATACGAGACGCCAAATTCAGGAGGATGATCCGCCCTGGGGACACGTTGCGCCTTGAGGTTGCGCTTACGGAACGGGCTGGCCCGGCGTTTTTGATGAAAGGTTCGGCCTCGGTAGACAGCGAGGTGGCGGTGAACGTCATATTCACATGCGCGCTAGTCAAGATCGAGGGATTGAACCTGCTTGAACATATGAATGGAGAATGACACCTTGAGCTTTCTTGGCTTTGAAGGGAAAACATTCCTTATATTCGGCGTCGCAAACAAAAAAAGCGTCGCCTGGAGCATAGCGGACATTATCCGCAAAGAAGGCGGGGAAACCGTTTTTTCCGTCCAGGATGTGGAGAAAAAGACGGCTGTGGAAAAATTATTCCCCGGCGCGCAAGTCCATGTATGCGATGTGTCCTCCGAAGAATCGGTAAAGGCGTTGGCTGTGGCGGTCGGCGGGCGGAGCAAGGTTTTGGGCGGCATCGTCCATTCCGTGGCCTTCGCCAGCTACCCGGATGGGGTCAAGCCGTTCCACGAAGTGAATAAAGAAGACTTCATGAAGGCGATGGACGTGTCTTGTTTTTCGCTTGTCGCAATATCCAACGCCTTCAAGGAAATATTGGATAAAAAAGCCTCCGTCGTCACGATATCCATATCCACAACCCGCATGGCGGCGGAAAACTACGGTTATATGGCGCCTATCAAGGCGGCGCTGGACTCCACGCTCTGCTTCCTGGCCAAAAGTTTCTCCTCTTTCTCGGAGGTCCGGTTCAACGCCGTGGGGCCGAGCCTGCTTAAGACCTCCGCCTCCGCCGGGATACCGGGATATGTTGATTCATACCTGTTCGCTGAAAAAGCCATTCCGCGCAAAAGGGCCCTGGACACTTCGGAAGCGGCGAGGGTCGCTGTTTTTTTGTTGAGCCATGCGTCTAGCGGGGTTAACGCGCAAAAAATAGTTGTGGACGCCGGGATGGAGACTAATTTTTTCGATAATGAAATTATCAAAAAAACGACGAGAGGCGACATAGGATGAATCCTTTTCCTGTAAATCCAATCTGAAGAAGTAAGATTAATTACCAATTGAAGAAGCAGTATTGATTACTAGAAGCCAATCATCCGGCGCTATAACTATTTTATTTATTGAGACATTCTTTCAAGCGCTCTTTTTGGTTTTTATACATATTTGTATAAATACCATTAAAGCCGGCTTTTTTAACGGGCGTCAGGGCGATGAAATGGTGTTGCGTGGAGCATACAAGGAAAGAAAGGTTAACGCACTGTTTTGAAATACTTCTGGTTTGGGAAAATTTAGGGTTAATATAATTTTACTTGCCTTGATTCAAGGAATATGTAGAATGTGAGTTGTAACGATTGCCGTTGGGCTATGTCTTTTATGTCGAACTGTTTCTTTTTATAACCGATATTCACAGGGCGTGTCAGCATTCTTTGCGCTGTCACGGCCTGCTAATACTTTATTTACGGTAACTTTATGGAGGTACAGAGGTAAAAATGCATCATGAATTCCGTGAGAGGTTGCAACAGCTCATGAAGGGCGACAAACCCTACTCCTGGGCGCGCAAAGTTGGGATAGAAAAGGGCCTGTTCCAGTACTACTGGCAGAAAGCCAGAATTCCGACCTACGATAACCTGATGAAAATACAGAAGTATACTGGTTGTTCGCTGGACTGGTTGCTTGCCGGTATAGCCATAAATTTCGACCAGATTGACGGTTTTAGTTTCGTAAAAGAGTCCAACCCCGTGTACGGAAAGATGAACCTGAAACGGGCCGAATCCCTTGAAAAGGTGAAAGCCGTTTATGCTACCAGGAAAGAAAGCGACATAGACCTTCTGGAGGGCTTCCTGGACAGGATCGCCCCCGCCTCTGGCAAGAAATCGGCCCCGGCCAAGAAGGCCTCGAAAAAAAGGCCTTGAACCGTATAGCAACATACCCCCTTCCACTCCAGACACGGGTTGGAAGGGGGAAGTTGTCTTGAACCGTCCTTCCCCGCAAGAAAACTGTTGATTTCCACTCCTCCTATTTGTCATTATCAATCTTCGTGTTGTTCGACTTTTTTTTGAGAATAAGCGATGGGAATGACGATAACGGAAAAGATACTCGCCGCGCACGCGGGCGTGGATAAGGTGGTTCCAGGCGAAATCATCAATTCCACCGTGGATATAGCGCTGGGAAACGACATCACCGCCCCCATCGCCATCAGGGAATTTGAGAAGGCCGGGGCAAAGGATGTCTTCGACAGGCGCAAGATCGCGCTGGTGCCCGACCATTTCGCGCCGAACAAGGACATCGCCTCCGCCGGGCAGGCCAAGATCATGCGGACATTCGCCAAGTCCCACGATATCGAGAACTACTTCGAGGTGGGCGAGATGGGCATAGAACACGCCCTTCTGCCAGAGCGTAACCTTACCCTGCCCGGCGATGTCATCATCGGCGCGGACAGCCACACATGCACATACGGCGCGTTGGGCGCGTTCGCCACGGGGATAGGCTCCACCGACCTTGCCGCCACCATGATAACGGGCAAGATATGGTTCAAGGTCCCGGAATCCATGAAGTTCGTCTACAAAGGCAAAAGGAAGAACAAATGGATAACCGGCAAAGACCTTATCCTTTACACCATCGGCAAAATCGGCGTCTCCGGGGCGCTCTACCGGGCGATGGAGTTCACCGGCCCCCTGCTGGACGAGATGGATATTGACGACAGGTTCGCCCTGGCAAACATGGCCGTGGAAGCTGGCGCGAAAAACGGCGTCATAAAGCCGGACAAGAAGACCGTGGACTTCATCAACTCGCAGGATATAAAGCCGACGAGGGAATACAAGTTGTACGAGTCCGACCCGGACGCGCGATACCACAGCGTTCATGAGTATGACGGCGCGGATATAGACTTGCAGGTTGCGTTCCCCCATCTGCCGGAAAACTCAAAACCGTTGAGCGAGGCTAAAGGTATAAAGCTGGATCAGGTCGTCATAGGCTCCTGCACGAACGGGCGGTTCAAGGATTTAGAGATAGCCGCCGGGCTGGTGAAAGGCAGGAAAGTGGCGAAAGGCATGCGGTTCATCGTGATACCCGCCACGCAGAAGATTTACATGAAAGCCCTCAAAGCCGGGTTGATCGAGACATTTATTGACGCAGGCGCGGTGGTGTCCACACCGACATGCGGGCCATGCCTTGGCGGACATATGGGCATTCTGGCCGAAGGGGAGCGGTGCCTTGCCACCACGAACCGCAATTTCGTGGGCAGGATGGGGCATCCCAAATCGGAAGTGTACCTTGCGTCACCGGCTGTGGCGGCGGCGTCCGCTATCGCTGGCGAGATAACCGGCCCGGACGTTATAGGCGGATAAGAGGAGTTTTTGGAAATGAGCGTAACCGGCAAAATCTGGAAATTCGGCGGGAATGTGGACACCGACCTTATCATCCCGGCAAGGTACCTGAACACGTCCGACCCGAAGGAACTGGCCAAACACGTTATGGAGGATGCAGACCCGGAATTTTCCAAAAATGTGAAACCCGGCGAGATCATCGTGGCGGGGGAAAACTTCGGTTGCGGGTCGTCCCGCGAACATGCGCCCATCGCCATAAAAGCGGCGGGTGTGGTGTGTGTCATCGCGCCCTTTTTCGCGCGCATTTTTTACAGGAACGCGTTCAACATGGGGCTTCCCATACTGGAGTGCGAAAGCGCCGCTGTCGAGGCCACGACCGGCGACACGTTGACCGTGGATTTTTCCACCGGCGTCATAAAGAACAACACCAAAGGAAAGACCTATCAGGCCTCCCCTATTCCGCCATTCATGCAGGAGCTTATCGCGGCTGGCGGGCTGATGAATTACACGGTCAAGATGGCGGGGAAATAATGCCGCGCATCACTGCTGTCCAAGACAGGCGACAGTTAATTTTTGCTCGCCGGTGGTCTTCTTGACCCCGGCGTCCTTCTTTCGCTTCCCCGTGGTCGCCTGACCACGGATTCCTTTTTTTTTGCAGGGGCGATTGACGTGAATCGCCCTGGGCGAACCATAGGTTAGCCCCTGCCATTTCGCTGACCACAGTTCCTTGTGGTCGAGATTTAAGACCGGGGTCAGGCGACCCCGGCGAAGCAGGGGGAAATCGCTTTATGAGCGGGTTCATGGAATCTACTTTGGACAAGAGCGGCCGCGCATGTGATAGCATTATTCGAGTTTCAAACGCGCAGTTGAAATCATGAACACACCTGAGTATGGATCGAAACATGAAACAGCCCTTCACAGGCCGATGAGGCGCATCAAGACGTTTTTTGTCTTTCATTTTTTAATTCTCACCGCGATATTCTCCATAACCTCATTTGCATACGCCTTTCCCCTTGAATCCGAAAAAAGCATGACGTCCCTGGGGCCGCATTATATGTTCCTTGAGGATTCCGGGAGGAACCTGGACGTCAAGGATGTCATCTCCGGCCCCGCCGCCGCAATGTTCAAGCCTTTGGGAATAGTGGACCCGAATCTGGGTTATTCGCAATCCGTCATCTGGTTGCGCGCCGATATTGAGAACCGGCTTACGAAGCCAAGCTCATGGTTCATTGAGATGCCTTTCCCCACGCTGGACAGCATCAACATGTTCATCATTGACAGGGAAAACGGCGAGATACTTTCCAGCCAATCCGCCGGGGACTTAAGGCCGTTTGACGAACGCCCCTACCCCCACCGCAATTTCGTCTTTCCGGTGACTTTGCCGCCGTCAAAAAATCTTGCGGCGTTCATACGGGTGGATTCCCGCGGCAGTCTGACCGTTTCGGCTTTCCTGTGGCCTCCCGGCCTGTTTCACCAGAACAGCAGGAATGGTTATTTCGCGCTCAGCCTTTATTTTGGAGTCTTGATCGCGCTGTTCGCCTACAACTTGTTGCTGTACATCTCCCTTGGCGACCGGATTTATTTTTATTACATACTTTTCGTAGGCACGATGGCGCTGGCCCAGTTTTCGTGGAACGGGCTTGGTAACGAGTACCTTTGGCCCAACCTGCCCGCATGGGGCAACGTGTCGCCCATCGCCGGATTCGACGCCACGGGGGTGTTCGGGGCCGTATTCTCGCGCATGTTCCTGAACACCCGCCGTTCCGCCCCATCGCTTGATAAGGCTATAGTGGCCTGCGCCGCCGTCTTCGCCATACTGCTTGTCACCATTCCCATGACCCCGTATCAGTTCAACGCCAAGGCGACATCGGCCACCGCCGTTATTTTTTCCCTTGTGGCCATATTAAGCGGGATAGTCTGCCTGGCGCGAGGCTTCACATCCGCGAGGTATTTCCTGCTCGCATGGACGATGCTCCTGATTGGCACCGCCGCCTTGGGCGCGAGGAACCTGGGCTGGATTCCGACAAACTTTTTAACGTTGTACGCCATGCTTATCGGCTCGGCGCTGGAAATGATACTGCTCTCCTTTGCGCTGGCGGAGCGCATCAACGACCTCCGCAAGGAAAAAGAGGCCGCAGAAGTCGAGGCTTACGAGGCGAAAAAGACGATGGTGGAGACGTTGAAACACACGGAAAAAGAGCTGGAGGAGCGGGTCAGCGCCCGCACACGCGAGTTGCAGGACGTGAACCTGCGGCTCAGGGAAAGCGAGGCCCTTTTGCGGAAAATGGCCCATCACGACCATCTGACGGGCCTTGCCAACCGTTCGCTTCTCGACGAGAGCCTCCTGCAGGCCATCGAACGCGCCAAACGCAACAAGGGCAAAATCGCCGTTCTGCTGGCCGACCTTGACGGGTTCAAGCCGGTCAACGACGATCACGGGCACGATGTTGGCGACGATCTGTTGCGGATTATAGCCGACCGGTTGAAAGCCACAGTGCGGTCGAGCGACACGGTGGCCAGGATCGGCGGAGACGAGTTCGTGCTGTTGCTGGAGACCATCAAGGATCCACATGACGCCATCCACATGGCCGAAAAAGCGTTGGCCGCGATCAGGGAACCAATGAATGTAAGGGAAGCGGAACTGAGGGTCAGCGCCAGCATAGGCGTGGCGATATTCCCGGACGACGGGGTGGAGGCGGAAACCCTTGTCAAACACGCAGACCGCGCCATGTACAAAGCCAAACTGGCCGGACGCAACCAGTTAAAACTCGCCGACGGCCTGAGCGCAAGCATCGGGGAGTAGGGGCAGGCCCCTGTGCCTGCCCAATCGTGCGGCAACGGGGGCCGGTTGCTACGAAAACGGTTTCGCCCCCGTCACTCGCCATCCATCATGTTTGACTTTGGCGGCCTCAGGCTTTAGCCTGTTAAATTCAGTCGGACGCCCTTTAAAGCGATCTTTAACCATAATGAATTGCGATGCTATACGATGACGTGTTCCGGGAACTGGCTGTGCGGCGTGTCCGCTACCTGATTGTGGGAGGCATTGCGGTAAACCTGCATGGATATGCCCGGCTGACGATGGATATGGACTTGATGCTTGACCTTTCAGAGGCGAACATAGAACAGGCCGTTCTAGCGTTGGAGCGCCTTGGATATGCGCCAAGGGCGCCGGTGAAGGCGGCGGAACTGATTTCCGGCGAGAAGCGACGCGAGTGGATCGTTCAAAAGCGGGCTGTGGTGTTCACCTTCATCCACCCTGCCGCGCCATTCAAGATGATAGATATTTTCCTGGATAACCCGGTGGATTTCGATAAGGCATTCGAGAGACGGACTCTGCTCAATATTGGCGGGATGGCGGTGGATGTGGCGTCGGTCGAGGATTTGATAAACATGAAAACGATCTCCGGCAGGCCGCGCGATATGGAAGACGTGGAGCATCTGCGGAAAATATCCTCCGGCGGAGGGACTGCCCGATGAACATGGAGGAAATTTGGCGATACGCCTACGTTAAACGCCCGCTCACAGAGGTTTATAAGACGGTGTACGATGTTCCCGACGAGTTCAAGATAGAATGGCTCAAAGACGCCAACGACTACGTCAGGACGCATTCGGACGAAGAACTTGCAGTGATGCGGCGGTTCACTCCGGAGCAGGTGTTGAACTGGCTGGAGGAGGCCGTCCCTTTCGTTTGGGCGGCGCAGATGGCCAGGTTGAAGGCCGCGCAAAAGTGAAGCGTTGGGACAATAGGACAAAGCGAAAGTAAAATGAAACGGGTCGCACAAAAAATAGCGCAGGAGGCTTTCGCGCGAGCGTCCGCCGGCAACGGTTGGAGTGATACGGCGGGGATTCCTATCGAGATCACCACGCCCAAAGAGGATAAGTTCGGCGATTTCTCCTGCAACGTGGCGATGATCCTTGGCTCACGGCTCAAATCAAACCCACGCGCCATCGCGGAAAAAGTCGCGGAACAGATGCGCGGCGACGGGATTATCGCAAGCGTGGAAGTGGCCGGGCCAGGATTCATAAACATGACTCTCAAACCCTCCGCATGGGCTTTGGCGCTTGCCGAGGTGTTCGCGGCTGGCGATGGTTTTGGCAAGACGGATGACGGGAGCGGAAAGAAAGTCATCGTCGAGTTCGTCTCCGCAAACCCCACAGGCCCGCTTCACATCGGCCATGGCAG